>OLOS01001497.1_pt1 | contig 18925 bp, 17 predicted proteins | sample 1672631 | NCBI WGS metagenome assembly OLOS01 (sample SAMEA3136707, study PRJEB25190) | human gut metagenome | biome: human gut; feature: human-associated habitat; material: faeces | place: Austria | collected 2013 | reverse complement strand
CGCTCGGCGCACAGGGCGTGCAGCGGACGCTCAGCGCCGGACACGCAGCCATCGCAGCCGACGACCGGACCGATGTGCGCGCGGCGTTTACCGTGGCCGTGACGGGTCTGCGGCAGCTCGCTGAAGCCTACCCCGGTCACGTTGCGGAGGACACCGGCCGCGCCCCCGCACAGGAGGAACCCAACGGCAGCACAGCGGCCGGGTGCTGCCCCGCCGCTGTCCCCGGAAGCGGACAGCAGAGAAAAAAGGAGACATGAGTATGGAAAACATCCGCATGGACCTGCGCCTGTTTGACGCAAACACGCAGGTGACCACCCAGCAGAGCCTGACCGAGGAGATGAAAACGTTCTATTCCGACTACCTCATCGACGCGGCCGAGCCCGAGCTCGTGCACGATCAGTTCGCACAGAAGCACCCCATCCCCGCAAACGGCGGCAAGACGATCCAGTTTCGCCGCTTCGCCCCGCTCGGCAAGGCGCTGACCGCTCTGACCGAGGGCGTGACCCCCGACGGGCAGAGTCTGAGCATGAGCACCGTTGAGGCGGCCGTGCGTCAGTACGGCGGCTACATCCAGATGAGCGACCTGCTGCTGCTGACCGCCATCGACAACAACCTCACCATGGCCACGAAGCTGCTCGGCGCACAGGCCGGACGCACGCTCGACACCATCACGCGCGAGGTGCTCGTTGGCGGCGACAACGTGCAGTACGCCGACGAATCCGTGTCCGCCCGCTACCTGCTGCGCGGCGGCAATGCCGGCGCTGCCGACAACAACTACCTGACCGTCGACTGCATCCGCCGCGCCGTGCGCGCACTCAAAAACGCCAACTGCCGCCGCATCGACGGCGCGTTCCCGGTCATCATCCACCCCGACGTGGCATACGACCTCATGAACGACCCGAAGTGGCTCGCGCCGCACCAGTACGTGGACACGGAGCATATGTATGAGGGCGAGATCGGCAAGATCGAGGGCTGCCGCTTCGTTGAGAGCACGGAGGCGAAGATCTTCCACGCCGAAGATCTGGCCGCCGACAGCCGCACGCTGCTCGCAAACGGCGCGGTGAGCGGCAAGACCACCGTCGCGTTCGACGGCGGCACGGTCAAGCCCGGCGCACTCGTCGGCCGTCAGGTGCTCATCGGCAATGCCTGCGTGACCGTCAAGGAAAACACCGCGAGCTCCATGACCGTCGACGCCCCGGTCACAGTCGAGGACAACGCCATCCTCTACCCCGGCGAGGCCGGCGCGCAGGGACGCGACGTGTACGCCACGCTCGTGCTCGGCGCGGACGGCTACGGCACGACCGAGATCACCGGCGGTGGGCTCGAGCACATCGTCAAGCAGCTCGGCTCTGCCGGTACGGGTGACCCGCTCAACCAGCGCGCAAGCGTCGGCTGGAAGGCCACGAAGGTCGCCGTGCGCCTCGATGACAGCGCCATCCGCCGCATCGAGACCTGCAGCACCTACACCGAGTAAGAAACCAAATGCCTCCCGCCGCAAGGCGGGAGGCAGAGGCCGTCAAAAAAGTTTCGCTTTTTTGACAGAAAGGGATTGCGGCCTGACTGTATCGCACTCGCTGTCCACCGAAGGCGGACAGCTCACACGTTTGCAGGCCGAGAAGTATTTTCTCAGCCGCACATGTCGCCTGAGAAAATGATTTTGCTTTCTTTCGCCGCTCCGGCGGCGAAACTCTGCGAGGCTCTTTACAAGCTGATCCTCCCGCCGCAAGGCGGGAGGCACGCATTCACACAAGGAGGAATACACTATGGCAACCAGAAAAATGACCGACCGCGCCGCCGAGGCCTGGCTGAGCGAACCCGTGACCGTGCACCTGTTTCGTGACAACGGCAGCTACAAGGAGGATAAGATCGTGACCGTCAACGGTGAGACCGTGCGCATCCCGCGCGGCGAGGACGTGACGATCGCGCGCCGCTTTGCCCTCGTGCTCGCGCAGGGTGAGGCGCAGGATGCGCGCACCGGCGCGCTCATCGAGCGCGAGACCACCCGCTTTGCCGCCGAGAGCGGTGCGCTGGGGCTCTGAGCATGGCGACGCTTCAGCAGGCGCTCACGCGCATCGACGCGATCTGCCCGAACGCATGGGACGACGCGGCGAAGATCCAGTGGCTCAACGAGTGCGAGCACATGATCCAGATGCGCATCCTCGACGCAGCGCCCGAGCAGTGCGTGACCTATGACGCGGACACCGAGCGCGGCACGCCGCTGCTCGTGCCGGCGCCGTTTGACCGGCTGTACGTGTACTACGTCATCGCCATGTGCGACTACGCCGCGCACGAGACCGCACACTACGCCGACAGCATGGCGCTGTTTAACGCCGCACTCGACGAATATGCAAAGTGGCACCAGCGCACGAACGGTGCTGCCGTCCCGTCGCCGGGACAGAGCCACCAGATCGCCATGAACTCCGCCATGCGCCACTGGCACGCGAACAAGGATGCGCTCGACGGCATCACGGCGGAGCGCGCGGACGCGTGGGACGGCAAGGCCGAAAAGACCGCCGCGACACAAAGCGCGGCCGGTCTGATGTCGGCGACGGACAAGATGGCGCTCGACGGCATGGTGCGGCAGACGCGCATCCTTCACGTCGGCGGCGATATGTCCGGCACGACGGCCGACATGACGCCGGCAGAGCTGCACGCCTACGTCAGCGCAAACCCGACGCACCGCGTCTATGCGCAGCTCGAGTTTCAAGGCGAGCAATTCCTGATGCTCTATCAGGGCGCAACGAACGGCATTCTCACGTTCTCGTCGCTCGTGGCCGATTCCGAACGGCACACGTTCTGCGTCGTCAAGCTCCAGGCAAAAACGACCAGCGATGTCTGGGATGTCCCGGTCAGGATCGAGCTGATGACGCAGAACATCGCACCCACCGCGCTGCCGAACCCGGAGGCGCTGACGATCCAAATCGGCGGCACGAGCATTACGTATGACGGCAGCACGGCGCAGACCGTGACCATCGCCGACGGCACGGAGGTGAGCTACTGATGAAAAAGCTCTACGAAGAAGCCGCCGTGCAGGACATCGCCGCTGCCATCCGTGAAAAGACCGGCGGCGCGGAAACGTACAAGATCGCGCAGATGGGGGGCGCGGTGCGCGGCATCACGGGCGCAGAGACGGTCACGTGGCATCAGTGCCCGGAAGCGGTGCGCAATTATCTGAGCAGCGTGACCTATGATCCCGGCGATTACAGCACGTCGCAGATCGCAAAATACGCGCCCGCAGCAGCGCTCGCCGCAAACTACCGCCCCATCGGCAAGACGCTGGGCGGCAAGACCTACTGCAACGAAATTCCGGGCCTCGAGACACCTTTTGCGTCAGGCGGGAAAGCCGGGACGCTCAAGCCGGTAGATCCTTTGCGATGGATCCAGACGCGGACTTGGAACGTGCGTGACCTCGGCGGATGGGCTTGTGACGGCGGTACGGTGAAGTACGGCAAGCTCTTTCGCGGCGGTTATGTGACAAGCGCGGACAGAGCAGTCCTCGTTGAGCAGCTCGGCATACAGCACGAGCTCGATTTGCGCGGAGCGAACGAAGGCGGACTGACGGCGTCCCCGCTCGGCGGCGATGTGCGCTACACGTGCGCAGCCGCTTATGCTTGGTACAGTCTGACCCCGGCAGACGCATGGAAGGCAAATCTTCGCTGCGTGTTCGATGCGGTCACGCATAACGAACCGGTGTACTTTCACTGTGCAGCCGGTGCGGACAGGACCGGCACACTCGCTTGCGTGCTGGAGGGTCTGCTCGGCATGAGCCAGTCCGACATCGACAAGGATTACGAGCTGACGACCTTTTACAGCGGCTCGGATACCGATGCGAACGCCCGCAGGAGAAATGAGGCTGAATGGAGTGGGCTGATTTCTGCGCTCAACAGCAAGTCCGGAAGCACTTTCCGCGACAAGTGCGTGACCTTCGCGGCAGAGCTCGGCTTTACTGCCGACGAGATCAACGCCTTTCGCGCGGCCATGATCGACGGGACGCCGGAGACGGTGACGCCGGACATAGCGACCTTTGCCGTCACCAGCACGCTCTCCGGTGCGGCGACCGACAACCCAGCGGCCGAGGCGACACAGTATCAGCCCTACACGGCGCAGATCACGGCCGGGGACGGCAAGGCGATCGGCAGCGTGCGCGTGACGATGGGCGGCGCGGACATCACGGCCGACGTCTGGCGTGGCGAGGAGACGAACCTGTACCGCCGCGTCACGCTGAAGCTGAGCGGCTGCTCGTGCGACAACACGCTGCAGCGCGTGATCGACGGCCAGTCCTATGGTGCAACGCTCACGCCGGACGCAGACTACACACTCGACGGCGCTGCCGTCAAGATCACGATGGGAGGGAACGATGTGTCAAAGTATTATTCGGGCGGGAAAATCACGATCCCGCGCGTGACCGGAGATATCCAGATCACCGCGTCGGCGGTGGAGAGCGCCGTGACTGCGCCGAATATTCTGGTCGACAGCTTCAAGGCAGGAGGCGTGTCGCACGCGGCTGTCGGCTACTCCAACGGCAAGCGGCTGTCGACGGGCAGCGGAGCGGAGAAAGATAACGCCGGTTCGTGCGTCACGGGATTCATCCCATGCACGGTCGGATCTGTTGTCAGGATCAGACCGCTTGCTGCACCGTCAAGCGCCGGCGTTGGGACAACCGCTGTTGTTTTCTACGATGCAAACAAATCTATGAAAATTTCATCTTATATTACGTCTACAATGAGCCCACAGAATTGGTGTAACTGCAAATGGGAGCAGGAATCCGCCAATGTATATAAGGTGACATTCGCGGACGGTTTTCCGACCGGCTATAAGTATGTACGCTTCGGCATTCCGGTCGCCGACAGCGCAAACGCATATGTGACCTACGACGCGGCAATGCCGAGCGCGTAAGGGGGGCAACGGAATGCAGATCATCGAGGCGTTTGTGACGCAAAATCCGATGCATCAGAATCCTACAAAGATCCCGGTGCGCAAGCTGGTGCTGCACAGCGTGGGCTGCCCGCAGCCGAGCGCTGCCGTGTTTGCGCGGCAGTGGCAGACGGCGCGGTATTTTGCGCACGCGGTGCTGCAGGCAGACGGCACGGTATATCAGACGATGCCGTGGGACTACCTTTGCTACCATGTCGGCGCGGCGAACGCATACAGCATCGGCGTGGAAATGACCGAGCCGGACTGCATCCGCTATACCGGCGGCGCGACATTTGTATGCTCCGACCGAGCGCGTGCGCTCGCGCAGGTGACCGGCACGTATAACACGGCGGTCGCGCTGTTCGCGTGGCTTTGCCAGCGGTTTGGACTTGATCCAAACAAAGATATCATCTCGCACGCGGAGGCGAGCGCGATGGGCATTGGCACGAATCACGCAGACCCGGAACACCTGTGGCGGCAGCTCGGCATGGGCTACACGATGGATGGCTTTCGGCGCGACGTCGCCGAGGCAATGAAAAACGGAGCGCGAGAGGAGGCGTTGGATATGCCGCGCTATGATTCCGTGGCGGAGATGCCGCAATGGGCACGCGCGGGCGTGCAGCGGCTGATCGACCGGGGTGTACTCAGCGGTGTCGGAAACGGCAAGCTGGACTTGTCGCTGGACATGATCCGCACGATGATCGTGTGCCAGCGAATGCTGGACGAACAAAAGGAGACGTAAATGGACAGACTCACAACGATCAAAGCGGCGGCCTCGGCGGCCGCCGCAGCGCTGACGGCATTCTGGGGCTGGACCGGGTGGCTTGCGGCCGCTTGGTTTCTGGCCATGCTGCTCGACTATGCCACCGGCAGCGCTGCCGCCCTGCGCGCAGGCACATGGAGCAGCCGCTGCGCCCGCGAAGGGCTATGGCACAAGGCGGGCAGCGTAGCGGGTGTGCTGGTGGCGGCGCTGCTGGACTTTGCGCTGCGGGCGCTGCTCGGCAGCGTGCCGGGGCTGGGCGTACACTATGACGTGCTGCTGTGCCCGCTCGTGACGGCGTGGTATTTGCTGACGGAGCTCGGCAGCGTGGTCGAAAACGCCGGTGCACTCGGCGCGCCGCTGCCGCAGTTTCTCGTGCGGGCGATCGCCGTGCTGCGCGCAGACGTATCGCAGCACGGCGGAGGGGATGACGACACATGACGGACTATTCCCCGCTGGAGCTGTCCCTGCCGGAGCGCACCGGTCAGGAGACCGTCGAGCAGCGGCTCACGGCGCTGGAGGAGACCGTGCCGCGGCTGCTGGAGGCGCTGCAGTACACGCTGTCGAACCTCGGCGCGGAAAACTTCAACACTGCGGCACTCTCGCGGCTGCTCTCACCGATCCGTGCGCGCATCGACGGTGCAGACGGCAGCATCGCGCAGCTGAATCTCGACGCCGACGCCCTGCAGACACGTCTGACATCGGCCGAGGGCAACGTCGCCGCGCTCGAGCAGACCGTGAGCGATCAGGGCGCGCGCATCGCGCTCGTGACCAATGCCGACGGCGTGAACGCGGCGGCCATCGTCGCCGCCATCAACAACGGCGACAGCAGCATCGCGCTCTCGGCCGACAAGATCGACCTAAACGGCATCACGACCGTCGCCGACACGCTGCACATCGGCTCGAAGGACGGCTTTGCGCGCAAATATCTCATCTTCCACCAAAGCGGCGCGGTGATCTCCGCGCCGCGCGGCGATCTGCCGGAGCTGAGGATCTCGGCCGGAAAGATCGACCTGTGCGGAGAGCTGTATCACGACGGCAAGCCGCTCGACCTGTAAGGAGGCAAGGCATGTATCTACCCACATTTCCGCGGCGCATGGCTGCCGTCCGCCATGTGCAGACGGACTTTCGCGGCTATGACCACCGCCCGTCCTGCCCCGAGGGCGGCATTTATGAGATGACCAACGGCTCGGCAGCGGACAGCCCCCTGTTCTCGACACGCCCCGGGCGCACGCTCACCTACCCGTGCAGCGGTGCGCCGAACGGTCTGTTCGCAGCCGGAGACACGCTGCTCTGGTGCGCCGGTACGACATTGTACCACAACGGTGAGGCCGTGCCCGGCTGCGCGCTGAGCGACACACCGAAGGTGTTTGCGGCGCTCGGCGGCACGGTGCTCATCTGGCCGGACATGGTCTGGTATCGGCCGGCGGACGGCACATTCGGCAGCGCCGAGCCAAGCTGGAGCGGCAGCGTGACGCTCAGGCGCGCAAGCACGGACGATGAAGAGCACGCGAGCATCCTCATGGCCGAGGGCGCGGGCGCGCACTTTCGTCCCGGTGATGCCGTGACGCTCAGCGGCTTCGGCGACGTGCGCAACAACGGCACGTACATCCTGCGCGGCATCGACGGGACGGCGCTGCGCTTCGACCCGGACACATTCGTATGCACGGGTGCAGTCAACGGCGTCACGATCACGCGGCGCGTGCCCGACGCGCAGCACGCATGCAGCTACGGCAACCGGCTCTGGGCGTGCGCACACGACAGCGTGTGGTGCACAAAGCTCGGCGATCCGCTGAGCTGGTTTTGGTATGAGGCGGACGAAAACGGCGCGGTCGCTACGGCCGCGTGGAGCGTGGACACCGGCGCACCGGGGGATTTTTCCGGCTGCGCGGCGACGGGCAGCGGCGTGGTGTTTCTCAAGCCCGGCGGACTCTGGCGGCTCTACGGAACACGGCCGGATAACTTCCAGCTCGTGGCCTCGGCCGCGCTCGGCGCGGAGCAGGATTCCGGCCGCTCTCTTGTGACGGCGGCAGAGACGCTCTACTACCTCTCCCCCGTCGGCGCGGCGCGCACGGCGGGCGGACGGCCGGTACGCATTGGCGACGCGCTCGGGCGCACACTCACGCACGGCACCGCAGGCACAGACGGCACGCGCTGGTATCTCTCGGCGCGTGACGAGCAGGGCGACCGGCACCTGTTCGTATACGACACGCGCAGGGGTCTGTGGAGCCGCGAGGACGATTTTGACGCGCACGGCTTTGCGCTGTGCGGCGGCGCGCTCTATGCACAGGATGCGCGCGGCGTGTGGCGCTTCGGCGCGGGCAGCACGGCGCAGATGGAGAGCCAGCTCGAAACGGGCGACTTTGTCAGCGCGAGCCCGGACTGCAAGCGGCTGCTGCGCGTGCAGCTGCGGCTGGAAGCCGAGGCGGGCGCACACATCACAGCGGCGGCACAGTATGATTCCGACGGCGTGTGGCACACGCTTGCAAGCATCACCGCGGGCACAAAACGTTCGTTCACGCTGCCGGTGCTGCCGCGCCGGTGCGACCACGTTCGCCTGCGGCTGACGGGCACGGGGGCATGGCGGCTATGGTCGCTCACGCGCACGGAGACCGCCGCCGGAGCGCAGCACTGAGGAAAGGAGACCAAATGGCCACAAAATATAAATACGACAAGGACATCGACTACACCGCGCGCATCAACGAGGCGGTTCGGCGCGGCGACCGCGCGGCAGCCGCCGTCTACGAGCAGCAGCGCAACGCAAAGGTGCGCGGAGAGGGGCTGACGCAGTACGCAGTGACGCAGGATTACCTGCCGTATCTGCCGATCGAGGACGTGCCGGACTACGACGACACGCACCGCCGTCAAGCGCAGGCGCTGCTGACGGAGCGCGGCACGGCGGACCGCCGCGAACAGATCGACCGGATGCTCGACGCGCTGCTCGGTGAGCAGTTCGACTACGACCCCGCCTCGGACAAGCTCTACGCCGCCTACCGGCAGCAGTACGAGCGGCAGGCGGGGCTCGCGGCGGAAAACGCCCTCGGCAAGGCGGCCGCGCTGACCGGCGGGCAGGCCTCGACGGCGGCCGTGGCGGCCTCGCAGCAGGCGGGCGGCTATTACCGCGCCATGCTCGCGGGAAAGCTGCCGGAGCTGGCACAGCTTGCCTACGAGCGCTACAGCGGCGAGCGCAAGACGCGCCTGAGCGCCATTGACCGAATGCTCGACGCCGCCGACAGCCGCGACAGCGTGACGAAGGCGCAGATCGCAGCGCTGCTCGACATGGACGACGCCGCCTATGCGCGCGCGGACAGCAAGCTGCAGCAGCAGGCCAAGGATCTGGCCGATGCCAAGGCCGCCGCCGACAAGAAGGCCAAGGCCGAGCAAGCCGCCGCCGACAAGGAAAAGGCCGCACGCGAGAAGGCACAGACCGCCGCGCGCAGCGATGCGCGGCGCCAGATCGCGCTCATTTTGCGCAACGGCGGCACTGTCCCCGGCGACCTCTGGCAGAAGAGCGGCTACAGTGCCGTGACGATCGCGGCGATGCTGCGTGGCAGGAAGGGGTAACGGTTATGTAAACCGCACGTAAAAAAACTCGGTATCCGCAATGCGCAAGCAAGGCTGTATTAAATTATGTAAACCTTTTAAACCTTTCAGGCTCCTGAAAGGACGCCACTGACCCCTTTGTCAAAAAGGAATACTCAAGGAATACTTTTTGACAGTTATAAAAGCTCCGGAAGCAAACACGCTTCCGGAGCTTTCGCTTTTTATCTGGTTTTGTCTCTGGCAAACGCCTTGTCGTATTTCATGAGAATGGTGGCGACCTGCTCGCGCGTGGCGCTGCCCTGCGGGCGGAGGTACGTGACGCCGTGATCACCGACGCCGGAGATGAGACCGTTGGCGACGGCCCATCCCAGCCCTGTGCGCGCCCACGATGAGGCGCTGCCCGCATCCGGGAACGTGTTGAGCGGGACCGTCTCCTTCAGGGCATCGGGCGCTGCATCCAGCGTGGCATATTTATAGAGGATAGCGGCAAGCTGCTCGCGCGTGATCGCACCGTTGGGATCAAAGGTCTCAGGACTCGTGCCGGAGACGACACCCGTGAGCTTCGCCCACCAGATGGCATTGGTATACCACTCGCCGCGCGGCACATCCTGAAACGGCGGTGCAAGCTTTTTGAGTTCATAATCGTTGACCTTTTCAGGCTTGCCCTGCACGGCGTAGAGGATGCACACGATCTGCGCACGCGTGCACTGGCCGCCCGGTGCGACCGTCGTTGCCGACGTGCCGTTGATGTAGCCGCGGGTGATGCAGTAATCGAGTCCCGCGTGCGACCAAAGGGCCGGCGAGGGCATATCGCGGAAGGCATAGCCCGGGCAGGTCGGACCGCCGGGACAGGACTCCGGCACGCCGGTGGCGGGGATTGACTCCGTCTTAGTCTGCTTGCAGATGGTGCAGGTGTAGGTCTTGACGCCGGGCTCGGTCGCAGTGGGCTTTTGCGTCACGACACCGTCGTCCCATGTGTGGGTGTGCAGCTTCGGGATGTCCTCCCCCTCACGATAGCCGCAGCCGTCGCGGTTGCAGATATGATAGCGGTAGCCGACGGTCGAGACGGTCGGCTCGATCGACGTGACCCACTCGCCCCAGTCGTGGCCGAGGGCGGGAACGACATCGTCATAGTCCTTGCCGCAGGTCGGGCAGGTGCCCCTGTAGTGGCCGGGCTCAATACAGGTGGGCGCGACGCTGGTCTCGGCGTAGCTGTAGTCATGCCCCTTGGCGGGGATGACCTCGTCGATCTGCACGCCGCAGCGCGCGCACGTGCCGACGGCGCGGCCGGGCTTCGTGCAGGTGGCGGCCGGCTGGAGATCGCAGCGGCTCAGGTCATGGCCGAGCGGATCCAGCTTTTCGGTGCGGGTCGCACCGCAGACCGAGCACTTATAAAACTGCGTGCCCTTTTCGGTGCAGGTGGGCGGGAGCGTCTTTGTCAGCGCCCACTTGTGGCCGGCCGCCTCCACAAACGTATCGTCCACGGGCGCATAGGTGCAGCCCTTTTTCGTGCAGACGTGGTGCGTATAGCCCTGCTCGGTGCAGGTGGGATCGACGACCGTGTCCGTGAACTCGGCGATGTGGTCGCCGTGCCAGAAGCCGGTCTGATAGCCCTGCCATGTGCCGTCATCCTTGAGCTCGGCGAGCCACGTGTAGCTGCCCTGCGGGTAATAGACCACGCAGTCATCCGGGAAGGAGCGGTTGGAGTCCGCCGCGGCGCAGATGCTCTTGGCGGGGTCGTTCTTGAAGACGGCGCGCTTGAGCTTCGTGATCTTGGCGATCAGGTTGATCGCGGTGCTGATGTCGCCGGCCTGATCGGCGTTCTGCTCGGTATCGTCCGGGCGGAGGATGCCGTTGAGCACTTTCTCGACGGCGACCTTCATGACGTTATCCAGACTCGTGAAGGCGCGGCCCTCGATCGTGTCGATCTTGTCGCCGAAATAGGCCTCCTCGAGCATCTCGCAGCCGGCGAAGGCGCAGCGGTCGATCGTGGCGACGCGGTTGGAGAGGTCAACGCTCTTCATGTGGTTGTCGCCGAAGAAGGCCGCCTTGCCAATGGTGAGCTTCTTGTCACCGGGACTGAAGGTGAGGTTGTTCATGTAGTAATCGCACATGAACGCAAAGTCACCGATGCTCGTGACATTGGACGGAATATTGAGGTTCTTGTGGTGGTTGACGAACGCGAACGCGCCCGTGCCGATCGTCTGCAGCTGAGACGGCAGACCGAGCGTCGTATCCTCCTGACCGAGGATACGGTCCCACGCGAACGCCCACGGACCGATATACGTCACACAGTCCGGCAGACGCAGCTCGGCCAGCATGGTGCAGCTGTAAAACGCATGATCCTCGATGCGCTTGAGGCGGCTGCAGTTGTGCGCGCGCACGAACGTGAGCGTGTCGCAGCCGTAGAAGGCGTACTTGTCGACGAGCTCGAGCCGGCGCGGCATATTGATGGCCGAGAGGTACTCGTCTTTATAAAATGCGTGATCGCTGATGGTGGTGATGTCGTCATTGAGGAACATACAGGTGAGATAGCGGCAGTCCTTGAACGCATACGCGCCGACATTCGTGACGCCGGAGTAGTGCTCGGTGCGGCCGTCCCACTCCTCATCGGTGTCGTCGGCGATGTAGGCCAGCGCGAGATACTCCTCACCGAGACCCTCCACGACGGTCGAGCCGATGACCTGCCCCTTGTCGTTATACTCCGTGACCTCCACGTTGCCCATCCACGGCGCTTTCATCTTTTCCGTGTAATCCGCCATTTTCCCGTCGCCGAAGATGTACACGCCGTAATACTGCGCGTCCTCGCGGTAATCATGGATCTGCCAGATCTGCTGCAGGAAGGGGTTGTCCTGCACAACGGTGGGGTTCGTGACTTCGTAGATCTTATAATGTACGCTCGCCTCGTCCCCGGTAGGTCCGCAGTCGCCGCGAGCGACCTCACGGCCAAAGAGCTTTTTGATCTGACCGGGCTGCTTGATGAACATCTCAAACGCGTCCGCGATCGTGCCCGCCTGAGCCGACGGTGCGCACACACTCAGCAGTCCCGCCGCGAGCACAAAGCACAGCAGCAGAGACAACACTCGTTTTTTCATATGGTTCCTCCCTCCTGGATCAGACACTTCGAAAAATATGTCTACACAGCAAGTATACAGGACGCACCCCGCCAATGCAACAGCCCAAAAGCGTTCACAGGCAAAAAAACGTGTAAAATTCTTGCTCAGATTTGTGGTTTCGTAACAAATCCGTCGGTTTTTGCGTCCCATCCATTGCACACTTTACCGGAAGTATGCTATATTTTCAACAGAGAAGTATTCCCGTTGTACACAGGAACATTACCGCAAGGAGGAAGAAACTATGAAAAAACGCCTGCTCTCGCTGGCGCTGTGTCTGGTTCTGGTCGTGGGACTGTTCTCCGGCCTGACCGTGAACGCATCAGCCGGCAGAATCGACGATCTGAAAAAACAGATTGCCGAAAAACTCATCAAAGAGAAGATCGAGCAGTTCAAGGAGGAGTTTGAGATCCCCAATCTGGACATGGATGCGATCCTCAGCAGCTTTGGCACCGCGTCCACCTCGGGCGACTTCGGTGAGAACAACTGCCTGCACTGGGAGGTCTCCACCGGTGTTCTCAGCGGCAAAACACTGACCATCTCCGGCACCGGGGCCATGCCCGACTTCGACTTCCCCAACGGCAATCTTGCGCCGTGGTGGAACTATGAGGCGCTGGGTATGCTCACGAGCTTCGGCAGCTTCAAGCTCGAGGGCGAGCTGAAGAAGGTCGTCATCAAGGACGGCGTTACGAACGTGAGCAACTATGCGCTGTTCTTCCTGCCGGCCGCCACGCAGATCACGCTGCCGGAGAGCGTGACGAGCATCGGACGCTATGGCATCGCCCTGTGCTCCAAGCTCAACGGGATCTCCCTGCCCAAGGCCGTGACCGGCATCGGCGACTTCGGTCTTGCCGGCAACAACTTTACCTCCATCTCGCTGCCCGACGGGCTGCAGAGCCTCGGCCGCGGCGCGTTTGACGCCTGCTCGAGTCTGAGCGGCGTGAGCCTGCCGGCCTCCATCACCGCCGTGCCCGGCAAGTGCTTTGACGACTGCACGAAGCTGCTGACCGTCGACTATAAGGGTGAAGTGACCGCCATCGGCGAACGCGCGTTTGAAGGCTGCAAATCGCTCACCAAGGCACCCATCCCCGCCACCGTGACGGAGCTCGGCGGCTCCGCCTTCAACGGCTGCGTCGCGCTGACGGAGGTGACCCTGCCCGACGGCGTGACCGACATCCCCGATGCCTGCTTCCAGGGCTGCACCGCGCTGGCGGAGATGAAGCTGCCCGCCACCGTGACGAGCGTCGGCCACAATTCCTTCACCGGCTGCAAGGCACTCAAAGACGTGCGCTGCTACGGCGCACCCCCGACGGTCCAGCCCGCCGGCGCGGCAGAGCACAGCTTCGAGCCCGCGATCGTCACCATCCACTACAACCCCGCCATGAACTGGACGCTCGATGCCGACGGCACATGGCAGGGCTACAAAGTCAGCAGCAAGGGCGCGTGCCTGCACACCGGCTACGGCACGAGCGAGCACACCGTGCCCGCCACCTGCGGGGCCGACGGCTGCATCGAGACCGTCTGCTCCAACTGCGGCGAGGTCATCGCGACCAAGGTCATCCCCGCCACCGGCGAGCACACGTGGGATAACGGCACCGTGACCACTGAGCCGACCGAGAAAGACCCCGGCGTCATGACCTACACCTGCGCCGTCTGCAGCCAGACCAAGACCGAGGCCATCCCCGCTACTGGCACGCACACCTTCGTTTTCACCAAGAACGTCGCACCCGCCTGCACGACCGAGGGCTATGACCTCTATACCTGCAGCGACTGCGGCGCGACCGAAAAGCGCAACCCCAAGCCCGCGCTCGGCCACAAGTGGGATGACGGCAAGGTGACCACCGAGCCGACCGAGAAAGACCCCGGCGTCATGACCTACACCTGCGTCATCTGCGGCATGACCAAGACCGAGGTCATCCCCGCGACCGGACCGCACATCCACGACTGGGATGACGGCGTCGTGACCACCGAGCCGACCGAGACCACCCCCGGCATCCGCACCTACACCTGCAAGAGCTGCGGCAAGACCAAGACCGAGCTCATCCCCGCCACCGGACCTGTGGTCTGCCCGGGCGATGCCACCTGCCCGAGCCACCGCTTCACCGATGTGCCGGGCCCGTCCCGCTGGGAGCACAAGGGCATCGACTACTGCGTGGCCCGTGGTCTGATGGCCGGCGTCGGCACTACAACGTTCTCGCCCAATACGACCAGCACACGCGCGCAGATCGTGCAGATCCTCTATAAGCTCTCCGGCGACACGACCGACTACAGCAAATACTACACCCCGTTCACGGACGTCAAGCGCGGCGACTGGTTCTACAATGCCGTTGCCTGGGCCTACGATCACGACATCGTCAAGGGCACAGGCGAGCACACCTTCTCACCGGACGCGCCCATCCAGCGTGAGCAGATGGCGCTGATCCTCTATGGCTACGCCGCCAAGTACGCGCCGTCCTGCCTCGGCGGTGCCGTGCCGATCGGCAGCTTCCCCGATGCCGGCAGCGTTTCCAACTGGGCATACGCCGCCATGAGCTGGGCCGTCGGCAACGGCCTCATCTCCGGCAGTGAGAGCAACGGTGTGAGCTATCTGATGCCGAAGAGCAGCGCCACTCGCGCGCAGGTCTCGGCCATCATGATGCGCTTCTGCCAGCTCACCGGTATGTGACCGGCGCACCATCCATCCGCAAACCATACACACGCCCCGGGAGCACGACGCTCCCGGGGCTTTTTCGCGTCTGCAAGACACTGAGCAGCCGGCGGCAAGCTCCGGGGCGCGCACCGGACAAAAGCGGGACAGAATGCCGCTGTGCTGCACACTTGTGCGCATGGGAAGAACGGTATGAAAAACCGGGAAATTCAAGCAGTTGTTAACATAACATCGTTAATTGTGCCCTGTTTATGTTGAAAAGCCTGTTGATAATGTGGAGAATCGGTTTCCATAATGCCGTTTCACCCCGTGAAACCCGTCGACCAGTGGACAGTTATGCGGCTGCGTGTCGGACTATGTGCGCTTGGTCGGAATATTTCAACCAGAAACAAATCAGTTCCAGAAAATGAAACGAAAATATCCGAATCGTTACACTATGTAAGAATTGTCACTTGTGTTTTGATGTTTTTGCCGTTAGAATATACCTGTAACCGGCAATACCAACCATCCGGCGTCGTCTATTGTGTGGGGCGGCGGCGGAAATCTATGAAAGGGGTAAAGGAAAATGACCGAATTTAGAGGACCTATCCATATCGGCCTCGATCTCGCCTCCGACATCCTTGAGCGTTGCGGCGAAGAAAAGGCAAAGGAAATCGTGGACGCGATCGCCAACGCGCTGCCCGGCTGGATGTCCGTGTAACCTGTAACCAAAGAAGCGCCCGAAGCGAAAGCTTCGGGCGCTTTGTGCCTGTCAGAGAGGACTCTCTTTTGGCAAAAGGGTTTGCGGCCTGACTGCAGCGCACGCGCTGTCCGCCTCGGGCGGCCAGCTCGCACGTTTGCAGGCCGAGCGGTATTTTCTCAGCCGCACATGTCGCCTGAGAAAATGATTGGATTTTCTTTCGCCGCACCGTTGGTGAAAGGCTACGAGGTTTTGACAAGCTGGACACCCGAGGCTGCGGCCTCGGGTGTTTTTTGCGCCGTTGGACCGCTGCCCGCGGCGCACAGCCTTACCGCTCTGCGACGCCGGTGTATTGGAACACATAGTCCACGGCGCGGTTGCTCACGCGCTCGAGCGACTCGTATGTGCTGCCGCCGATGTGGAAAGTGGCAATGAAATTGTCCAGATGGATGAGCGGGTCATCGCTCGCCGGCGGCTCGTGCTCGAACACATCACTCGCCGCAGCGCGGATCTGCCCCGTTGTGAGGGCAACGTAGAGATCGTGCTCGTTGACGATGCCGCCGCGCGAGGTGTTGACGAGCAGCAGCTCCGGATTCGCCGCGGCAAACACCGGCGCGTTGATGAGGCCGCGCGTGGCATCGCAGAGCGTGATGCTCACGTTCACGAAGTCGGAGCGGCGAAAGAGCTCCTGTAATGTTTCGACCTGCTCGTAGCCCCACGCGGCGCATTCAGCGGCCGTGCGGTGCGGATTCCAGCACAGGACGCGCACATCAAATGCTGCGCGCAGAATATCCGCCACCCGGTGGGCAATGTTGCCCGTGCCGACAAGGCCAAGCGTGCGGCCGGTCATCTCATGGCAGACGAATTCCTCTGCGCCGAAATGGTCGAAACGCCCGGCACACAGACCGTTATTGACAAATTTCAGCTGCCGGTTGAGCGCCAGCAGCTCCGCCACGGCAAGCTCCGCGACCGCCGGTGCGCCAAGCCCCGGCACATTCGGAACCGGAACGCCGAACTCGGCGGCGGCAGCGGTGTCGATCGTGTCGCGGCTGACCCCGTGCATGGCGATGACCTTCAGATTCGGCGCGTGCGCGATGACCGACCGCGGCACGACCGCGCGGCGGATGATCATGGCGGCAAGCCGCTCGGGGTGGTCGAAATTGTCCACGATCTCGAAATGGCGCGCCAGCCTTGCATACGCCGACGGCGCGATGTGTTCGCTCAGATAAACTTCCACAATGTATACCTCCCGGGTACAGATGGGAAACGGTCAGCCTCTGTGACCGCAGATCTGAACACGATGATACTACACCGGCGCCAGCGCGGCAAGACGAAACCTCCGGAAACAGAGCATATAAAGCGCAAAAAGCTCCTCCGTATGCAGACATACGGAGGAGCTATCTGATTTCGTGTGCTGCCGCTCCGGCGCGGGATTTAACCGCGTCCGTTTCCGCCGCCGCGGCGGCCGCGCGAACGGTCGTTATAGAGGCGGTTTCCGGCCATGCGGCTGTCCGACTCCTGCATGAACTGCTTGAGCCGGTCTTCAAACGCGGCATCCCCGCTCGGACCGCTGACCTGCCCTGCCGGCTGTGCCGGATGGCTGGGACGCGCGGCACGCGGTGCGCCGCCGTTATTGGGGCGATTGCCGCCGGGACGGCCGCCGTTCATCGGGCGGTTGTTCGGACGGGCGGGCGCTTCCTCCGCCTTCTTGATGGACAGGTTGATCTTCCCGTCCGGCGTCACGGCCAGCACGCGCACCTTCACCTTGTCGCCCAGCTTCAAAAACTCATTGACGTCGCTGACGTAGGTGTTGGCGATCTCGGATATGTGCACCAGACCGCTCTTGCCGTCCGGCAGACTCACAAACGCGCCAAACTTCGTGATACCGGTAACGGTACCTTCCACAACTGCTCCGACTTCCACCTGCATACGGTTCGTTTCTCCTTGCTCAATCACTCGTGTCGTAAAAAATTTTCTCACCGGGCTTGACCAGACCAAGTTTTTCCCGCGCGATCGATTCCCGCATATCATCGTCGTCGCTGTGGTCGATCTGATATTGCAGCTCGGCATTGGACTGGGTCATCTCGGACACCTGCTGCTGCAGTGCCGCGGCGCGGTCCTGAAGCTGTGCTGTGCGCTGATGCACCACGACCAGGCTGATGAGTGCGTACACCATCAGTGCCGCGATGACCAGCGTGGTAAATATGCTTGCCTTCTTGAATTTCACGGTCGGCAGTACCTCCCCCCGGATCGTATCTGCGTCCAGTAATACAGCCTATTCTAAAACATCTGCGGCAAGATTGGAAGTGTTTTTTTGCAAAAAAGCGAACTTTTTTTCTGAATTTTCTTCCCGGAGCCGTGATTTGGCGCATTTTCCGCGCCAGCAAGCGTCCAGATCGCTCCAGCGGCGGGAAAATGTGCCCGCTGAGCCAGAGAAAGTAGCACGTCCAGCCGGCGGCGATGGCCGCGAACAAAAACAGGCGCACCTGCCCGTCGCCGGCCGTCATGCCAAGCAGAAACACGCTCGCGAGCGTAAGCAGGCAAAACGCGCCGTCGAGCAGCGTGCGCAAAACCGTGCTGCGCACATGGCGGCGCGGTACGCGCAGCACATCAAACGTCAGCCCGAGCACCGCGCCGAGCCCGAGCCCGAGCATGAGCTGCGCGAGCTGACGGAGCAGCGGCAGCTTCATCCCCCGAACAGACGCGACCAGAAGCCGCCGCCGGACACCGTCTCCTCCGTGTAATCGAGCGCGTCAAACGCACCGTCGATCGCAAGCTCCCCCGTGTCTATCGCAAGACGGCCGACGCGCAGCCCCTCGCCGTGCACGGTGAGCATCCCGCGCGACGTGCGCATGGACACCTCCGTGTCGTCAAAGCGCACGACCTCGTCCACCCCCGTGACGGTCAGATGGCTGCGCTCGTCGAGCGTGACCGCGTGCGGCCGGCGCGGCGGCACGGCCTTTTTGTCCTCATATGGCATGGCGCTCCCCTCCTACTGCGTTTGCTACCACAGTATGCGCGCGCAGCCGGCGGTATGCGGGGAAAGCGCCCTGCTCTATTCGTTATGTAAACCTTGTCAGAACTACATCCGCAAAAATCAGGGCGTCCCGCGATGGGACGCCCTGATTTGCTCTCGTTATGTCAACCAAGCTCCGCACGCAGCGCATTGCTCAGCGCGGCAAACTGCGCGAGGTCAAGCGTCTCACCGCGCACGCGCGCATCGAAGCCGCAGGCGGCGACCGCCGCGGCGGTGCGCGCCTTGTCGCAGC
>OLOS01001496.1_pt1 | contig 18941 bp, 20 predicted proteins | sample 1672631 | NCBI WGS metagenome assembly OLOS01 (sample SAMEA3136707, study PRJEB25190) | human gut metagenome | biome: human gut; feature: human-associated habitat; material: faeces | place: Austria | collected 2013 | reverse complement strand
AGGGTACAAACAGCAAATTGAAAATGATAAAACGTACCATGTATGGCCGTTGTGGCAAGGAGCTATTAGCCGCAAAACTTATATTGTCAAATAGCCAGTACGGATAATTGCGGAAGAACCCAGATGAGCCGGAATTTGCACCGAAGCGTCATATTACATATGAAAAGTACCTTATGGATCAGGTGCTGAACCGTCTGACAGAAGCATGCCTTCCAATCGAAAGGGTCTGTTTCTTTTCGAACGATGAGATCGTGATCGATCTGTCGGATAAGGTAAAGGCAGAGCAGAAGGAATTCGTTTCATACATCGATGTGTGCAGGAAAGAGATGCCGGTACCTTTAAAGGTGGAATGGTTCCAGCTGCATAAGATCTGGGGAACGGATGGCTATTACAGGGAAATCCAGAAGGAAAATGGAGAGACACAGATAGAATTCAAGTGTCTGGACAACTATATGCTGCCTTTTGTCATCCGGCATATGCTCGGGGATGAGGTGACAGACGGCGACAGGGTATTTTACCATGAAGGGCTGCTGGCACAGTTTATCGAGGTGCCTCAGATCGTGGACGTGATGTCACCGTAAATGTACTCTGTCATTTTCCGATTGCAGAATGGCATCAGTATTACCGGGGGAGCGGGCATATTTACGGACATATTCATAATAAGCATGTTCGTGCGTTCGAGTATCTGCGGGAGGAGGGGAGTGCACGGAATGCGGGCATTATGATCAACAATTATGAGCCTGCTACCATGGAAGAGCTGATTGCAAACAATAAGATCTTCAAGGACAGTCCGTATCCCGGAAAGGTTTATCTGGAATATGCAGATCTGGAATCTGTCGGAAAACAGACACTGAAAGTGATGCAGAGGACAAAAACAAAGAAGTGACGTCATAATACACAAAACAAAGGGGTTCAACAAGGTATGTTATTGACAGAATAACCAAATAAAAGGGGATAAATGAGTTTAAAAAAATAGTCATATGATGTATTCAGGGGACTCGCTGTATGCTATAATGTGCTCACTTTCCGGAAAGAAAAAGTTACTGTAGAAAAGTGGAATGCGAAGGGTGGCATTGCCAGAAGTTTAAGGAGGAGAAGGATGAGAAACACAGGAATGTGGAAAAAAAGCGGCTCAATCACAAATTTTGTGGGATGATGGATTCCTGACATAGACCTTTCGACTCACATCAAAGAGCTTCAAAAAGAAATATTCATCGTCAGGATAACCATAGCTCTGTCTGCGAAGAGTCTTGATTTTGTTGTTAATGCCTTCGATTTTGGCGGATGATATGTTATAGGTAGCATGAGCAATAACACCTTCAAAGTGATTGCCGAGAAGCTTCTCAAACCAGAGCAGATGCTTATTCTTAGTAGCGTGACACGTAGCCATGATTTCAATGATGTCTTCTGCCATGAGGCACTCATCATTTCTTGAGTATGCCAGTGTCAGTTTCTCCTTGATCAGATCGAGGGTAAAGAGGAACTTATTCTCCTCAAGTAGCTTATTGTAACATTCTACATAGCCGGTTTTCCTTACGATGTTTTCGGTTTTGAATAGACTGCTCCCCTTGTGGACAATACGCTTCTGTTTTGCATCTTCATCCTTTTTTTTAAGAGTGGATTTGGATGACATCAGGATATACCTGGTCTTTTTCAGAGATCTGGCGGCTTCAACATTACCTTCTTCGATAAGGCGGCGCTGTTCATCCTTACGGACTTCGCTTACAACCTTGTCATTGAAGTTTTTGACGATATGGAAATAATCAAAAACAGGCTGTATATGAGGGCATTTTTCTTCAAAGGCCTCCTGAAAATCGGAGTTCATATCACAGGCAACAGCCTCTACATTGTCCATCCACTCAAGGCCGACATGCTCAATAAAGTCATAGACCACCTGTTTCTTCTTGCCTCCGGCAATCCAGAGGATATGGCCGGTTTCCATATCAATGATGTGGGTGGCATAGCGATATCCATTATGAAGTTTAAATTCATCAATACCGAGGAATTTAGCGGGCTTCTCAGGTTTGATCAGCTTACCTTCGCTGGAGGTATATAATTCCTGAAGGCGTTTTTTATCGATATCCTTAACCGTATTCTTACCAAGACCGGTCAGTTCAGCTACTTCCTTATTGGTATAGGTTCCGGATGCCAGAAGATCATGGGTATACTGATACAGTTCTTCAGTAATCATATGACCAGGAGCCTTGAATGAGATATGCTGCATCCGGGTATGACTGCACTTGGGGCATGCGTACTGATTTCGCGTAAATCTGAGGCAGCTCAGATTCCCTCCAAACGGAAGATGACGCAGAGTGATTCCTGGATGATTATTCACATGCATCTTTGCGCCGCAGGTGCAGATAAGGTTTTCCTCACTGGCATCAAGTGTACCTTCAAAGCAAAAAACATTTCTTCCTGATTTTGAGGTTTTTGTAGAAGTTGATTCGTTCTTGAAACCATAGAGGCAGGAAGGAATCATCAAAAAATCCGTAGATTGAGTAAAAGTCAGTTGCCCATTGGCGTCAGTTCGTATATAATCCAAGACAGAGGATCTCCTTTCGATTGGGTTTGTTACATCCGGCAAGATGCATATCCAATCTTAATGGCAGATCCTTTTTTATGCAATTGTTTTTTTGATCATCAGCAACTGTTCTTAGGCTCCTGAGCCAGAGGGAAAGAACCAGCCACCCGTAAGGGCTTGGTCTTGATAGGGTTCTCAGGCAATGCTAAAATGTTTGACCCCGACGCCCCATAAATTAGCAACTGTTCTTGAGTTCTTCGCCGTCGGGATGACTATCCCAGGCATTGCCTGAGGTTCATGTCAAGGCTGGCGGACGGCTTATAATACCTATATCCGTGGTAAATCCCACAAAATTTATGATTGACCCAAAAAAGCATCTGGAAAAAGATGGATGTTGAAAGTACCGACAGGATGAGAAATGCAGATGAGGAAGAATGGGACAGGATCGCACAGGAAGTGTTCCCGATGGAGTACTGGCCACAGGGATTCTCTGTACAGCGGTTCGAAGAGTTTCCGGGGCTGATCGTGTTTGAGCTCAAATCGAAAAAGTACAGGAGCATATGTCCCTGTTGCGGTGAGAAGGTGGAGCAGCGCAGAGGCAGCCAGCCAAGAGAGGCGCAGGATCTTCCCTATCTGGGACGAAGGGTGCAGCTTCTGATTCAGGTCTATGAATATAAATGTACGAATCCAGCATGTAAGATGAAATCTGCGGTAGAAGAATTCCCGGGATTTCTTGAACGTGGAGAACGTATCACGGAGCGGTTTCGGGATCTGATCGCTCTTCTGACGATGCGGGTCAGCGCAGAAGGTGCATCCAGGATTCTGCAGGAGATGTTTGCTGATATCAGTGGTGACACTGTTACCAGGATACAGAAGGAGTTTCATGCTGATCGCAGTAAACCGGAATGGATTCTGGCGAAAAATCTTGCGGCGGGCAGAAGGGTATGCCGTGTACCGGAGGATATGGCACAGATCTACGCGGAAGCCATAGCATATGAAATGGACGGATCCGTACTGCAGGATGACAGGCTGAAACGGATCAAGAGCATCCATGAGCTGCTGGACAGGGTGTTTGTGGAGAATAGACGTTCGCCGGGACCTGAAATGTGTGAACGGCCGTGTATCCAGTGGTAATCCGGTAATACAGGCACCTGAGAGTTTTTCCAAAGCTACGAGTAATGAAGAGAAAGGATTTTCCCATAGATACAGAAGATAACTCGTGGTGCTAATTTATAGTAGTTGAAGTAGTCCATGTGATATTTTTTTACATGGACTTTCAAATGGAGGTGAATCAGATGAACATGGAACAGATCAAAAAGAAGCTGGCAACAGAAGAGTATGATTTCCTGAGGAAGGAGAAAGCGCTGGGGGACAAGATCATTCTCCTGACTCTGGGAGGTAGTCATGCCTATGGTATGGAACGGGAGGGGTCAGATCTGGATGTGAGGGGGATCGCGCACAATGCTAAAGAGGAGATCCTGCTGGGCACAGATTTTGGCCAGGTAGTGGATGAGCCGACAGATACGACGGTGTACTCTTTTAATAAGGTACTGACGCTGCTGGCCAGGGGTAATCCCAATACGATCGAGCTGCTGGGATGCCTTCCGGAACACTACCTGATATTGTCTGACACAGGAAGGGAACTGCTGGAAAACAGAAAGATGTTTCTTTCCAGAATCTGTATCCACACCTTCGGAAACTATGCAGTAAGTCAGATGAGAAGGTTGGAGAATAAGGCAGCAAGACTGGTGGGTCAGGCACAGAATGAAGCCTATATTCTGAAAAGCATACAGAATGCCGGTTATGAGTTCAAAAACAGATACTATCCTCACAGTGACAGCAGTGTAAAGCTTTACATTGACAAGGCGGTACAGGAGGGATATGAGACAGAGATCTTTATGGATATTGATCTGAAACACTATCCATTGCGGGACTGGGCAGGCATGTGGAATGAAATGAAGGCGATCGTGAGCAGCTACAATAAGATCGGCAAACGAAATGAGAAAGCCATCAGTCACAACAAGCTGGGCAAGCATATGGCACACCTGCTAAGGCTTTATATGATGTGTATTGACATTCTGGAAAAGGAGGAGATCATTACCTGCCGCACAGAAGAGCATGATCTGCTCATGCGCATACGAAATGGTGAATTTCTGGATGAGAACCGGCAGCCGCTGCCGTCTTTCTATGAAATATTAAATGAATACGAAAAAAGATTCGAATATGCGAAGAAAAATACATCCCTTCCGGATGAGCCGGACTATAAACGGATCAATGAATTTAAACTATCCGTAAACGAACGGATCGTGAAAGGAGAGATCTGAGCTTTGCAGATGACATAAAATCCCCGGATGCAACCACCCGTTGCGCACTTTCCAAGTGCACTTTCTGGATTTTTGGACCATGTAATGGTATAGTAAACCCATAGACAGAACGGTATCAGTCATCTTAAAAGAAGATGAGACATCTGATTCCACAGTGTGGCGGGTAAAACAAAAAGTTTTATGTGAGTCCTGAAAATTTCGAGAGAGGAAAGGTGAAATGTATGATTTTATCGGAAAAAATTGTGAAGCTGCGTAAGAAAAATGGCTGGTCCCAGGAGGAGCTGGCGGAGAAGCTGGGGATTTCGAGGCAGTCCGTTTCCAAATGGGAGAGCGGGACCTCGATACCGGATCTTGACAATATCCTGAAGCTCAGTGCACTGTTTGATGTAAGTACAGACTATCTGTTAAAGGATGAGATCGAGGAAAGCACGCCGGCAGAGGCAGATACCTTCTGTGAGGCGGAGAAGGAAGGTGCATCACGGAGGATTTCTCTGGAGGAGGCTTCTGAATTCGTGGAAACCGTGTCCGGTGTGGCGGGAAAGATGGCGGTCGGTGTCGCTCTCTGTATCCTGGGTCCGGCATTCCTGATCGCACTGCAGAGTCTGGCGATTCCGGGAAATGGACGGCGAGCGGCGATGCTGAGTGAGCAGGCGGCAGGAGGATTCGGAGTAGCAGTTCTGCTCCTTCTCTGTGCGGCAGGTGTGGGGATTCTGATCAGTAACGGAATGAAGATCAGCAAATATGAGTTTTTCGAGACTGATGAGTTGAGCCTTGACTATGGCGTAAAAGGCGTTATGGAAAAGAAAAAAGCAGAATTTGAGCCGGTATTCCGTAAATGTATCACAACAGGTGTCGCTTTATGTATCGTTTCTGTGATCCCGCTGATGATCGCAGGAGGGGCAGGTGCATCGGATCAGATCTGTATCCTGTGTACCGCACTTCTTCTCGTCATGATCGCCGGAGCTGTCTATCTATTTGTGTGGGCCGGCATGCTTCATGGCAATTATGACAAGATCCTGCAGGTCGGTGACTATACACTGGAAAATAAGAAGCTCAATAAGAAAACCGGCTGGTTTTCCGGAGTGTACTGGTGTACGGTGACAGCGGTCTATCTGCTGATTAGCTTTGTGTTTGATAACTGGAGCATCTCATGGGTCATCTGGCCGGTGGCAGGTGTTCTGTTTGCAGCAGTCGTTCAGGTCGTAAAGAACCATGCAAAAAAAGAAATGGAAAATAAATGAAACATCCTGTATAATAGAGGCGTGAATCGCAGATAGAATACAGAAGAGGTGATATCATGAGTTTAATAATCAGTCTGCTGGTCGGAGGAATCGCCGGATGGCTGGCAGGAAAGATCATGAACAGCGAAGGCTCTGTTCTTAGAAATGTGCTTCTCGGTCTGGTCGGAGGAATCATCGGGGGTGTCCTGCTGGGACTTATCGGAATATCAGGACATGGATTTATTGGAAACATCATCGTCTCCGTGGTAGGTGCCTGTGTTCTGATCTGGCTATCCAGAGTGATTTCCAGGTAGGCGTATACGTTCGGATCTTGATTTAATGCGGGTTATACCAGGGCAGTTACCAGATAGTGGTATGCGTATTGAGATGAAGCAGCCGCAATGAAAACGCTGGAAAGAACAGCAAACAGGAATCGGTTGTAAGAAAAGGAACGGTTGTTAAACAGATCTTTATAGTCTGTTCAGCAACCGTTCCTTTTTGTCTTTATTGTGATACAGCAAATACATGAGTTGCCCGACAAATGAGCCTTACGTCGATTTTTCCGTGCTTCGCACTCTCAAAATCGACGAAAACATTCGCAATCCGCTCATGTTTCTTCGAAAAATGGCTACTTGCTCATGTTTTGCGGGACCCATAGACATAAAAATACATGCAAGCATGTATTTTATGTCCATTTGTCCCTTGGCTCAATACATGATGTTGGGGTCAAAAGCATTTGACCCCATGATGCTATTTCTGATACTTCGCATTCAGCTTTGCAGCCTTGCAGAACAGAAGAAAACCGATCACGAACATGACGGATAGGATAGCCACACCTGCATTTGCGATGTTGGTGAGCTGTGCCACGATACCCACCAGAAATGTTCCCATAAAAGCGGCTCCCTTTCCGAAGATATCATAAATACCGAAATACTCGCCTGACTTTTCCGCCGGGATGATCTTTGCAAAGTAGGAGCGTGACAGTGCCTGGATGGCACCCTGGAACATACCGACACATACAGCCAGCAGCCAGAATTCCCACTGCTTGTCCAGCTGAATCGCAAACAGTGCGATGCAGATGTATGCAAAGATGCAGACCTTGATCAGCCGATCAGTAGGATATTGCTTCGACAGCCTGGAAAACAGCAGCGCAAACGGGAAGGCAACCAGCTGCGTGAGTAGAAGTGCCAGCAGCAGTCCCTGAGAGTCGAGCCCCAGTGAACTTCCGTAGGCTGTAGCCATCTCAATGATCGTATAGACGCCATCGATAAAGAAGAAAAATGCGAGCAGATACAAAAAGATGTGTTTCTGACCGCGGATGTCTTTCAGTGTATCAGCCAGCCGTGTGAAGCTGCTGATAAATGCCTTCTGTGGTCTGGCGGTGTAATGGATCTGCCGGTAATGCTTCAGGAGAGGGAGTGTCATGACAAACCACCAGACTGCATTCAGCAGAAATGCGATCGTCATAGCCGTATGCAGTGTCATTCCCAGCTTCTCGTACAGGAGAACAAAGACCAGGGAGAGAATGAAAGGGATACAGCTTCCGATGTATCCCCATGCATAGCCATGGGAGGAGACCATATCCATACGCTCCGGAGTCGTAATGTCCACAAGCATGGAATCGTAGAAGATCAGGCTGGCGTTGTAGCCCACCTTTGCCAGCACGAATACGGCAAGGAAGAGGAGCCAGAAGGAGGGAAGGCAAAGTGCCGCACACGCCAGGACACCTGTTATCATAAAGAATGCAAACAGCGGCTTCTTATAATTCTGTGTATCCGCAAGGGTTCCAAGAACCGGTCCGATGATGGCCACCAGAATGGTGGAAACGGAAGCGGCATAACCCCAGTATGCCAGATAGTCCACTTCTGAGATGCCGGCATTTCCGGCCAGATAATTAAAATAAATGGGAATAATGGTGGATACCAGCATAATGAAGGCAGAATTCCCCACATCATACAGAATCCAGTGTTTTTCCAGTTTGGTAAGTTTGTTTGGGTTCATAATATGCTCCTTATCATTAGAAACAGGTAACGATTCGGCACAGTACAGTTTCATTGATCTGCTGTTCAGAACAGTTACAAAATCAGGATTTGATAGCTGTAAATGACTTGGCAGTCAAACTATTATATCATATTTCACACAGATTAACAGCAGAAAATTGAAAAACACCCCTCTCTCATGACCAGATGCCATAGCATCCGGGATCATGAAAGAGGGGGTATCTAATATGCTGAATGATTACTCTATCGTGTCTGCTTTCCGGCAGTGATTTTAAATTTTTTGGAGAAAGAGCCATAGACGAAGGTCTTGCCTGTCTTTTTATAGGCGCGTATCCTGTACTGCACGGTTTTCTTTGAAGTCTGCTTCAATGTGATACGGTTCTGCTTCCGTATGGTCTTATATTTTTTCCATTTTCCGTTCTGATAGCGGTAAAGCTGGTAGCCGTCAGCATTCGCAGCCTTTTTCCAGGAAATATTGTAGGTTCCGGATTTCTTACGGGAAATCCTGATTCCTGTTACTTTCTTCAGAGTTGTCGGCGCGGGTGTGATGACATCAATGTCCGAGGAACCGGGTGTCTGAAGATCGGAGCCCGGAGAAGGCTTCGGAGTATTATTGTTATTATCAGGACGATTCGGATCCGCCGGTTTGACCGGATCAATCGGACTCGGATCAACCGGTGTAATCGGAACAATCGGATCCGGATCTACGGGGTTCGGATCTACGGGGTTCGGATCCACGGGGTTCGGGTCCACGGGGTTCGGGTCCACGGGGTTCGGGTCCACGGGGTTCGGATCCACGGGGTTCGGATCCACCGGGTTCGGATCTACCGGGTTCGGATCTATCGGATTCGGATCTACCGGGTTCTCACCGGATTCATTGCCGCCGCCATACAGGGAGGGATCTTTCAACTGCAGATTGTTTGCCTTTGCGTATGTGGCACCGGCGCTGCCTTCCGGGGCATAGATGGTGGTGACATCGCAGTCGGAAAAAGCATTTTCATCAATATATGTCACGCTGGCAGGAATACTGATATGCTGCAGGGACTGACACAGATCAAATGCAAAGGCTTCGACTCTTTCTGTACCGTCAGCAATCTTCAGGCGGGTAAGATTCGGCATAGAAGCCATGGTTTCCTTATCCAGTACTTTCAGCGGCGGAAGTTCTGCTTCTTCCATGCTTTTTGGAACCAGGAGGATGCGGCTGATATTCTTGTCGCACAGGATACCATGGTAGCTGGAAAAGGCAGGGTTGTCCGGATCTACGACGTACTCCTTCAGGGAATCCGTGCCGAACGGGGTCGGGTTGTGGTATTCATCCTTAAGGATACCATTTCGTATGGTCTTTGGCAGGATGATCTTTTCAATGTTGTCACCTGTAAAAGCAAGAAAATCCACACTGGTAACTTCTTTTCCATTGAAGGATTCCGGCAGTGTGACTACTTTTGCATTTCCTTTGTAACCTACTACTCCGAAACCGTAATTAAAGCCATAGTCAAACTCACCGTCTGTTTCTAAGCTGGATGCGATAATAAGTGCTTCGTAAAGGCTGTAGCCTGATGATGCATTATCGCCCAGGAACAGTTTATGCCATGCAGCGTCGACAAAGCCCCATTTTCCATCACAATAAACAAGATTCCAGGCATGAGCCGGATAGTCCAGGTTAGGATCATGAAGTTCACCGTTCACGACAACACTTGGAATGCCAATGGCGGTCATCATGGTACGCACGAGGTGGGAATATCCCTGACAGACACCGCGTTTGTATTTAAACATATGATACGGGTTATTATATTCCTGTATATCATCCTGGTCCAGACCATGCGTCGGGCAATTCATCGTATCCTTCCAGGAAAAATCTCTGGCCCATTCATAGATTCTCTGTACCTTTTCCGTTTCCGTCATGTTATCGTTGACCAGCTGTCTTGCATACTCCTGTATGGTCTGGAACTGGCTGGTTGTGATCTTAAGGTTATCCAGTGCAATGAATCGCTCAGGATCCATTCCGGATATGAGCTCCACGCATTCTTTTGTGGATGCATATTCCTGGGCATGGGCCGTTTTGAAAGGCAGAAGTAAGCCGGTCAGCAGGAAAAACACCATACACACAAAAGATGCACGAAAAGAAATAAAGTGCTGCTTTCTGTTCATAAAATACCTCCCATATGTTTCTGTCTTTTTTTACAGTATCGTTACTGTCCAAAACAGCAGATCACAGCCCCGTCTGCTGTTCTGAACGGTTACACCTTCATATTACATCCATGTGCATATATCGTCAACTCATTTTTACTACAGATTGTATAAAATAAACAAGGAATAAACATACTGAATTGACTTATATGTAATAAATAACAAAGATAGTGGTTTGTAAGTCGATTCGAGATGTTTTGTGAGTGCAGCGAAGCGGAAGTCACAGAAAACTCGAGGACAGCAGCGAGATATGATGCAGTATGCATCATATCTGTGCATCGCGAAGCGTGTTGCTGCTCACGGAGTAAACAGTAGTGAGGTGATGTCGTAGTTGTATATACAAAAAATAAATGGTAGACGTTTTTAAAGATAACTGTTATAATAGGAATAATATCTATGATTACAAGGTTTACGGATACATAATATTGTGATTTTGTTTCAGACAGATAATTCCTATAGATTTCCTCTATAAAAACAATATTTTCGATAGAATTGATAGGGAAAAGTAGAATTGATAGGGAAAAGAAGACAGGGAAAATTTTTGAAATCTATCTGGTCATTATTATGTTCCGGAAGCTTTACAGCCACCTGGAAAGGAATGCCAGAAGTACACCGCTGTCGATCACCTGTGGATATGCCATAAAGAAGGATGATGAGACGATGGAACAGCTGTTCAGCAGGGCTGATGAGAATATGTACCGGAACAAGAGCCGGATGAAGGAAGGTGCTGCCGGTCACGGAGGGAACCGTGGCAGGTAAGCGGCAAAGTGTAATACAGAGGGAGGCTGCAGACAGGTTGGAAACACATGATTATAATGTGCTGATCGTAGATGATTCAGAACTTAATCGCCAGATCCTGGCAGAGATACTGAAGGATAAATACAACATCATAGAGGCGGAGAACGGCCTGAAGGCTGTGACCATACTGCAAAAAAGCGTATATGAGATTTCTCTTGTTCTGCTGGATATGATGATGCCTGAAGCGGACGGGTTTGAAGTTCTGAAGTATATGAATCAATATCACTGGATCGAGGCTGTTCCTGTGATCATGATTTCTTCAGAAACAGATCCTTTTTTTATAAAGCGTGCATACGAACTTGGTGCCACTGAATTTATTTCCAGACCTTTTGATGCTGCGATCATCAAGCGGCGTGTAGCCAATACGATTGTCGTATATGAGAAGCAGCGCCGTCTGGCCGGAGCTGTGGCAGAGCAGATTTATCAGAAAGAAAAGACAAGCAACGTGATGATCTCGATCCTGAGCCATATCGTGGAATTTCGAAATGGCGAAAGCAGGCTGCATGTTCTGCATATCAATGCAATGACAGAAATGCTGCTGCGCAGGCTGGTACAGAAGACAGACAGATATTCTGAAGCGTATGTCGCTTTATAAGGAGGAACCGCTGGTAACGACTGCATATGAGATATGCCGCTGGCATCACGAGAGGTACGATGGAAAGGGGTACCCGGATGGACTTGCCGGAGACAGTATCCCGATATCTGCACAGATCGTCGCGCTGGCGGATGTATATGACGCATTAACGAGTGAAAGATGCTATAAACCCGGCTATCTACATAAAAAAGCCGTCCGGATGATCGTGGACGGAGAATGCGGACAGTTTAATCCTCTGCTGCTCGAATGCTTTCTGGATATACAGGATGAATTGAAGAAAGAGATATCCGTGGATGCCTGTGTCCATAACAAAGAAAGGAGCATCAGCCATGTTGCTTCTCAGATGCGGTCTCATGAGGAACTGTCGGAGTCCAGCCGGATGCTGCGTCAGCTGGAAATTGAAAAGAAAAAGTCAGAGTTTTACGCGGCGGAAGTACCGGAGATTGTTCTGGTATATCAGACGATACCACCGGCACTGATGTTCGCAAAGGAGGGAGCCGCAAAGCTTGGAGTGCCGGAGACGATTTTTGAACCGTTCAATATGATTCCTCAAAATAGCCCGCTGCGGGTTCTGCTGGAGAGGATGGACCAGAGTGCGAGGCGGACGATTGCCGAACAGCCGTATTTCCATCTTACGGGTCGGATTCGGGTAGACGGGGAGGAACGGATGTGCTGCTTCAACTGTCAGGCAATATGGGTTTCGGCAGACCATACCGGGTATGCAGGATTTATCGGGAAGATTACGGATATACAGAGAAAGGAAGAAAGACATGCCGAAGAGGAGAATATAGCAGATGCCCCGGGCAGGATGCGTGGGAAATATGAGATGACAGGACAGGAACTGTGGGCGCTGATCAGGCAGTTGGATGGAATGCATGACAGGATGCGGCTGGTAGATGCATCCAGCCGAACAGTTTTTTCGGTAGATAGAAAAGGAAATATCATACCGGTTCAGGGATGTTGCTATTCGGTGTGGAAGAAAGGAGAAGCGTGCAGCAACTGTATCTCGGAGCGTGTGCTTTCTACAAAGTGCAGACAGGCAAAGTATGAGGTTCTGGACGATGAAATGTATTATATTACGGCAGTATATCTGGAGGTTGACGGATATCCGTATGCACTGGAAATGATCAATCAGGTGAGTGATGTGCCGATACCGTCAGAGTATTACAAGGAGGAAAAAAATGATGAATTTAAGAGAGTGTTATGAGACGATTGGTGGAGACTATGATGAGGTACTGGGACGGCTTTGCAGCGAAAGACTGGTTCAGAAATTCGTGCTGAAGTTTCTGGATGACAAAAGCTATGAGCAGCTTTGGGACTCCATGGAGTCAGGAGACAGAGAGACCGCTTTTCGTGCAGCGCATACCATTAAGGGAATCTGCCAGAATCTGGCATTTACAAGGCTTTATGAATCAGATCATCAGCTGACAGAGGCACTTCGTGCAGGCGAGATGGAGCAGGCTTCTGTACTGATAGAAAAGGTAAAGGAAGATTACGAGCATACGGTTGCGGCTATTCGTGCATTTCAGGACTTCTCACCCAGCATCAGCGGATAGAAGCCTTCTCCGTGTACTTCACTGGACTCAAGGATGATCAGGAAGCATTCCGGGTCTGCATGGCGGACAGCCTGCTGCAGGGGGTACATCTGCTTTTTACTACAGGCGCATATGACCAGAAAGCGTTCCTCTTTCCGGTAGCCGCCCTGTGCATTCACGATGGTAGATCCCCTTTTGCAGCATTTTTCGATGGCTGCTGAGATCAGATCTGCCCTGGAAGTGATGATCAGAGCCAGTTTACCGGCATTCATGCCGTACAGGATGGTATCCATCACAAGAGAAAACAGATAGGTCACGATCAGTCCATAGATGATGCCATCGATATCCCAGAAGACCAGTCCGCCGATAAAGATGATGACGGCATCCGACATAAAGACGATCCTTCCAAGCGGGATATGTGGTTTGTATGCTTTTATGGACATGGTAATAAAGTCCATTCCGCCTGTAGAGGAGCCTTGCATAAAAATCAGAGAATATCCAAGACCTGCGATCACTCCCGTGCAGAGTGCTGCCAGCAGACGGCTTCCGCCATAGACAGGGAGCATGGGAGCTATAAAGTCCATCATCAGTGAAGAAAGGATCATGCACCGGATGGAACGAAGGAAGAATACCCTGCCGAGCAGGCGGAAGCAGTACAGAGCTACGGGAATATTCAGCAGGATCGTGATCGTACCAACCGGCATACCGGACAGACGATGCACAAGGATGGCGATCCCGGAGAATCCTGTCATGGGAAAGGCTGCCTGGAGCGCAAAATTGTAAATACCGATGGCAATCAGAAAGCTTCCCAGAATTTCCATAAAGAAAATCTTCAGACCTGTTCGATTCGAAAGAAATGTTTGCATAGATCTCTCCTCTTTGTCATTTAGTTACAGTTTTACCGGATACGGGTAAAACTATTCGTTATTCTAAAATAAAACTGGGTTTTTGTTATAAAGTGTGTTATGATAAATCATAGCGATTCTGAATGGAAGGTCAGACATCTGTCTGTTGTGCAGATGGCCTGCTGCGATCCCGGAGAGTTGTAAAATGGAAAGAATGGGACAGCTGTCGGGATTTTTTTCAGTTACAGAGTACATAATATATACAGGAAGGGAATAGCAAATGACACAGATTGATGGCAAAAAACGATTTATGCTTCAGCAGTTGAGAAATTTAGAGGAGATTTTCGTGCTTTTTTCGAGATGTACGAGACTTCCCTTTGTTCATTGTGATGAAGATACCTATAATGACCAGATTTTTATTTTCCGGAAGGAAGAGGATGCAAGAAAGGCACTGGAGGAATACCAGAAAGATAAGACACCGGTGCAGATTTTAAAGGTTGAGAAGGATCATTTTCTGAATTTTTATTCAAGCCTGTATTTTCTGGGTGTGAATGCCATGATCATCGATAAAGGAGAGGGGCAGACAGAGATTCTTTTAGAAGAACTGGTGACACCTCCGGATTATAGTAAGATGCAGGAAGGACAGATCCGTGTGGATAATCCGCAGTTCCAGCTCACAGCCATGTATCTGATGCAGCTGCTGCGGAGAGAGCCGGGTGTGCAGCCGACCAGAGAAATGCAGGAGATGGAAGAGGAGCTGACAGTAAACATGCGCCGAGGAAACTATATCGTTCCGGTTCAGGAAGATAAAAAGGTGCCTCTGATGAAGTTGAAAGACGAGGCCATGTTCCAGCCGGTGTTTACCGATATGTATGAGTTCAACAAATTTGCGGGTCATGAGAAATTCCGGGGTGCAGTTGTGCCTTTTGATAAGCTGCAGGAAGCAGTGGTGGAACAGGCAAAGGGTATTATCATCAATCCTCTTGGCGTACATGTGGTGATGATGAAAGAACAGTTGAAATAACTATTATTATGATATGAAAGGCTTCCACATGAAAAACGGCGGATGCCGGGAAAGGATCGAAAGGAAGAGGGTATATGAAGTTTGATATGCATTGTCATACCAGAGAAGGCTCGATAGACGGAAGAGTAGGAATCGAAGACTATATCCGTATATTGAAGGAAAAGGGCTTTCAGGGAATGCTGGTGACAGATCATAATTCCTATAACGGATACCGATTCTGGAAAAATGAAGTTAAGGACCGGGATGGAGAAGATTTTGTTGTTTTAAAGGGAATCGAGTATGACACCAGTAATGCAGGGCATATGATCGTCGTTATGCCGGAAGGGGTAAAGCCCAGAATCCTGGAAGTGCGCGGAATGCCGGTGTCTTTACTGATTACAGTGGTGCATGCTTATGGTGGAATTGTGGGACCGGCTCACCCATGCGGGGAAAAGTATATGAGCTTTGGCGGTACCAGGGTATTTAAAAGATTTAAAGATCCTCTGATGAGAAAGTTTGACTTCATTGAGACCTTTAATTCCTGTGAATCTCCTGAAAGAAACCGGGCCGCAAAGGAACTGGCGATGGAATACTTCCTGCCGGGCTTTGGTGGAAGCGATTCCCACAGGGAGAATTGTGTGGGAACAGCCTATACAGAGTTCGCTGATCCGATCACCTGTGAGTCAGACCTGATCGCAGCAGTAAAAAAGAAAGCCCCCATGAAGGCGGGCGGAGAGTATTATCACGGTACAACGAAAGAAAAGATCGGCGGCGTCAGCCAGCTTCTGGTTTATTCTTTCTGGCTTTATAATAAAACAGCCGGATTGTTTCGGATGCATAAGCGTCATGTGAAGGCGAATTATCTGGAGATTGCAAGGGTGGATGGCTCACAGCAACCGCCCGGGACGCAGATGCCGCCTGAAAGGTGATATCAGAAGAATGATATCACCTTTCAGCATTCATTTGATCATAGACAGCACGGACAAACGCACGTGCATGGTCTAAGTCATTTCTGTCAGGGTGGAGCAGTGCTTTGTCAAAGTTACGAAGCAGCAGCTCCACCCTTTCGTGATTCTCCGGGGTTTCCATCTGTTCATATTTTCTTCTTACACGGATAGGCATTTTTCCCTGACAGAAAAAGGCTCCCAGATACCGGTTATCATCAGGGATAAAAGCTGACACGTTTTTTTCGATTTTTTTGTAATACTCTGTATTCCATCCCATGCCGCAGGTGCAGAAAAGAGCAATATTTTTTTTGTGGAGATCGGAAAGAAATTCCAGAATCTCTACACTTGCGGATCCGCGGTTCGCCCAGAAGCCGACAAAATAAGTGTCGGCAGAGTATTTTTCAAAGCAGGAATCAAGCTTTAAGATATCCTTAGAGGCACCCGGGATCTCCCGATAGATTGCTTCTGCGATCCGTTCTGTATTACCCGTCCCGCTGACATACAATACCTGTGTTTTCAATCTGATCACATCCTGTTCTGTATTTCCTGTATTGGCCTCAGATGCACTTTTGGCATCCATGACGGCGTGAACGCATGCCGCAGACGGCTCCGCTGAGGCTTTTACAACTGTACTATCGGAAAAACAGACCAGCGAAACATAGTGCTATTTAGGGTGAATCATACGAGTGTACTGTACACTGGATAAGCGGGCTGCGTTCAGATTAAGGATAACACAGTATCGGAGAGAATCCTATATACAGAATCTAAAAAAAAAATAAAAGATTATCATGCAGGACTCTCGCCCGATAGATTTATTAAGCGGCCAGCTGTCTTAACGGGTATGCGGGATACGCGCAGGCCATCCGGCAAGATTTCCGTTCAGGATTGCCGAGAACATGCGCTCCTTCACACCGGGGTTTTCCAGGTTCAGCTGCCGCAGAAGCTCCTTGGCGTACTGCCTTTTGGTATAACCATCGGCAGGGCAGGGATTTTTGACAACAGGAAGATGATATTTGTTCTTAAATCCGATCACATCTGCCTCATCCACGAACATCATGGGGCGGATGACGGTCAGGTCCATCCGGTCAAGATAGGTGCGAGGTGAGAAAGAATGAAAACGTCCCTCGAAGATCAGGGAGAGCAGCATGGTCTCAATGACATCATCCTTGTGGTGGGCATAGGCGACCTTGTTGCAGCCGAGTCTTTTCGCTTCCTGGTTAAAGGCTCCCTTTCGCATCTTGGCACAGAGAGAACAGGGATTCTCCTCCTTGCGTTCATCAAAAATAATGCGTGCGATTTCCGAATCCACGACAGCATAGGGAATATTCATCTCTTCGCAGAGAGCCCGAACGGGAGAAATATCAAAACCATCATATCCCAGGCTGACAGTAATCGCCTGAAGCTCAAAATGATTTGGATAGAAGCGCTGCAGTCCATGCAGTGCATAGAGCATGGTCAGACTGTCTTTACCGCCGGAAATCCCCACAGCGATTTTGTCACCTTCCTGGATCATCTGATATTCATCGACAGCTTTTCGTGTGTAGCTGAGTAATTGTTGTAATTTCATTTTAATATAAACTCCTGTAAATGATGTTGGGGTCAATAGTATTTGACCTTTTGACCCTGGCATCCTGTAAATAATAAGTTTTTTGTAAGTTACTATTCTCACGTCAGTTCGTTCGAGGTGTTTTTACGAATGAACTCTGGACAGTTTCGTTTTTTGCAAGTGACTTCTGTCTATTGACTTACAAATACAATAACTTTGATAGGAATAAAAGTCAATAAAAAATTCGTACGACAAAAAATATCACTTGCTATCATAGAAAAAATGTGATAGTATAAGTGATAGAAACAGTCATTAAGAGTTTCACTTCTGAGTTCATGGTGCGTTCGCACCGGATTTCCAAAGTAAATGAAAACTGCAGAGAACCGTGAAAGGCCAGTGTACTAGATTGCCATGCGGAATTTCGTACAACAGAAAGGAAGGGTACATTTGAGTTACGAAGAATTTATCTGCCGGGTGCAGGAAAATGTGAAAGAGAAACTGGGAAATGAGGTGCGGGTGGAACACCGCCGGATCACCAGAAATAACGGCGTAGAGCTGCAGGGGCTTGCTGTCCTTGAGGATGGACAGAAGATTTCGCCTCTGATCTACCTGGAGGATTTTTACAGGGATTACAGGGAGGGCAGATCACTGACAGAAATCGTTGACGGAATTCTGCGCATCTATGACAGGAGCAGGCGAACTGCAGGAATCGATTATGAGTTCTATACAAAATATGAGAATGTAGAGCCGAGGATTGTCTGTAAGCTGGTCAATTACGAGAGAAATCGGAAACTTCTGCATAAGATACCACACATCCGATGCCTGGATCTGGCCCTGGTGTTTTATTATGCTCTGGAGGATGAGATGCTCTGTGGCGGTACGATCCTGATTCATAACAGTCATCTGGATATGTGGAAAGTTACCTTAAGGCAGATTTGTGAGACAGCCAGAAGAAATACGCTCAGACTTTTTCCCTATGAATTTCAGGGGATCCAGAAGCTGCTTGAGGAAGAATATCAGGAACCGGATCTGCATTCCGGTGATCATGAGGCATTTCCGATGTATGTGTTATCAAATAAGGAAAAACGGTTCGGTGCGGTAAATATGCTGTATGATACGATCCTTTCTGCGATCGGAAGAGAGCTTGACGATGATTTCTATGTCCTTCCAAGCAGCATTCATGAGTGCATCATCATCCCGGCAGCGGCAGGCACGTCGACAGAGGAACTAAAGAGCATGGTATGGGAAATAAACAGGACCCAGGTGCAGAGCGAGGAAGTGCTTTCTGATCAGGTTTACTTCTATGAAAGAGAAGGGCACAGACTGCGCATGTGATGGGCGGCAGATTTTTCCTTTTTCCTTTTCGTGTCAAGCATTTTTGAAAATGTCCCAAAATAAGTGAAACATTAGCCCCGTCAAT
>OLOS01001494.1_pt1 | contig 18962 bp, 14 predicted proteins | sample 1672631 | NCBI WGS metagenome assembly OLOS01 (sample SAMEA3136707, study PRJEB25190) | human gut metagenome | biome: human gut; feature: human-associated habitat; material: faeces | place: Austria | collected 2013 | reverse complement strand
ATGAGCAAAAGGAAAGCCTCGCAGAGGCGATTTTGCGAATGGACTCTGAACAGTTTCAAACATATGAATATGCAGACACTGAGCTGTTCTGTGAAAGAGAGGAGAGAGTACAAATGAAGAAACGACTGCTTTGTATCATGCTGAGTGTATTTATGATCTGGAATCCGGCACTTACAGCACTGGCGAGCGGAGGTATGGTTTCAGATGTGGAGAGGTCCATGGAAGCACAGGATATTCTGGATGCGATAGGAGACATGGAAGGAATATCGGAAATCATCATCGAAGAGACTTCAGGGGACTTCGAAGAATCTGAAGTTACCGATGATTCAGAAGCTGCTGTGGGAGAAGTGCCTGAGGAGACTGAGATACCGGAGACGGCAGAAGCGTCTGAGGAAACAGAACTACCTGAGGGGCTTAAGAATGCAGAGGAAACAGAAATACCTGAGGGACTGGAGAATGTAGAGGAAACAGAAGTACCCGAGGGGCTGGAGAACACAGGGGAAACAGAAGTAGCCGAGGGGCTTGAGAACGCAGAGGAAACGGAAATACCTGAGGAAACAGACAGTACTGTTACATACGACGAGGAGACGGAGGTAACAGCCGAAGGAGTGCTGGATAAAAAGGATGCTCCGGCTCAAAGCGGAACGTGTGGCAGTAATCTGAAATGGAAACTGACGGGAACAAAGCTCTCCATCACCGGTTCAGGAGAGATGACCAACTGGGCAAGGGGATGCAGTGCGTCTTATCCCGGATGGTATGATAGCCGGGCATCCATTACAGAGCTTTCTATTGGTTCAAAGGTTACCAGTATCGGAAACTATGCATTTGAGGGATTCGTGAACCTGAGAACAGTTTCTACCGGCAGCAAGGTGTCGAATGTGGGAGCTTATGCTTTTCAGGGCTGTACGAATCTGATGACAGTCAATATTAACAAGGAAGCGAAAACGATCGGACAGTGTGCATTTGTGGACTGTGCCAATATCAGGACGCTTTCTTTTGCCGGTGGAAGTAAGCTGACGACAATCGGAGAATCCGCTTTCAGAGGATGTTTTAATCTGCGCCGTCTTACCGTTCCGTCAAATGTTACAGAGATCGGAGAATCCGCCTTCAGCGGATGTGGAAATATGGGAAGTCTGAGCCTGGGTGCTTCTGTGAAGAGTATCGGGGCATCCGCCTTTAAGGAATGTTCCAGTCTGACCGGTGTGACCATTACGGGAAGCGTGGAGAGTATCGGAGAATCTGCTTTTGAAGGGAATGCGGGGATTACAAAGCTTACGATCGGGACCAGTGTAAAGTCGATCGGAAGCAGTGCATTTCGAAATTGCACCTCATTAGGAGCGATTACAGTGAAATCCAGAGTGCTTTCCAGTATCGGCAGTTCAGCGTTTCAAAATTGTCAGGCACTCACCTCTTTGAATCTGGCGGGATGTCCGGTGGATATCGGTGATTCCGCATTCCGGGATAATGGCAGATTAAAATCTGTGAATATCAGCTCTGCAACAAGAATAGGATCTTCGGCATTTCGAAACTGTGCGGTGTTGAGCAGCATTGCGATGGGAGGTGCACTTTCTGACATCGGAGATTATGCATTTGCAGATAATCCGGGGCTGGTCAATGTGACGATTCCGGGTGGAACAAAGCGGGTCGGCGAGTATGCGTTTAAGAATGATAATAATCTCAGAAACGTTGCAGTGGCGGATGGTGTGACGGAGATCGATGACGGTGCTTTTGAGAACTGTTCCGCATTGGCAGCGATCGTCCTTCCCTACAGTGTGACTGTGATCGGGTCATATGCATTTAAGAACTGTACGGCACTGACCCGGGCGGTTATTGATAATTGCGTGACGAGAATCGGTACAGAGGCATTTTATAATGACACAGCGCTTTCGAGTCTTTCTCTTGGAACGGCACTGAATACGATCGGAAGAGAAGCATTCCGCTATTGTAACAGTCTGAGCAGAGTTTTGATCCCAAACAGTGTTTTAACGATTGAGGACGATGCCTTCCGTGATTGTCAGAGCCTGGAGCTGGTAAAGATCGGATATGCGATCAAAACCATAGGCGACGGTGCTTTCAGAGACTGTGGAAGTCTGAAAACAGCTTATGTCTATGGAAAACTGGCAGAATTTGAAAGAAGGGCATTTCCTTCCGGTTCCAACCTGCTGATCTATGGATTTGAAGATTCTACTGCAAAGAGCTTTGCAGCAGATAATGACAACAGATTTTCTGCTGTTACACAGAGCAGTCTGAATGCTTCCGACTTTGCGCTGGAGCGGACGGTTTACACATGGACGGGCAAATTTATCCTTCCGAAGGTAAAGAACAGCAAGAATCTTGTGGAAGGTATTGATTACGATGTAGTGTATGATTATGAAAAATATGCGGGGACGCATAAGGTATCCATTTACCCGTGTAACAGTTACAAAGCATCCAATATTCAGGGGTATTTTGATCTTCCCTATTCTGTAGTAAAGGGAATTCAGATCATTGGGAATGTTTCTGACAGAAAAGTTGATTATGGAAGCAAGAGCTTCCGCATTGGCGCAACGCTTCTCGCCGGCGATGGGACTTTGACCTACAGCTCCAGTAAACCCAAAGTAGCTTCGGTAAATAAGGCTACAGGTGCAGTGTCGATCAAGGGGATTGGAACGACTACGATCACGGTAACGGCCGGTGCGACCAGAAACTGCAGTGCAGTAAAGAAGCAGATGAAGATTACTGTGAAGAAGGGCACTCAGACGATCAGAAAGGTAAAGAGCAGCTATACAAAGAAAAAAACAGCAAAATCCTTTACTCTGAAAGCGAAGGCTAAGGGAAAGGTTTCCTATTCTTCTACCAAAAAGAACGTCGTAAGCGTAAATTCGGCAGGAAAGGTCACCATCCGAAAAAAGGGAACGGCATACATCATTGTTAAAGCAAAGGGAACAAAGACTTATAAACCTGCAAAGAAGAAAATAAAGATTGTCATCAAATAGCGGATGACAGAGGATGAAAGGACACAGGCTCAGAGGATTTCTTCTGAGCTTGTGCTTTATCTTGGAAGTAGATAAGACTCCCACCTCTATAAGTGGTGAGTAAAACAAGCAAGTACGCCAAGGCGTACTTGAATACTGATTACCGGAGAGAAAGGATGAGGATGTGAGAAAAAGAGGCTTTGCAGCAGCGATTCTTGCGATACTGTGCGTGATGTTACTTATGGAAACGGTATGTGCAGGTGATACAGAAACGGGCAGACAAAGGGTACCGGGAGCCATGCAGGGTATTTTCGTAAAAGGCGGTATGCTCCAGTCGGAAGGCTCGAGGATGGCAAGGACGACAGAGGGGGAATACGATTGCATTCATGACTCACAGATCGCTTTGGCCATTGAAAGACTGGAAACAAGCGTGAAAGTTGAAGGATTTGGAATCACCAGGGGTAATGTAAATGAAATCATCAACAGGATCTGGAATACAAATCCTCAGTTGTTTTATCTGAAAAAATGGGAGTATACGTACATTCCATCTACGGGATGCGTAACAGATCTTGTGTTTTACTATACAGGCTCAGAAGATGAGATCAGACGGCAGCGGGCAGAAATCAATTTGGTTCTGACAGAAGTGGGAAACATAGTGGATCCCGGGAATATGACAGAAGAGGAGATCGCACTGGCACTCCATGATTATATGGCTGTTCATACAAAGTATGCATATGATGATTATCTGGAAGGAAAGGTCAGAGATTCTGCTTATACGATTTACGGAGCACTGGTGGAAGGAGAAGCGGTGTGCCAGGGATATGCACTGGCATATGAGTATCTCCTTGAACTTTATGGTATTACCTGCGGTGTGGCCTCCAGCGATGCGGCAAATCACGTCTGGAATATCGTGAAGATCAGTGATTCCTGGTACCATGTAGATGTGACATGGGATGATCCTGTTTATGATAATTTTGGGCAGGCATTACACAGTGGTTTTCTGAACAGTACAGAAGAGCTTTTATCTGTTAATATGGATCCGAAACGGTCGGATTATCGTACACTTACAGCTGCCTCCTGCACTTATGAAGATGCGGCAGAGTCCTTTCCCGGAAGGTTTTGGAAAGACAGCGATGCGGCAATGTATTATTACCGCGGGTTCTGGTATTACGCGGATAAGGCGGTGTTTGAGATTGTGAAGTATGATTATCGAAGAAAGCACAGGAAGACCCTTGTGCGAATTGCAGAGCGCTGGCCGGTATCAGAGAGTCCGGGGGAATATTGGACAGATAACTTCTGCAGGCTGGTTCTGCTGGAGGATACGATCTATTATTCTACCCCTTTTTCCATCTGTGCTCTTTCACCGGTGGGAGAGGGGACGGAAACTGTGTTTACCTCCGGCACTCCTGGTGTATATATTTACGGTCTGGGAATTCTGGATGGAGAACTGGCATATGTTTTAAAAACAGATTTTGATACAGATGAGCCTGAAGTCATTAAGAAAGTAAACGATTCCGGGTCTGTTACGGATCCTTCTAATGGGCAGGAGATTCAGAAACCGGGTGATGGCAGCAGTCAGACGGATCCCGCAGCAGGAGCAGAGGAAACGGAGAAAAAGGAGGATCCTGCAGTGCCAAAAGCTCCCGGACGTCAGAGGATTCGCAGTCTGAAGAGCAGAAAACGACGCTGCCTGACAGTCGTCTGGGAAAAGGACAGCAAAGCAGATGGATATCAGATCTGCTGTTCCACCGGTAAGAAATTTTCGGGAAAATGGACGCGGACCGTCAGGGTAAAGGGAAAGAAAAAGATAAGCTATACGTTTAAAAACCTGAAATCAAAGAAAAAATACTATGTGAAAGTAAGGAGCTATAAACAGACGGGCCGGACTTTCTGTTATGGGAAATATAGTAAAAGGAAAGCGATAAAAGTTAGTTAAGTTAAAAAACTTCAGTAACAGTTTGTTTGCAGAATTAAGTTGTGATTGTCCGGAAAATAAGTTATAATAAATACATCACGAACACGCCGGGGCAGGATGTGAACTTTGACCTGCACGGAAAATAAGTTAAGAAAGAAGATGGGACATGTCATGAAAAAAAGAATCGGTTTATTGACAAGCGGAGGCGACTGTCAGGCGCTAAATGCGACCATGCGCGGAGTAGTAAAAGGATTGGCCTCGAATCTGCCGGAACTGGAGGTTTACGGATTTGCAGACGGATATAAGGGTCTGATCTACGGCGATTACCGGATGCTGACCTCGTCTGATTTTTCCGGAATCCTTACGAAGGGCGGAACGATTCTCGGAACCTCCAGACAGCCGTTCAAGCTGATGCGGACACCGGATGCCAACGGACTGGACAAGGTGGAAGCCATGAAGCAGAATTATTATAAGCTTCGTCTGGACTGCCTGGTGATCCTGGGAGGAAATGGAACACAGAAGACAGCGAATCTGCTGCGCGAGGAAGGCCTGAATATCATTCACCTTCCGAAGACCATTGACAATGACATTTACGGAACAGATATGACCTTCGGTTTCCAGAGCGCGGTAAATATTGCTACAGATGCGATCGACTGTATCCACACAACAGCGGCTTCCCACAACCGTGTATTCCTGGTTGAGGTCATGGGACATAAGGTAGGCTGGCTGACACTCCATGCAGGTATTGCGGGTGGTGCGGATATCATTCTGCTTCCCGAGATTCCGTATGATATTAACAAGGTCGTAGAGGCGATCAACAGAAGAACACAGGCAGGAAAAGGATTCACGATCCTGGCGGTAGCTGAGGGAGCGATCTCCAAAGAGGATGCAAAGCTGTCCAAGAAGGAACTGAAGGAGAAGATGAAAAACAGGAAGTATCCTTCCGTATCTTATGAGCTGGCGGATCAGATTCTTAAGAAAACGGGTGTGGAGGTGCGTATTACCGTTCCGGGGCATACACAGAGAGGCGGAAGCCCGTGCCCGTACGACAGAGTACTTTCCACCAGACTGGGAGCTGAGGCAGCGAAGCTGATCATCAATAATGACTATGGATACATGGTCGGTATCGTAAATAACAAAGTGAAGAAGGTTCCGCTGGGTGATGTTGCCGGCAAGCTGAAGATGGTAGATCCGGACCATCAACTGATTAAAGAGGCAAAGCTCATCGGTATCAGCTTCGGAGATTAATGCATGGGCTATACGGCATTATATCGTAAATTTCGTCCTGACTCTTTCGCCGATGTAAGGGGTCAGGACCCTATTGTAACAACACTGAAGAATCAGATCGCGGCGGACCGTATTGGCCACGCCTATCTTTTTTGCGGAACAAGGGGAACCGGAAAAACCACAGTGGCTAAGATCCTGGCGAAAGCGGTGAACTGCGAGCATCCGTCAGACGGGAACCCCTGCGGGGAATGTGCCTCCTGTCGTGCGATCGCACAGGGCACATCGATGAATGTGATAGAGATCGATGCCGCATCAAACAACGGTGTTGACAATATACGGGAGATCCGTGAGGAGGTTGCCTATTCGCCGGCCAGCGGAAAATACAAGGTTTATATCATTGATGAGGTTCATATGCTGTCTACAGGGGCATTCAATGCACTCCTGAAGACATTGGAGGAACCTCCTTCTTATGTCATTTTTATCCTGGCTACGACAGAGGTGCACAAGATTCCGGTAACGATTCTTTCCAGATGCCAGCGTTATGATTTTAAAAGGATTTCCCTGACGACCATAGCAGACAGGATGCGTGAGTTGATCGCAGAGGAAGAGGTAGAGGCGGATGAGAAGGCCCTGCGCTATATTGCGAAGAAGGCGGACGGCTCCATGAGAGATGCTTTAAGCCTTCTTGATCAGTGCATTGCGTTCTATCTGGGCCAGAAGCTGACCTATGATCATGTACTGGAGGTGCTCGGCGCAGTGGATACAGAGGAGTTCAGCCGTCTGCTTCGGGAGGTGCTGCAAGGTGATGTCGTGCGCGTCATTGCCCATCTGGAGGAGCTCGTCATGCAGGGGCGGGAGCTGGGACAGTTTGTCACAGATTTCACATGGTATCTGAGAAATCTGCTGCTTCTGAAATCCTCAGATGATATGGAGGATGTTCTGGATGTCTCCACCGAGAATCTGCAGCTTCTGAAAGAAGAGGCGGGAATGGTGCGGTCGGATACGCTGATGCGCTATATCCGTATTTTTTCGGAGCTGTCCAGTCAGATGAAATATGCAGCTTCCAAACGCGTCCTTCTCGAGGTGGCACTGATCAAGCTGTGCAGGCCGCAGATGGAGACGGATGAGATCTCGCTGGCAGAACGCATCCGCATCCTGGAGAAGAAGCTGGAAGACGGTGTGATGGTACAGCGCATGCCGGATCTGAAGGAACCTTCCGCCCGCGCGGCAGCCGGGGAGATCCGGAAGCAGGAGATTTCCGGAGAACGCGGGAATACAGAGAAGCCGGCAGAGAGGGCTGTGCCGGAGGATCTTCAGGAGATCATGCGAATGTGGAACAGCATCGTGGCCGAGGCAGAAGGACAGCGGTTCCGGTATGTGCTCTCCCGGGCCGTTCCGAAGTTCAGTACAAACAGCGATGACAGGCGGCTGTTTGTGGTATTTGCTGATTTTCTGGGCGAGAGTTATATAGGCAGTGAAGAGAGGAAACGGGAGCTTGAAAGAATCATTGCGGGGAAGCTGGGAAAGCAGGTAGAAGTAAAATTTATCCTCCGGGCAGATGAACATCTGGCTGGAGGAAATCTTGAAAAGCTCCGTGTGGATGATGCGATAAAGAAGTTTGTCCATGCGGAAGTAGAAATAGAGAATCAGGAGGATTAGAAAGTATGGCAAGACGTGGAGGATTTCCAGGCGGCGGTATGCCGGGTAATATGAACAATCTGATGAAACAGGCACAGAGAATGCAAAGACAGATGGAGGAGAGCCAGAAGGAACTGGAAGAAAAGGAATTTACCGCATCTGCGGGAGGCGGAGCGGTAGAAGTCACTGTGTCCGGGAAAAAAGAAGTGACGAAGGTGAAGCTGTCCGAGGAGGTCGTGGATCCGGATGACATCGAGATGCTGGAGGATCTGATCGTGGCAGCGACCAATGAGGCTATGCGAAAGATGGAGGAGGAAGCAGGGGCGGTCATGGCGAAGATTACCGGCGGTCTGGGCGGCATGGGCGGAGGCTTTCCGTTCTGATGGATTACTTCAGCAGTCAGATCAGCAGGCTGATCGAAGAGCTGTCAAAGCTTCCGGGCATTGGAGCAAAATCTGCACAGCGTCTGGCATTTTATCTGATTAACCGTCCGGTGGAGGAAGTGCAGAAACTTTCCGATGCGATCATTCAGGCAAGAAAGAATGTGCGCTATTGCAGACAGTGTTTTACGCTGACAGATCAGGAGCTGTGCCCGATCTGTGCAGATTCGAAGCGGGATCAGAGCACGATCATGGTCGTGGAGGATACCAGAGATCTTGCAGCCTATGAGAAAACAGGAAAATACGAAGGCGTGTATCATGTGCTTCATGGAGCCATCTCCCCTCTGCTGGGAGTAGGACCCGGTGATATCAAACTCAAAGAACTGATGGTACGTCTGCAGGGAGAGGTGAAGGAAGTGATCATCGCCACAAACTCCAGTCTGGAGGGTGAGACTACCGCCATGTATATCAGTAAGCTCATCAAACCTACCGGAATCAGGGTGAGCCGTATCGCCAGCGGTGTGCCGGTAGGTGGAGATCTGGAGTATATTGATGAGGTGACACTTCTGCGTGCATTAGAAGGAAGAGTAGAATTATAAAAAATTAAAAAAACCCCTTGACTTTTCGACGAAAGTAGTGCTATAATGACCAAGCTGAAAGAAACAGTAACGATGCGTGGCTCAGCTTGGTAGAGCGCTGCGTTCGGGACGCAGAGGTCGCAGGTTCAAATCCTGTCGCATCGACTCCTTGGCAGGGGCACCGGAAATTTTGAGGAATCAGGATTTCCGGTTCTTACTGGGAAAGTACTTTTGAAACATAAAGAAATTGAAAATGTAAAAAAGTACTTGCATTATTACGAAATCTGTGATATGATATCATAGTTCGTAAATGACATGCGGGTGTAGTTCAGTGGTAGAACACCAGCCTTCCAAGCTGGATATGTGGGTTCGATTCCCATCACCCGCTTTTCTATCCCAGAGGCAGTCGAAGATGCTAGTAACAGTCAAAGCTGTGAGGGACAGAAACACTTGCAAAAAAGTACTTGCTTTTTTGAAAATGATGTAGTATAATACCTCATGTTGCAAGTGGAAAATAAAACATTGGGCTATCGCCAAACGGTAAGGCAACGGACTCTGACTCCGTCATTTCAAGGTTCGAATCCTTGTAGCCCAGCTTCTAAGGCTGCTTTGAAAAAAGCAGCCTTTTTGTTTACTTTGCAAATCCGGTGATGCTGATGGCAAGGGCCACACATGAGTAAAAGGAAAGCCGCGAAAAGGCGGTTTTGCGAATGGGTTATGAACCGTTATCATTTCGAATCTTCCGGGGGGTGATTTTATGATCTATCAGTTTGACAGCAGGGTGCGTTACAGTGAGGTGGATATGCAGCAGAAGCTGACCCTGAACAGCATCATCAATTATTTTCAGGACTGCAGTACCTTCCAGTCAGAGGAGCTGGGGCTTGGGATCGAGTATCTGAAAGAGTGTCAGAGAGCATGGATTTTATCTGCATGGCAGATCGTGATCGTACGTTTTCCAAAGCTTGGGGAAAAGATCACGGTACAGACATGGGCATATGGTTTCAAGTCCTTCTGCGGGGAGAGAAATTTCTCGATGCTGGATGGTGACGGGAAGCGGGTGGTCAGCGCCAACTCCATGTGGGCCTTTGTGGATACGGTTTCCGGACGTCCGGTCAGACCAGAGTCGGAGCATATTGATGCTTACGGGAGCGAGGAGCCGCTGGATATGGAATATGCGCCCAGAAAGATTGCACTGCCCGGGGATCCTGTCCGGATGGAGTCTTTTACCGTACAGAGACATCAGCTGGATACAAACCATCATGTGAACAACGGACAGTATGTCCGGATGGCAAATGAGTTTCTGCCGGAGAATTTTCAGGTGCGTCAGATGCGTGCGGAATATAAGAAAGCGGCAGTCCTTCATGATGTGATCGTTCCGTTTGTGTATGAGAGAGAGAAAGAGTGTACGGTGGCATTATGCAATGAAGCGGGGAAGCCTTACGCAGTGGTTTCGTTTTTGTCTTAAAGATTGATGAGCCAGGGGATTGTGGGAATGGGTTACAGCCTGTGTGAAATGAATGGGTAGGCAGACAGAACAGACAGGGTAACTATCGTTTATAAATCTGCATGACTCTGAATAGTTACCAGATAGGAGATAGTATGTTGAAGTTAGGGAAAAGACAGGAATTGACTGTCGTAAAGAAAATGAATTTTGGTATTTATCTGGCGGAAGCGCCGGATGCAAGTGAGAGAGTATTGCTTCCTGCGAAAGAGGTGCCTGAGCAGACAGAAACCGGTGACAGGATGGAGGTCTTTCTTTACCTGGATTCTAAAGACAGAATGATCGCCACCCGCAGGGAACCCCTGGCAGAGCTGGGTGGGATCGCTGTCATGAAGGTGAAAGAAGTGTCGAAAATCGGTGCGTTCCTGGATTGGGGGCTGGAGAAGGATCTGCTGCTTCCGTTTAAGGAGCAGACGAGGCGTGTCAGCCAGGGAGAGGAGATCCTGGTGGCGGTATATCTGGACAAGAGCAGCAGATTTTGCGCAACCATGAACGTTTACGAATATCTGAGCACGGATTCTCCATACAAAAAGGATGATCATGTGACTGGAACGATCTATGAGACGAGCGGAGAATTCGGGATTTTTATAGCAGTAGATAACCGTTATTCCGGACTGATCCCGAAAAGAGAGGCGTCCGGCAGATACCGGATCGGAGATACGATTCAGGTGCGTGTCACAGCGGTGAAGCCGGATGGAAAGCTGGATCTGAGTCCGCGGGAACGGGTGGAGCTTCAGATGGACAGGGATGCACAGCTTGTCATGCAGGTGATTGAAGAGTATGAGGGCGTGCTCCCGTTTGGAGAAAAGGTGTCACCGGAGATCATTAACCGGGAGTTTGGCATCAGCAAGGCGGCATTTAAGCGGGCCGTCGGCCGGCTTTATAAGCAGGGGCGCATTGAGATTACAGAGAACAGGATAAAAAAGGTCTGGGAGAAGGAGAAAAATGGATTCAATTGATTATTATGAACGGTATGCGGCGAGTTATTATGAAAATACGGTGAATTTAAATATGGAGGAGGCACTGGGACGTTTCCTGGCACTGCTTCCTGAGAATGCAGAGGTTCTGGATCTGGGATGCGGTACGGGACGTGATACGGTTTATCTGGAGGATGCCGGCTGTTATGTGACACCAATGGACGGATCGGAACAGATGTGCAGGCTTGCCGAGATCTATACAGATAAAGAAGTTCTGCATATGACCTTTGAGGAGATGGAGTTCGAAGAGGTGTTTGACGGCATCTGGGCATGTGCATCCCTTCTACATGTAGAGGGAAAGAATATGGACCGCATTATGAAAAAGGTGGTCAATGCCTTGAAGCCGGATGGGGTTCTCTATATGTCCTTTAAGTACGGGGATGCAGAGGAGATCCGGAATCAGCGCCTGTTTCATGATTATACGGAAGAGACAGCATATGATATGGTCATGAGGCAGGAAGGGGTCAGAATCGTCGAGATGTGGCAGAGCGATGATGTCCGCGGCATTGAAACAAAGTGGCTGAATCTGCTGGTGAAGAAGGATCCGGAGAAAGAAGAGTCAAATGAATAAGACAAAAAGTATCAACAGATTATTTTTGGGAATGATTCTGTGGGCGGTCCTTGCACCGTTGTTTTTACAGAGAATCCTGATGATGATGAGCACGGAACAGAGTATGGTGGCAGGAGAGGTCCTTTTTACGATACCGGTGGTCGTTTATCTTCTGACCAGGCGGATCCGTATCCGGGAATGGATCCCGTTTCGGAAAACAGGAATATCGACGATCCTGATGTCAGCGCTGGCAGGCTTTCTGCTGCTTCCGCTTGTAACGTTTATCAATCTTTTTTCGATGCTGTTTGCGACGAATTATGTGAGCCAGTCCAGCGTGCAGCTGGTGGAGAATCCGCTGTGGCTGAATCTTCTGATCGTCGCTGCCATTCCGGCTGTCGTGGAGGAGCTCACCTACCGCGGGATCTTTTACCATGCCTACAGGGAAAAGGGTGTGATTCCCGGGACAATTGCCAGTGCGATCGTATTCGGCATCATGCACAGGAATCTGAACCAGTTCTTTTATGCGCTGGTTCTGGGGATCATTTTCTGTATGCTGGTAGAGATCACTGGCAGCATCTATGCATCTATGACAGCGCATTTTGTGATCAACGGATGGAGCGTGCTGCTGCTGGCGGTACAGAAACCCCTGCAGGATCTGGCAGGTATGGGTGGAGACATGCAGGCCGTACAGTCTGAGCTGACAAATGAGATGCTTCTGATGGCGCTCGGAGTCTATGGTGTCTTCGCACTGATCGGAACAGCATCGGCGACAGGTGTTATGATCTGGCTGACAAAGCACTGCAAACGGGAGGCGCATATGCGCTGGTGTTTCCGGAGACATGCACTTCCGGAAGGGGTAAAGAGAAGCTTTGTGACACCGTCATTTGTCATTGCGCTGGTTCTGGCGGTGGGGTATATGATCCTGCTGGAGATCGTATGATCCGGAAGAAAGGGGAAAAGGGTGAATTTTACACATCTTCACGTCCATACGGAGTACAGTCTGCTGGACGGTTCAAATAAAATAAGAGAATATGTTGCCAGGGTGAAGGAGCTGGGCATGGACAGCGCAGCGATCACGGACCATGGCGTGATGTTTGGTGTCATTGATTTCTACCGGGAGGCGAAGGCAGCTGGAATAAATCCGATCCTGGGATGTGAGGTGTATGTGGCACCAAATTCACGTTTTGATAAGGAAACCTCAGGCGGGGAGAACAGATATCATCATCTGGTCCTTCTGGCAGAGAATAATCAGGGCTACAGCAACCTGATGAAAATCGTTTCCAAAGGCTTTGTAGAGGGCTTCTACTACAAGCCCCGTGTAGATATGGAAGTACTCGGGAAGTACCATGAGGGAATCATCGCTCTGAGTGCCTGCCTCGCAGGGGAGGTACAGCGCTATCTGACGCGGGGGATGTATGAGGATGCAAAGAAATCAGCTTTAAAATATGAGGAGATTTTTGGAAAGGGAAATTTCTTTCTGGAGCTTCAGGATCACGGGATTCCGGAGCAGAAGATGGTAAACCAGCAGCTGATGCGCATGAGTAAGGAGCTGGGAATCGGGCTTGTGGCTACCAATGATGTTCATTATACGTATGCACAGGATGCCGCTCCCCATGACATTCTGCTGTGTATCCAGACAGGGAAGAAGCTCTCTGACGAGGACAGAATGCGCTATGAGGGCGGACAGTATTTTGTAAAGTCTCCCGAGGAGATGGCACGGCTGTTTCCTTATGCACCGGAGGCTCTGGAAAATACACATAAAATTGCACAGCGCTGCCATGTGGAGATCGAATTTGGCGTGACGAAGCTTCCAAAATACGATGTCCCGGAGGGATACACCTCCTGGGAATACCTGAATAAGCTGTGTTTTGAAGGATTAAAGGAGCGTTATGATCCGGTGACGGAGGAGCTGACGGAGAGGCTGAATTATGAGTTGGGGACCATCCGGCAGATGGGATATGTGGATTACTTTCTGATCGTTTGGGATTTTATCAAATATGCCAGAGATCATGACATCATGGTGGGACCGGGCCGGGGGTCGGCGGCAGGGAGTCTGGTGGCGTACACTCTTGGTATTACGAAGCTGGATCCGATCCGTTATCATCTGCTGTTTGAACGTTTTCTGAACCCGGAACGTGTATCCATGCCGGATATCGATGTGGATTTCTGCTTTGAGAGGAGGCAGGAGGTCATTGACTATGTGGTTCGAAAATACGGAAAGGACCGTGTGGTACAGATCGTCACCTTCGGTACCCTGGCAGCAAGGGGTGTGATCCGGGATGTGGGGCGTGTGATGGATCTGCCCTATGCCATGGTGGACTCCATTGCAAAGATGATCCCTCAGGAATTAAATATTACGATCGACAAGGCGCTGGAAGTGAACAGTGAATTCCGGAAGCTGTATGAAGAGGATGAGCAGGTGCATACCCTGATCGATATGTCGAAACGTCTGGAGGGACTTCCCAGACATACCTCCATGCATGCGGCAGGAGTGGTCATCAGTCAGAAAGCTGTCGATGAATATGTACCCCTTTCCAGAGCAAGTGACGGTTCCATCACCACCCAGTTCACCATGACGACGCTGGAGGAACTGGGACTTCTGAAAATGGACTTTCTGGGGCTGCGCACCCTGACGGTTATCCAGAATGCTGTGCGTATGGCGGAAAAGAGCAGCGGCAGAACGATCGACCTGGATGCGATCGATTACAATGACAGGGCGGTACTGGATTCTCTGGGGACGGGAAAAACCGACGGCGTATTTCAGCTGGAAAGTGCCGGTATGAAGAATTTCATGAAAGAGCTCAAACCTCAGAGCCTGGAGGATATTATTGCAGGAATCTCCCTGTACCGGCCGGGACCTATGGACTTTATTCCCCAGTATATCCGGGGAAAGAATCATCCTGAATCGATCACCTATGACTGTCCGGAGCTGGCACCGATCCTGGAGCCTACCTATGGCTGTATCGTGTACCAGGAGCAGGTGATGCAGATCGTGCGCGCCCTGGGCGGATATACCCTGGGACGAAGTGATCTGCTGCGCCGTGCCATGTCCAAGAAAAAGGCGGCAGTGATGCAGAAGGAGCGCCGGAATTTTGTCTACGGAAATGAGGAGGAGGGGGTACCGGGCTGCATTAAGAACGGAATCGATGAGAAAGTGGCCAATAAGATCTACGATGACATGATCGATTTTGCTAAATACGCTTTCAATAAATCTCATGCGGCAGCGTACGCTGTGGTTTCCTACCAGACGGCATACCTGAAGTATTATCATCCGGTAGAGTTTATGGCGGCGCTGATGACTTCTGTCATAGATAATCCGAGAAAAGTATCGGAGTATATTTATTCCTGCCGTCAGATGGGGATTCAGATCCTGCCTCCGGATATCAACAGGGGAGAGGGAGCATTTTCCGTGGATGGCAGAAGTATCCGTTACGGGCTTTCGGCGATTAAAAGCATCGGCAGGCCGGTGATTGACGCGATCGTGGCAGAGAGAGAGGTCCGGGGGCCGTTTCAATCCCTGAAGGACTTTGCGGAGCGGCTTTCCGGAAAAGAGATCAATAAGAGAACGATAGAAAGCTTTATCAAATCCGGTGCGCTGGACAGCCTGGGGGGAACAAGAAAGCAGTTTATGATGACGTATGTCCGTGTTATGGACAGTGTCAGTCAGGAGAAAAAGTATGCGATGACAGGGCAGCTTTCGCTGTTTGATTTTGTAGACGAAGAGGAAAAGAAAGCCTATGAAGTCCGCATGCCGGATGTAGGAGAGTATGAGAAAGAGCAGCTTCTCGCCTTTGAGAAGGAAGTGCTGGGAATTTATGTCAGCGGACACCCGCTGGATGACTATGAGGAAATGTGGCGCAGGAATATTTCGGCAGTCACGTCAGATTTTGTGCTGGACGAGGAGACCGGGAGTGCGAAGGTGCCTGATCATTCGTATGCTGTTGTCGGCGGCATGATCACGGCAAAAACAGTGAAATACACCAGAACAAATAAAGCGATGGCGTTTATCACGGTGGAGGATCTGCTGGGAACGGTTGAGGTGGTGGTATTTCCAAAGGATTTTGAAAAATACAGGAATCTGCTGGAAGAGGATAACAAGGTGTTTGTAAGAGGCCGCGTTTCCGGAGAGGAAGATAAGGACAGCAAGCTGATATGTGAAAAAATCTGGGGGTTTGCGGATATTCCGAAGGAGCTGTGGATACAATTCACTGATAAAGCGACTTTTTCTGCACAGGAGTCAAAATTGTACGGCTTTCTGCGTGAGGAGGAAGGAGAAGACCGTGTCGTCATTTATGTAAAAAATCCCCGGGCGGTGAAGCGGCTGTCAGAAAACTGGGGGATCACCATCAGCGATGGGCTTTTGCGCAAATTGACGGATTATTTCGGTGAAGCAAATGTAAAAGTTGTAGAAAAGTCTATTGAAAAACAGTCGAAAATGCATTAAAATGATGAAGGATAATAATGTTTAATAAAATTAGCGGCAGTGGAATAGATACACTCATAGATACGGAGGTAGAAGCATGGGAAAAGAGATTAAAACAATCGGAGTATTGACAAGCGGTGGTGATGCTCCGGGTATGAACGCAGCGATTCGTGCAGTGGTAAGAAAGGCAATTTCCAGAGGGTTAAAGGTCAAGGGTGTTCTGAAGGGCTATAATGGGCTGCTGAATGAAGAGATTATTGATATGACGGCACGTGATGTGTCTGATACGATTTCAAAGGGCGGCACGATCCTTTATACAGCACGTTGTGCAGAATTCCGTACACTGGAAGGACAGAAACAGGGGGCAGAGGTCTGCAGAAAACACGGCATTGACGGGCTGGTGGTTATCGGAGGAGACGGTTCTTTTGCAGGAGCCCAGAAACTGGCAGCACTCGGGATCAATACCGTTGGTGTACCGGGAACCATCGACCTGGACATTGCATGTACGGAGTATACGATTGGATTTGATACAGCAGTAAATACTGCTATGGAAGCGATCGATAAAGTTCGTGATACATCTACCTCCCATGAGAGATGCAGTATTATCGAGGTTATGGGACGTAATGCAGGCTACATTGCTCTCTGGTGCGGCATTGCCAATGGTGCCGAGGACATCCTGTTGCCGGAGAATTATGATTATGATGAGCAGAAGCTGATCAATAACATCATTGCCAACAGGAAGCGTGGCAAGAAGCATCATATTATCATTAATGCGGAAGGAATCGGACATTCCACCAGTATGGCACGCCGTATCGAGGCAGCTACCGGTGTGGAGACGAGAGCAACGATCCTTGGACACATGCAGCGTGGAGGAAGCCCGACATGCCGTGACCGTGTCTATGCATCGATGATGGGTGCTTACGCGGTAGACCTTCTGGCAGAAGGAAAGAGCAACCGTGTGGTAGGTTATAAGAATGGTCATTATGTAGATTTTGATATCGATGAGGCTCTGGCGATGCAGAAGAATATCGATGATTATGAATATGCAGTGAGCAAGGCACTTACTGTATAGAAGAGGCGGAAGGAGTAGCACATGGCATCAAAGTCATTTGTTGTATACGGTCTGGGAAAGTTCGGATATAGTGTGGCAGTGTCTCTGGCAAGGAACGGCTGTGAGGTTCTGGCAGTGGATATCGACGGGGATCTTGTAGAGGACATTGCCAATGAAGTAACCCTGGCAGTGAGGGCAAATGTGAAGGATCAGGATGTGTATCAAAGCCTTGGCATCGGAAATATGGACGGGGCTGTTGTGGCTATTTCGGGAGATATGGAGGCCAGCATCATGGCAACGATTCTTTCGAAAGAGGCCGGGATTCCCTACGTGATGTCTAAGGCCGGATCCGTGACTCACGGAGAGGTTCTGAAAAAGGTAGGGGCCGATCAGATCATTTTCCCGGAACGGGAGATGGGATCCCGTGTCGCCAGAAATATGGTTTTCGGTAAATTTGTGGATACCTTTGAACTTTCTTCCACCTACAGTATGGCGGAACTGGAGATTCCCGATTCGTGGGTGGGAAAGAGCCTGCGGGAGCTGAACGTCCGCCGGAAATACGGTGTGAACGTCATTGCGGTGCGGGAAGGTGAGAAGATCAATGCAAATATGGATCCCGATGAACCGCTGGAGAGACACCAGATCATTCTGACCGTGGGAAATAATGAAGATCTGAAGAGGATAAAATAGAGAGCAGTGGATTTCCGCGCATGTGGACAGACCTGTTGTCTGCTGTTCGGAATCGTTGTAAATAAGTATGATATAGTGACATGTTTCAGCCATGCGTTCGGCGGATGACCAGTTCAGGTATGCAGCCGTGGGCATGGCTGAACTTTTGTAATGCTTCAGAAATGGTTTAGAACAACGGAAAGCATTCTTTATCGGAAGAGGACGGTAGTTAAAGTGGATCATACCAGGGGAAAAGAGGAGAAGGAAAATGATTACAAGTGCGTCAAATGCGCAGATTAAGAATCTGATCCAGCTGCAGAAAAAAGGGAAGGCACGCCGGGAACAGGATGTGTTTGTGGCAGAGGGGATCAAAATGTACCGGGAAGCCCCCCGGGAACTGATTGAGAAAATATATATTTCCAGGAGCTTTTCTGAGAGGGAAGAATGTGCGGGGATTCTGGAGGGCGGAAAAGCGGAGATCGTGGAGGATCGTGTTTTTCAGAGTGCGGCAGATACGAAGACACCGCAGGGGATCCTGGCTGTGATCCGGCGGCAGCATTATTCTCTGCAGCAGGTGCTGGCAGGCGATATGCCGCTGATCCTGATTCTTGAAAATCTTCAGGATCCGGGGAATCTGGGAACGATTCTGCGAACAGGAGAAGGTGCAGGCGTGACAGGAGTGATCATGAGCGCGGACACAGTGGATATCTACAATCCGAAAACGATACGCTCGACCATGGGATCTGTATACCGGGTTCCTTTCTGTTATGTACAGGATATGGATGCGGCGATGGAAGCAGTGAAGGAGAGGAGAATTGTGACTTATGCGGCACATCTGAAGGGGACACAGGCTTACGATGCTTTTGAGTATCGCCGCGGATGCGGGTTTATGATCGGCAACGAAGGAAATGGACTGACGGATGAACTGGCAAACCGGGCGGATGCGTATGTCCGGATTCCTATGTGCGGAAGAGTGGAATCGCTGAATGCAGCGGTGGCTTCGTCGATTCTGATGTATGAGGCATTCAGACAGAGACGATAGGGGGTGTCAAGCATTTTTGAAAATGTCCCAAAATAAGTGAAACATTAGCCCCGTCAA
>OLOS01001493.1_pt1 | contig 18991 bp, 16 predicted proteins | sample 1672631 | NCBI WGS metagenome assembly OLOS01 (sample SAMEA3136707, study PRJEB25190) | human gut metagenome | biome: human gut; feature: human-associated habitat; material: faeces | place: Austria | collected 2013 | reverse complement strand
GCTTCGTGGGTATCACCGCAGTTTAAACTATATCTTGTTAAGGAATTCCAACGGTTAAAAGAACAGGAGCAAAGGCTGTTGGGCTGGAGTGCAAAGAGGGAACTTGCTAAAATAAATTATAGGATTCATACAGATGCAATAAAACAAAACCTGGTTCCTCCATTATTGACAAGCCAGCAGATATCTTATATTTACGCAAATGAAGCGGATGTACTGAATGTGGCATTATTCGGCATGACTGCAAAAGAATGGCGGGAAAAGAATCCTGGCAGGAAGGGAAATATCAGGGATTATGCTTCAATCAATGAGTTGATTTGTCTATCAAATATGGAAAATATCAATGCAGTCCTTATTCATGATGGATATGAGCAGAAGGAACGGCTCATAAAACTAAACAGGATAGCAATTCAGCAGATGACCATACTGGAAGAGCAGAATGCTGGCAAACGGTTGGAGTAAGATAAGAAGAGGGATACAAACTGCCCCCGGATGAAAATCAGTGTTTTCCATCCGGGGGCAGCCGTCCACAATCAGCTTTTCACAGGCTCCCTGCTTTTCCATCATGCCCTTAAAAAGTTGAGGACTTCACCGGTGCGGGTGGGTTCAGGGCCTTTGCTGGTGATGAAGCAGGGGATTTCCATCATGCCGTCATAGAGACAAGGTTATCTGTTACCCGCTCTCCTTTTTACCCATATCATATATTTAGGAACCTACAGGAAGAAATCCGCCTGACAGAAATTGATTTCCCCTGCACACATTGTCAGCTGCGGAACCAGCAGGGAATTACTTACCAGTTCTTCATCCTTAAAATCCTTTTGGACAAAAGAAAGCTGTTTTTCTTTCAGAATAACAATATCTGCATCAGCTCCCGGCTGCAGGGTACCGATTTTTCCTTCCATTCCCATGATTTTTGCAGGCGCCGCGGTTACGGTATGCAGCACATCCATGAGATTCATGCCCATGGTAATATATTTTGCCATGACAGATGGAAGATTCTTGGTATAGGGAGGAATGTTGAATTTATCAATGGTCAGGTCGGTGCTGATTATATCAGGCAGGAATCCCGCCTTCAGGGCCTGTTTGGCTGTTGCCACCCCAAAATTGCCCCGGCCATTGGCCGCGTCAAAAATCACACCTTTCTTTCTTGCCTCTAATATGCCGGGCCATATCTGCCCGTCTTCCATGACGATGGTATTGCCCGCCCCCTGGAAGCAGTGGCAGAAGATATCCCCCGGCCTCAGGCAGCCTGCCAGTTCACTGGCGGAAATGGGGGAATTGGTGGTATGTACACATACCCTGAGGGAGGTTCCAAGCCTATCATCCAGTTCCTCAGCCAGTTCTATGACCCGCTTCAGATAGTCCAGTCCCTTATCATCGGGCACGACACCTTTGGAGAGGCGGATTTTAAGTCCCAGGATATTGTCCCTGTATTTGTCAATCACACGCTCCATCCTGGCAAGATTGATGAGTTCCGGATTAAAATCCTCGCAGAGCTTGAAATCCAGCTGCCCGCCGGAATATGTGGTCAGGAAACCCTTGATCCTCATTGTGGACTGGGCAATCACGGATTTATAAAATGACTCGTATGTGACCGTACCCGCAGTCCCTGCATCCACTGCGGCAGTGGTTCCCTGGGATATCATGAAATCCGGCCTTATACAGGAACCGCTTCCCTCATAGAATATGTGGGTGTGGAAGTCAATCAGTCCCGGCGCCACGATACAGCCGGAGGCATCGATGATATGTCCGCATTCCACCTGTTCCCCGTCCGGGTCCGCAATTCTTGTATTGCAGACCACAATATCCTTAATCTCATCTGCGCCTGTATACGGATCCATGACCCGCCCGCCGCGAATAATAAAATCAGCTCTCATAGTTTACCTCTAAATGATTCCCATAGTACCGATCACGCAGGCCAGGATGGCACAGCAGAACGGCATGATTGCACAGGTGATGAATACATGCTTATATGTATCCTTCTGGGAAGTTTTTGCAATCTGGTTACAGACCACCATGCCGGAGGCATGGGGCATGGCGTCAAAGCCCGAGGATGCAATACACACCACCCGGTGCAGCATGGCCGTGTTCAGCCCGGTAGAGGCCAGATATCCTCCCATGCTGGACAGGAAGATATTTAATCCGCCTGCGGATGAACCGGTGATGGCGGCAATCACGTTAATCGAAATAAGTGCGGTTGCCAGCGGCCCTATGTTCATGTTGACCAGGGCATCCGTAACAATCCCGTAAGCAGGGGATGCGGAAACCACGCTGCCAAAGCCCATGATGGAGGATGTTGCAATCAGCGCCCCCAGGCCGCTTGCCGCGCCGTCATTGACAGCAGACCGGATGTCCAGTTTATCATGGAACAGGATACATCCAATCAGGATGGCCAGGGTCATGGCGCAGGCCACGGCGTAGGTGGAGGGCATGGCGGTCAGCTTCTGGAATCCGAACATGGCTGCAAGAAGCACTGCGATGGGGACATAACACTGCCATACTTCCGGCGTTTTTCCCAGTTCCACTGCCTGCAGGTCCATGATATTTTCCTCAGGACTAGCCACGAAGTGTTCCCCGTTTGCCCTGGCTGCCTTAATCTGCCAGTTCAGATACAGGTAGGCTGCAAGGAACATCAGCACGGAACAGATGATACCGATCCTGGCCCCTGCGTAAGCCGTTGTATTAAAATACGTAGTGGGCAGCAGGTTCTGGGTGGAAGGGGAACCCGGAAGCATGGCCATACATACGGTTACCGGACATACCATGATGGTTGCAACAATCAGTTTCTTTGGAATATCCGCTTTCTGGAATAATGCAACTGCAATGGGGTAAACGGAAAACGCAATGATGAATGTACCGATACCGCCATAGGATAATACCAGCCCGGTAATCATGACCACCAATACAACGGACTTTTCCCCCAGGAGCTTTAAAAGGCTGTTGGCAATGCCCACGGAAGCCCCGCTCTCCCCCATTATTTTACCAAAAATTGAGCCAAGCATAAACAACAAAAACCAACTGCCTGCAAAACCGCTCATTCCTGTCATGAAATTATCCGTTATAGCGGAAACAGGATTCATGCCATTAAATACAATTACAATGAATGCGCCGATCAAAGATACGATGGCCATATGCCAGTTTTTCCAAATCAGGAAAATAACAGCCACCACAGCACAGATTAACCCCACAATACCTACCATAATATACTCCTTTTCATTTTATTTGTACATTTTCATGAATTTGTACTGACTTTTAAATGTGATTTTATTATAATAGCAATATAGTAAGAAGTGAACTTAAGAATAATAATATCGGTTATAAGTAAAAGTATGAGGAGGAACCATGGAACTAAGGCAGTTGGAATACATCATAGCCATTGCTGACCAAGGAAATATTTCCAAAGCAGCCGAAGCCCTTTTCATCACGCAGTCCGGGCTGAACCAGCAGTTGATCAAACTGGAGCAGGAGCTGGGAATCCAGCTGTTTTACAGGGATAAGCATCATCTGCAGATGACGGCGGCGGGGAAAGTGTATGTGGAGAATGCAAGGGAGATCATTAACATTAAAAAGAATACCTATAATATCCTTTCAGACATGAAGAATAATACGGTGGGGGAAATCACCCTGGGGCTGACCCTTGAACACGGTATTGACCTGTTTACATTTGTGTTCCCTAAATTTAACCGGCGTTTTCCAGGCATTAATTTCCACCTGCAGGAGCGGTATGTGGCACAGCAGCACAGTCTTATCGGGGCCGGACAGCTGGATTTTGGCCTGGTCATGCTGGGAGAACAGGATAAGGTAAACCTGGAATATATTCCATTGTATGAGGAAGAGATGCTGTTAGGCGTACCACTGGGACATCCATTTGCGGATTTGGGAGCGGCTCCCGACAGAACCCTTCCTTTTATAGATTTAAAACGTTTCAGTAATGATACATTTGCGCTGATGTTTCCCAATTCCACCATGCGCGGTATCATAGACCCTGCCTTTGAAGCAGCCGGATTTAAGCCAAAAATCTTAATAGAAACAGGCATGAACCATGCCCTGATTAAACTGGCGACCACTGGCCTGTGCTGCACGATACTTCCACATTCCAGGGCGCTTTGCAGTCCTGACAGGAAGGATCTGGCCTGGTTCAGGCTCTCACCGCCCCTTAGCTGGACGACCTATATCGCATACCGCAAAAATACACATTTAAGCGAAGCATCACGATATTTCATACAGCTTGCCAGGGAATATGGGGAGGAGCTGACACAGGATATGAGGAAAGGGTTATAGGCCGGACTTATGGAGGCGGGCCTTATCATATCTGCCATATTGTATGGCAGGAAGAATGTAAGTGAAGAGTGTAAATGGGCATGGTACCGGATGAGGGGGGTACCATAAAGAGTAATAGCTGTGGTCTGTGATAGGGCAGACCATGGCTATTATTTTTATGAAAGGAATCAGGCCGAGGTCTGGAGCCGTGGTGAAGGGAATCAGGCCTTGGGGTGGAACCGCAGTGTGCCGGACAAAATCTGCGGTTCGAAACGAACAAAAACAAACAACAAGTATTGAAGATATGTGCATATTGCACATGATAAAATGTGAAAATAGATGAAAATAAAAATATTTCACCAAAACATTGACTTGGAATAGGCATTGGTATAGAATGAATATACAATAAACGAACGAAATAGAACTAATAAAAGATTATAATGAACAATAACGAACAAAAACTAAAAAGGAGGGGAATGGAAGGGGTCGAAAAATAGTATCAAGGAATCACAGGTAAGGCAGAAGCGTGTAGTGGTTACAGCACAGGACGCAAGGCTGATTGCGTGAAGTGCACGTTGAGAGGAGGAAAAGAGATGGCAGAGAGAAAGGTGAGCAGGTTTGAGAGCAATATGGAAAGCTTTGGTGCATGGATTGAAAAATATGTAGCGCCGCCTCTTGTGAAATTTGGGAATCAAAGACATATGGCGGCAATCAGGACTGCATATATCAGGATCATTCCATTTATAATCGTGGGTTCGGTGCCTCTGATTCTCACGAACCTGCCGATTCCCTCACTGGCTAATTTATTCGCGCCTTATGCGGATAAGCTGAATGTACTTTATTCCATGACATTTAATTTTATCGGATTATGGCTTGCAATCAGCCTTGGGGCTGAGATGGCGAAGATGTATGGACTGGATCAGAACATAGGAAGCATTGTCACGGTGGCCTGTTCCCTGATTGTGGTATCGCCCATCGACTTGTCGGGGAATACCCTGGACTGTACCGGCCTTTCGGTCAAGGGGATGTTTTCTATTATTATCGTGAGTGTGATTGTAGCGGAATTCATGAAGTTCGCCCATGATAAGAACCTGACAATCCGCATGCCAAAAGGGGTGCCGGCCAATATTGCCACAAGTTTTGGCGCCTTGGTCCCCATGTCAATCCTTGCTACTTTTTTCTGGGCCGTACGTGTGATAATTGGATTTGATTTAACACAGTTCCTGAATATCATCATCAGCCCTCTCCTGGTCCTTCAGGATACATGGTTTGGCGTATTGGTGTGCGTACTGCTGCTTCAGCTTTTATGGTTTGTGGGAATACATGGCGGTTCGTTTACCGTGTGGGGCGTGTGCTATCCGCTTTTAATAACCAATATTGCTGAAAATACAGCGGCGTCCATCCTTGGACAGCCATTGCCCCATGTGTTTACGGAGCCTTTTGTATATACATGGATTATGATTGGCGGTGTGGGAAGCACCCTTCCATTATGCCTGATATGGTGGAAATCCAAATCAGCCACATTGCGGGAGGTAGCCCATCTGGCGCTGCCCTGCGGGATTTTCAATATCAATGAACCCATTATATTTGGGGCGCCTATTGCATTTAACCCAATTATGTTTGTACCGTTCATGCTGTCCGGGATTGTAGGATCCATGTTTGCTTACTTCCTCACAAGGGCCAGCGTAATTACCGCCGCCTATGTTCCGACACCGTGGACAACGCCGCTTCTGATCAATCCATACCTGTCCTCCGGAGGGGATGTGCGCTGTGTGATTGCCCAGGTGGCATTGCTGGTTGTGCTGTTTATCATATATTACCCATTTGCAAAGATATGGGAAGCAAGGATGATTGAAGAAGAAAACGCGTAAGCAACATACTGGAAGGAGTGTAGTGATATGGAAGGAAAGATAAGGATAATGGTCCTGTGTGCATCAGGTATGTCAAGCGGTCTGGTGGTGGACAGCATAATTGAACATGCCCCGGAATATGGCGTGGAGGTGGATGTCCACTGTTCACCAAGCCTGCGCTACAGGGAACTGGATTATAATGGGCTGGATATCATCCTGATTGCCCCGCAGGTAAAAAGTTCTACCGGGGATATCATGGAATATGTAAAAGGTCTTGGACTGGATATCCCATATATGAATATACAGATGAGGGAATACGGTCTGGTAAAGGGCGGCGCAATCCTGAAACAGGCCCTGGAAGTCCTGGGTCGTGTTTGAAAATTCATTCCCGCCATCTGCACGCCCCACTTCGCGGTATATTTGGTCCCGATTCGGTCAACGTAGCCCGCTACGCCTCCCTCATCGGAACCAAATCTCCCACAAAATGGGACGCACAGCTGACGGAAAGCAATTTTTAAACACGCCCCAATCCGGCAGTCCGCAGGACAGGGAGAGGAATGTGATTTTCAAACACGCGCTGAATTGTTAAAAAAATAACGTTATTCTTTTGGTAGAATAAAGACAGGAGCTTCTGTCTGTGACAGGATCACGGCAGATTGATGAGGTGTTTTCGGATGGCTAGGGAAAAGACGGAAAAGGTGGTATTTACCTTCCATACCACGACGATGGCTATGAGGATGGAGCAGTGCGCAAAGGATGCAGGAAGCCCGGGGCGGCTGATACCTGTGCCAAGGCAGATCAGCGCCGGCTGCGGCATGGCCTGGAGTGCCCCGGCAGCAGAACGGCCAGGGCTGGAATCACTGATTCAGGAAAACAGGATAGAGACAGAGGGAATCCATAATCTTTTTTTATAAAGCTATTTTACGTTGGAGCGTAAAGGCAGGAGGTAAAGATGGGAGAGAACTATAGTTTTACGGTAAATGGAGTGATGCGCAGCACCAGTGAGGATAAACCTCTTCTGCGTTATCTGCGTGAGGACCTTCACCTGCATTCTGTAAAGGACGGATGCAGCGAGGGCGCCTGCGGTACATGTACGATTGTGGTGGACGGGAAGGCGGTTAAATCCTGCATCCTGACAACTAAGCGCGCAGTGGGGAAGAACATCATTACCACGGAAGGCTTAAGCGATGCTGAGAAGGAGGCATTTGTATACGCCTTCGGCGCAATGGGATCCGTGCAGTGCGGATTCTGTACCCCCGGCATGGTTATGGCGGGCAAGGCCCTGATTGACAGGGTGCCGGACCCCACTGAGGAAGAAATCAAGGTTGCCCTGAAGGGAAATATCTGCCGATGTACCGGATATAAGAAAATCATCGAAGGCATCCAGCTGACCGCAGCCATCCTGAGAGGGGATGCGAAGATAGAGGAGTCCCTGGAAAAGGGCGATTCCTACGGGGTGGGAGAGCGTGCCTTCCGCCTGGATGTGCGGGAAAAGGTGCTGGGATACGGCGAATACCCTGGCGATGTGGAGATGGAAGGAATGGTTTATGCATCAGCCGTTCGTTCTAAGTATCCGCGGGCAAAGGTGCTGGATATCCATACCGGGGAGGCGCTGGCCCTTCCGGGAGTACTGGCCGTGCTTACGGCCGAGGATGTGCCTAATAATAAGGTGGGCCATCTCCAGCAGGACTGGGATGTGATGATTGCAAAAGGCGATATCACCCGCTGCGTGGGCGATGCCATATGCCTGGTTGTTGCCGAGACAAGGGATATCCTGGAGGAAGCAAAGAAGCTGGTTAAGATTGATTACGAGGAACTGACCCCGGTATGTTCTGTCCATGAGGCCATGGCTGAGGACGCGCCCAAGGTCCATGAAAAGGGAAATCTGTGCCAGAGCCGCCATGTGACACGCGGCGATGCAAAAAAGGCGCTGGAGAATTCTAAATACGTGGTGACCCAGACCTACACCACGCCGTTTACAGAGCATGGGTTCCTGGAGCCGGAATGCGCAGTTGCATTTCCTTATAAGGATGGTGTCAAGGTTTATACCTCAGACCAGGGCGTATACGATACACGTAAGGAAATCTCCATCATGCTGGGCTGGGATCCGGACCGCATTGTGGTGGAAAACAAACTGGTTGGCGGCGGCTTTGGCGGAAAAGAGGACGTTTCCACCCAGCATATCGCCGTACTGGCAGCCTTAAAGGTACAGAAGCCGGTTAAGGTAATATTCTCCAGACAGGAGTCCATTAATTTCCATCCAAAGCGCCATGCAATGGAAGGAACCTTCACCCTGGGCTGTGATGAAAATGGAATCTTCACAGGACTTGACTGTGAGATCTACTTTGATACAGGCGCATATGCCTCCCTGTGCGGACCCGTGCTTGAAAGGGCCTGTACCCATTCCGTGGGACCATACTGCTATCAGAACACGGATATCCGCGGCTTCGGCTATTACACCAACAATCCGCCTGCAGGCGCGTTCCGCGGCTTTGGCGTGTGCCAGAGTGAATTTGCGCTGGAATCCAATATCAACCTTCTGGCTGAGAAGGTGGGCATTTCCCCATGGGAAATCCGCTACCGCAATGCAATCGAACCAGGCAAGGTGCTTCCAAACGGACAGATTGCTGACTGCTCCACCGCGCTGAAGGAAACACTTCTGGCGGTTAAGGATGCATATGAGGGCAATCCCGGCAGGGCAGGAATCGCATGTGCCATGAAGAACGCAGGTGTGGGCGTGGGCCTTCCTGACAAGGGGCGCGCAAAGCTGGCGGTCCATGATGGAAGGGTGGAGTTATATGCGGCTGCTTCCGACATCGGACAGGGCTGCGCAACCGTATTTGTACAGATGGTTGCAGAGGTAACAGGACTTAAGAAGGACCAGATTAAGAACATGGGCGCCAATTCCGAGGTTGCACCGGATTCAGGCACCACCTCCGGTTCACGCCAGACCCTGATTACGGGCGAGGCGGTGAGGATGGCCGCGGCAGACCTTTTGGAGGCCCTTAAGGAAGCCGGCGGTGACATGACACAGCTGGAAGGCAGGGAGTTCTTTGCTGAATTCTTTGACCCCACAGACAAGCTGGGAGCGGATGTCCCCAATCCAAAGAGCCATGTGGCCTATGGTTTTGCAACCCATGTGGTCATCCTGGACGATGACGGCAAGGTAAAAGAGGTGTATGCTGCCCATGATTCAGGCAAGGTCGTGAACCCGATTTCCATCCAGGGACAGATTGAAGGCGGCGTGCTGATGGGACTGGGATATGCCCTGACAGAGGATTTCCCATTGAAGAACGGCGTTCCGCAGGCCAAGTACGGCACACTGGGACTGATGCGTTCCACACAGATTCCGGATATCCATGCGATTTATGTGGAGAAGGAAGAACAGCTGCCATTTGCATACGGCGCAAAGGGAATCGGCGAGATTGCCACCATCCCCACGGCCCCGGCAGTCCAGGGCGCTTATTACGCCATGGACCATGTGCTGAGGACAAAGCTTCCCATGGAGAATACATTCTATAAGAAAAAGAAATAAATGAATAAACGGCAGATGCTGGGAATGGATTTTCAAAAAGGACCCGGGGAGGGGGATTTCCTGACCAGGTATCTGAAACGGACGGCGAAAGGCAGGTATCCTGCTTTTCGCTTGTTCCACATAAGCGCATGTTTGGACGAAACACATTACAGGAGGTGACGGGATGGATGGTACAATCAGGTTCCGTTTCGCGGAGCGGGGAGATATCCCCCTGATTCTCAGGTTCATAAAGGAACTTGCTGATTATGAGGGAATGCTGGATCAGGTGGTGGCTACGGAGGAACTGCTGGACCAGTGGCTGTTTGAAAAGCAGAAGGCGGAGGTGCTTCTTGGAAGCTGTGACGGGGAAACCGTGGGCTTTGCCTTGTTTTTCCATAACTTTTCCACCTTCCTGGGCCGGGCAGGCATTTATCTGGAAGATTTATATGTATGTCCCGGGTACCGGGGCCGTGGATTTGGGAAGGCATTTTTAAACCAGCTGGCTTCCATTGCAGTGGAACGGGGATGCGGCCGTCTGGAGTGGTGGTGTCTGGACTGGAATAAGCCAAGTATTGACTTTTATCTGGGCATGGGCGCCAAGGCCATGAGCGACTGGACGGTCTACCGGATAGACGGGGAGCAGTTAAGCCGGATGGCGGATCAGGGACAACAGCTTTATCACATAGACAGAACAGGAGAGTGAGGATTATGAAGCAGATATTAAAAGGCGGGACAGTGGTGACCGGAAGCGGCAGTTTCCGGGAGGATGTGCTCATTGACGGGGAAAAGGTGGCTGCTGTAGGCAGTACGGAAGAAATCGCGCGCCTGGCGGACCAGGACACCCAGGTGGCGGATGTGACAGGCTGTCTTCTGTTCCCTGGATTCATTGACGCCCACACCCATTTTGACCTGCATGTGGCAGGAACCGTGACCGCGGATGACTTTACAACGGGAACCAGGGCAGCTGTCAGGGGCGGCACCACCACAATCGTGGACTTCGGCACCCAGTATGCGGGCGAGAGCCTGGCGGACGGGCTTAGGAACTGGCATGAAAAGGCGGACGGCAAATGTTCCTGCGACTACAGCTTCCACATGTCCATCTCGGACTGGAACCCATCGGTCAGCAGGGAACTGGATGATATGATGGAAGAAGGCATTACTTCCTTCAAGCTGTACATGACTTATGATACCCAGGTGGATGACAGGACAATCTTCGAAATCCTTAGGAGGCTGAAGGAAGTGGGCGGGATTACCGGAGTGCACTGTGAGAACAGCGGCATGATTGCGGCCCTCCAGGCAGAGGCAAAGGCAGCGGGAAGGATGGGGGTTGAAAGCCATCCGGCCACGCGTCCGGCTGCCGCGGAGGCAGAGGCCATTGACCGCCTGCTGCGCCTGGCAGAGGTGGTGGATATCCCTGTAATCGTGGTGCACCTTACCTGTAAGGAAGGCTATGATGTCATCATGGAAGCAAGGAGAAGAGGGCAGAAGATATACGCGGAGACCTGTCCCCAGTACCTGCTTATGGATGACAGCCTTTACGGACTTCCGGGCTTTGAAGGCGCTAAATACGTGTGTGCGCCTCCATTAAGGAAAAAGGAGGATTCCCAGTGCCTGTGGAAGGCCCTGGCTGACGGCACCATACAGACGGTTTCCACGGATCACTGCAGCTTTACCACGGAGCAGAAAAAGCTTGGCATGGATGATTTCACCAAGATACCGGGCGGTATGCCGGGGGTTGAGACAAGAGGAACCCTTCTTTATACATACGGCGTGGATACAGGAAGGATTACCAGGGAAAAGATGTGTGAACTCCTGTCGGAGAATCCGGCTAAGCTGTACGGCATGTATCCGTTAAAAGGCGCAATTGCGCCGGGAAGCGACGCGGACATCGTGGTGATGCGGACCGGTGTGGATGACGTGGTAACGGCCGGTGACCAGATACAGAACGTGGACTATGCGCCCTTTGAGGGCAGGAAGCTGACCGCGCGCATCGAAAGCGTGTACCTGCGCGGCACCCAGGTGGTGAGGGACCATCAGGTTGTGGTGGAGCGGGCAGGTAAGTTCGTTAAGCGCGGGAAGTATGATCTGTAGGTTTTTTAAGTGCTAAAAATGCTGTGTACAGGTTTGGTGAGCGTGAGAAATGCTGTATATAGGTTTGTTAAACGCAGGAAATACACTTTATTAATATGAATCCTGAATGTACGAAGGCAGAGGTCTGCGGCGGTAAGCTGGCAGCCTCTGCCTTGTCTTACTAGAGCGTGTTTGAAAATTGCTTTCCGTCAGCTGTGCGTCCCACTTTGTGGGAGATTTGGTCCCGATGAGGGAGGCGTAGCGGGCTACGTTGACCGAATTGGGACCAAATATGCCGCGAAGTGGGGCGTGCTTTGTCCTAAGGGGGTACCTCTGGTGGATTCCTTAGGGCAGATGGCGGGAATGAATTTTCAAACACGCTCTAAGAGGCCTGATCAGTTTACATCCCAAAACATGGCCATGGTATTGAAAAATACCGGAAAAGCTGATACAGTTAAATCCTGGTATCATGTCACAGGAATGGAAAAATATTACATATAGGAGGCAGAAGCATGAAGAACATATCAGCAGTATATTTCAGCCCCACAGGCGGCACAAGGAAGGCCGTCCTTAACCTGGCATCCGGGATGGGGGGAGACATCAGGGAGGTGGACCTTTGCACCCTGAAGGGAGAGTGCTCCTTTGAATCCGGGGACCTTGTGATAGTGGGAATGCCGGTGTTTGGAGGCAGGATTCCGGGGTTTGCGGCAAAGCTGCTTAAGCAGTGCAGGGGGAACGGGGCAGTGGCCGTTACCGTGGCTGTTTATGGCAACCGTGCTTTTGAGGACGCCCTGGTAGAATTAAATGATGCCCTAAAGGAACTGGGATTTAAGATCGGGGCAAGCGCCGCCCTTCTGGCCGAGCATTCCATGGCAAGGGAGGTTGCAGCAGGACGCCCGGATAAAAAGGATGAGGAGGATGCCCGTGGATTTGCAGGAAGAATCCTGGAGAAGCTGGCAAAGGACGGATGGCAGGAACCCCAGGTCCCGGGAGACCGGCCTTACCGCGACTGGAAACAGATGCCGGTTGTTCCCCTTGCAGATGATACCTGCATGACCTGCGGCCTTTGTGCGGAACAATGTCCCACCGGGGCCATACCCGCGGATGCGCCAGGTACGACCGATTCCGGGACCTGTATGCTGTGCATGCGGTGCGTTGCTGTCTGTCCGGTCCACGCAAGGTCGCTGCCCGCCCAGGCCCAGGCCATGCTGGAGCAGAAGCTGGCCCCGGTCAAGGCAATCCGAAGGGAGAATGAACTGTTCCTGTAAGGCGGGAACCGGCTGTTCAGACAGATTGGATGGGGAAGGTTAAGGATATGTACAGGTTGGATGGGAGAAGGTTAAGGATATATGATTGATTATGGGAAAGCCGGACTGGCTGTCATCGGCATGGGATGGATTGGGGAATATATGGTCCCGTGCTATGAACGCCTTCTGGGAAATGGTTATGAGTCCAGGATACTGGCAGTCAAGGCAACGGACAGGCGGCTTGAGGAATTAAGGAAACGGTATGGATTTGAGATCATGGCAGGGGACTGCCTGGAACGGCTGAAGGCCTTAAGGCCCGCCTTCCTGGTCCTTTCGGTCCGGCCTTACGAGATGGCCGGTGTGGTGGAAGGCACGGTAAAGCCTTATATAGGGTTCCTGAGGAACCAGGGCGCCCCCATGCCCCTGATAATTTCATTTGCCCCCAGCCCGCGCCCGGAATGGTATACGCAGGTCCTGGGAGAGGATGTGAGGACCGTATGCGTGCTTCCGGCCATGGAGACATCCATTGGAGGCGTCGACGTGTATTCCCTGGCCAGCAGCCAGGTTACATATGACCAGGGGATTCCCCTGGCCGAAAGGCACAGGGAAGCCGTCGGCCGCTTCCTTGGGCCGCTGGGCAAGGTGTTATGGTGTACGCCCGAGGAGTCCATGGCCCTTTTATCCATGAATATTACGTACCATATGCTGTATCTTCTCTGCTTTGCCCTGGAAGGACATTATGGGGCAGGGGGGTGCGCAAGGGCGGCGGGAATATTATACGCCTTAAACTGTGGGAGACTGGGAAGGCCGGGACTTGTAAAGCCTGTGCAGGAACCGGAGGAGGCGGATAAAAGACAGCTGGCCTGGCTGGAGAAGGGGTGGTACGAGGGGGCATTTGACTTTGCCGCAGGGCATGGCAGGCTGCCGGACGGCGCGCCGTCCTCCAATGTCCGGGTCCTTGCGCCTCAGGCATTTGAGCTTCACCTGCTCTCCCTTCAGCTTGAGTCCAGGCAGTTCCTGGAGGAGAAGCTGAAGGACCACGCCACGTCCGGCGGCATGACGGAGAAGGCTGTGAAGGAATTTAAGCGCCTGTGGGAGGAAGTGCAGGGCGGCGCCCATGGATGCCGGATACCCCTAAAGGGCAGTGGGTCCATGGCCTATGATATTTCCTACAGACTGGCGGAGCAGGTGTATCAGAGAGGAATATCCCTGGAGCGCGGATGAATGGTTTGGATATCCATCACTGACAGCCCCGGATGACAGGCTGGATCTGCCTGCCTTCCAGGGCTTCTTTTAATGTATCCTCAATCAGTCCGGTCCTGGCTATCATGGAACTGGGCTTTTTCACCGGGTCATCCTGGCCAAAGGGCACGAAATAGATGTTCTTGGTGTTAAACAGTTCCCCGATATTCTTAAAGTTAATCCCCAGGGCATCATTGGTGGACACGGAGATGACCAGGGGCTTCCCGTTCCTCAGATGGGCCTTGGCGGCCATGAGCACAGGGGTGTCCGTAATCCCGCAGGCCAGCTTAGCCAGGGTATTGCCGGTGCAGGGGGCAATGAGGAGCACATCCAGATATGCCCTGGGGCCAATTGGCTCCGCCTCCTCGATGCGCAGGATGGGAGGATTTCCGGCCATGCCGGTTATCCGTTTGATGAATTCCCCGGTATCCCCAAAACGGGAGTCCGTGGTCTGGACATTGCCGGAGAAAATGGGGTACAGGATGGCCCCGGTTTCCTTCAGCTTCAGGATTTCCTGTTCCATCCTTGCAAACGTACAAAAGGACCCGGTCATGGCCAGGCCGATACTTTTTCCTTTTAATTCCATAAAAAACTCCTTTCTAACAGGCCGCGCCTATGGTTTTCAGATGCGGGAACACAGGGCCTCATACAGGATCTGTGCAGAGGACATGGGTGAGTACTTGCCGGGAAGGCCGGGGCAGAGCCTGGCACGGATGCCGTGTGCATTGCAGGCCTCAAAGTCAACCCCGCCCGGGGCCGAGGCAATGTCAATGACAACCGTGTCCCTGTCCATGAGGGCAGCAAGACCTGCATCTAAAACCATGGACGGTATGGTGTTGAAGATAAATGAATATCCGTGGATATGGGAATCCAGCTGCGCAAGGGGAACCGCCCCATAACCGTGGCACCAGGCGCGCGCCAGCTTTTTCGCATCCCGCCCAGCAAGGGCCACATGGGCGCCCATGCCTGTAAGCGTATCTGCCAGCGCCTCGGCGCACCGGCCGCATCCCGTTATCAGGCAGGAACTTCCCCGCAGGTTCATGGGACTTAGGGAAATGGCCTCGGCCACAGCGCCCTCCGCAGTGGCAACGGCATTTTTACAGGCCACCTCTTCCATTTTCATGAAGTCAATGCAGGGGATGTCATGGGCCTTGCAGTACTCCGTGACAGACAGGGGGATACTGCCGCCAAACAGTGTGTGGGCGGATGTGAGGCGGCTTAAGAAGGTGTTTATATCCATGTCCTTAAGCTGGTTTTCAGCGTGGATGTTTTTTTTGTCCTTTGAAAATGGCACAGGGCAGAGGATGATATCGGAATCCTCCATTGCTTCCCCCAGGGAAAAGGAGGGATTTTCATAATATAAGGATACTTCCTGGCCTGCCTGTTCTAACAGACGTGACAGGTAAAGCTGTCTGGGGTCGCCGCCCAGAATGAGAAAGTGATGCATAAGGAACTCCTTTCATCTCATTATATTTTGTTATATGTGAAAAGGAAATAATTGGTGAGTGGTACCAATGGCGGATGTTTGTCATATTTCTGATAGTATAGAGAATGAACCGGGGGACAGAGAGTAAATGAGACACAGCATATTTGAAGGCAGCGCGGCTGCCATAGTAACGCCTATGGATGAATACGGCAACCTGGATTATGAAGCAATGGGCAGGCTCCTTGACCGGATCATGGACGGGGGAACCGATGCGGTTGTTGTCAATGGGACCACCGGGGAATCCGCAACCCTGGACGACAGGGAGAAGCTGTCTGTGATGGAGTATGTGATCCGCCATGTGGACGGGAGGATTCCCGTGATTGCAGGGACGGGGAGCAACTGCACGGAACACGCGGTAAAGCTTTCCAGGGAAGCTGAAAAACTGGGGGCGGATGGGCTTTTGCAGGTAACGCCTTATTACAACAAGGCGTCCCAGGAAGGGCTGGTGCGGCATTTTACGGAGGTGGGGGACCATGTGGGGATTCCTATCCTTTTGTATAATGTGCCTAGCCGTACCGGCGTGGACATCCGGCCGGAGACATATAAGATCCTTTCCGAACACCCCAACATCAGGGGGACAAAGGAGGCCAGCGGCAATATGACGGCCCTGGCCAGGACGGCCGCGCTCTGCGGGGACGGATTCGACATCTATTCGGGCAATGACGACCAGACCCTGCCCATCATGGCCCTTGGGGGCAAAGGAGTGATTTCCGTGCTGGCAAACATCATGCCCGGACAGACCCATGACATGTGCCGCCTGTTCCTGGACGGGAAGCTTAAGGAGAGCAGGGAAATGCAGCTGAAGCTTTTGGATATCATGGAGGCGCTGTTCTGGGACGTGAATCCCATTCCTGTCAAGGCGGCCCTGTCCATCATGGGGGTGTGTTCCGACAGCTGCCGCCTGCCGTTAACGCCGATGGGACGGAAGCAGAAGGAGCGGCTGGCTGCGGTGATGCGGCGGTATGGGATCTGCGGCTGAAGCAAAGGCAGGGCTGCGTAAGCGGAACCGGGAGGGCAGGAATAAAATCCCCCTCCCGTATTGCGAAAGAATTTGTCCTACAGTATAATATTTTCATACTGCATATCCGGGGATAGGGGGATATGCAATACGGTACAATCAATCATGGTCCATCATGGGGTGGACAAAAGGGGCGGGACATGGACTTAAGATTTATCAGCAGGTACAAATACAGGAGTATTTTCACAAAAACACTGGCAATCCTAATCGGGCTGATGTTTTTGCTGATCATGATTTTTTATGGTTTCAGTTATAAGGTGGTTTCGGACCAGATAACGGAGAAGTTCTGTCTTTCTAACCTGAATATGCTGGGGAAGACATGTGATGCCATTGACCTGACGCTTTCTTATATCAATCAGAGCATTACCCAGGTCAGTGAGAATGAGAATATCATCAGCACCGTGGTTGCGCCGTCTGAACAGGGGCAGCGGGATTTTGAGGTGGCGAACCTGCTGCATGCGTCCGCCGGGAAGAATCCTTCCGTTGAGGAAATCCTGCTGTATGTGCCATTTTCCCGTACCGTATATACATCCAGTCAGAAAGTCACTCCCCTTGACCGGTATGAGGGAAGGGATACCGTGGAAACGTTCATTGAAAATGCTTCCGGTAGTGCGGCATTCGGCAGTACCGATACACGCCTGTTCCACTATGGGGACGACGTGTATATGGTCCGGGATTTTCCCATGACCGGGATCAACCGTCTGGGGACCCTGTTTTATAAGCTGTCCCCGGAGGCGTTCCGCCAGCTGGCAGCGGGCAGGCAGGCGCTGTCAGGCCGTATCCTTGTGATGGATGCAGGAGGAGAGGAACTGTTTGGCGGGCCGGTGCCCGGCGGGGATGGCGGGGACGGGCTGGCGCGCCATGGGAAGGGCATGGCTCCCCGGGAGGAAATGCGGATAGCCGGGTATATGGACGGTTATATGGCTAACGGGGATATGGACGGTTATACGGATAACGGGGAGGGGCTGACGTTCCGGGTCACCTCCGCCCTGACCGGGTGGGGATATGTGCTTTTGGAAGACCGCCATCTGTTTGCGCCGGAGATATCCGATATCCTGCTTTTAATCCTGCCGCTGCTCATCATGTTCTTTTTTGTCAGCCTGTTCCTTTCCCTATACATAACCCGTACGATTTATGCGCCCATTAACCGTCTGCTGTCCTCTGTCACCCGGAAAGGGATGCCCTTGCCATCGGACGGGGCAGATATACGCAACGAGTATGATCTGCTGACCGCCGCCTTCGACCATGCGGCGGTGCAGAACAGTGATTTGAACGCGGTCATCCGGGAGATTGCACCGGATATCGAGAAAAAGCTGTTCCGCGACCTTTTGTCGGGACACTGGGAGCCGGGGACGGACCTCCGTGCCGCGTTTACAAGGGTCGGAAGCGTGTTTGGCTTTGAGGGAAGATATGTTGCGCTGGCCATCCTCCTGACGACCCCGGAAAGCGGACAATTGAACGAAGTTGAAGCGGGGGTATATTTCGTAGGTGCAAGGAACCTGCTGTACAAGCTGGCAGGCACGGACTGCGCCCTCCATGTCCAATTGTATGAGGGGAATCTGGCGGCTGCGGTTCTGGAATTTGACCGCCGGACTGCCGTGTTTAAGGTAAAGGAGTTTACATCCGGCCTGATACGCGATTTCTGCAGCGCGGTACAGAATGCCACCTTCCAGGTCCAGATCGGCCGCGGACAGGTATATGATTCCATGGAGGACATTGGATTTTCCTTTCAGCAGGCGCGCGAACAGCTGATGTATATCCGTTATATGGATCAGAGCACCGGGGAAAATGAGGGCGGCGGGGCGCCGAATGAACCGCGGTCACAGCTGGAATATTACCGCATGCGTGTGGGGCAGGTGGCAAAGATGGTGGAAGAGGAGGACATGGCGGGCGCACAGGCCCTGGCGGACCGTCTTCTTTCGGAGTGTACTTCAGATACGGAAAACGGGCAGAAGGCCCGGGAGGCATTGACCGACTATTGCAACGCGATGGAGGAATGCCTGATTGAGCTGCATGTTGACCGGCCGGAGTCGGATACGGGCCTGGATTCAGGATACGGGGACAGGACGGTGGAGGAACTGACCGGAAAGGCACAGGAGGCGGGACGCGGGCTGGTATCCCTGCAATCTCAAGTGGGAGGCGGCGGGCACATGGAAGCCCAATCCCGAGCACTATCCCAACGGCCTCGGCCCGGTGGGTGAAAGGTGCGCCCGGGAGGGAATTCGCTTTCTGCAGTGGTTTGAGCTGGAGCGCGTGACCGAGGGCTCCGAGCTGGATGTGGAGCATCCCGAATGGATGCTGTATCTG
>OLOS01001491.1_pt1 | contig 18999 bp, 16 predicted proteins | sample 1672631 | NCBI WGS metagenome assembly OLOS01 (sample SAMEA3136707, study PRJEB25190) | human gut metagenome | biome: human gut; feature: human-associated habitat; material: faeces | place: Austria | collected 2013 | reverse complement strand
TGATTTTTCGTCCGTGGAGACTCTGCGCTCGGGCTTTGAGGCCCTCGCTCGGCCCGGCTTTTGCCGCCTTTTTGAGTCCGTCTCTCTAATACCCTCCACAAGGAACCGTCCCCCCGTCCGCCTCCCGCCCCTGGCTCCTGCCAAGTTACTTGAAGAGGTTGCTGGGGCCTTCAGCCACTGCCCTAAAACATGAATCGGAGAGAAGAAAATCATACCGCAAGCTTATGTATTTCCTGACTTAACATAAATATAGTGTATCACCATACTTAATATACTTATATTAATGCATCACTGTACTTAATATTATCATATTGAAAACAGGCCTGGACTATCCGTCTTGACGAAGTACATCTTTGGCAGAACGGAATGAACTAAGCCTGTTTTTTATTTCTTTCTCCGGTTCATGTGATGCAGGAACGATAATACGTAGAGGGTGAGCGGAATGGGGATGGGGGCTGTGGATGCATCTACAGGCTCTAGCCCCGCAGCCGTATCCACAGCCCCCATCCCCATTCCGCTCACGTACGGATGCACCTCCCCCACGCACCCCATCAACCATTCCACTTCTTAATCTCCAAAAGCCCCGGCACCAATGCCTCCGCACTCGTCTTAAGGATGATCCTTCCTTTTTCAGCCGTAGCCCCGGAGGGGTCGCCGCCAATGCCGATGGGTTTGCCGTCCTCTGTTTTCCAGTCCTCGGATACCCAGCCGATGGATACGGGGCCGTAGGGCTGAAGGGCCTGGTTGTCCTTGAAGGCAGCAGGGATGCCGGCTTCGGAGGTTTCCAGCTTGACTAAGGATGGGTCCACGGCCATGACCATGGAGGTTTCCATCTCGCCGCCGTGGAAATCCCAGATGTTGCCCTCTGAGACAGTGGCTTTTACATCGGGATGGCTGAATGCGCCGGAGGACAGGAGGAATGGGGAAATCCCCAGCTCGCTTCGCAGTTCCCGGCTCAGTACCTGGGCAATGGGGGCGTTGCCGCCGTGGCATATGAGCAGGGCCAGCTTCTTAAAGCCATGGTGCGCCAGGCTGGCACATATGTCGTATAGCAGATGGTAGTAGGTGTCCGGTTTTAAGGTGATGGAACCGCAGAAGTTTTTGTGCTCCGTGCTAAGCCCCACAGGGATGACCGGGAATATCAGCATGGGGAAGTCCGGGTCTTCTGCCTCCAGTGCCTGGGTCAGGTATTCGGTCATGGCCTGGGCAATGATGTCGTCCGTGCCAAGGGGCGCCTGGTTCCCATGCTGTTCCAGGGCGCCAAGGGGGATGAGGACAATGGTTTCTTCCTTGTCGATCTGTTCCATCTCAAGTCTGGTAAGTTCGCTGTATCTGAGTATCATTTTTTTAAAAATTCTCCTTTCAAACACGCTCTAGGACAGGTTAGCCGTTGGCTTCTCCGGCTGGTTTCCTTTCATGTTGCCCTTACTGGCTTTCATGCTGTTTTTACTGACTTTCATGCTGCCCTCACTGGCTTTCATGCTGCCCTTACTGGTTTTCATGCTGCCCTCACTGGCTTTCACGTTGCCCTTACTGGCTTTTAATGCTGCCTTGCCGGCTTTAAGGATGGATAAGCGGCTGTCAGGCGGTTGAACAGAAGGTAGCCAACAAAGTAGTTTAAGCCCAGCTTCAGGATGTTGAAGGGGATGGTGGCCATGACGATGAAGGTGGTCAGGCTGGTGATGGCAGGGTTCACGGAGGCTACCATGGTAACCACGCTGTCCAGGGAAACGCCCATGGCCTTTGCGTATAAGGGCAGGGTGATGAAGGCATTGCAGAAACATGCAAATGCAGTCCTTACGGCAATGCTTACAGACAGGCCGGTGATGGCGGCCCGGCGGTTCTTGCCCATTTTATTGTATACAATCCATAAGGGGATGACGAACAGGGCCACACCGATCAGGTTGGACAGTTCGCCCACATACATGGAGTTGGTCCCCACTGTTATCAGCTTGATGAGGATCTTGATGATTTCCACCCAGGCAGCGGATGCGGGTCCGAACAGGAACAGGGCCATGATGGATGGGACATCGCTGAAATCCACTTTGTAGAATGGCGGCATCATGGGAACTGAAAATTCCAGTGACATAAGGGCGCCTGCCATGGCGGCCAGCATGCCGGTGTAAATAAGCTTCTGAATACTCCACTTTGATTTCATAACATAAACCTCCTTAGATATCAGGGACTTGATGTGCCCTAAAGTTTGTTTTTGCAATGAAACAAGTCCTTTGGAAAAACTTTTGTAAAACCTTTGGGAAAAAATCATCACAGGCACGTTTTCCATATTAAAAAAATCCCAGAGCCATAGGGGCTTGGGATTCATAAACAATTCAATATAAATAACGGCATGTGGTTCATTATCCATATGAATTAAATCGCCTTCTCTCATCCAGACTATACTGTCGGTTTTGGAATCAGCCGCCTAAGCGGGTCGCGGACTATACCGCCGGTAGGGAATCACACCCTGCCCCGAAGAACTTATTCATTTGCTGTTTTTAGCGTAGCACAAATAATATAAGAAGTCAATGGGATGCCTTGTACTTTAGTTGGAAAACTGCATGAAAACCAGTATCTTGTCAGGCGGCGTTCCTTTTCCTTGAAGGAAAAATCATGTATAATAAAAATATATTACATATTTTCGGAAGCCATGACTTTGCTGCATCCTGTAATCTGCATTTGGAGCGGAAAGAAAGGATTACCAAGGCCAGGGATGGATTTGAAGATGACATGTGAGGATGGCAGAGGGCACTATTTGATAAAGGAGTGTATGCAATGATGGATGAATGGGAAAGCTTATTCAGCTCCCGTATCCTGGTCCGGGGCATGGATTATTACGAGTCCGGGGCCGTTATGGAGATGGTGCGGACAGAGGGCGGATACCGTGCCCTGGTGGAGGGGACCGAAGACTATGAGGTGGAAATAGACATAAAGGACAACCAGGTCCAACACATGAGGTGCACCTGCCCATATGCGGCGGAAGGGTATAACTGCAAGCATATGGCGGCAGTTTTATACGAGGCAGAAGAGGGGGGAGTTCTGGAAATGTCCCCCACGGCCGATGGAGGAACCGTCCAGGATTCCAGACAGGAGCTTAAGGACGTGATAAATGGGATTCCGGAAGAAGAACTGAGGCGCCTACTGGAATCCATGGCCTGGGAAGATGGGAAGTTGAGGAACAAGATCCTGATACAATATTCCCCATCCATAAGCCAGAGGCAGATGGCAATGTTGAAAAGGGAGATAAATGACATTGCTTACGGGTATTCGGACAGATATGGCTTTGTGGACTGGGAAAATGCAGGTAATTATTTGTTGGAGATGGAAGCATTTCTGAATGACAAGGTGCAGGCCGTGATTGACAAAGGCTGCTGGATGCAGGCATTTGAACTTACAAATCAGGTATTCATCACCATTGGGAACCAGGATATAGATGATTCCGATGGCGGCCTGGGTATGGTGGCGGAGGCCTGTTATGAATTCTGGAAGCAGATCCTGGAAAAATGCAGTGAGCAGGATAAGGACAGGATGCGTGCCTGGTTTAAGAAATATCAGGCGGACGGTACCGTGACTGATTATTTGGAAGAATATATCAGCGGCTTCCTTATGAATGAGCTTCATGACAGGGAACTCCTGCAAAGGACAATGGAGGCATTGGACCAGGAGATTGAAAAAAACAGGGAAGGCTTGGACTGTGGAAAATACTACAGCGTGCAGTATGGATTTGAATATAATATCCTGAAAAGGCTTCAGATCATGAAGGAACTGGGGGCCTCGGAAGAGGAGATATTGCAGTACCGGGAGGAAAACCGCAGATTTACGGCAGTGAGGATGCTGGAGATAGAAGAATTTATCCAGGCGGGACAATACAAGGATGCAATCCGTGTCCTGAAGGAGAGCAAGGAACTGGACCATGTATCCCCCTCCTGGGTCAGCGGGCACAGCCGGAAACTGATTGAGTTGTACGGCAGGCTGCATATGGACAAAGATTATAAGGAGGAATTGGTGTTCCAGGTATTTTCCTGCAGACAGGACAGTCTGGATTTCACCAGTAAATTAAAGGCTGTGTGTGGAAAAAGCGAGTGGGAACAGATCCGGGAGAAGCTGCTGGCAGGTCCGGCCGGCCAGGAGATTAAACTGCCTTTATTGGAATCGGAGAAAATGTACGGCCAGCTTCTGAAGGAAGTAGTAAACAGCGGCTCTGTATATACCATGGACCGATATGAAAAAGTCCTTAAAAAGATGTACCCGGACAGGATGAGGACTGCTTATACTGCCTTTGCCAGAGGACAGGCCGAATCTGCGTCTGACAGGACGCGTTATAAAGAACTGATGAAATATCTGAAGAAGATAGCGTCCTATCCCAATGGACTGGAAGCGGCCGCACAGCTGGCACAGGAGTGGAGGACGCTTTATAAAAGGCGCCGGGCCATGATGGATGAGTTGGGGAAAGCAGGATTTTAGCAGGGGAAGAGGCGGGCTGCCAGGGGATGGGGACGTAAACAGGAGACCAGACGGAAAAAATTCCTCCAGAATCCGTACGAGGTGGTGCTAATCCCAGGATTTTCCGCATATGATGTAAAAAAATCCTCAGGAGACTCACTTTGAAGGAGTATATTGAAGAACGTGCGGTAGCCATCGCCAATTACATCATAGACCACAATGCCACGGTAAGGCAGACGGCGAAGAAATTCGGGATAAGCAAATCCACGGTACATAAGGATGTAACTGACAGGCTGGAACACATCAATCCGGGGCTGGCTGCCCAGGCAAGGATTGTACTGGACGTAAACAAGTCCGAGCGCCATATCCGGGGAGGGCTGGCTACCAGGGAGAAATACCAGCACAGGCTGGCAATCTGCAGTAAACAGGAAGATTAAGCTGATAAAAAAGCCGAATAAGGAAAACCACTGTTCCGGGCAGGTATGACTGTGCCTGGGACAGTGGTTTTACGTTGTCTAAGACTTATGGGCCGGTATTATCTTCCTACAGAATCAAACTCTTCGCAGATTTCTGCAGACGGCGCAGCGGTTGCCAGTGATACAATCACGATGGCAGCGCAGGCCACCAGGAATGCGGGGAGCAGTTCGTAGATATTCCATGCCCCGCCAAGGGGCCGCACGCCGTATTTCCATACGAATACCATGATACCGCCGGAAACCATGCCGGCCAGGGCGCCCTTGAGGTTGCTGCGCTTCCAGAACAAGGCGAACAGCATGACCGGGCCAAAGGAGGCTCCAAAGCCGGCCCAGGCAAAGGATACGATGGTGAATACGGAACTGTCGGGATTCCATGCCAGTGCAATGCCTACCAGCGCAATTCCCACAACCGTAAGGCGGGCAGCCATCATGGATGTTTTGGTGTCCATCTTAATCTTAAGGAAATCCTGGAGCAGGTTCTGGGACACCCCGGACGCGGCGGTCAGCAGCTGGGAATCAGCCGTGGACATGGTACATGCCAGGATTCCGGCCAGGACAACGCCTGCCACGATGGACAGCAGCAGTCCATGACGCCCCAGCAGGTCGGCCAGACGGATGATGACTGTCTCTGACTCGGAACTGGAGGAAAAGGTGGGGATGCTGCCTGCAACGGAAGCGCTGTAGCCGATGATTCCAATCAGGATTGCCACGAACATGGAGATGACCACCCAGATGGAGGCAATGCGCCGCGATGTCTTCAGCTTATCCTCATGGCTGATTGCCATGAAACGCAGAAGGATATGGGGCATGCCAAAATACCCCAGCCCCCACGCCAGGGTGGAAAGTATGGTGATGAATCCATAAGGGGAGGCCGTATTGTCCGCCATGTTATGGATATGGGTCATGCTCAGATATCCTGCGAGGGAACGGGCATTGTCTGCCACCGCATCCCAGCCCCCGGCAACATTGACCCCAAAGAATACAATGATGACCAGGGCAATGCTCATGACGATACTCTGGATCAGGTCCGTGGTGGAGACAGCCATAAATCCTCCCAGGACCGTGTAACCGATGATGACAATGGCGCCCACAATCATGGCTGCATGGTAATTTACGCCGAAAAGGCTGTTGAACAGGGTCCCCACAGCCTTAAAGCCCGAAGCCGTATAGGGGATGAAGAAGATAAGGATGACAATGGCGGCAATGCACATCAGTATGTTTTTCTCATCCCTGTAGCGCCGTGAGAAAAAGTCCGGGATTGTGATGGCGTCACAGGCCACGGAATAACGGCGCAGGCGCTTTGCCACAATCAGCCAGTTCAGATATGTACCTGCTGCAAGGCCGATGGCAGTCCACCCTGCGTCTGCGATACCGGTAAGGTATGCCACTCCCGGAAGCCCCATAAGCAGCCAGCTGCTCATGTCCGATGCCTCGGCGCTCATGGCGGTTACCAAGGCTCCCAGCTTGCGGCCCCCCAGATAAAATTCGTCGGCTGAATCACCGCCGCCTTTTTTGCTGAAATAGAAACCTACGTAGACCATGGCAGCCAGATATATGATGATGGCAGCCAGAATCCCTATTTGTCCTGTACTCATGTTTTCCCTCCTGTTTTCAATCAATTCAGCTTTTCAATCAATTACAGTGCATGCACCATATGTACGATACATTTTCGATATATTTATGATATATCTACATATTCATAATATATCCACTTCATAATATATCTACGATACATAAAGCTGCATGGTGCTGCATTATATCGGCCATTACATACATTTCCCCGGAACCTGTCAGCCCGGGGAGAACGGAAGTAGCCATAATGTGCACATTATAACATGAGGTATAGGAGAACGCAATACAGAACAAAGTATAGACTGAATACTAGACGAAAATATTATTTATATTAAATATTCCTTATAAATAAAAGGAATATTGACCGTACGATATATTAAATAATATATGTTCAAAAAAATAGAATTTATTTTCTTTCCCAATATTGGCCTGCCGGTTCCCTTCTTATAAGGTGTTTTCCCGGTGCTCCAGGAAGCTGCTCAGGAATCCAGGCATGACCGACACGCTGTACCGTCTGAGGGAGTATTCACCGCCGCACAGGCACCAGTCATAAAGGATTGCCCGTTCCGCTAATGCATACAGCTTTACCATTTCGCTGACGCTTAAGCCGGTGCTTAATTCACCGTTATCCTGGCCGTGGGCAATGATTTTGCGCAGGAGTTTATAATAGGTGCGGTTATGGTCCAGCAGGTGCTTTTCGCCGGCAGTAATCAGCTGGGTGGACAGGAGCCGGGCCAGAAGGTCCATGGAAATACTGTTCTCAATCATTCCAAACAGTTCGCTGTTAAGGAACAGCAGCCTGTCCATGGCGGTCATCTCCGGTTTTTCTGCCAGGATATCGGTAAGCTCTTCATATTTTTCATCAAATAACAGGCTTAAGGTGCTTAAAAGGGCATCCTTGCCATCAAAATAGTGGTAAAAGGAGCCCTTGGATGTGTGGGACAGCTCGATGATTTCCTCTACCGTGGTATCCTCGTATCCCTGTTCATAGAACAGCTTCCATGCAGCGCCTACAATCTTGCCCCGGGTGCCCCGGGCGGTTTTCTTGGCCATTGGTGATTCTCCTTCACATGTGTTAGATTATTTATTAATTTAACATATCTTAACATGTTTTACAATGAGGAAGGATCATCCTTTGACGGAACCGGTCAGGCCTTCTACAAAGCTCTTCTGCATTACGAAAAAGACAATGGTCATAGGGAGTATGGCAATTAATATTCCTGCCATCTGTACCGAATAATCCACCACATAATACTCGGCGGCCAGGTCGGATATGAGAAGCGTCATGGTCTTTTTTTCCGGGGACTGGAGTACGACAAGGGGCCACAGATAGTTATTCCATGAGGTCATGAATGCATAGATGGCGGCGGCCGCATAAGTGGATTTCATGTTGGGCATCACTATTTTAAAGAATATGTAAGTATCCACGGCTCCGTCAATCTTGGCTGCTTCCAGTACATCATCCGGAAAAGCCTTGAAGTTCTGGCGGAAAAAGAAAATCAGGAAAACAGAGCTTATGGCGGGCAGTATCACGGCGGTGGAGGTGTTGACCAGTTTTAAGGCGGCCATCATTTTGAACAGCGGGATCATCATGGCTGAAAAAGGAATCATCATGGCCAGCAGATAGATGGAGTAGATCCGTTCTGACCATTTGGTGCGGAATTTCTCAAAGCCATATGCTGCCAGTGAAGTGGCCAGCAAAGAAAACACAACTGTTATCAGGGCGATTTTTATTGAGTTGACCAGGGCTTCCACGACCTTGTATTTGTGGAAAAGGTTCCACATATTGACAAGGAAATATGGTCCGATGGTGAGCTTCCCCTGGGCCAGTTCGTTGGATGTATTGGTAGCGCCTGCCAGAATCCAGTAAAATGGAAATATGGATACAAAGGCCGCGATGATTAAGATTGTATAAGATGCTGCTTTACGTATTGTCCTATGAGTCATGTTCAGCCCACCTTTCCTTTCTTTTCCCTGGTCACAGCAAACTGCAGCATGGACAATGCGGCAACTATCAGTACCACTACCCATGAAAGCGCTGCCGAATATCCGAAGTTTGCGGCATAGACAAATGAATGGTTATAGATATATTGCGAGGCCGTCATGGTTGCATTGGACGGGCCGCCGGCCGTGATGTTCACCACTTCATCAAACAGCTGGATTGTGCCGATGGTTGAGGTGATGGATGTGAACAATATGACTTCCTTTAATTGCGGTATGACTACATAGAAGAATTCCTGCAGCCGCGTTGCCCCATCGATACGGGCCGCCTCGATTGTGGTGTAGGGGATATTCTGCATGCCGGATATATAAAACATCATATTATAACCGGTCCATCTCCAGCACAGGGCAATGATGATTGAAACCTTTGCCCAAAAGGAATTGTTCAGCCAGTTAATGGGGGATGCAATCAGGTGCACGGCCATGAGGAAGTGATTGACCAGGCCGTCAATCTGAAACAGCATTTTAAATACCAATGAATAGGCTACCAGTGAAGTGACACATGGCAGGAACAGCGCCAGCCTGAAGAAGCCTTTAAAGCGGATGTCCCTTGAATTCAGGAGATTCGCGAACAATAAGCCCAGAATCAGCATGATGGGAACCTGGATTAGAAGAAACAGGAAATTATGGAGTAATGCCTGCCAGAATATGGTATCCTTCATCAGACGGGCAAAGTTCCCCAGTCCGATAAATGTACTGTCCAGCCCCTTATAATTATGTGTGGAAATATATATGGAATATATTACAGGATAAACCATGAATATGAGGGAGAACATGATGCTTGTCCCGGAAAACCGGAACCATTTCCCCCTTGGATGAATACTTTTTGCCTTCTTCATCTGCCACCCTCCAAAGTCATGATACCGGAGAGATGAACCCTCCGGTATGGTCTGGTGCCGCCCGGCGGCACTGGTATGTCTGATTGGTTACTGCCGCAGTCCCTAATTGCCGACCTGCATGTCAAATGTTTTTTCCGCTTTTTCCAAAGCCTCATCCAGGGTCATTTTGTCGTCAAAGTAATCCTGGGTCACGGTGCGCAGGGCATCGCTTGTCTCGTTGGTGTACATGCCGTAATCCACGCTTGGCACCATTTTGCCCCAGTCGGCAAAGTCCTTGTATATCTTTGCACCGCCGAAGAAGTCGTTGCCCTCTTCGTATGCGCTGCCCTCAAGGGATGGTAGATAGGTTGCAACCGCGCCCTGCTCCTTGAGGATCTGCTGGTAGAAGTCTACATTGCCCGCATAAACTGTTTTAAGGAAATCAATTGCCAGTTCCTTGTTGCTGCTTTCTTCCAGTACGACCCAGCTGGAACCGCCGATATTGGAATACTTGGTTGCATTGTCCACTGTTTCCAGCACGGGAATGTTGGTATAGCCCCATTTGTCCTTCATTTCAGGAACACTTGTCAGGGTTGGTATGTACCATACTGCGGAAATATGTGCTGCCACATCGCCTTTTTGTACCCCGCCGATTCCCTCAGCTGACCAGTAATCCACAGGCATGATTAAATCGGCCTTGTAGAGTTCCTTTAACACGCCCATCATTTCGCGGACAACCGCGCTGTCCTTAAAGTTAGCGCTTCCGTCTTCCTTGGTCAGCCATTCCCCGGCAGACTGGAGGGCAATCTGGATATAATGGGTTCCTTTGTATGGCGTAAATACCACAAAATATTTCCCGGTGGTTTCCTTTACCTTTTTACCGATTTCTATGAACTCAGTCCATGTCAGGTCCTTCATATCCTCTTCGGTGAAGCCGGCCTGTTCCAGATAGTCCTTCCTGTAATAGAGTCCGGCGCTGCCGCTGTCAAAGGGGACCCCGTAAACCCTTCCGTCCACGGTGTAGGCATTGACCTTATACTGGGCAAACTGGCTGAAATCCATGGCATCCGTCAGGTCGGCATATTTGCCTTTGTAGTTGGACAGGAAGCTTTGGGCGCTGTAGTCGCCCATCAGCAGGATATCAGGCATGCCTTCTGAAACGCCTGAGGTGAATGCCGTAATGGACTTTGTTTCCACCGCGTTCTCTTCTACTTCAATGATGTTCAGGTTAAAGTCAGGGTGCCCGGCATTGCGGTAATATTCAGCCGCTGTCTTCATTGCCGCAATGTTGAAGTTCTGGTCCCAGGCCCAGATGGTCAGTTCCTCCGGTGTCCCGGGTTCCTGCTCGCCGGAAGAACCGGAATCGGCTGCCTGGGTGGTTCCTGCTGCCGGTGCTGCGGGCGCCTCTTCCTTGGGCGGGGCCACACATGCCGTGGAAACGGCCATGACGGTTAACAGTGCTGCTGCCAGTCTTTTTGTTTTTTTCATACGTTCATCCTCCTAATGTGTTTATTCAATCCTGATAGTTACCTTATTGGATTCTAATTTAGATGTCCTGGCCCAAAGGGTTACCTGGCCCGGCGCCCCTGTGGTCTTGATCCAGGCTGCAATGCAGCCGCCCTGCATGGTGGTTGCTTTTGGTCCGATGATCTCAGCCGGGCCTTCTATGGTAAATTCAATGCTGTCCATCATATAATCCAGGCTGTTTCCGTATTGGTCAAGGGCTTCGAATACGACCCTTGTCACGTCATATGGTTCGTCCTCTTTCGGTGCCTTTAATACATGGTCGTCCGCGGTGCATGAGAGCTGATGTGGAATGGGGTTCTTGGCGAATTTTTTTGTGATTGCAGGCTTTCCGTCCACATACCCCACAAAGGTGGCGTCCTCCCAGCCCCATTCATCCCAGATATTCTCCTGTATCCGGTCCATATACATGGGGGCATGTTTTAAACCGGCAAATTGCCTGCGGTGGGGGAAGAGGCGTCTTGCCAGTTTATCCCCATAATAAAATTCCACATAATCACAGTTGGTGAATACGTACATTGGAAGGAATCCGCATTCATCAATATCGCCGTTTACCCACAGGGTTGCTGGAACCATGACAACGCCTTCTGACGGATCCTTCTGGCTCTGGTAAACAGCCGCGGTCCATTTCTTGGCAATGCGGTACATGTCGGATACGCCGTGATAGCATACCCGGTCGCCGGGGCCAAACTGGTAATGGGTATTATAGTCAAAGGCGCACCAGCCGATTGCCCCGCAGATACGGTCATCCAGCGCAACCTCATCGTGTGCCCATGCATGGCGCAGCGCCATGTCCACCCGGTGGCTTGTATCATCCCAGCGTTTGGTGGGGTGGAAGGCCCCGGTAAACTCTGAAATCAGGAATGGGACGTCATAATTCAAACCGGTTGATATATTCTGGTCCCTGTGGCGCCTCTGGGAATGTCCTGTCTGGAATTCATTCATCACATAGACATCCTCCTGGAAATCCGCCCGCTCTATGTATTTCACCCCGCCTGTGGGACGGGTCGTATCCATGTCATGGGCCTGCCTGTTTGTCCGCTCATAGAGTTCAAAGTCATTCTGGGATTCGTTAATCCTTACGCCCCACAGAATGATGGACGGATGGTTAAAGCCCTCCATGATCATGTCATGGACGTTCCTGACGCAGAGGTTTTTCCACCCATCATCCCCAATGTACTGCCATCCGGGGATTTCCTCGAAGACAAGAAGGCCGATTTCATCACAACGGTCCAGGAAATGGGAGGACTGTGGGTAGTGGCTTGTCCGTACGATATTTACCCCAATCTCATCCTTCAGGATATCGGCATCCTTCATCTGTGCCCTTTTCGGCATGGCATAACCCACATACGGATAGGACTGATGGCGGTTTAATCCTACCAGCTTTATCTTATTCCCGTTGAGGTAGAACCCCTCAGGCCTAAAAGATATATCCCTGAAGCCAAACCGCTCCGTGATGACGGTATCACCCAGCGTCAGTTCCATTTCATACAGCTGTGGGTTTCCCGTATCCCATAATGTGATGTTTTTTAATGGACCGGTGGAAAGTTCGAAAACCTGTTTTCCGGTTTGTATATCAACAGCAGAATCCACTTCATGGACAGGTTCCCCGTTTTTCAGGAGCCTGATCCTTGCCTTGGCCTTTGGCCGGTCTGACATGGAGTTAAGGAAGACTTTTACATCTGCCCGGATATTGTCTGAAAGCACGTCCACAGGAGCTACATGCATGGCCTCCACATATACCATGTCTGAGACAATCAGTTCCACTTCCCTGTAAATGCCGCCATAACCCAGATAATCCACCAGGTAGCCGAAGGGAGGGATATCCTCACGCTCCGTTGAATCGACTTTGACGGTAAGCCAGTTTTCTCCATCACGGAGCGCGTCTGTCATCTCCAGTTCAAAAGCAGAGTATGCGCCTTTATGTTCACCAAGGCGCTGTCCGTTAAGAAAGACCTCACCATAATTGGCAACAGCGCCAAACCGGATGAATACCCTCTGGCCTTCGGCTGGTTTCCAATGGAACTTCTTTTTATAGCAGGATACAAACTGATAGCAGCCCTCATCAAAATAATTAAATGGAATTTCCTTGTTGGTATGAGGAACCGTGACAGCGGTCATGCCTTCCATGCTGCTGTCTCCTGCATCACTGTCATGATACTCCTCTTTATAGTACCATTGGTTAAAGGGTATAATTTTCTTCATGTTTCCTCCTTGCCTCTAAGGGCGTGAATTTTTTATATGAATCAATTTTTTTGTTCTCAAACAGCATGTACCAGGCCAATCCAAAAAGAATGATGATGCTCCCGATGAATTTATGGATGGTAATCAGCTCCGTTGCCTGATTGTGGTCCGGTATCAGCGCGGCCCCGATCATTCCGAAAACAGGGGTCAGCATCTGGATGAATGGAACCGTGACCGCACGGCTGTATTTTTGTCCCACGGCCTGTATTATATAGGCTACCCCTGTGCCGAATACCCCGGTCAGGATAATGATAAGGACAGATGTCCGGCATAATACAGGCGTTTCATACAGGAATATTCCTGCAGCCAGGCTGAAGATTGCCGCGGTCACTATCTGCAGCGCCCCAAGTAACTCGGCGTCCCCATCCCTGACAAAATGATTCATGGTCATGATACAGGCTGTGTTCAGCAATGCAGAACAGAAGGTGATGCCGTCTCCTATATTAAAGGACCCCCCATTGCCGTGGGAAAAGACATAAAGCCCGGTTAATGTAATCAGGATTGACAACAGCAGGTTTTTTGATGGCATTTTTTTGTTCAGCAAGGAAATACAGACCGGTACAAACACAATTGACATCTGGGAAATGAATACAGAATTAGATGCGGATGTGTAATTCAGTCCCAGCACGGTAAGTTCCATAGGTAAAACCAGCAGGATGCCCAACAGCAATCCCTGGATGAATGTCCTGAAGCTGATGCCTGCCAGACGTTTTCCATACACCGCCAGCACCAGTATTGCAGCGCTAAGGAACCGCAGCATCAGATAGGTAGGGGAGTTCATATAAAATAATATATGCTTCATCAAGACAGTGGTAATTCCCCAATAAACCGCAGCCCCGGTCAGAAGGCAGCTGCCTTTCCTGACCTTCCATACTTCCTTTAGCATTTCCACTTCATCTACCTCAATTCCATCGATGTTTTCTGGTTTTTTGCAGATGAAATAGAACACTTTCCTAGAAAGTATTTCCGCGTTTCCTGAATATGATATTAGGATCAGTATTTCCCCGCTCGAAACCAATTGCCTGTTCAGTATGATCTTCTGAATGACGTTCCTTTAATCCCTTTAACTCCCCTGCTTCCAGCGCCCTCATAGGGCATGCTGCCACACAGGCGGGTTTTAATCCCTTTCCGATGCGCTCCATGCATAGATCACACTTTACCATGACCGGCCGTTCTTTCAGTATGGTGTAAAACTGCGGAGCTTCCCAGGGACAGGCCTTCTGACATCTTCCACATGAAATGCATGGAATTTCTTCATTGGCCAGGACAATCCCATATGTATCCTCCTTGTATATGCGTCCTGTGGGACATGCATCTACACAGGCAGGCTTACTGCAATGGTTACATGAAATATTCATGTTATATCTCATTAAATCCGGCGGTTTATTTCCCCTTTCCTCATACCATGACCGTCGCAGACGTTCTTTCATATAGTAGTTTTTTTCTGTAGCATTTTCTCCTGAGCTTCCCTCTGTCAGTTCACGCAGGGGATACAGGCGGGCATCCCCCCTTTTTTCCTCATTCCATACCTTGCAGGCAATTTCACATGCATGACAGTTAATGCAATCCTGCTGGTCAAACCAGAACCCCCATTGCCTCATCTCAATCCCCCCAATCCGGCAGGGTTCTGGAAACCTCGCAGGCGCTTCCGCCTGCATGGAACCCCATACAATCTATAAAAGGATCAAAGATTCCCGGTTTTACGTCCTCCAGCAATGTATTGGCACATCCTCCGTAGTCAACCGGTGTTAAGTGGTAAGAAGCCCCTTCCCCTGTGTCAAAATAAGCTTTATATTGTTCATCCCCCGCCTCATACCATGTGCCCTGCTCTATGGCTATGACGCCCGGAAGCTGGGAGCGTGTGATATGCGCGCGGATGCGTATACACCCAAAGTCAGTATAAACATATACCAGATCATTTTCATGTATATTCCTGGCGTCCGCATCCTCAGGATGGATTTGCAGCATGTGAGGGTGTAGCTCCTTCAGTATATGTGTGTTGCCATAATCTGAATTGGCCCTGTTGGGCGCATGGGGGGTAATGAACTGCAGCGGATAATATCTTCCGGAGGGGGAGCGCATCCCCCGTTCCCCGCTGCCCTTTGATGTCTGTATGGATTCCCTTCCATCTGGAAGGGGGACATAGCAGGCATGGTTAATCTTGTGGGATGTACGGTCCCTGCAGGCCAGGAAAGGAGAATAAAAATTGATTTTCCCTGTTTCGGTGGGAAATGTTCCTGGTGCATACTCCATCAGGGATACCGGGACTTCCTCTGGCGTCACGGGAAAGGATGCCCCTCCGTTTTTAACCACTGTTTCAAAATCAGGAAGCAGGGCGGAATGCATTTTCTGATAAACAGGGTCCAGGGAAGCCTTATCCCACTGCATTTTCATAAGCGCCCCATAGTCCAGGCAGCGCTGCTTAAGATTGAACCGCCGGCCAATCATCCGGTTTACCTCCGGATCCGGAATCCCTTCCCCCACTGGTTTCAGTACACCGTTTAATACGTGTATGTCCGAGTCATAGGCACTGTTCCGGTCGAATTTCTTACCGTTTTCCAATGGGAATGTAACCGGAAGCACCAGGTCGGACCATACCGCGGTGGCGGTCATGTGCCGCTCATAGGTCACTACGTAATCTAACTTCTGCCATGCCAGCCGTCGTTTGTTGATATTCGCCAGCTGGTTAAACGGGTTTCCGTTGGCAGCACCTTTGATGATTCCGTCCAGGCAGAGACCTTCCCCGATATCAATCCCGTTCATTTTCTGCACATCTTCCCGCAGCTGGCCCATGGACCGCCCGTCTGTTCCCGTAAGTATGACCTGGTCTATTCCGTACTGGCTGACTAAGATGGGCTGCTTCTCCTCTTCGTCCCACTCACTGGGAAGGGGCGGGAGGTCTATGGTATATCCATCGTCCCCCCTCATCTCACCGAAACCGCCGCCCTGCTTTTGCAGATTACCTGTCATGGCGCATAGGGCTATCATCATCCATGAATAGTAGAAACCGTTGTAGGTCCGTTGGGCGCCGCCGTGGAAACGGGACATGATGAATGCAGGACTGCTGACAGCATATTCTATGGCAAAATTCTCTATGACCTCAGCATCCACGCCTGTGGTCCGTGCGGCCCATTCCAATACGCCATGATATCCATTATGTTCCTTTTCAAGACCCAGAAGGTATTCTTCGAAGGATTCCCCTTCTGGCACACGGTATGTTTTTCCATAATAAGCTTCGCCTGTCACTGGATCCGTTTCCCCGGAACGGCTTGTGACCGTGTCATTGGGATAAAACCCAAAACAGTTGGTTTTGATAAATTCATTGTCATGAAGGTTCCTTTTATAAATCACATATGACATTGCCGCCATCAGCGCCCCGTCGGTTGCCGGATAAGGGCAGATTAAGGGCGGGACCTTATTTTTCCCGGTGGCAAAGGCACCGGCTGATTCAGTGTACCTGCAGTCCACTACCGTAATGGGGATTCCTTTTTCACGGGCTTTCCTGATTACATAGGGGATGGGGAACACAGTGACACACGGGTTGGAACTCCATAATATGATGTAATTGGAATTCATCATATCCATCGGTCTGGAGGCATTGATCCTGCACCTTTTTCCTAAGGCAGCCGTGATTGCGGCGTCTACGTTTCCGCAGGAACTGGCGCCAAAGGGGCGCAGCGTTGTCCCCAGGAAGGAACCGATCCCGCCAATATCCAGTACGGGCAGATAACCTAGTTTCCTTGATTTTTCAAGGGAAGATTCATAATAGGACTCATACTGGTCAATGGCTTCGTCCCAGCTGATTGGGCAAAAGCCCCATCTGTCACCTCTGGAACCGGTCTGTTTCAGGGGATGGTGGATCCTGTCGGGTGAATACATGTGATACAGTTCACTGTATCCTTTCATACAGGCCCTTCTCTGCATGGGATATAATCCTGAGTCATATTCATCTGCATTCCTGCGGCTGATATCCCCATCCGAGGTGATTTTACTTATTCCATCTTCTGTGTCCCATAGCTTCAGACGGCAGGTTGTGCAGCAGTGCATTTTATGCATGGTACAGATATTGTCCATTCATGTCCGGCCTTTCTTTATTGCGTTTTATTGACTGATGAATGTATAATTTGTATAAATTTGTCGTATAATACATATGCTTATTGTAAACTTTTGGGCATTTGGTGTCAATAGCACTAAAAAATAGCTGGATTAAAAGGTAGATTTTATTGAAAATTTTCAATCCATCATATTTCGAAACAGGCAAAAGCGCCTGTTTATATAGTTGTTTTTAGTTGAATGGGACAAATAGTGACATATTTACGGTATATTTTGCGGAAAAGCGCTTTGGTTTAGAAAAAATCAGTATATGCAAGGCGGAATTAAGATGGACAGCTATGGTATACTGTCCGTTTTATTCAGTGTTCCATATTTATCCTGTATTTTAAATTTTGAATGATTCGTACCAATGAACCAGACGAAAATGTCCCTCTATGGCCGAATCAGTCCATCCCCCCTGCCTTGCATTGGTAAACAGATAACAGTATAATATAGCTATGATTCATGAGGGGAGGGATGACGTTTGTCGAATATCATAAAGATGCAGGATTTATATTTTTCAGATTATGACTCTCACAAGCTGTGTCAGTTCTATTATGAGGTCCTGGATAAACCGACCACCCCAATCATACACCAGATGTCCCGTTTCTGGCTGATTAACAAAGGAAAAGGGATCCTGAAGCTGCAGGGTAAGGAGTATGAGTTAAAGCCGGGAACTTTGGTATCCGTGCTCCCATGGCAGGTATCCGATATAGTACAGGTGGACTCACCCATCCAATACTTCCTTCTGGTTTATTATTTTGATGGCGTGAATGACATCATAAAGTCGTTATACAATCTTGGCCATGGTCCCCTTGACCTGATTGAGGACCTGTCCAAGAATCCTGTGATATACTGCAGCGCCGCACAGGCCAAGTACATGCACCAGCTGTTCCTCCAGCTGAGGGATGAACTGGGGGGAGGCGCTGTGCCGTCCCTGGAAACCTCTGTGTCTTCAGGGTTTGGCAGTCTTTTCATCACCAATAAGCTGATTGAACTTATCATCAATCTATGGAGGATTGGAAAGGCCAACAGCAGCCAGGCGGCAGAGATAAGCACACCCATGGACCGGACGGAAATCCTACAGTATATGTATCACCATCTCAGTGAAAAGCTGACACTTAAAACCCTGGCAAAGACATTTTACATGAGCGAATCGTCTGTAAGCCTTTATATTGTCCAGACAACAGGGCTGACGTTCCCGAACCTCCTGAATGAGATGCGCGTAGGGAAAACCATCACATACCTCCTGTACACGGATTTTACCATGGATGAGCTGGCGGAGATACTGGGATTTGTGGACAGCTCCCATATCTGCAAGGTTTTTGCGGCCAGGATCGGTCTGAAGGCAAATGAATTCAGAAAGACATATCAGAAGATAGGAAGTATCTGCAACATCAGGGACAGCAGGAAGGCATATTCGATTGTGGAGTATATATATAAGAACTATTCCGGGAACCTGACACCCCAGTCGGTTGCGCGCAAATTTGATATTACGGTCAGGAAGCTTAACACCATCCTGTTTTACCAGGTAGAAAAGAGTTTTTCGGACTTTTTAAATTATGTGAGGATAAACCGTGCATGTGAACTTCTCCTTGATACGGACAAAACCATAGCAGAGATAGCTTCCCTGACAGGATACAATAATGTCAAGACATTAACCCGCAATTTCCTCAAGTTCCAGGTAATGACACCGGGTAAGTTCCGGGAGTCGGTTTCAAAAAACAGCGGGGATGCTTCTGCCCCTGTTGGCGGAGGAAGAGGGATGAGCCGGCCTTAGAGCGTGTTTGAAAATTCATTCCCGCCGTCTGCACGCCCCACTTCGCGGTATA
>OLOS01001487.1_pt1 | contig 19025 bp, 6 predicted proteins | sample 1672631 | NCBI WGS metagenome assembly OLOS01 (sample SAMEA3136707, study PRJEB25190) | human gut metagenome | biome: human gut; feature: human-associated habitat; material: faeces | place: Austria | collected 2013 | reverse complement strand
TGATAACATGTAAACCATGTGCTTGCACAAAGTGTAAACCATGTTACTCTTGACACAAGCTCCTCCCCTACGAAAAGTGGGTGGGATAGTGCAAAAACGAAGCCAACAGAGCGTTCATAAAGAGGCAAGGATGCCTTAAGCGTGTGTGCCCAAGGGCTTTAAGCACGGATGCTTACAAGTGGTCGCAAAAAGTCGGTATGCAAGGATGCATAAAGTCAGCCACACTTAGTCGCTGCAGGACGCAGCGACACTGATGGCTGACGAGGCAGTGACGCACCGACCGCAAACGACCACGATTGCAATGGACGCAAAGCCAGCTAAGCACACACAGACCCTCACCCTACGGAAAGTGGGTGGGATAATGCAAATACGAAGCCATACAAGCACACACAGACCCTCACCCGACGAAAAGCGAGAGGGATAGTGCGAGGCGAAGGATTGTATAGCAATCCCTCCGTCTTGACGGCAGAAAAGTTTGATAAATTGAAAAGGCAGGCGTATCACAAGCAGAAAGCAACAAAGCAAAAGTTTGTGTCGTTCCGTCAAGCCCCCTCCCTTTGACAAGGGAGGCAAGTTTAGTGCTAGGGATAGTGCGGAAAATCTCATTGATGGTGCGGATAGGGAGCAATCCCTCCGGTAGTCGCCCGAATTTTTTCGGGCGACAGCACCTCACCTTTAACAAGGGAGGCAAGAATGTGGTGCAGGGCGAGGGATTATTGTCTTTTTGCGATGGTTGCGTGGATGGAGAGGTTGGTGGGTGTAAAGCAATCCCTCCGTCTTGACGGCAGAAAAGTTTAGTGAATAAAAAAGGCGGACGTGTTGCAAGTAAAACGCAACAAGACAACAGTTTATGCCTTGCCGTCAAGCCACCTCCCTTTGACAAGGGAGGCAAGTTTAGTGCGAGGGATAGTGCCGATGTGAAAGCATATCAATGCATATAGACGATTGCAGTACGAAAAGCGAGAGGGATAGTGCTTGGCAAAATATTTCACTTGACCGGTGGGTGTAGGGTGCGGTTTTTTGTATTATGAGCCGCATTTATGACCGTTTGCGCCGTTATAACAACCGTTCGTGCCAAAAAGTTGAAATCGCAAAGCGAATGAGTTATGATATAATTATAAAATTATAAGGGGAGAAGTATGCTCATCTGCGTTTACGATACCGCAAACGAGGCGGAGATACTGAAAGCGAAAATAACACAGATCGCAAAGGCGGCATATCGAAGAATTGCCTACAGGGTATGTCAGAGGTATGAGAGCTTTGCGACGGAGTGTAAGACGGCTGACCTTATAATCGTGCTTGCCGACGGAGCGGACGGTATGGAGGGCGTTATTGCGGCGAAGAATGCCGACAGGGATACGCCTGTAATATGGCTGTCGGACGATGAGGGATTCGGGGCACAGTCATACAGGCTTGGCTGTACCTATTTCCACAAGAAGCCGATACCGCTTGAAAAGCTGAAGGAGGCACTGCATAAGTGCAGGTGCATGGCATAAGCACGGGTAAATCTACAGGAGGAAAAACATGAAGAAAAAATTTGTACGGCTCATAAGTGCGGTGCTGTCTGCGGCAATGACGCTGACGGCTGTACCGTTATCGGCATTTGCCGAGGGCGAGGCACATACGCATGACGGCGAGAGCAATGTCATCACGACACCGCTTGATTTCAGAGAAAAGACGGCGGACGAAAACGGTGTCGGCTGGAGCTGGGATCATGACACAAAGACGCTGACGCTTAACGGAGTGAACATTCAGGCGACAACAGAAGAGAATATGATGAGCGTCGTAACAGTCCCTGACGGTACGAAAATAGTGCTGAACGGTGAAAACACTATCGTACAGACCGATACCCTCGAAAGCGATACATACGTTCTCAGTGCCGTAAATAATAAAGAGGTCAATTGTGACGGCACAATGACGATCAGCGGCGACGGTGTGCTGAATGCAGAGAACCGCTCTACAGACAGTATGGCACGCTCTCTCGGCGGATCAATAATCCTGAACGGCGGTACAGTAAACGCAACAGGTACTGTAAAGACAAATTCGCTTGAAATACATAATGACGGTGTGCTGAACGCAAATGCGACAACTGCATCTTTTGAGGGTGTGGCTGTCAATGTCAGCGGCGGCATTACTGTTGACGGCAACGGCAGTCTTACTGCAGTAGGTTGTGCTAATGAATCTACGTTAAACAGTGCAATATTGCTTACCAGTAATTTCGGTGACAAAATTTCCGTCAGCGAAAACGGCAGTATTACTGTGCCTGAAGGCAATGCAGCAAGAGTCGGAATATACTACAGCGGAAACAACGGCGACGGAATGGATGCCGAAATAAGCGGCGGTAAGGTCACTGCTTATGGTGCTAAGTATGGCATTTACAAAGTAAACCTTATAATGAGCGGTACAGGCTCGGTATATACTACGGGCGGTTCATACGCTATCGGTCAAACTGTACCGGCAATAGACGAGGACGAATTTGTAGTAAAGGGTTCGACCGAGTCCAAGGCTTCAGAAAGCGCTGTAACAGGCGAGGTCAAGCTTAACGGCGGCTATTATGAGATTGACGGAGCGGATGCTAAGACGGTAGTTATAAAGCCTGATACTTCTCCCCGTATAATACTCGGAAAGCAGACAGGAATATTCAAGACGGAAGAGTATGAAATAATTGAAGGCGAGACTGATACCAAGCTCAAGGGTACGGTTTACTTTGATATTACTCTGAAGAATATGAGCGATGAAGAGTTTGCAGACGCAAGAGGCTATTTCGGCGGCGATGAACCCGATTTATCAGCAAGCATAATCAAGACCGATTACGGCTGGGTGTGCATGGTCTGCGATACCGAGTTTTCGACTACATACGACACTGATAATACTCTTACAATAAAGTGCGGAGATATTGTATCCAATACCGTTCAGGTAAAGTCGAATGCAAACCGTTTCAACAAGGTTACACAGGGTGACAACACAAACAGAACGGTTTTCTATACAAACACTTCGCAGGAAGAGAAGGACAATTACAAGCTTGTAAGCACCTATACGGTTGACAGTGAAAGCATAAGCTATAACTGGTACAGTACGAACAGTGCATACAGTGCAGATGAGCTCGGTGCGGCAGTATCCGGAAGCAACGGCGAATTCAAGCTTGCGGATAATATTCCTGCCGGAAATTATGTTCTGTATTGCGATATAACCTATTCAGACGGTGACAGCACAGAAACTGTTACAGAAAAATTTACATTTACATATAAAGAATGTGCACATGAAAACGGTTATTCCGACGGTAAATGCACAAACTGCGGAGCGTTATGTGATCACAGCAATATTGATATTGACACGGGTAAGTGTAACGAGTGTGCGCATCAGTTTGTTGCTACGATCAGCACAGACGGCAGTGCGCCGACAGGCTATGACACGCTCGCAGACTGCCTTAACAGCATTACTGCCGATACCGGAAACTATGTTAAGATCTATCAGGATATCGGCGATACATCGGCAACTGCAATTTTAGATACTATAGATGTAAAACACAATGTTATGATCGACCTTAACGGTCACAAGCTGAACAATATCAAGCTTGGGGTCAACAAACTTGGGGTCAACAAAGACGTCACGCTTACATTAACCGGCACAGCGGGCAGTTATGTTACGCAGGTGTATGTTCGCAAAGGCGGCGGATCATTCATAATTGACAGCGAAGCAAATGTAGAATTTAATACAATTTTTGTTGAGGACAGTGCACGGCTTGCTGTAAACGATGGTGCAAAAGTAACTACAGAGCAGTTGACTGTGATAGCATCCGTGAATGATGACGGAACTACAACGACATCTGTAAAGCTCGCTACGGGAATGAAGTTAGGTGGGCTGACATATCATCGCCAAAACAATTCCGGCGCTCTGAAATTAGGCAATCTTCTTGATGTTACCCGGCAGGCACTGCGACGTGAAGATAACGGCAATTATCTTGATCTTTATAAAGAATATGGAAGTATGGGTTATTCCGTTGCGCTTACTGTTGTTGAGCATACTGACGCTGACCACAAATACAGCGATGGAACAGGCAAGTGCGAGGAGTGCGGAAAGCCCTGCGAGCATGGCGGTGATATAAACACGGACACCGGCATCTGCTCAATCTGCGGTGCGGTTGTGTCTGTCGCACTCTATACAGACAAGAACGGAAGCTTAAAGTATGTAGATACCGATGAGCTTCACTCTTTACTGAATGAATACAACGGAAGCGGTACGATAAAGCTGTTTAAGGATTATTCTAAACCAAGCGCTCAGTATGACTTATACGGAGAACTTACAATTGACTTAAACGGACGCCAATTTAATATCCGGAGTATTACTCCTTGCAAAAACGGAAAGCTTACGATCAAAAACAGCGGCAATCCGGTTATGCTCGGTTGTAATGTATATCCGACAAACGACGCTTCATACGCCGGCGGTACGCTTATAATAGACGGCGATGTAGTTTTAGACACTTCGATCTATGTATATGATTCGAGTACGGTTATACTGAAAGACGGTACATATCCTGCCGGACTTTATGCAAGGGACAGCAAGACATTATACGATATGCTCGGAGAGGGTAAGGCTTTCTTCAAGGCTGACGGAACTCTTTTCAACGCAAACGTTAAGGAAATATCAAGCAGTGAAACGCTGACAGTCAAAGACCACAGCCATACCTATGTTGACGGCGAGTGCGGCTGCGGATATGTTTGCCCTCACAGCGATGTTAACAGCGAAACGGGTAAGTGTAACGAGTGTGAATATCAGTATGCGGCTGTTATCGTAAAGGACGGGGCTGTAGCTTCCTTTTATAAGGACACTGAGATGGAAGCGGCTTTTGAAGCGGCTGACAGTGACGCAAACACCGGCTGTACATTAAGAGTATACAAGAATTATACAGGCAGCTATAAAACACTCAGCGGTAAGTTCACGCTGTGGATCGCCGAGAAAGCCAATGTAGGTACGTTAACTGTTTCGGGAGATATAACCGTTACGGGATCGGGAAAAAATAATCGTATTTATGGCGATTTCAATGTAGCGGCCGGCGGTAAGCTGACATTTGACGAAAAATGCGGCGCTATGGGAACTGTGTCGGTAGGTGCAGGTACATTTGACTGCTATAGTACATTTTCTATAACCCTCAATATAAACGATGCAAGCAGTGACGTAATTCTTCACGGCGGAGCTTTCAAAACAATATGCTATAACGGCGGCGGGGACAGAGCAAACGCAGAAATACTGACTTTGTTGGCTGAGAACCGTATGTTTATGAAGTCTCCCAATCCTGAGCCGATAGACGGCTCAAAAACACTGTTGAAAGACGGTTTTGCAACACCTGTTATTGTAATACCACATGAAGGTCACAGTTACGACAGCACAACGGGCAAGTGTACGATTTGCGGTAAGCGGTGCGGTCATACGGATGTTGACAGCAAAACAGGTGTATGCTCTACCTGCGAGTATCAGCTTACTGCGGGCATTTCGAGCGCGGGAACAGCGAAGTATTTTGATAATATAGACGACGCTTTTGTTGCGGCATCATCGGCGGAAAACAGCGGTTGTACGCTGACATTGTATAAGAACTGTGAGATTACACAGAACGTAGAAATCAGCAATACAAAGGTTACTGTCGATGTGAACGGATATTCACTCGGCGGAGAGGCGGATATAAGTGTAAATAACGGTGGTGTGCTGTACCTTAAGGACAGCAGGAAAAGCACCTACAACGGATGCATAGACGCACCTTTTAGTGTAAACGGCGGTACGCTTATAAACGGTACTGCAGACGGCGGCAGTTCAGCCGCAGATGTACTCAATTTAGTCATTAACAGTGCTAAGTGTGTCGAAATATACGGCGGCATATTTGAGAATGTTTATATTGCACACGCAAGCGGTGTAGCTTTATACGGCGGAAGGTACAACACCATCTGCGGCGAGGAAAGCAACAGCACACCTGTAAACACTCTGCTTGCAAAGGGTTATGCATTTGCGACCGTACAAGAATTCACAACTCTCCCCGAAAGTATAGTTGACGGCAGTGCGAAGACAATCGGCGGAAGACTTACAAATGTCATGGTTGTAGCGCATGAGCATAGATACAACGTGGAAACGGGCAAGTGTCCGTGCGGCGTTTGTGCGCTTGCTATATTTACCGAGACAACACAAAGCTCTGAAACTTATACATTTATTGAAAGCGAAACACAGTTTAAAAATATTGCGGAAAATGAGGCAGACGGCGTATTAAAGCTGACAGACGATGTAGATTGTATTGTTAAGGGCATAATAATAAACGGCAATAAAACGATCGACATGAACGGTCATACGCTGAATGTTTCGGTCGGTACCGAGGAAATAAGCGCAGTAGCGGTTTACGGAAATGTAACCTTTGAAAACAGCGGAAGCAGCCGTGCAGTTATAAACGCCACCGGCGTTTATTCCTATGGAATGGTAACTGTAAACGGAGATATTGAATTCGATACTTTTGCAACATTTGAAGACGGCGACGCTTTGATCAATGCCGGAGTATTCAAGAGCATTTATGTTCAGGGAAGAAGTGTAATTGAAATACTGGGTAGCGGTAAGGCGCTTGCAAGTGAAAGCGGAGAAATACTGAATGCAAGCGTACAACAAATATACAAAGCAGGCGATAATATATTTGTTACGGCTCACCCGAAGCATACATACGATGAACACGGCAACTGCGCTTGCGGATATAAGTGTCTGCATGACGGCGAGGGTCAGGTAAATGAAGACAGCGCCAACAAGGTGTGCAGTGAGTGCGGTGCGAAAATTTACGCAAAGGTAACTACTGCCGACGGAAAGGTAAAGTATTTCGACGACATAACCGAGGGCTTACGGTATGCGGATAAGGCTGAAAACAAGGGCTGTGTTTTCACTCTTGTAACAAGCGGTAAGATCAATAGTGGGGTTACGCTGTCAAACGGTCAGTTTACTATTACCACAAGTAATTATGGTACTATCTATGATTACAACCAGACAATAACTATTGACGGTGCAGATGTTATTGCTGAAGGTTATATGTTCATCAAGTGCAAGGTTAATGTGAAGAGCGGATCTCTTACATTACCTGAGGGCTCAAGCGCCGGATTTGATAGTATTGCTATATCAGGCGGTACCGTAACTGTCAGCGAAGGCGTCAATGTTGACAATAATGCGGGTGCTGATAATTTATTTGTAAGCGAAGACGCAACTGACGCAAAGCTTACTATAGGCGGCGGTACTTACGGCCGTATCGTTCTCGGACAGTTTAAATTAAAGGACGTAATCGCAAGCGGTGTGCGTGTGATAAGCTACGACAATCCGACAGATCCGACTGCTGAGAAAACAGCAAAGGCTTTATTATACAGCGATATAGCCGAAAAAAATAATTTTGACTCCGAAAACAATACTGTAAGCTATTATCTGTTTACCAAGTGCGAGCATAAGAATAAGGACGGCAGTTATGCCTTTAATGAAGGCGTATGCAAATACTGTAACTCTGAGTTTGCCGCAAGCGTAAGCTATACGGTTGACGGAAGCGCAAAGACAGAGCTGTTCGGTGATATTTATGACGCTTTTGACAAGGCTAATGAGATAGGTACGGCTACAGTAACGCTGTATAAGGATATTACAGACAAATGTACACAGGAGATTACCGTTATGGGCAATGTAACGCTTGAACTGAACGGTAAAACACTGGGTGGTCGTTATGGCATAGCGCGTATATCGGTATCTGACGGTGGCACGCTTACTGTAAACGGCGATGGCAATATGGATACACCTATTTACGTTAATGAAAACTCAAAATTAGTCATTAACGGCGGTGGATACTTCAATTCTGTGTCAGTTAAAAAAGGAGGCAACGCAGAAATAGGCGGCGGCACTATACGAGGTCTGTCCGTTCGCGGTAACGTAAAATTCAGCGGCGGTAAATTCAACGACATCGAGATATTTAACGGCAATCTTGAATCTGTTCTGGCTGACGGTTATGCTTATAAAGTGGACGGCGGTGCATGGCTTTCAATTGCAGAACGTGCAGAGAGCGTTTATAGCAGTTTGAATAACAACGATAAACCGTTGAGTGTAGAAGAAGCGCCGATAAAGAGTGCAAGTATTTCGTGGGCAGGCGGAGAAGCGCCTGTTATATACCGTAACGGAGCGAAAAAATTAAAAGTCAATGTTACATGCGATGTGGCGGACACTTCAAAGCGGATAACCTATTCGGACTATGTAAACGGCAATAATCGCAGTAAAGATTCTAAGCTTTCTGTTAACTGGTATATGGTATTCGGTTATAAAATCGGTGAGATTGTAGCGGAAGACGGTGAGGTTGAATATTACACTGTACTGAAGTGTGACGGATACGAATATAAGTCGAATGTGCTTAAGTTTACACTTGCGACCTGCTCGCACCCTGAGGATAGCTTTAATAACGAAACCGACGGTTTGGTATTCTGCGGTATATGTGATTTATTGATAGAAGCCGAGGTAGTAGATGCTGACGGCAAGTCGTTAGGCTATGCGGGTCTTAATAGAGCCATAAAGCTGGCGCAGGAGAACGAAGGCAGCACTGTAAAGCTGATTTCGGAAAGAGTACCTGCGTCCATTACCGTGACGGGCGGTAAGTTTACTGTTGACTTTAACGGTAAAGAGGCATATTATCAGTTCACTGTCAACGGCGGTGACGTGACTTTCACTTCTTCGGCAGTACAGGACGTGAGCAATCAAAATCTGCCAAGCGGAATCACAGTTAACGGAACTGACGCTGAGGTTACAATTGACGGTAAAATCAAGCTGGGAAGTGTAACAATATCAAGCGGTGCGCTTAAAATAAACAGTGCCGAGAGTTATATTAAAGAACTGTCAATAAATGGCGGAAAGACTGTTGTAAACGGTGCAAATATTGATGCACTGAAAGCTAACGGCGGAGACACGGTCATCAATTATGTTACAGCCGATTCTTTAAGCGTGAATATCAACGGGTCCGGTAGCATCTCTATCGTAACCGGCGAGTTCGGTAGCACCACTTGCAAAACAGACAGCGGTTATACTTTAGGTATGGCAATTGCGAGTGGAAGCGTAGTTTTCGGCAATAATATAAATGGCTTTACTATTTACACATACGATGCTATTCAGACCATGACCAAAACCGATAGAATTTTTGTTGAAAAGTGCAGCCATAAGGACGGAAACGGCAGTTATGTGCTTGATGGTAATCCCTGTCCTTACTGCAATGAGGAAATCGTTGCAACTGTAAGCTATACGGCAAACGGCGGCGAAGAGACGGATCTGTTCAGCGATATTTATGACGCTTTTGACAAGGCTAATGAGATAGGTACGGCTACTGTAACGCTGCAGAAGAACATCACGGACGATATTACAGATACGATAGCTGTTACAGGCAATGTTACGCTTGAACTTAACGGTAAAAGGCTCTCACAACCCGGTACTGATGTATGGTATTCCATAGAAGTAACGAGCGGTAAGCTGACCGTTAACGGCAGTGGCTTAATAAAACGTGTTGCCGTTCGCAACGGCAGCAATGCGGAAATCAACGGTGGTACTTTCTCTGACTTCATAATTAAAGACGGCGGTAACGCTGTAATTAAAGGCGGTCAATTCTACAGCTTACAGGTTTCAGGCGAAGGCAGAAACGTAAGACAGCTTCTTGCGGACGGCTATGCCTATTGGAGTTTTATCGATTCCGGCATCTGGTCTACTATTGCAGAGCGTGAAAAGCAGGATATAGCTAATGTAGAAGTAAAGGAAGCGCCGATAAAGAGCGCAACAATTTCCGCTGAGAACGAGTCACCGATAATATACCGTAACGGTAAAAAGGCTTCAACTTTCGCGGCCGATGTGACATATTCGGGAAATGAAACACTCTATATTACCGGATGCTTAATTGACGGAACGGTAATAAGCGAAAAAACAGAATTATTAAACGGTTAATGTTATTTACTTGGCGATCAAGTTGATAAAGTGGTGGCAGAAGACGGAGAAATCCAATATTACTGCATATTTACCTATGACGGATATGATTATAAGTCGAATGTGGTAACGCTTACAGTAGCTACCTGCCAGCACCCCGGCGAAAGCGTAAAATGTGACGATAACGGTTGTGTGTGCGGTATATGCAACAGAGCACTACCGGCTTCGGTAGAGCTGTCTGACGGCACGTTATCGTATTACGAAAACTGGAATGACGCTATCGGCGCTGCCGAGGAAAGCGAAGGCTGTACATTAAAGCTGTTAAACTACAGTTGGCTTAAATTTGGTGAAATATTTGACATAAGCAAGGGTAGATTTACCGTTGATTTAAATAAAAATGACGGCAGCGAACCATTTGCATTTGATGTCAAGGGCGGAGATATAACGTTTACGGCATCGCAAGAAGCCTCAAGTTCATTTACCTGTGTAACGGTATCGGGCGAGAATGCCAATGTTTTAATTGACAGCAAAGCCACGTTGAATTCTTTAGTTGTAAATTCCGGAAAGGTTAGTGCCGATGGTGCTAATATCGGCGCAATAACGATAAACGGCGGAGACACGGTCATCAATGATGTTAATGCCGATTATTTAAGCATGAAAGCAGACACGACCGGTGGAAGCGGATATAATGTCTCTATAGTAAGCGGTACGTTCAACATCTTCACTTGCGAAAATGAAAGCAATTATACTTTAGGCAGGGCAATTGCGAGCGGAAGCAGAGTTATAGGCTTAAATGCGATTGTCGGTTCAGGTTTCAAATATGCTGAAATTCAGAGCATGACCAAAGCCAATTATCTTAATGTTATAAAGTGCGACCATAAGGACGAAAACGACAGTTATGCGCTTGACGGAAACCTTTGTCCTTACTGCAATGAGGAAATCGCCGCAACTGTAAGCTATACGGCTGACGGCGGCGAAATGACAGATCTGTTCAGCGATATTTATGACGCTTTTGACAAGGCTAACGAGGCAGGTACGGCTACTGTAACGCTGTATAAGGATATTACAAACAGCGAACTTACACGGTACATTACCGTTACGGGCAATGTAACGCTTGCACTGAACGGTAAAAAACTGGGTGGCACTTTTGCTTTCAACGCACCTGTAGAAGTATCCGACGGCGGTATGTTTACCGTAGGCGGCGATGGCAAAATGCGGATGCCTATTAAAGCTTACGCAAACTCAAAGTTAATCATCAACGGCGGTGAATTCACATCGGTGATGGTTTACATAGACGGCGACGCAGAAATAGGCGGCGGCGTTATAGACGCTCTGACCATTATAGGTAACGCTAAAGCAAAAATCAGCGGCGGTAAATTCTACAACATCGAGATAGCAAACGGCAGTCTTGAATCTGTTCTGGCTGACGGTTATGCATATAAAAAGGACGGCGGTGCATGGCTTTCAATTGCAGAACGTGCAGAGAGCGTTTATAGCAGTGTGAATAACGACAATAAACCGGTGAATGTAGAAGAAGCGCCGATAAAGAGCGCAACGCTTAGCACAGAAATAAACAAGCTGTATCGCAACAGCAACGCAAACCCCACGCTGAAGTTCAACCTTGCTCTTGCTCACGGCTCGAACCTGAACGACTCGTATGTAAGTAAGAGATACGGTATAAACTCCTATGTAAGCGGAGATATAATTTATAGCAGCTTAAGCGCACTTGTAAAGGACGCTAAATTGTCGGCAGACGAAATAATTGATAAGGCGGGCAACAGCGTTGCTGCCAAGATATACTTCGTAGTTATTACCGATGACGGCTATGAAATAAAGTCGAACACTGTAAGCATAGACCTTGTTGACTGTGATCATTCTCAGGTGGTCGATCCTACAGCGGACAAGGAAACCTCAGGTAACATTACTGAGCCGACATATTGCGAGATATGCGAGAGCAAGTTCAATGCAAAGATAACAAAGGGCGACGATGTCAAGTATTATAACAATCTTGACGAGGCTGCGAAAGACGCTCAGAAGAGCGAAAACGAGGGCTGTACCTTATATCCGCTTTATAACAAGAACGGATACGGCGGTCAGTTAGTCATAACCGAAGGTAACTTCACGCTCAAGTACGCAGTTCGTACAGCGTTCTCACGTCCGATCATCATAAACGGCAAGGCAAAGCTGACGGTTACGGGACGTTGTGCGGTGACAGCGTTTGAGAATCAAGACGCATTCATAGTGAGGGGCGGTGATGTCACATTTGACGGGCTTGCTACAGGCAGCAATGTGACCATAAACGGCGGAAATGTTACAATGGCCTCCAACAATATAAATTGCCTTACTATAAACGGCGGTAATGTATCCATTTCGTCAGGTGGGTTTGCCGAAATCGTAACTACGGTCAGTGATAAGGTGATAGCCGATTATATCGATCACGGCTTCTGGGTACAGGACAGAGGAACAAAAGAGTGGATAGATATATACAGTCTTAATAAGGCAACGGCATCATCGACAAACGGACTTACGGTACGGTTGTGTCCGATGCAGATAATCAAGCCGATTGATACTGTATATTACACCAACGGTTATTATCCCGACGGTATACCGTCACTTCAAATAAGTGCAGTGCCGTGGTATTCAGGCGAGGTCGACGCAAAAGTTGCTTATCAGTGGATCGCCATTGATGAAAACGGCAACGAAACAGAGATAGAGGGCGCTACAGACAGAAAGCTGTCGCTCGAAAATCTCACAACGGGCAGGTACTACTGCCGTCTTACCTACAGCAATGCTACAACGGCGGGAGTTTCGATGAAGTCGGACGTTGTAACGGCTACGATAACCGAATGTGAGCATTCCGGAGGAGAGGCTACCTGCACCGAAAAGGCAAAGTGTGAAATATGCGGTGCGGAGTATGGCGAACCTCTCGGTCACGACTATGTTGTAATCAAAATAGTTGAGCCTGACTATCGCAACGAAGGCTACAGCGTATTTGAATGCACAAGATGTAAGGATTCATATATCGGAAACCGTGTTCCCGTAAAGCCTATTCCCGACGTGGAAGAAATAGCGGTTGAAAAGACGACATACAATGAAGTCGATATAAGCTGGAAGAATATAAGCGGCGTTGACGGATATTATGTCGAATGCTATGTCGGCAATCAGTGGAAGCAGATCGGCTTCAGCACGGACGGCGACAGAGTAGCGGCAAAGCTGAGCGGTCTTTCTGCAGGCCTTAAATATAAGGTAAGGATAGCGGCTTATGCAGGAAGCTTCACCGGCAAGTTCAGATGTTTCTATGTTGATACTGTTCCTTCTCCCGTATGGAATATAAATACGGTGAAGGCTACCGATGAAACGGTAAGAATAAGCTGGAGCAGAAACGCCAGAGCGGACGGCTATAAGGTAGAGTGGTACATTAATAATCAGTGGTCCGTAAAGACTGTTACCGGCAACAATAATATATCGGCGGTTATAGACGGACTTTGTGCAGGAACACGATATAAAGTAAGGGTAAGCGCATATAAGGGTGACCTTTACAGTCCGTATACATACGGCTATATCGATACGCTCCCGTCAAAAGTTACGGGTATTACGCAGACAGTCACATCTTCTTCGTTTACGCTTAAATGGGATAAGAACGAAAGTGCGGACGGTTATACCGTTCAGTACTATGCAGACGGTAAGTGGAATGAAAAGACGCTGACCGGTAATAAAAAAACTACCGTTACAATAGGCTCGCTTAAGGGCTACAAAACCTACAAGGTCAGAATAAAGGCTTATAAGGGTGAGCTTGAGAGTGCATTCGACGATATTTATATCACTACCGCTCCGACAAAGGTCAGCGGTCTTAAGGTAAAGAGCGCAGTTGACTCAAAGGCAGTAGTTATATGGAATGCGGATGCGAACGCTGACGGATATAACGTAGAATATTATATCGGCGGTAAGTGGGTCAAAAAGACCATAACCGATAATAAGACAGCAATGGCTGTGCTTGGCGGACTTACACCTTACATCACATATAAAGTAAGGGTAAGAGCGTATAAGGACAATCTGTACGGCGATTACAGCTATACTACGGTTACTGCAGTGCTTTCACCGGTAACCAATATCAAGGTTGTATCGGCAAAAAGCAACTCGATAACCGTTAAGTGGGGTAAAAACGCCAGTGCAGACGGATATAAGGTTGAAATTTACAAAGGCGGCAAGTGGGTCAAAAAGACGTTAAAGGGCAGTACGAATGCTACTGTCACTATTGGCGGACTCAGGGCCGGAAGCGTGTATAAGGTAAGGATTGCGTCTTATAAGGGTGCAAATACAAGCACTTATACTTATGCAAATGTGAAGACAGCCAAATAAGCTGACAGTAAAAAAAGAGAACACCGGGCGACCGGTGTTCTTTTTTGTGTATCAGATGCGTTTTTACTATAAGAACAAACTGAGCCGTAAGCAAGAGTGCTTACGGCTGTAGTTTGTTTATTGCTTTTTATGATGCCGCCGTTTCGCTGTCCTGCGGTAAGCAGAATTTTGAAAAGGCGAATCCGGTGCGGCTCACAGCCGCCGCTTACTTGAAGTATCTGTTCAGCAGACCCTCGAAAGCCTTGCCGTGTCTTGCTTCGTCCTTAGCCATCTCGTGAACTGTGTCGTGGATAGCGTCAAGATTCAACTGCTTTGCTCTCTTAGCAAGGTCAAGCTTGCCCTGTGTAGCGCCGTGCTCTGCGGCAACTCTCTTTTCGAGGTTTTCCTTAGTCGATGCGCTTACAACATCGCCTAAAAGCTCTGCAAACTTTGCAGCGTGTTCAGCCTCTTCCCAAGCTGCCTTTTCGTAGTAAAGGCCTACCTCGGGGTAACCTTCTCTGTGAGCGGCTCTTGCCATAGCGAGATACATACCTACCTCTGTGCATTCGCCCTCAAAGTTAGCCTTTAAGCCTGCAAGAATCTCTTCGTCCTCAACTGCCTTTGCAATGCCTACCTTGTGCTCGTCTGCAAATACAAGCTTTTCGCTTTCCTTAAGCTCTATGAACTTGCTGCCGGGAACCTTGCACTGGGGGCAGAACTCGGGAGGTGTATCTCCCTCATGAACGTAACCGCATACCGGACATACCCACTTTTTCATAGTAAATTACCTATCCTTTCATAGTGATAAAATCATTATTTTCTTATTGTTTTTAGCGAAATCAGTAACGTTTACTGATTTGTTGATTTTATTATAACCGATACTTCGGCGTTTGTCAATAGGTTTTTGAAAATTTTTTTGTAAAAATTAGGTTAGTTAGGACTTACTAAAAAAGGCGAGGTTTTGGAAGGGTTGGTGTGGGGCGAGGCGGCGGTGTAGCAATCCCTCCGTCTTGACGGCAGAAAAGTTTGGTGAATAAAAAAGGCGGACGTGTCACAAACAGAAAGCAACAATATCAAGGCTTGTGCCTTGCCGTCAATCCACCTCCCTTTGACAAGGGAGGCAAGTTTAGTGCGAGGCGAGGGATAGTGCGTTTTGAAAGGGTCGTTGAGGGTTGAGGTTATGATTGTGAGAAGGCTGTGGGGGCGGCGAGGGGATTACCGTTTTCAGCCGATTAAATGACGTTTGTGCCTTTTCGTTGCAATTGCCGAGAAAAACGATTATAATTAATATGTGAGAATATGGTTATAATTACGGTCAAGAGAAAAGGAGAGCTTATGAGAAAAACAAGCGAAAAGATATTACGGACACTGCTTGCGGTATCGGTACTTGCAACGGCTGTGCTATCGAGCGGCTGTCTTGACGATGAGGAGGAGATTTCCGACAGCACGGCAAGCGACAACAGGCAGACGAGTGACGGCGGTAATTCGGAAAGCAATGAAGGCAGTGAAGGCAGTGAAGGCAGTGATAATAAATATGACGGAAGTGTTACGGGCAGTCGTGCGTCAAAGCTGACGTTCAGCGGTTCGGACGGGATAAGCATTGCAAGAAAACAGCGTGAAGCCGAAAAGCCTATGGGCGAGGACGGCACACAGACGGTCTTTGTATATATGTGCGGAAGCGACCTTGAAAGCGAGAACGGGCTTGCGAGCGGCGACATTGAGGAAATGATTGCAGGGTCACAAAGCGAGAACGTGAAGTTCGTCATTCAGACGGGCGGTGCCGGAGCGTGGGCGGATACATACGGCATCTCTGCCGAAAAGACACAGCGTTATGTTGTAACGGGCGGAGAAATAAGCCTTATCGAAGAAAAAGAGTCTGTCAATATGGGCAAGGAGGATGTGCTTGTCGATTTTTTAAGCTGGGGCATAGAAAACTATGCGGCGGCTAAAATGGGGCTTATCTTCTGGAATCACGGCGGAGGAAGTATAAGCGGCGTGTGCTTCGACGAGCTTAACGAGAACGATTCGCTGTCGCTTGAGGAGATAGACACTGCGCTTACATCGATATACGATAAGATGACGGATAAGTTTGCGTTCATCGGCTTTGACGCTTGCCTTATGGCAACGGTCGAAACGGCGAATATGCTTGTTCCGCACGCTGACTATATGTTTGCATCGGAAGAAACAGAACCCGGCTACGGATGGGATTATACCGAGATAGCAGGCTTTATGGAAAGTAATCCGACAGCGGATACAGCCGAACTCGGAAAGACGGTCGCTGACAGCTTTATGGCATCGTGCGAGGCTATCGGCGCAGGCGGCGAGGCTACGCTTTCGATAACGGATCTCAGCCGTATAGACGAGCTTGTAAAGGCAGTGAATGATGCCGCCGAGGAAATGAACGATATTTCTTCCGACCCTGCACTGCTTGCAAATGCGGTAAGAAGCATCTATACCGTAAGAGCATACGGCAGTAACAACGATACAGAGGGATATACCAACATGGTGGATCTCGGCTCTATGATAGCGGCTACGGTATCGGGCGACAAGGCGGACAAGGTTATGTCGGCGCTTGAAAAGGCGGTAGTGTATAACATCTACGGCGAGGACAAGGACGGCTCAACTGGGCTTTCGACCTACTATCCGTTCGGTGTTTCCGGCTCTGCCGAGCTTGCCACATTCGGCAAGGTGTGCGTAAGTCCGTACTATATGACGTTTGTTGACAGAATCGCATACGGCGCACAAAACGGCAGTACGGACGGGTACAGCGGTGAAAAAACATGGCTTGCGGACGGTGCGGTGTACTGGAGCGACGGGGATTATTCGGACTATGAGAGCAACTGGGAGCATTACAACAATAAGACCGACGACATGGGCTTCTGCGGTGATAAGAGCAGTGTACAGATAGATGTCGGACCCGTGCTTGACGATGAGGGAACGTTCTACTTCAATGTTACGGACGATACTATAAACAACCTTGCGAGCGTAAACTGCTCGGTTTACCGTGTTGACGAAGAAACGGGTGAGCTTATCGAATTCGGTGTTGACCAGAGTACAAAGGTTGATTTCTCATCGGGACTGGTCGAGGATAATTTCAGCGGGCAGTGGTATATGATTGAGAATAATCTTATCCCTATGTTCATAGTGGAGAAGAACGGAAACAGCTCGGTTTACACATCTCCCGTAAAGCTCAACGGCAAGGAAACAAATCTGCGTATAGCTATGACGCAGGACGGCAATGCGTATGACATAACGGCGCTTGGAACATGGGACGGCGTAAACGAAAACGGCGAGTCGGCAAGGAGTGTTGTTCCTCTTAAAGAGGGAGATGTCATAGTGCCGATATTCAACACCTACGACAGCGAGGGTAACTTTGCAGGCAAAGCCGAGGGTGATGAATGCACCTACAGCGGCGACAATATGATAGAGTTTGTCAATCTGCCTGCAGGCGACTACAGATACAGCTTTGTTATAAACGACATTTACGGAAACGTGTGCTATACCGGCTTCACGGTATTTACGACAGATGATGACGGGAATGTGTTCTTTACGCCGGAGGAATAAGCAGGACAGCAAGTTGTATCAAGTTTCGGCTTTCTCGTTTGTGATAAAATGAATACAGTCGAAAAGATGGAAGAAAGCTGTATGGGGGAAAACAGATGAGTGAGATAAACGAATGGTATATGAATATTCAGAATATTGTTGACGACATAGACAGGTGTATAAAAAGCGGCGAGGACGAAAGGCTGACACTCGGCAGGCTGTCGCAGACGCTTGGCTACTCGGAATACTATGTTTCAAGGAAATTCAGCGAAATATCGGGAATGAAGCTCAGGGATTATATGAGATACCGCAGGCTTGCTTTTGCACTGAGGGAACTGAGAGATACCGGCAAGGGCATACTTGATATTGCGCTTGACTACGGCTTTACATCTCACGAGGCATTCACAAGGGCATTCACAGCGGCATACGGAATTACTCCGAGCGCTTACCGCTCACATCCTGCACCTGTAATTCTCCGCACGGCTATAAGACCTTTCGACTGCTATCTTTTAGGTATAGGAGGAACAGGTATGGCACAGACAAACAGTGATATTAAGGCGTATTTCGTAACGATACCGGCTCATAAATTCCTGCATATCAGAAACTACGAGAGTATAGGGTATTACGACTTCTGGGAAAAGCAGAGCCGTATTCCCAGACAGGACTGCGAAACGATATGCGGACTGCTTGACAGTATCAAGGGCAAGCTCGATGATATGGGCGGCGATGAGGCGAACAGCGGAAGCGGTCAGGTGATGGCATTCATTAATGAGCCTGAGGGAAGAATATGCGGCTGGGGCATTCCGCTGGCTGAGGCTTACGGTGTAAGGCTTCCTGCCGACTACAGCGGAGAGATGCCAAAGCAGATGCAGATCATGGACGTGCCTGAGGGCGAGTATATCGTATTCGAACACGGACCGTTCGACTTTCAGACCGAAAACAGTGCGGTTGAAGCAAAGATAGAACAGGCTATGAAGGACTTTGAATATGAAAAGTCGGGCTACGAACTTGACAAAACGCAGGGCAGAGTATTTTACTTCTATCACGACTGCAGGAGATACTGGAAGTATATAAGGCCTGTGAGGAAAACCGGATAAACGGAAAACCGCCTTTTAATCGGGGCGGTTCTTCGGATTATGCAGGGCGATGCACTTGACACCGGCTTGATTTTATGTTATATTATAGATACAAAAAGAGGGAAACGA
>OLOS01001484.1_pt1 | contig 19064 bp, 15 predicted proteins | sample 1672631 | NCBI WGS metagenome assembly OLOS01 (sample SAMEA3136707, study PRJEB25190) | human gut metagenome | biome: human gut; feature: human-associated habitat; material: faeces | place: Austria | collected 2013 | reverse complement strand
GGCGCAGCAGCCGGAGCGGCAGCGGCGGCCGGAGCAGCCTCCGCCTGCGCCTTGCCCGGCTCGTCGAAGCCGGTGGCGATGACGGACACGCGGATCTCGTCGTCGAGCGAGGGATCGAAGCTCGCGCCGAAGATGATGTTGGCATCCGGATGCGCAGCCTCCTGAACGAGGTTGGCAGCGGTCTCGACATCCTCCAGGCCCATATCCTCGGAGCCGGTGATGTTGATGAGCACGCCGCGCGCGCCGTTGATCGACGTCTCCATGAGCGGGCTCGCAACGGCCATGCGGGCAGCGTCCTCCGCCTTGCCCTTGCCGGCGGCGCGGCCGACGCCCATGTGGGCGAAGCCGGCGTCTTTCATGACGCAGGTGACGTCCGCAAAGTCGAGGTTGATGAAGCCGGTGTTCTTGATGAGGTCGGAGATGCTCACGACGGCCTGACGCAGCACGTCGTCCGCGATCTCGAAAGCGTTGGCCAGCGTGACCTTCTGGTCGGTTGCAAACTTCAGGCGGTCGTTCGGGATGATGAGCAGGGAGTCGACCTTGCCCAGCAGCTCGTTGATGCCGACCATGGCCTGATCCATGCGGCGCTTGCCCTCAAACTTGAAGGGCTTGGTGACGACGCCGACGGTCAGGATGCCGGCCTCGCGGGCGATGTCCGCGATCGTGGGCGCTGCGCCCGTGCCGGTGCCGCCGCCCATGCCGGCGGTAATGAAGACCATATCGGCATTTTCCAGGCTCTTGGCAATGTTGTTGCGGCTCTCCTCGGCGCTGCGCTTGCCGACGTCGGGATCGCTGCCGGCGCCCTGACCATGGGTCAGCTTCTCGCCGATCTGGATCTTCTGGTCAGCGCTGGAGACAGCCAGAGCCTGCTTATCTGTATTGACAGCCACGTACTCAATTCCCTGAGTGCCGGACTTAACCATGCGGTTTACGACATTGTTGCCGGCCCCGCCAACACCAACGACCTTGATGGTGACGACATTTTCCGGACCGGACTCGGTAGCAAAGGACATATTCGGTTCCTCCCTGTTGTTTCTATTTGTATCAGCGCTCGGCGCGTGTGCGCTCTGAGGGCCGTTTCTTGGCGGATTTCGCTTTTGTCTGTTCTTATTCTTTCCCATTTTATATCGTTTTCCTTATCAGGTCAATCTTTTTTTGTGAACATTCAGCCGGGGCTGAAATGCGCGCGCTTGTCGATCGACAGATCGATGGTGCCGGTATCGCCGGCCGTGAGCTGCGATATGGCGCTCTGGAGCATACCAAATTTATATTCGACGTTCTCGTTTGCGCCAAGGCGCACCGTGAACCGCCCGTCATAGAGAAAGCTCGGGCTCGCCGCGTCCGCAAGGTCGATCACCGTGACCTTGGACGCCATGTCGCGCGTGAGCAGCTGCCCGAGGACCGCCGCAAGGTACGTGACCTTCGGCGCGTCGGCATCACCGGCGTTGAGCACCTCGCCGACTTTCGGCTCGACCGGCGTGATGCCGTCGATACGGGCGAGGCCGGTCAGCTCGCTGTCCGTGACGGACTTGAGCAGCTTGCAGTTCTGGTCGACGACCCAGTAGCCGTCGTCCGCCTTGACGTAGGCCATGGCGCTGCTCTCCTGGATCGTAATGGTGACGCGGTTCGGCAGGGCGCGTGTGACCTTCGCCTTATCGACATACGGGAGCTTGCTGAAGATGCGGCTGGCCGCCGAGAAACGGTTGATGAAAAAGAGGTTATCACCCTTGCCGATGCCCGAGGCGTCAACGACCTCCTCGGCCGTGTAGATGGAGTTTCCGACGACCTCGACCTTCGAGACGCGGAAAAACACGCTCATCCCCAGCACAAGCGCCACGCAGATCAGCAGGAAGATCAGCGGCTGCAGCAGCGACCTCCCGCGCCCTGCGGACGGACGGCGCACACGGCGCGCACGGCGCCGCCGGGGCTGCTTCGATTGTTTCATAGGCAGAGATTCCTTTCACCGCGGCGCGGCGCAGCGCACGTCAGCGCCCAGTGCCGACAGGCACACGTCAAAGCGGTCGTACCCGCGGTCAATATACCCGTCGTCGAGAAGCTCGGTCGCGCCCTCAGCGCAAAGCCCGGCCACGAGCATGGCCGCGCCGCCGCGCAGGTCGCTTGCCGTGAGCGGCGCGCCGGTGAGCCGCTCGACGCCGGTGACATACGCCACACGGCCCTCGATGCTGACGGCTGCGCCCAGACGCCGGAATTCCTCGGCATGACGGTAGCGGTTGGTAAAGATGTTTTCGGTGAACACCGTGGTGCCCTTTGCCCGCAGGCAGGCCGCCATGAGCGGCGGCTGCGCATCCGTGGGAAAGCCCGGATACGGCTGCGTGACGACCGGGCGCGGCGCCGTGAGCTGCCCATCCGATGACAGGCGCACGGCGGACGCCGCTGTGATTATAGCACATCCCGCCTCAGAAAGCGAGTCCAGAACGGTCGAAAAGTGTGCCGGATCTACATCCCGCAGCTCCACCTCGCCGCCGCAGGCGGCGGCAGCGCATAAAATCGTCGCCGCAACGATGCGGTCGGGCATGATCGTGTGCTCGACAAACGGCCGCGGACGAAAGCCGCTGACCGTGACCGTGGACGTGCCCGCGCCGGAAATGTCCGCGCCGAGCTTGCGCAGGTAGCATTGCAGGTCGGCGATCTCCGGCTCACGCGCAGCGTTGCAGATGACCGTCTCCCCCGCGGCGGCGCAGGCGGCAAGCATGGCGTTTTCCGTCGCGCCGACGCTCGGAAACGGCAGCAGGATGCGCCGTCCCTGAAGTGCGTGCGCCCGGCAGATGATGTCACCGCCGCGCTCCGTGACCTCCGCACCGAGCGCGCGCAGCGCGTCCAAGTGCAGATTCACCGGCCGCGGTCCGAGCTCGCACCCGCCCGGCATGGACAGGCGCGCCGTGCCGAAGCGCGCGAGGATCGCGCCGAGAAAAATGACCGACGAGCGCAGCTCCCGCATGAGTGCGTGCGGGATGAAATCGCAGTGCATCCCGCGCGAGTCGATGCGCACCGTGTCCCCGTCGCGCACCGCCGTGCAGCCGAGGTGCCGCAGGATGCGCAGCGTGATCGTCACGTCCCGCAGATCGGGCACGTTGTGCAAAACCGTCTCACCGCCGGAGAGCACCGACGCCGCCATGATCGGCAGCACCGCATTCTTGGCGCCCTGCACCCGTGTGCTCCCGGTCAGCCTGTTTCCGCCGTAAATGTGCCATATGCTCATGATCTTTCCTCCGCACAGCAAATTCATGCCATCCTATGCAGAGAAACGCGAAGTTGTCATTTTGTGTGCCGGCTCACATGGCGGTCGGCCATCTTGAGCACCAGCTCGGCAATGCGCTCGGCGGCGTCGCTCACACCGGCGGCGCGCATATTGTCCGCCATCTGCGCAAGCTGTGCGCCGTCAGAGAGCAGGTCGCTGACGAGGTTATACAGATCGTCCGCCGTGAACGAGCCCTCGAGCAGCACCTTCGCGCCGCCGGCGTGCTCGAGCACGCGTGCATTGCGCTCCTGATGGTTGTTCGTGACGTTCGGCGACGGAATGAGCACCGCGGGTTTGCCGATGCACGTGAGCTCGGCGAGCGTAGACGCGCCCGCGCGGCACAGCACAAGGTCGGCCGCATCCATCACCAACGGCATATCGTAAATGTACGGCCGCACGTCCATGCCGTGTGCCGCAAGATCTGCCGGGCACTTTTCCAGCAGCGCCGTGTGCATCTTCTCATAGCCGTTGCGTCCGGCCGAGTGGATGAGCGAAAACGGCGCGTCCGTCACGGCGGCGCGGGTGATGAAGGCCGTCATGATCTCATTCATGTATGACGCGCCGAGCGACCCCCACACCGACACGACCAGCGGCTTTTCGGGGTCGAGCCCGAGCTGGCGCTTGGCCTCCGCCTTGGAGCAGGCCGTGAACGCGCCGCGCACCGGCGTGCCGGTGACGACGACCTTGTCCTGCTCACTGTACTGCTGCTTGCTCTCCTCAAAGCCGACCAGAATGCGGTCGACCGCTCCGGCGAGCATCTTCGTCGTCAGCCCCGGCACGGCGTTGGACTCGTGCACGATGGTCGGGATGCCGAGCTGCGCCGCCGCCTTGAGCACGGGGAAGCACACATAGCCGCCCGTGCCGATGGCAACGTCGGGCTTGAAGTCCTCGATGATCTTGCGCGCGTCCTTCGTCGCCTGCCGCGCATTGTGCAGCGAGCGGAAGTTGTACGCGATCTCCGAGGGCTTGAGGCTGCGGTGGATGTTCGTGACCTCCACGGTCACGATATCATAGCCCGCACGCGGAACAAGGTCCGTCTCCATCTTGCCGTTTGCGCCGACGAAGAGGATGCCGCAGTCTGGCATCCGGTCGCGCAGAACGCCCGCGACCGCGAGCGCGGGGTTGATGTGGCCTGCGGTACCGCCGCAGGTAAAGAGAAAATTCATAGTCAGTCCCTCCCGGAATATCGAAACTCAGGCGGCGTGCGCCGCCGAGACAGCTTGCATAGTTCGGATGCTACCGCGCTTTTTTCGTCGGAATGTCGCGCGATATGCTCAAAATAATGCCCATTTCACCGAGCTGCATCAGCAGCGCCGTGCCGCCGTAGCTGAAAAACGGCAGCGAGATGCCGGTGCAGGGGATGAGATTTGTGACGACCGCGATGTTCAGAAACACCTGGATCGACAGCAGCGTCGTGATGCCGACGCCGACGAGGAAGCTGTAACGGTCGGGCGAGTGCGCGGCGATCCAGTAGCCGCGGCAGATGAGCAGCGCGAACAGGATCAAAATCGCGACCGCGCCGACATAGCCAAGCTCCTCACAGACGATGGAAAAGATGTAGTCATTGTGCTCCTCCGGCAGGTAGAGGTATTTCTGCCGGCTCTGCCCGAGACCGAGCCCGAGAAAACCGCCCGAGCCGATGGAGTACAGCGACTGCACGATCTGATACCCGGCAGCGCTCGTGTCGGCGAACGGGTCGCGCCACGACACGATGCGCTTGTGCACATAGGGCACGAACTTGCCCGCGATCAGCAGCAGCGCACCCGCGCCGCCCATACCGATGAGCAGGTACGAGAGCTTGATGCCGCCGACAAACATCATCACGATCGCCAGCGCCATGATGATGATCGACGCCGACAGATGCGGCTCGAGCATGAGCAGGATGACGATGCCGCCGGTGATGACCATGAACGGCACGACGCCGTAGCGGATCGTCTGCATCTGGTCTTTGTATGTGCAGATCATGCTCGAGAAAAACAGCACGACCGCGATCTTTGCGATCTCCGACGGCTGAAACGTCGTAAAGCCGAGGCTCAGCCACCGGCGCGCGCCGCCGCCGACCACGCCGACGTGCGGGATCCAGACGATGGCGAGCAGGAAAATGCTCACGCCCAGCAGCGCGAGCGACCAGCGGCGGTACGTCGCCATGCGCACGTTGGAAAACAAAATCATACCCACCACGCCGGCCACGGCGAAGCCTGCCTGCCGGACGAAATAATACGTCGGCGACTTGCCCTGCGCATAGGCGCGGGCAAAGCTCGACGAGAGCACCATGATGACGCCGATCGCCAGCAGCAGCAGCGTGAGCACGAAAAACGGCAGGTCAAAGCTGCCGCGCTTTGCCCCGGCAGCCGCCCCTGTCCGGCGCGCAGGAAGTCTCAGACCGGATATATTCATGAACGCACCTCCCTGCGCTGCGGCGCGCTCACACGCCGTAGCGATGGAACACGCCGATAAACGACAAAACTGCAAACAGCACCGTCACGCCGGCAAACAGCGCCACGATCTGCTTTTCCTTCCACTTGTGACCCGTCCAGCCGCCCATCTCCAGATGGTGGTGGAACGGAGACATCTTAAACACGCGCTTGCCGTGCGTGAGCTTGAAGTAGCCGACCTGAATGATGTCCGAGAGCGCCTCGACGATGTACATGATGCCAACCGTCACGAGGATGAGCGGCATATCATAGGCGAAGGCCAGCGCCGCGACCGCACCGCCGAGAAAGAGCGAGCCCGTGTCGCCCATGAACACCTTGGCCGGGTTGAAGTTATAGATCAGGAAGCCCAGCAGACCGCCGGCAATGCCGGAGGCGAACACGCCGAGGGACAAAAACCGCTCGCCCCAGAGGATGGAAAGCACGGCAAAGAAGATGCACACCGGCATCGTCGTGCTCGCAGCGAGACCGTCCACACCGTCGGTAAGGTTCACGGAGTTGACCGTGCCGACGATGACGAAGGCGGCGAAGATCACATACAGCGGCTCGGAGATGGCCACGGTCGTGTTCCAGAACGGGATGTAGAGGCTGTCGAGCGCGACATAGCCAAAGCGGCGCATGAGGAAAATGAACGCCACGGCCGCCGCCAGCTGCAGCAGGATCTTCTTGCCGGCCGTCAGACCGAGGTTCTGCTTTTTCTTGAGCTTTTCATAGTCGTCCAGAAAGCCGATCGCGCCGAACACGAGCGCGAACGCCAGACAAAACAGGTGACCGTATTCGCCCTCAGCCATGCACTCAAAGCCGACCGACAGGCACACGACCGCGATCGCAGCAATGAACATCAGCCCGCCCATAGTCGGCGTGCCCTGCTTGGACATATGCCACGTGGGACCGTTTTCTTTAATGCTCTGCCCCGCCTTGATGCGCTTGAGATACGGGACCAGGAAAAATCCGACGACGGCCGACACCGCAAACGCGATGACGAACGCCAGTATCAGCTTCAGTGTCATTTTTCTTTCTCTCTCTTCCTCTTGTCGAGTATTTCGGCAACGATCTCGCGCTCATCCATGTGCACCTTCGTCTTGCCGATGATCTGGTAATCCTCGTGCCCTTTGCCGCAGAGGATGATCACATCGCCCGGGCAGTGGTTTTCGATCGCATAGGCGATGGCCTCACGCCGGTCGGGGCGCACGACATAGGGCGTGTGCGTCTCCTTGAGACCAGGGAGAATGTCGGCGATGATCGCCTCCGGATCTTCCGTGCGCGGGTTGTCGCTCGTGACGATGACGAAATCCGCCTTCTGACCTGCGACGCGCCCCATCTTCGGGCGCTTGCCGCGATCGCGGTCGCCGCCGCAGCCGAAGAGAAACACCAGCCGCGCGGGCGCAAACTCGCGCACCGTCGTGAGGATGTTGTCGATGGCGTCAGGCGTGACGGCGTAGTCGATGAGGATGGTGTAGTCCCCGTCGGTCTCGAGCGGCTCGGCGCGCCCCTTGACGGGCTTTGCCGTATCGAGCGCGGCCGCGCAGTCATCAAGCGAGATGCCGAGCGCGCGGGCGCAGGCGATGACGCTCAGCGCGTTATAAACGGAGAACATACCGGGGATGCCGAGGCGCATACGCGCGATCGCATCGCCGCTCATGGCAACGAAGCGCACGCCGGACGCGCTCAGGCGGATATCCTTGGCCACAAGATCTGCGTCGTTGCGCTTGGCGGAGTAGGTCTGCATCGGGCACTTGGCGCGCTCGAGCATGACGTGCGCCCACGGGTCGTCGGCGTTGACGATGCCGGCATCGCTCTGCGCGAACAGCAGCGCCTTGGCCTCGGCGTAGTTCTCCATGGTCTTGTGGAAGTCCAGGTGGTCCTGCGACAGGTTCGTGAAGATGCCCACGCGGAAGCGGATGCCCTCCACGCGGTGCAGCACGAGCGAGTGCGACGACACCTCCATGACCGCGTGCGTGCAGCCGGCATCGACCATCCGGCGCAGGAGCTTTTGCAGCTCATAGGTATCGGGCGTGGTGTGCTCGGTGTGCAGCACCTCGTCGCCGATGATGTTCGCATTCGTGCCGATCAGACCGACCTTCGTGTGCAGGCACTGCTCGAGCATGTGCTTAATGAGCGTGGTGACGGTGGTCTTGCCGTTTGTGCCGGTCACGCCGATCATGGTCAGCTCACGCGACGGGTTGCCGAAAAATTCGCAGCAGATGCGCGACAGTGCAAGGCGGCTGTCGGCCACGCGGATATAGGGGACATCCGCCTCCGGCCGCTCCTGACAGAGCACGACGGCCGCGCCGCGCGCGACGGCTGCGCCGATGAAGCGGTGCCCGTCGGACTCATAGCCGCAGACGGCGGCGAACAGGTCGCCGGGCTGCGTGGTGCGCGAGTCAAAGCTGATATCCCGAACGTCCAGTTCCGGATCGGCGGTGCATTCCAGCACATCCAGAACGGACAGCAGTCGCTTGAGTTTCATAATGGTACCTCCGTTTGTTCGTCAGTATCTGCCCAGCATACTCGAATCACTCGTCACGAGCGTGACCTCCACGACCGTGCCGTGATCCAGCTGCGTGCCGGCGGCCACAGTCTGGCCGGAGACGATCTGAGCAGTGTCCGTGATGGAGCTGTTGGTCTTGATGTACAGACCCAGCGCGGCCATGCGGTCGCGGGCGGTCTGATAGCTGAGATTGGTCAGATCGGGCATGGTCTCCTTGTCGGGCGAGGGCTCCTTGCCCGCATAGAGCAGGATGGTGCTGCCGCCGGCAACGACCGCGCCGCTGCCCGGAAGCTGCGCCGTGACCGTGCTGCCGTCGCCGTAGATGCGTGCCTGCAGCCCGACCTCCTCGAGCGCGGCCTTCGCCTGCTCAACGGTCAGACCCGTCACGTTCGGCACGGTCTTATCCATGTGCGTCTTTTCCGTCTCGGAATACGACGGCTCCACGCCGAGGTACGGCAGGATGTCCGCCATCATTTTGCCGACGGTGGGCGCGGCCATCTGGCCGCCGCTGATGTAGATGCCGGTGCTGCTGCTCGGCGTATCGAGCAGCACGAGGATGACGATCTGCGGATCGTCCGCCGGAGCAAAGCCGATGAACGAGACGATATATTCCTTCGCGCCGCCGGCCACATCCTGCGCGACCTTTTCCGACGTGCCGGTCTTGCCGCCGATGCGGTAGCCCGCGACGTAGGCGTTCTTGCCGGTGCCGTCGACGGGGTCACCGACGACCTGCTCAAGGATCTGGCGCACGGTGGCGCTCGTCTGCTCGCTCACGACCTGACGCACCACGGTCGGCGAATTGGACACGACCGCTTCCCCATCGCCGTTGACGATGCTCTTGACCACATAGGGCTTCATGAGATAGCCGCCGTTGACGCAGGCGCTGACCGCCGTGATGAGCTGCAGCGGCGTGATCGTAAACGTCTGACCGAACGAGGCCGCCGCGAGCTGCGAGAAGTTTTCGGGATCGTAGAACGTGTTCTGGCTCCACCAGATGCTGCCGCTCTCGCCGGACAGGTCGATGCCGGTCTTGGCGGTGAGGCTGCTGTCGACGTTGTTGGTCAGATTCAGGAAGCCGAACGCCTCGGCGTATTTGTAGAACGTGCGCGCGCCGACGAGCTGACCGATCTGCACGAGCGCGACGTTGCACGAGTGCTGCATGGCCTGCGTGAGGTTCTGGCTGCCGTGACCGGTCGTCTTCCAGCACTTGACCGGATCGGTACGGCCGAGCACGTTCGTGCTGCCGCCGCAGTAAAACGACGAGCTCTCACTCACCACGCCCTCTTCGAGCGCCATGGCCAGCGTGATGATCTTGAACGTCGAACCGGGCTCATAGGTGTCTGAGAGCGCCTTGTTGCGCCACTGCTTTTGCTGCGCGGCAGTCAGCAGCTCCGAGCGCTTGTCGGGGTCAGTCTCGGCGTCAATGGCCTCCTGATCCTTGTCGCTGACCTTCTGGTAGTTGTTCAGGTCAAAATTCCCGAGCGAGACCATGCCGAGGATCGCGCCGGTGCTCGGGTCCATGGCGATGGCGGCCGCGCCGTTTTGCACGTCGTAGTCCTCGACCGCCTGCTGCAGGTGCTTTTCGAGGTAATACTGGATGGTCGCGTCGATGGTCAGGTTCATGTCGTTGCCCTTCGTCTCGTCGTAGTAATCCTCGTAGTTGACAAAGAGCATATCCGTGCCGCGGTTGTCCGTTGCGCGGATGATGCGGCCGGTGCTGCCGGCAAGATAGCTGTCATAGCGCTGCTCGAGACCGTAGCGTCCCTCGTTGTCCTGCCCGACGAAGCCGATGACGTGCGCGGCCAGACTGCCGTAGGGATAGTAGCGCTTGGTGTCCGGCTCGATCTTGACGCCGACGAGCTTCTTCTCTTTTTTGAACGCGCGCACCTTTTCCGACACGTCCGGCTCGACCTTACGCTTGACGACCTCATACCAGCGGTCGGTATTTTTCGTCATGCTCAGGATCTTATCATAATCGACGTCGAGAATCTCGGAAAGTTCTCGCGCGATCATCTGCGGGTCTTCCTTGTTCGCGGCGATCTCGGCCGGGCTGATAAAAATCGTGTCGACCGAGGCGTTCATGGCAAGGATCTTGCCATTCGTGTCATAGATCGCGCCGCGCGAGGCCGTGATCTCCGTCTCGCGCACCTGCTGGTCAATCGCCATTTTTTCATACTCGTCATGGTGTATGATCATGACGCTGAACAGCTTGATGCCAAGGACAGCAAATGCAAGGATGCCGCACACAATCAAAAGCAGGCGTGTGCGGCGGAGCATCATGATATTCGGTGTTTTGGTACTTGCTCGAAAGGGCACACGGTTATCCCGGCGCCCGGAAGTTTCATTCGCCATGTCTGTCTCCTTGTTTCTGCGGGGATGGTACTATCATACAGGCTGGCTCATCGAAAATATTCCACAATGGAGGTGAGGAAATCGCCGAAACGGTCAGCGAGACTCAGCGGCTCGGCCGCGGTTTGGTCCAGAACCACCGCCGTATCCGTGGCGTCGCTGCTGCTGATGTAGTAGAGCTGATCGCTGCGCGGCTTTTGCATACCGAGCTCATGGATGGCGTAGTCCTCGATCTCCGTGAGGTTGAACGCGCTCTCATAGTCGATGCGCAGACGCGTCTGCTGCTCCTGCAGCTGGGCATACTGATCCTCCAGCGCCGACACCTGTGCCGACGCCTGCGAGAGCTGCACGCGCGCAACGAGCGAAAAGACGATCAGCACGGCGGCAATGGCAAAGCCGAGCACCGCCATCGGGGCGATCGCCTGCTTGGGTCTCGGCGCAGACTCCGGGACGACAGTCTCCGTCGGCCGGGGCGCGTGCGGCAGATCTACCGGAGCGGTACTGTACAGGTACTCCTCCGCAGCCGTGCTGCGCAGGTCATACGCCGCGTTGCCGTCCATGCGCGCTGTATTCCGTTTTCTCGAAGCGGGAGATGCCATGACGGGTTCCTTTCTCAGACACGCTCCGCGACGCGAAGTTTCGCGCTGCGGGCGCGGGGGTTGGATGCGAGTTCCTCTTCACTGGGCAGGATCGGCTTGCGGGAGACGCTGCGCAGCGTCTGCACAAAGCCGCAGGTGCACACCGGCGCTTCGCGCGGGCAAGTGCAGCCATGCTCCCGCCGGGCGATGCCGGTCTTGACGATCCGGTCCTCAAGGGAATGAAAGCTGATGACGCACAGCCGCCCGCCGGTGCGAAGCTTGTCGGGCGCGGTGTCCATCATCTCGCGCACCGCCGCCAGCTCATCGTTCACGGCGATGCGGATCGCCTGAAAGCTGCGCTTGGCAGGATGCTGCTTTTCGCGCAGCGCCGCACTCGGCATGGCCGAGCGGATCACGTCGACCAGCTCCATCGTGGTCGCGATCGGCTGCTGCGCCCGGGCGCGAACGATTGCCCCGGCGATGCGAGGCGCGTAGCGCTCCTCGCCGTATTCATACAAAATGCGCTTGAGCTCACCCTCCGGCCACTCGTTGACGACGTTCCACGCGCTCAGGCCCTCGGTCGCATCCATGCGCATATCGAGCGGCGCGTCGTGCATATAGGAAAAGCCGCGCTCCGACTCGTCGAGCTGCGGCGAGGAAACACCGAGGTCAAAGAGCATACCGTCCACGGCGTCGATGCCGAGGCGGTCAAGAATGGCGGCCGCGTCGCGGAAGTTGCCGTGCACGAGCTGCACACGGTCACCAAACGGCGCCAGACGCGCACCGGCGCGCTCGATGGCCGTCTCATCGCGGTCGATGCCGATGAGCTTTCCGGTCGTGAGCCGCGCGGCGATCTGCTCGGAGTGACCGCCCATGCCGAGCGTACCGTCAACATAGATGCCGTCCGGCCGGATGTTCAGATTTTCAATACACTCGTGCAGCAGCACGGAGACATGCAGGGCGTCCATCAGAAATCCAACTCCTCCATCACGGCGGCGATGTTCTCCGGCAGCGCCTCAAGCGGGCAGATCTCATCCCAGCGCGCGCTGTCCCAGAATTCCGCGTGGTTGTTGCTGCCGACCACGGTGACACTCTTGGTCAGACCCGCAAATTCACGCAGGTGCTGCGGCAGGAGGATACGCCCCTGCCCGTCCAGCTCGCAGCGCGCGGCATACGCGAACAGCGGACGCATCTTGCGCTGCTGCGCGTTGGTCATGGCCGCCACCCTGCGGGCGACGTCATCCCAGTTTTCCTGGCTGTAAGCAGACAGGCACTTCTCGGGCGAGATCGTCACATAAAACGTTTCGCCGAGCTCTTCGCGGAGCTTGGCCGGGATGAACAGACGGCCTTTGGCGTCCAGCGTGTGCTGATAGATACCGGTCATGCTGCATCCCCCCTTCTCCGGAATCGTGCACCTACGCACCTCTTGCGTGGGGTTTTGTGCCCTTTTAAACCACTTCGCCCCACACGGTATCCTTATTATAGTGGCAAGACGGAAAAATTGCAAGGAGAAATTCCCGCCCAATTCTTGCAATTTCCGACATTTCTGGCGATTCGACCGTTGTTTTTCCGGTCACAAGGCTTTGCGTTTCGCGCCGAAAAAAGGAAATGGCGGCACAAGATGTGCCGCCAAACCGGGAAAAGCGCCCACCGGGAACACCGGGAGCGCATTGTGTGGGAAAAATTTTCGGCAAAACGCAAAACCGCCGCCGGATGCTCCGGCGGCGGTGCAGGTGTGCGGTTAAGCGGCAGTCAGTTGGCTTCCTCATCCAGCGGCGCATCGTCCTCGAAATGGATCTCGGGCTGACGCGCAGCGGGTGCTGCGGTGGGCGCTGCGGGCGCGGCCACGCTGCCGGCGACGCCCTGAAACGCGGCGTGCGCCTGCTGCACGTTGCCGAGCGCGGCGGAGATGGCCTCCTCCGTGCGGCGCAGCGCGTCCACGCAAAACTGGCTCGAGGCCTGACGCAGCGCGTCGGCCTTGGCCTGCGTGGAGGCGAGCATTTCGTTGCTGCGCGCCTTGGCGATGCGCACGATCTCCTGATCGTTCACGAGTGCGCGGGCGCGCTCCTCCGCCTGATTGCGGATGCCCTCGGCCTCGCGCTTGGCGTTGTTGATGAATTCATCGCGGGCGGAGACCAGACGCTTCGCCTCAGAAAGCTCGACCGGCATGGCGGTCTTGATCTCATCCAGGATCTCGAGGACCTGGTCGCGCTCGACGATGCACTTTTCGTTGCCGAGCGGCACGCCCCATGCCTCCGACACCATGGTATAAAGCTGGTCGATCAGTTCCATGACTTCGTTGTCCATTTTGTTTCCTCCCAAAGCGTGTTTCCGGCAGAGCCGGTCAAAAGTTCCCGGATCCGATCACTCGCTGCGCATGGCGCGCGCGCGCACATCCTCGATGATCTCACACGGTAGAAACGGCGTCAGATCCGCACCGTAACCGGCGAGCTCCTTGACGACGGACGAGCTGAGAAACGTGTACTTCTGGCTGGCCGTCAGGAACATGGTGTCGAGCTCCGGATTGATCTTCTGATTGATAAGCGCCATCTGGAACTCGTTTTCAAAGTCCGTGTTGGCGCGCAGCCCCTTGACGATCACCGCGCCCTCCGGGAAGGTCTTGGTGTACTCGGCGAGCAGACCGTCAAACGTGTCCACCTCCACATTCGGGAAGCGGCTGACGACGCGGCGCGCCAGTTCCACGCGCTCCTCGCGCGTGAACATGGGGTGCATTTTCCCGGCGTTGGGCATGATGCACACGACGACGCGGTCAAAGATCGTGGACGTGCGGCGAATGATGTTCAGGTGACCGAGGGTGATGGGGTCAAAGCTGCCGGGGTAGATTGCTGTTTTCATGCGTGGGTTCCCTTTCCGTAGAGCGTAAGCTTGATCTTGCCATAGCTGCGCTCCGTAAGCAGATAATATGGCTGAGGGAGCTGCGGCAGCTCCTTTTCGCGGCGGCTTTCGCACACGATGATGCCGCCCTCAGCTAATATATCAAACTGTACAACATTTTCGAGTGCTTTGTCAAGTAATCCCGTATCATACGGCGGATCGAGAAAGATCAGGTCGAATTTCCCGCACGTGCGCAGGTAGCCGAGCGCCTCGCCCTGCACCACGTCGCCCTGCAGGCGGCAGTGCGCAAGATTGGTGCGCACGAGCTGCACGGCCGCGCGGCTCTCATCGACAAACACGGCGCTGCGCGCACCGCGGCTGAGCGCCTCGATGCCGAGCTGACCGGTGCCGGCAAAGAGGTCGAGCACGCGCCGGCCCTCGATGTCGAACTGGATGAGGTTGAACATGGACTCCTTGACATTATCGGTCGTGGGACGGGAAGCCATCCCCTCCGGCTCACGCAGCTTGCGGCCGCGCGCCGTACCTGTGATCACACGCATGGCGATTCTCCTTTCGGGTGATAGTGATCGTAGACCGCGCGGGCGACGCCCGCCGGAACGGCCGCGCACAGTGCCTCATACGAGGCTGCGCGGATGGCCTTGACGCTGCGGAATTCGCGCAGCAGCGCGTTGCGCCGCTTCTCACCCACGCCGGGGATCTGATCGAGCTCGGACGCAAGGCTCTCGCGCCGCAGCCGGCGCTGATAGTCGATGGAAAAACGGTGCGTCTCCTCCTGGATCGTGCCGATGAAGGAAAAGACCGCGGGATTTGCGGCGATGCCGATCTCGTGCCCGCCGGGCGTGATGAGCGCACGCGTGCGGTGGCGGTCGTCCTTGACCATGCCGAACACCGGCACGGACAGAGCGAAGCCGTCGAGCACCGCCTGCGCAACGCTCGCGTGCTCCGCGCCGCCGTCGATGAGCAGCAGATCCGGCAGCGGGCAAAAGCCCGGGTCGCCGTCGAGATAGTGCTGAAAGCGGCGCGTGAGCGCCTCGTGCATAGCGCCGTAGTCGTTTTGTCCGTCCGTCGTGCGGATGCGAAACTTCCGGTAATCGGACTTGCGCGGCCGGCCGTGCTGAAACACGGTCATGCCGGCGACGATGCCGCTGTCGCCGAGGTTGGAGATGTCGAACGCCTCGATGCGCTCAGGCGGTGCGTCAAGCTCGAGCGCGCGCTGCAGCCATTCGAGCGTTTTGAGGCTGCGCTGCGCCTTCGTCGTTGCGATGAGGATCTCCTCACGCGCGTTTTTGGCCGCCATCTCCGTCAGGCGGCACTTGTCGCCGCGCTGCGGCACGGCGAGCGTGACCTTGTGCCCCGCCGCCTCGGTGAGCAGCTGCTCGAGCGCATCCTGCCCCTCGAGCGGGCACGGCAGCAGCACCTGCCGCGGATACGCGCCGCGGCTCTCATAATACTGCTGCACGAGCGCGGCGAGCGCCTCGCCGTCGGACTCCATCGGCTCGTCAAGGAAAGATCGATCCTTGTCCGTGAGGCTGCCGTCGGTAAAGTGCAGCACGGTGAAGCAGCACTTCGCCCCGCGCTCAAAGCCGACGGCGTCCGTGTCGGAGTAAGCCGTGGCGATGACGCGCTGGTGGTTTTTCAGCCCCTCGATGGCGCGCAGCCGGTCGCGCAGCGACGCCGCATATTCAAACCGCAGCGCCTCGGCCGCGGCCTGCATCTGCTCGGTCAGCTCGGCAGTCAGCTCCGCCGTGCGCCCGTCAAGGATCATCTCCGCCTCGCGGATGGCCTGCAGATACTGCGCGCGTGTGACGTCCTTCAGGCAATAGCCTGCGCAGGTGCCCATGTGGTAATTCAGGCACGGCCGGTCGCGCCCGATGTCGCGCGGGAAGCGGCGCGTGCACGTCGGCAGGCGCAGCGTTTTGCACACGGTATCGATGATCTCCGCCGTCATGCTCCGCCCGCCGTACGGGCCGAAGTATTTCGCGCCGTCCTTTTCCGTGCGGTTGACGAGCAAAAACGTTGGGTACGGCTGCGTCACATCCAGACGCACAAAGGGATAGCCCTTATCGTCCTTGAGCAGGATGTTGTATTTTGGCTTGTGCAGCTTGATGAGCGAGTTTTCGAGCACGAGCGCCTCGAATTCGGACTGCACGACGATGACATTGAAATCCGCAACGTGCGCGACCATGGCCGCCACCTTCGGCAGGTGCTCGCCGCGAAAATAGCTCGTGACGCGGTTTTTGAGCGCTTTTGCCTTGCCGATGTAGATGACCTCACCGTGCTCGTCGAGCATGATGTACACGCCCGGCAGCAGCGGGAGCATATTGGCCTTTTCGCGCAGCTGTTCGGGTCGGAGTTTTTCCATAGCGTTCTCCTGCTGTGCCGAAAAATCTGCGGTCAGGAAAACAGGGGCGTGCTGTAGACACGCCCCTGTTTCGGTTTCATGTTGTTGGGTTCACTCGGAGAAATCGGAATTGATCAGCGCCGTCAGGGTGTCGATCGCTTCCTGCTCGTCTGCGCCGTCTGCCACGAGGGTGACCGTCGTGCCCTTGACGATGCCGAGCGACAAGACGCCGAGAAGGCTCTTGGCATTGACGCGTCTCTCGTCTTTTTCGATCCAGATGCTGCTCTTGAACTCATTCGCCTTCTGGATGAAGAAGGTCGCGGGCCGTGCATGGAGTCCCACCTGGTTGTTGATGACTGCTTCTTTCGTGATCATTTATCTCCACTCCTTATGCACAATTATGCTTGTTTTATCTTATCAAAAACGCCCTGCATCGTCAACCGATTTTCGGTTTTTCGTTGCTTTGCACAGCGTTTTTTCGCCGGAATTTTCCGTTTTTATTTCAGTTCGACAACGGTCACGCCGCTCTCGCCCTCACCGTAGCGGCCGAGGCGATAGGACTTGACGGCCTTGTTCCTGCGCAGCGACTGCTGCACGGCGGCACGCAGCGCACCGGTGCCCTTGCCGTGGATGATCGTGACCTTCTCGAGCTTGGCCATGACGGCATTGTCGAGGAAGCGCTCGGTCGCGGCGACGGCCTCCATGCTGTCCATGCCGCGCAGGTCGATCTCAGACTCGGCAGCCACACTGCGCAGGCTCGCTGCGTGCGCGGCGGCAAACTTCTCTGCCTCCGGCTTCTCGTTTTCAAGCAGATAGACGTCCTGCTCCTTGGCGGTCACGTTCATGATGCCCGCGCGCAGACTCAGCGTCCGGTCGGCGGAGACGGCCGTGACGGTCGCCTTGATGTCGCCCATTTTGCGCAGCTGCACGGTGTCGCCCACGCGCACCGGACGCGCGGAGACCTTCTGCTCGTGCAGCTCCGGGTGCGCCGCCGCGGCGGCTGCATCCTCGGCGGTGTTGAGCTTGCGGCGCAGCGCGGCGCGGGCGTCGTTGGCACGGTGGTGGTCCGCGTCCGTTTTCTCCATCTTGCGCAGCTCGTCCAGCTCACGCATCACCTCGTCCGCCGTCCGGCGTGCATCGCCGATGATGCGCTCGGCGTCGCGGCGCGCCTTCTCGTCCGCCTTTTCCAGGCGCACGGACAGCTCCGCCTTCATGCGCTCGGCCTTGCGGCGGTCATCCTCCGCGGCGCGCAGCTGACGGGCTGCCTCGGCGCGGTCGCGCTCCATGAGCTGGCGCACCTGCTCGAGCTTTTCGATGGTGGCCTCCATGCTCGCGCTCTCGGTGCTCACGCGGCTGCGGGCATCGCTGATGATCTCCTCCGGCAGACCCAGCCGCTCGGAGATGGCGAATGCATTGGATTTTCCGGGGATGCCGATCAGCAGGTGGTACGTCGGGCGCAGGGAGTCCACGTCGAACTCGCACGAGGCGTTCATGACGCCGGGCTGCGTCGTGGCGTAGACCTTGAGCTCGGTATAGTGCGTCGTGGCGGCGATGAGCGCGCCGCATCTGCGCGCGTGCTCGATGATGGCGATGGCCAGCGCCGCGCCCTCGGTCGGGTCTGTGCCCGCGCCAAGCTCGTCAAAGAGCAGCAGCGAGCGCTCGTCGCACGCCTGCAGCATACGCACGGTGTTGGTCATGTGCGCAGAGAATGTGGACAGCGACTGCTCGATGCTCTGCTCATCGCCGATGTCGGCCATGATCTCATCGAACACGGGCATGGTGCTGCCGTCGGCACACGGGATGTGCAGGCCGCACTGCGTCATGGCCGAGAGCAGGCCGATGGTCTTGAGCGTGACGGTCTTGCCGCCGGTATTCGGACCGGTGATGACGAGCGTGTCAAATTCGCCGCCGAGCGCCACGTCGATCGGCACGGCGGTATCCTTCGGCAGCAGCGGATGGCGCGCACGGTGCAGCAGGAGCTGCTTGTCCGTGAGCGCGGGCGCGACCGCATCGAGCTGGTAGGCAAGCTTTGCCTTGGCAAAGATGAGGTCGAGGCGCACGAGCACGTCAAAGTCGCTCGAGATGTCCTCGCGGTGCGCCGCGCACTCCGCCGAGAGCTCGGCAAGGATGCGCTCGATCTCGGTCTTTTCGCGCGCACGCAGCTCGCGCAGCTCGTTGTTCGCCTTCACGGCGGCCATCGGCTCGATGAACAGCGTCGCGCCGGAGGCCGACACATCGTGCACGAGACCGGGCACGGCGCCCTTGTGCTCGGCCTTGACCGGCACGACGTAGCGCTCGGAGCGCGTGGTGATGATCGGCTCCTGCAGCGCCTTGGCATAGCTCGGCGAGGAGATGATCTTTTGCAGCGCATCGTGCACGCGCGCACTCGCCGCGCGGATCAGGCGGCGGATGGACGCAAGCTCGCTCGACGCGCTGTCGGCGATCTCGTCCTCGCCGGTGATGGAGGTGAAGATCTTCTCCTCCAGATAGCGGTTTGCCTGCAGTGCGCTGAAGAGGTAGTCGATGCACGTCTTGTCCTGCCGGTCGCCCGTGCCGTAGCCGCGCACGGCGCGCGCCGCCTGCAGCACGCCGGCGATGTCCAGCAGCTCACGCGTGTTGAGCGCGCCGCCCATGTCCGCGCGCTGCAATGCCGCGCGCACATCCTTCACGCCGGAAAACGACGGGCTGCCCTTGACGACCATCATGCCGGCGGCGGCGCTCGTCTCGCCGAGACGGGTCTCCACCACGGCGCGGTCGC
>OLOS01001479.1_pt1 | contig 19118 bp, 14 predicted proteins | sample 1672631 | NCBI WGS metagenome assembly OLOS01 (sample SAMEA3136707, study PRJEB25190) | human gut metagenome | biome: human gut; feature: human-associated habitat; material: faeces | place: Austria | collected 2013 | reverse complement strand
GTCAGGGGGCCGACGGGATAGGTGCGGGTGATATCGGTGGTGCCGCAGTCATACTGGCCGCCGTTATCCACCAGCAGGAAGCCGCGCGGCTCAATCACGCTGTCCACTTCGCCCTCGGCATGGTAGTGCATCATGGCGGCGTTGGGGCCGTAAGCGGCAATGGTATCAAAGCTGTCCTCAAAATAGCCGGGCATTTCGGCACGGCGCTTTTGCAGCATCTTTTCAATGTCAGTCTCGTGCAGGATTTTGCCCTCGGCGATGGCCTTTTCCAAGTCCATCTGGAAACGCACCATGGCAACGCCGTCACGCACATGGCATTCGCGGATGTTGGCAAGCTCGACCAGGTTTTTGACACCTTTCAGTGCAAAGATCGGGTCGGCACCGGTAACGGTCTTGTGCTCGTTCAGGGCGCAGTACAGGTCATAGTTAGTGGCTTTCTCGTCTACGAGGAACACTTCCTCTGCGGGCAGAGCGTGTACGGTATCGATCAGCTCCGGGTAGTCGCGCAGGGAAACGCCGTTATCGGCCAACGTTTTTGCGTCGGCATCATTCAGGCGGCCGGGGGCGATAAACAGGGTGCAGCTGTCCATCGTGACAAGGGCATAAGCAACGGCCAGCGGGGTACAGGGCAGGTCGCGTGCGCGCATGTTGGTCAGCCAGCCCACACAGTCCAGACCAGTCACGGCCAGGGCGGTGGCACCGGCTTTTTTCAGCTCGTCACGCACCATGGCAATGCGCTGGGCGGCGGTGGCGCCGGTCTGCTCAACAGTCAGCAGCTCGCAGGGGGTGTCGGGCAGGGCCGGGCGCTCGCCGGTGGCGTCCCAGATCGGACTTGCCACGTCCTGGCTCTTGAGGGAGGCGCCCTTCTTGGCCAAGGCGTCGATGTACTCTTTGGCAATCGTGGCGGGGACGCAGCTGCCGTCCAGCAGCAGGGTGTCACCCGCGCCAAAGTGGTTCTCGAGGTATTCCGCCACGGTGGGCACCCCGGCGGAACCGGCGTGCATACATTCAATCTCGCTGCCTGCCAGCTGCTTGTCGGCCTGGACGTAGAAGCGGCCATCACACCACAGGGCGCTGCCGCTCAGGGTCACAACAAGGGTCGAGTTCTCGCCGATAAAGCCGGAAAACCACGGCAGTGCGTTGTAGTAGCCGGGCAGATACTCGCTGCAATGGGGATCGCTGGTCATGATGAGCACGCCGTTTGCGCCCGCGGCCTTGGCAGCAGCACGCAGCGCGGCGATTTTTTCATTGGTAGTCAAAATGGATCGCTCCTTTTTGTATATAAATGTGGGTTAGGTATATCATACCACTTTTTGGGGAAATAATAAATAGGAATTTTTATAGAGTTGTAGGGGCCGGATGTGCCCGGCCCGCGGCATAAAAAGCGCGCGAATGGTTGGGTTTTGCCGGTAGGGGTCGCATATATGCGGCCCGGCAGCGCGGTGGCCGCCGCAAAATTGCAGGGGCGGCATATATGCCGCCCCTACAGAGAGGCAGTAATCCAATAAATTTTGCAAAAAATTCAAAAATTACGGCGCAAAAAGGCGCAAAACCCCTTGACGCGTTTGTTATAATAGTATTAGCAGTTAGTGTAATAGATTGCCAACTATCTGAACATTTGAACACATCTTGAATAGAGGTACCCAACTATGGCAGAAAACAAAACCAAAATCGACATTTTCTCCGGCTTCCTCGGTGCCGGCAAGACTACCCTTATCAAAAAGCTCATCAAAGAGGCGTTCGCAGGCGAGAAAATCGTCCTGATCGAGAACGAGTTCGGCGAGATCGGTATTGACGGCGGCTTCATGCGTGAGGCCGGCATCCAGGTCAACGAGCTGAACTCCGGCTGCATCTGCTGCAGCCTGGTCGGCGACTTCCGCGAGGCGCTGAAAAAGGTCGTCGAGACCTACCACCCCGACCGCATCCTCATCGAGCCGTCGGGTGTTGGTAAATTGTCCGACGTTACCCGCGCTGTGGAGGGCGTGGCCGAGAGCCTGCCGGTCATCCTGAACAGCTTTGTCACCGTCGCCGACGTGAACAAGGTCAAAATGTATATGAAAAACTTTGGCGAGTTCTACGACGACCAGGTCAGCCATGCGTCCTGCATCATCCTGAGCCGCACCGGCAACGCCAGCGAGGAGAAGATCGCTGCCGCCGTCGCCCTGCTGGCCGAGAAGAACCCCACCGCCACCATCGTGACCACCGACTGGACCGCCTTGACCGGCGCACAGATCGTCTCAGTCATGGATGGCAAGCGCGACCTGGTCGCTGAGCTGCTGACCGAGGCTCGCGCTGCCAACGTGGCCCACGCGGACGAGGACGAGCATCATCACCACCACCATCACCATGATGAGGATGACCACGACGAGCACGAGTGCTGCCACCACGACCATGATGAGGATGAGCATGACCACGAGTGCTGCCATCACCACCATGACGACGATGAGGACGAGCATGAGCACGAGCATCATCATGAGCACCACTACGACGAGCACGGTGTCTGCTCCTGCGGGCATCATCACCACCACCATGACCACGACGCCGACGAGGTGTTCACGAGCTGGGGCAAGGAGACGGCCCACAAGTACAGCCGTGAGGACCTGGACAAGGCCCTGCACGCCCTGGACGAGGGCGCTTACGGCATGATCCTGCGCGCCAAGGGCATCGTGGACGGCGGCGACACCTGGTACGAGTTCGACATGGTTCCCGGCGAGCATGAGATCCGCACCTGCGGCCCCGACGTCACCGGCAAGCTCTGCGTCATCGGCTCCGAGCTGAAAGAGCACGAGATCGCGGAGTTGTTCCACGTTTGATGTTGCAGGGGGAGGGATTCATCCCTCCCGCAGGCCCGGCGGATAATGCCCCTTTGCCTTATACCACCGGGTAGGGGCGGCATATATGCCGCCCGCAGCTTTGCCGCAAACGACCGTCTGCCGTACACGCGCGGGCCGCATATATGCGGCCCCTACAACTCGGCTGCGATGGAGCGCCGCAGTTGTGGCGCACGGCTCGGGAGGGATAAATCCCTCCCCTACGAATATTTCTCCCGAAAGGACACCCCTATGCCTAAACAAATCCCTGTCTACCTCTTTGTCGGCCAGCTGGAAAGCGGCAAGACGAAATTCATCCAGGAAACGATGGAGGACCCCAACTTCGACTCCGGCGACAAGACCCTGCTGCTGGTCTGCGAGGAAGGTGAGGTCGAGTACGACCCCTCCAAGTTCGCTTTCGGCGGCGTGCACGTTGCCCAGATCGAGGACAAGAGCGAGCTGACCCAGGAGAACCTGACCGCCCTGGAAAAGAAATCCGGCTGCGGCCGCGTCATCATCGAGTACAATGGTATGTGGCTCGTGCAGGAATTGTACGACGCCATGCCGGACAACTGGCTCGTCTACCAGTGCCTGGCGACTGCCGACGGCACGACCATCAAGACCTACGCGGGCGACAGCGCCATGCGCAGCCTGCTGTTGGATAAGATTCGCGGCAGTGAACTGTTGGTCGTCAACCGTGCCGAGGCCGTCAACGACGACGAGAGCCGCCAGCTTATCCACAAACTGGTACGCCAGGCCAGCCGCCGCTGCGATATCGCCTACGAGTTCAAGGACGGCAGCGTTGCCTACGACGACATCCCCGACCCGCTGCCCTTTGATATTGACGCCCCGATCATCGAAATCCCCGAGGAGTTCTTCGGCGTCTGGTACATGGACTGCATGGACGACCCGAAGAAATACGACGGCAAGACGGTAAAATATCTGGCCCAGGTCTGCCAGACCCCGCAGGCCGGCAAGGGCGCGTTCGTGCCCGGCCGCTTCGCCATGACCTGCTGCGTGCAGGATATCCAGTTTGTGGGTATGCCCTGCAAGTACGACGACTACAAAAAGCTCGAACAGCGCAGCTGGATCAACATTACCGCCAAGGTCAACGTCAAGTATCATCCCATCTACAAAGGCCAGACCCCGGATTCTACCGGCCCGGTCCTGACCGCAGTCACCGTGGAGCCGGGCGAAAAGCCTGCCCAGGATGTGGTGATGTTCAGCTAAAAGTACCGCAAAAAAGCACCTGCCTTCGTGAGAAAGCAGGCGTTTTTTTGTTGGTCGGCTTGTAGGGGCCGGGCATGCCCGGCCCGCAGCCTTCCCGCAGACGACCGTCTGATTTTATGTTGAGGGCCGGACCTGTCCGGCCCCTACGGTGCGGCTTCTCTTTTTTACCCTCTCGTTCCCTCAATCTTGGAATCCGTGCTCCAGCCTTGCAAATCGGTGGGCGTCAAACTGGACATCCAATTCTCGTGCTCGTTCTCCCACTGATCCCAGGCGGCCTGGCTGCGGATGGCCGTGCCGCTCTCGAAGCTATCGTCCCAGGGGTTGACCGGGTCGGGATCGGTTGGATCCCAGCCGCGCTTGTCCTCGTCGTTGGGGTCGGTGTAGATCGTGCCGGGCTTGCCCATCGGGCCGGGGTCCTTGTCGTTATAAATCACGACCGGCGTGCCCAGCGGGCAGTTGTCATAGATCCACTTCACGTCCACCACGGCCAGCCGGATGCAGCCCAGGCTGGCGATGGTGCCCAGCTTGTTGAACTCGTCGTACTCCACGTCGTCCTTGTGCTGGCTGTAATACGGCACGCTGTGGAACAGGTAGCCGTCGTAAATGCGGGTGGCGTACTGGCCGTAGCTCGGGCCCATCAGCAGCCGCCAGCTGTAACTGACCGGCGTGGCGTAGTACCCGGTGGGGGTGTCGTTGCCCGCGCTGCACACCATGGCCATGTAGGGCGCGGCGTACTGGCCGGTGGCGGCATCCACGGTGTAGACCGTGACGACGCCCGCCTCACGGTTGACCGCCAGCAGATAGGGGTAATCGGCCTTGGCGTCCAGCGTCAGGCCCCAGCGGCCGAACTGCTCCACCAGGCTCGCCAGCGTCTCGGCGGCGTTGTCATCCCAGGTTGCGGGGTCCTTCACGTCGGGGGCGTCCTTGGTGGCGTTGTTCGTGGCGGAGGCCATGGCGGGCACCATCGTCGGCTCCGGCGTGGCGGTGGGGGCGGGGGTGCTTTCCGGCGTGGTGGTGGGCTGTGCCGTGGGCACAGGGGTGGGGTCCGGTGCGGCGTTGGGCATTTCTACACAGCTGCACAGCAGGGTGACAACCAGCAAAAGCGGAAGAATACGGCGTAAAATCGACATAAATGCTCCTTAGTGTTTGGTGACGCCGTACTCCTCGGCGACGAATTTTTCCAGCGCGGCAAAGCTGCGGCGAACCTTTTCGGTTTCGATGCAGTACGCCATGCGGAAGTAGCCCGGGCAGCCGAAGCTGTCGCCGGGGACCAGTGCCAGGTCATATTGCAGCGCCTTCTGGCAGAACACCTTTGCGTCGTCCTCCAGCGCTTTCGGGAAGATATAGAACGTACCGTCGGGCTTTACGACCGTGAAGCCCAGGGCTTTCAGCTCGTCGTAGATCAGGTTCATGTTTGTCTCATACACGGACAGGTCGCTGGTCACGTCCAGGCAGCGCTCCACGGCCATCTGGATGAGGGACGAAGGGCAGTTGTGGCCGGTCCCGCGGGAAATTTGGCCGCACATCGGCACGATGTACTTGGCCCCCTCGCACCGGGGGTTGGCGGCCACATAGCCCATGCGCTCGCCCGGGATGCTCAAGCTCTTGGAGAAGGAGTAGCAGGTCAGCGTATCATCGTAGAATTTGGCAGGGTAGGGCGTGACGGCGCCGCCGAACGCGATCTCGCGGTACGGCTCGTCGGACAGCAGGAAGATGTGGTGGCCGTACTTGGCGGACGCCTCGGTCAAAAAGTCCGCCAGCTGCCGCAGGGTCGCCTCGCTGTACGCGGTGCCGCTGGGGTTGTTGGGGCTGTTGATGAGCACGGCAGCGGTGTTTTCGTCCACCAGCCCGGCAAAGGCATCAAAGTCGATCTGGAAATCCGCGCACCGGGGCGGTGTGACCCGCAGCGTCAGGCCCGCGCCCTCGACATAGGGCTTGTACTCGGGAAAGAAGGGGGCAAAGGTCACGATGTTCTGCCCGGGCACAGCCACGCAGCGCATGGCGTGGGCCAGCGCACCCGCCGCGCCGGTGGTCATAAAGATATGGTCGGCGGTGTAGTCCATGCCAAAGCGGCGGTTCAGGCTCTCGGCCACGGCCTTCCGGGTCGAGGGCAGCGTCAGCGTCGGCGTGTAGCCATGCAGCTGGACCGGGTCGGTGTTTTTCAGCAGGTCTTCGCAGGTCTCGGTGAACTGCGGCGGGCAGGGGACAGATGGATTCCCCAGCGAATAGTCAAAGACATTCTCGTAGCCGATTTCCTTGCCCCGCGCGGTGCTCCACTCAGAAATTTGGCGGATAACCGACTTGGCCCCCAGCATATCTTTATAGTGCTGTGCAATCATAATAACAGCTCCTTTGCAAAATGTTTGTCGAGATGCGGGAGGGGGAACGGCAGTCCCTACTGGGCACTTTCCCGCCGCCGCAAACGGCCACGGCGGCCAGAGGACTGGCCGCCCTACATGTGACATGGGAAAGGCTGCTCCCCTGCGGGGCGTCGAGGACGCCGCCCCCTACAATCCTTGCCGTAAACCTTCCGGCCACCCCGTAGGGGCCGGGCATGCCCGGCCCGCAACTTACCGACAAATCCCTTTTACGGTCAATCCGTAGGGGAGGATTCATCCCTCCCGGGCACCCTCACCCCAAAATCACCTTTTCCAGGGCGGCGGCGTCCTCGGCAAGGTATTCGGCCCCGGCTTCGGTCAGCTCCTCGCGGGTCCGGAACCCCCACAGCACGCCGCAGCAGGGCAGACCTGCATTGTGGGCGGTCTCCACGTCCACATTGCTGTCACCCACATACAGCACGCCGCCGTCAGGCTTTACGCCAAGCGCCGCCATCAGCGCCCGCGTGCCCTCGGGGGCGGGCTTTGTCGGTACGTCGGGCAGGGCACCGCGCACGATTTCAAACAGGCTGGCGTCAAAATACCGGGCCACCACCGCGCGGGCAAACTCGTCCGCCTTGTTGGAGAACACGGCCATCCGCACCCCGGCGGCTTTCAGCCGGGCCAGCAGTGTCGGTATGCCAGGGTAGGGCGCGGTCTTGTCGTGCATATGCGCGCCGTATACTTTGTCAAACTCGGCCAGCGTGGCGGCCAGCTGGGCCGGGCTGCGGCAGTCGGCGGGGCTGAACCGCTCCACCAGCTTGGGGATGCCGTTGCCCACAAAGTAGCAGTATTCGGCCGCCGTGTGCTGGGGCCAGCCGTGGGCCGCGCAGACCCGGTTGGCCGAGTCGGCCAGGTCGTCGATGGTATTCAAAAGTGTGCCGTCCAAATCAAACAGTACGGTTTTATACATTTCCCAAAACCTCTTTGCACAAGAAATCACTCTTATTATAGTTGCATTTGACGAAAACAGCAACCCACCGCGCCCATTTACAGTAAAAAAGATGTAAAATCTCAAAAAAATGTTCCCATTTTCTTGTTTTATGGTATGATAGTAGGTAGCAAATAAGGAGGCTTCCCACTTATGGAATTGTTTTTGGACCTGCTGCGCTCGGTCGTCTACGGCGTGATCGAGGGCATTACCGAATGGCTGCCCATCTCCAGCACCGGCCACATGATTTTGGCCGAGCAGGTGCTCAAGTTCAGCCTGAGCGCGGAATTTATGGAGATGTTCCGCGTCGTCATCCAGCTGGGCGCGATCATGGCGGTCGTGGTGCTGTATTTTAAAAAACTGTGGCCGTTCTGCGGCGACAACGGCTGTGATTCCGGCCTGGCAAAGCACATCCGCTGGCCTGTGCTGCGCCTATGGCTGAAAATCATTGTTGCCTGCCTGCCCGCTGCCGTGCTGGGCCTGCTGCTGGACGACTGGATGGACGCGCATTTTTATAACAGCGTCGTCGTGGCGGTCATGCTCATCGTCTACGGCATCGCGTTTATCCTCATCGAGCGCCGCCCCCGTGTGCCCGCCACCACCAAATTGAGCCGCATCACCTACAAGCAGGCGATCATCATCGGCGCATGGCAGGTGCTGGCGCTCATCCCCGGCACGTCCCGCAGCGGCGCGACCATCATTGGCGGCCTGCTCTGCGGCATGAGCCGCGCCTGCGCGTCGCAGTTCACCTTCTTCCTGGCAATCCCGGTCATGGCGGGTGCGTCGGGCCTCAAGCTCGTCAAGTTCCTGGTGGGCGGCGGCGTGTTCACCGTTGCCGAGGTCGGTGCCCTGCTGGTGGGCTGCATCGTGGCGTTTGTCGTGTCCATCATGGCAATCCGCTTCCTGATGGATTACGTCAAGAAGCACACCTTCACGATCTTCGGCTGGTACCGCATCGCCCTGGGCATCCTGGTTCTGGGCATCTGGGCATTGCAGAGCTTCGTGCTGGCGTAAAATACACAATAGAAAATCCGCTGCTTCCCCATGCCGGGGGAGCAGCGGATTTTTTGTGGCGGTTGCGCGGTAGGGGCCGGGCATGCCCGGCCCGCGGCTTTCCCGCAGGCGCGATTTTACCTTTCTGTTGCGGGCCGGACATGTCCGGCCCCTACAACTTTATGGATTTTTCGGGAACGTTACCCTTTCTTGCGCCCGATCCACAGGGCCGCGCCGCCGCTCACCACCAGCATCACCCACAGCAGGGCAATATTCGCGCCATCCCCGGTAGCGGGAATCGTGCTTACCGCCTGCGGGGCAGGGGTGGCTGTGGGCGCAGCGGTGGGAGCCGTAGTTGGTGCAGGCGTGGGGGCCTGGGTCGCAGCCGGGGCGGTGCTCTCCTGCGGGGCCTGGGTGGGGGCCGCGGTAGGCACCGCTGTGGGGGCTGCCGTCGGTGCGGGCTTTTTCTCCAACGCGGCAAGGGCACTCTGGATGGCGGCGGCCATGGCGTCCACTTCGCTTTGCTGGGTAATATCCTTCGTGCGGTCAACGGCATCAATGGCCGTCTGCACCGCCGCAAAGTTGGTGTAGTCGTCCGGGTTCAGGGCGTTGGCCTTGGTGATGGCGGCGTCCACGGCGGTGTAGTCCGCACCTTTCCGCGTCAGATGCTCCAACGCGTTCAGGATGGTCTGTGCCATGGCGTCTACGTCGGACTGGCGGGTGCGGTCATAGCCGCGCACGACCGCATTTACAGCGGCGTCAACGTCGGAGAAATTGGTGTAATCATCCCGGTTTCGCTTGGCGACTTCGGCAAGGGCCGCGTCGACTGCGGTATAATCGGCGGGGCTGGAACCCAGAATGGGGAAACCGTTGCCGTTTGCGAAAGAAGCGCCTAACAGACCTGTAACCGTGCCGTCGGCGAACTCTTCCGCAGTCTTTTCGGTGGAAGTATCTTCTGTTAGCGTATTGTGGCTGCCGGGGGTAACAGTAACGGTGCCCCGGTAACAGTTGTTGGTGATAATTTTTGCGGTGTACGAATCACCATTCGTTTGCAAGTAGCCAACAAAAGCGCCAACGCTGTCAAAGTCGTACTGACTGTCAGCTGCGATAGAAACTTGGGTGTTATAGATAAAGCAATTCGTAAGAGAGAGAATCTCCTCAGTAACTTGACCGCAGAAGCCGCCGACACAGTTACTATTCTGTACGTTGGAAGAAGAAGCAGTAACGGTGGAATTGGCTACATAGCAATCGGTAAAGGAAGAGGAACCGTTGGCATAGCTATCATCCAGTTCACCGACAAAACCGCCACAGTATGAAGTAGCTCGAATTTCATTGTTTACAGAGGCACATTTGGTAAATTTGCCACCAGAAGAAAGGCCGACCAATCCGCCAGCACGGTTACTGTTGCGAGGGGTGCGGCTGCTGCTTAGTTTGGAGCCAGAAACAGAGCAGTTGGCGATTTCAGAATCAAGAACGATACCGGCAAGGCCACCGGCAAAGGCTTGGTCATTATCACCTACCGCAGAAAATTCAACTTTCTCTATATGTAGGTTGCTGATAGAACCAACACACACACTGCCAAAAATACCGGCAAGTGTATAACCGTTGTCCGTTTTGCCGGAGGAAACGGCATTGCGAATTACATGATTGCCACCGTCGTAGTGACCGGAAAAGTAAAAGTGGGATTCATCACTGTACCCGATAGGATTCCAGGCTGCGCCCTGCAAATCAATATCCGCAGTTTGCTTGAAGTAGTAACCGTGGAAGTTGCCAAGACCGCAGCCGTCGGCATCATAGGCGTTGGCGGGATGCGTATCATCGTTGATAAAATCCGCCAGCGCCTTCAAATCGGCGGCGGTACTGATAAGCCAGGGGTCGTCCTGCGTGCCGCTGCCCCCGCTCAAAAATTCATTGGGGGGGTGACGGCGAAAGCCGAGATGGGCAGTGCGGTGAAGCAGAGCACCAGCGTCAGCAGCAGACTTAGGAACTTGCTGTTGTGTTTCATGGGGTCGCGTCCTTTCCTGTAATAAAATACTATATAAAGTCATTTTAATACGCACACGGGCAAAATGCAAGATGGGTAGGGAAATTTTGGGGAATGAGAAAGAAAAAACCGGAACGGCTGGGGGCCGTCCCGGTGGTGGGGGTGTTAAGGGGATAGGGGCTTTTGCGATCCAGCCTTTATGGCAGCTTTACCCCTTCGGGAACGTCACCCGTATCGTCGTGCCGGTCCCGACCTGGCTTTGCAGGTCTATCTTCGCATCATGCAGCAGGGCAATGTGCTTGACGATCGCCAACCCCAGGCCCGTGCCGCCGGTGGCTTTGGAACGGCTCTTGTCCACGCGGTAGAACCGCTCAAACACGCGGGTCTGGCTGTCCTGGGGGATGCCGATGCCGTTGTCCTCGACCTCAAAATAGGGGCAGCCGTCATTGCCAACGCCGCAGCGCAGCTCCACATGGCCGCCCGGGCGGTTGTAGCGGATGGCATTGTCGCACAAATTCTGTGCAAGCTCGCTCAACTGGTCGCGGCTGCCGCGCACGGTGGCGGGCCTGACGTCGTATTGCAGCGTTACATAGGCCCGGCGGGCGTTCACCGTCATGTTCTGGGCCGTCTCCTTGACCAGCGCGGCCAGATCCACCGGGGTAAACTCGGTCACGGTCTCACGGCTGTGGCTGGCTTGGGTGCTGTCCAGCTCGCTCAGCTGCAAAATATCGCTGACCAGCGCGATCATCCGCTGTGCTTCCTTGTGGATGCGCGCGGCGAACGTCGGCACGTCGGCGGGCTTTGCCATGCCGGTTTCAATCAGCTCGGCATAGCCGGAAATGCTCGTCAGCGGGGTTTTCAGCTCATGGCTGACATTGGCGGTAAACTCCCGGCGCATCGTCTCGTTGTCCTCCCGCAGCTTGCGGTCGGTCTGGATGGTCCGTGCCAGGGGGATAAGCTCCTGATAGGGTACATCGGCCTCGATGGTGTCCAGGTGCTCGGCCAGGTGGTTGATAGGCTGCACCATGCGGCGGGTCAGCCACCAGCTGAACAGCGTTGCAGCGGCCAAAATCAGAACCATGGCCGCGCAGAGCAGCGGCAGGGTGTCGGTGCTCAGGCCCCAGATGCTGGCAATATCCTCGCCCACGCGCAGCACCTGCGCACCGTCGGGCGTGTCGATGCGCACGGCGTAGTAGTGGGTCTCCCGGCGCACGGTCTCACTCTCACGGGTGACGCTGGCGGTGCCGTCGGCCATGGCCTGCTGGAACTCCGGCCGGTCGGCGTGGCTGGGCAGGTGGGAGTCCATGACGGCGTACACGGTGTTTGCGGCATCGTAGACAAGGGCCGAGGTCTTGCTGTCAAACAGCACGGTGCCGTCGCCGTTGATAAGCGTAAAGCGCGGCGCATCAACGCCCGGTTTCGGCAGCAGGCTGACCAGCGTTTTGGCGTCGTGGGTGGGCTGGGCCTTGTAGGCAGCGGCGTAGCTGCCGCCCAGCTGGGCCAGGTAGTCGTCCACGCGGTCGGTGTAGCTGCGCTGGAACAGAACGGTGGCCGCCGCCAGCATGGCCAGTACGCAGAGCACGCCGGTCAGGATCAGGCCGCGCCGATAGCGGCGGGTCATGCTCAAGGGCTGTTTTTCGCGGCGCTGCTCGTCAGTCATCACTGCCCTCCGTGCTCAGCTTGTAGCCCACCTTGCGCACGGTGCGGATAGCCTCGCCCGCCGCGCCCAGCTTTTGGCGCAGCGTGCGCACGTGCATATCGATGGTGCGGGATTCCAGCAGATCATCGGTGTCCCAGACGTCCTTCATGATGCGTTCACGGGCCAGGACTTCCTCCGGGTGCTCCAAAAACAGATGCAGCAGCGCATATTCTTTAAAGGTCAGCTCTACCGGCGCACCGCCGACGCGGACCGTGCGGGCCATGTCGTCCAGTACGATTTCGCCAAAATGCAGCGTCGATGCAGCGGGCGCGGGGGCGGCCGCCCCCGCGCGGCGCAGCACAGCCTTGACGCGGGAGATGAACTCCATGATGCCGAAGGGCTTGCACAGGTAGTCGTCCGCGCCGTGGTCCAGCCCCTTGACGACGTCGATCTCGCTGGTCTTGGCCGTGACCATAATGACCGGGATGGACGCCGTGGCGGTGTTGGCGCGGAGCTTGGTCAAAATCTGGTAGCCGTCCTCGTCAGGCAGCATGACGTCCAGAATGACCAGCTCGGGCCGGGTATCGCGCAGTGCAGCCCAAAAGCTGGCCGCGTCCTCGCAGCCGCGGGCGTCATAGCCGTTGGACTGCAGCGCGTATTGCTCCAGCTCACGGATGCTGGAATCGTCCTCGACGATATAGATCATAGTAAATACTCCTTACTATAAACGTAGGGACCGGGCATGCCCGGCCCGCGGCTTTGCGTGGCCGTCCGATAACGGGCGGCTGCTTTTCTGTTGCGGGCGGGGCATGCCCCGCCCCTACAAAAAGGCTTCCCCCTCGGGGAAAGGCTTTCAGCCTTCGGCCTGATTCTCCGCAGGCTCGGAATATGCCTCCGGCGGGAAGGTGTAGCGGCCACGGTATTTCTCGTAGCGCTGCTCAAATTTTACGCTGCCGCCGTGCTTGACGTTGGCAAGATACTCGTGGGTGTCGAACTTGTCCGCCGCAACCTCGATCATCGCGACCGCAATGTTCGAGCAGTGGTCGGCGATGCGCTCGTAGTTCGTCAGCAGATCATCCAGCACAAAGCCGTACTCGATGGTGCAGACACCGGCCTGCAAACGGGCAATGTGGCGGGTCTTGACCTCGCGCACCAGGCCGTCCACGACCTGCTCCAGCGGCTCGATTTTGCCGGCGGCGTAGGTGTCGCCCTTCTGGAATGCGTCCACCGTGCGGTTGACGATATCCTGCACGGCGGCTTCAAGAACGGACAAATCGTTGAGGGCTTCCTCGCTGAATTTGATGTTTTTCGTGCGGATCTCCTCGGCCGTTTTGATGATGTTCACGGCGTGGTCGGACACACGCTCAAAATCGCCGATGGTGTGCAGCAGCGTGTTGATGGTGCGGTTATCCTCGCCCGAAAGATGCTTGGCGCTCAGCTTGACCAGGTAGGTGCCCAGCACGTCCTCATAATGGTCAACAGCGTCCTCTTTGCGCAGGACTTCATCCGCAATGGCGTCGTTCCAGACGCGGGTGGTGGACATGGCCTGCAAAAGCGCGGTGCGGCAGATTTCCGCCATATCGCTGCCGGTCAGCATGGCGCGCCCAACAGCCACAGAGGGGGTGGTGAGCAGACGCTCGTCCAGCAGGGTGTTCTCCTGCTTTTTGTCGGCGGGGGAGTCGGGCACGGTCAGGATGGCCAGCTTTTCCAGCAGGCGGTTGAAGGGCAGCAAAATAGCGGTCGTTACCACGTTGAAAACCGTGTGAACGATGGCAATGCCGAAGGTGTTGGCGGTCTCGTTAAAGAAAGAGAATTGGATGAGCGCGTTCAGCCCGTAGAACCCGCACAGGAAGAGGATCGTGCCGATAACGTTAAAATAGAGATGGACAAAGGCGGTGCGCTTGGCGTTTTTGTTGGCACCGGCGGAGGAAATCAGCGCTGTGACGGTGGTGCCGATGTTCTGGCCCATGATGATGGGCACGGCGGCGGAGTAGGTGACGGCGCCGGTGCTGGTCAACGCCTGCAAGATACCGACGGAGGCCGACGAGGACTGCAAAACAGCCGTCAGCACTGCGCCCGCGATAACGCCGAGGATGGGATTTTTGAAGCTGAGGAACAGATCCATGAACCACGGCTCATCGGCCAGCGGGGACATGGCATGGGACATCGTGTTCATGCCGGCCATCAAAATGGCGAAGCCCAGCAGGATTTTACCGACGCCGCGCTTGCGGTCCTTGCCGATCATATACATCCAGATGCCGATAAAGCCGAGGATCGGACTCCAGGCATTGGGGTTCATCATCTGGGTGATGAAGCTGTCACCCTCGAGGCCGGACAGCGACAGCAGCCAGCCGGTGACGGTGGTGCCGACATTCGCGCCCATAATGACGCTGATGGCCTGATGCAGTTCCATCAAACCGGAGTTGACGAAGCCGACCGCCATAACGGTGGTGGCACCGCTGGACTGAATGACGGCGGTGACGGCCATGCCGAGCAGCAAGCCGCGGATGGGGCTGCTGGTCATGGTGGACAGGATACCCTGTAATTTGCTGCCGGCGGTCTGCTCCAGCGCTTTCCCCATCAGGTCCATGCCATACAGGAACATGGCAATGCCGCCCATCAGGGTGAACACATTAAAAATGGTCATCCGGTGTTACACATCCATTCTCTTATTTTGTTTACACTATACCGCCTTCTATTATAATGTATGCGCACAAAGCACACCACCACGACAAGGTAAATGTTGTGTAAAATTTGTGTAAAGCCGCAGGGGCGGGGTGTCCTCACCCCGCCCCCTACAATCGTTGCCGCCAACCTGCCGCCACATCCCGTTTCCCCATCGCCGCCCTGTAGGGGCCGGGCATGCCCGGCCCGCAACTTACCGCCAAATCCCTTTCACGGTTTAATCCGTAGGGGCGGGATTCATCCCTCCCGGGCACTTCCCGCCGCCGCAAACAGCCACGGCGGCCAGAGGGCTGGCCGCCCTACAACCCCACTTAAAAATCCGTGTGTAGGGCAGGGTGCCCTCACCCCTCCGCCTCTCTTCCCATCCCGCACCCCCGCTGTTTTTGCATATTCTTTACAAACTTTACCGTTCCCACACAAAACCGGGGACATCTTTGCAAAAGCTTTACCGCGATTGTACCGCACCATGGTCGATACCCGCAAAAAAAGGCGGTACAATAGGGTCGTTCCGATGAGAACACACCCAAAACACTATACCAAAAACAATATTGGGGAAAAGGGAGAATACTTTACATGAAACGTACTTCTGCAATCGCTGCTTTTACCGCTGCCGCTCTGGCACTGAGCCTTGCCGCCTGCGGCTCCGCTGATTCCACCGCTGACACCGCCGCCGAGAGCACGGCGGCTTCCACCGAGGCTGTCTCCTCGGAGGCTGCTTCCGAGGCTGCCCCTGCCGGCGACTTCGACACCGACCAGGATATCACCGTCATCTCCCGAGAGGACGGCTCCGGCACCCGCGGCGCCTTCATTGAACTGACCGGCGTTGAGGAGAAGAACGCCGACGGCAAGAAGGTCGACAACACCACCGAGGCAGCCGCCATCCAGTCCAGCACCAACGGCGTCATGACCGCTGTTGCCAACGATGAGACCGCTATCGGCTACATCAGCCTTGGCTCTCTGAACGACACCGTCAAGGCCGTCACGGTCGGCGGTGTGGCCGCCTCCGCCGAGACCGTCAAGGACGGCAGCTATGTGCTGGCCCGTCCGTTCAACATCGTTACCAACGGCGATGCCACCGACCCTGTGGCCGTGGACTTCATCGCCTACTGCCTGAGCAAGGACGGCCAGGCACTCGCCACCGATAAGGGCTACATCGGCGAGGACGGCGCGGACTACACCTCCGCCCAGCCTGCCGGCAAGATCACCGTCGGTGGTTCTTCCTCCGTCTCTCCGCTGATGGAGAAGCTCATCGAGGCCTACAAGACCGTCAACCCCAACGCCGAGCTTGAGCTGCTGACCACCGACTCCACCACCGGTGTTTCCGGTGCGCTGGACGGCACCTACACCATCGGCATGGCCAGCCGTGAGCTGAAGGACTCCGAGACCGAGGCCGGTGCCCAGGCTACCGTCCTGGCACTGGATGGCATCGCCGTCGTCGTCAACCCTGCCAACACCACCGAGGATCTGACCGTTGACCAGATCAAGGGCATCTACACCGGCGAGCTGACCACCTGGGCCGATGTGCAGTAACTAAGCAGTCTTGTAGGGGCGGGGCATGCCCCGCCCGCAGCGTACCCGTGACCGCGCGGTTATGGGTAGGCCGCGGGCCGGACATGTCCGGCCCCTACATGGCATATAACCAAAGGAGTATAGGAAATGACCTCCAAGCTAAAAGAAGGCGTCATGCAGGTGGTGTTCACACTCTGCGCCTGTGTATCTATTTTGGCAGTGGCGCTCATCTGCATCTTCCTGTTTGCGAACGGCGTGCCTACTTTGTTCAAAATCGGCCCGCTCAAGTTCCTGCTGGGCACCACTTGGAAGCCCGGCAACGATATCTTCGGCATCCTGCCGATGATCCTGGGCAGCATCTACGTCACGGCGGGGGCTATCCTCGTCGGCGTGCCCATCGGCCTGCTGACCGCCATTTATATGTCCAGGTTTGCCTCGCCCCGCATCAACAAAATCATGCTCCCGGCGGTGCAGCTGCTGGCGGGTATCCCGTCGGTCGTGTACGGCTTCTTCGGTATGATCGTGCTGGTGCCCGCCGTGCAGGCCATGGTCAAGACGCCCTTCTTCAAGACGGTGCTCCACGTCAAAAGCGGCAAGGGCATGAGCCTTTTCACCGCCGCCGTGCTGCTGGGCATCATGATCCTGCCCACCATCATCACGGTCAGCAAGACGAGCCTGGACGCCGTTCCCAACAGCTACTATGAGGGCAGCCTGGCCCTGGGCGCGACCCATGAGCGCAGCGTTTTCTGCGCGGTGCTGCCCGCCGCCAGGTCCGGCGTGCTGTCGGCGGTCATTCTCGGCATCGGCCGTGCCATCGGCGAGACGATGGCGGTCGTCATGGTCGCAGGCAACCAGACCTGGATGCCCAAGGGCCTGTTCCAGGGCCTGCGCACGATGACCTCCAACATCGTCATCGAGATGGGCTACGCCGCCGACCTCCACCGCGAGGCGCTGATCGCCACCGGCGTTGTGCTGTTCATCTTTATCCTGCTCATCAACCTCTGCTTCAGCCTTGTGAAAGGGGGCAGCGACCATGCCTGAGATTGCCGCAACGCAAACGGTCGCCGATATGACCTACGCAAAACCCCATGAGTTCATGCCCAGCGGCGGGCAGAACCGCCGCGCCGCCCGCGCACAGGCTGCCGCGCTGCGGTGGCTGGTGCGGATCGCCGCCTTCCTGACGGCCGCCGTGCTGGTGTTCCTGATTGGCTACATCCTCGTCATGGGCATCCCCAACCTCAAGCCCGAGCTTTTCGCATGGGAGTATAACTCCGAGAATGTCTCGCTGATGCCCGCGCTTATCAATACCGTGCTGATGACCGCCTTCGCGCTGCTTATCGCCACGCCGCTGGGCATCTTTGCCGCCATCTGGCTGGTCGAGTACGCCCGCCGCGGCAGCAAGCTGGTCAAGGTCGTGCGCGTCACGACCGAGACCTTGCAGGGCATCCCGTCCATCGTCTATGGCCTGTTCGGTATGCTGTTCTTCGTCACCCAGCTGCACTGGGGCTACTCGCTGATCGCCGGTGCATTCACGCTGGCCATCATGGTATTGCCCGTCATCATGCGCACGACCGAGGAAGCGCTCATCGCCGTGCCTGACTCCTACCGCGAGGGCAGCTTCGGCCTCGGCGCGGGCAAGCTGCGCACGGTGTTCACCATCGTGCTGCCCAGCGCCATGCCCGGTATCCTGTCCGGTGTCATTCTGGCGACGGGCCGCATCGTGGGCGAGACTGCCGCGCTGATCTACACGGCCAGCTCGGTCGCAAAGATCCCCACCAGCGTATTCAGCTCGACCCGCACGCTGGCCGTACATATGTACCTGCTCTCCAACGAGGGTCTCTACATCGGCCAGACTTACGGCACCGCCGTTGTGCTGCTGGTGCTGGTGCTGGTCATCAACTGCCTGTCCGGCTTTCTGGCCGGCAAGTTGGCGAAGAAGTAAAGCCGCCTGCGGGGCGTCGAGGACGCCGCCCCCTACATACGCAGCAGCTTGTAGGGGCCGGGCATGCCCGGCCCTCGGCAGACCCATTACCGCTCTGCTTCCGTAAGGCTGAGGGCCGGACATATCCGGCCCCTACGGCTCGGCAAAGGCATATATGCGGTCTATAAACAAAGATATAGCAAAGAGGTCATTGCATGAACAAATTTGAAGTCCGCGGCATGGACCTGTACTACGGCAGTTTCCATGCACTGAAAAACATCAACATCAACATCCCGGAGAAGGAGATCACCGCCTTCATCGGGCCTTCCGGCTGCGGTAAATCCACGTTTTTGAAGAGCCTGAACCGGATGAACGACCTGGTCGAGGGCTGCCGCATCTCCGGCGACATCAAACTGGACGGCGTCGATATCTATAAGGACAAGATGGACGTCAACGTCCTGCGCAAGCGCGTCGGCATGGTGTTCCAGAAGCCGAACCCGTTCCCGATGTCGATCTATGACAACATTGCCTACGGCCCGCGCACCCACGGCATCCGCAATAAGGCGCAGCTGGACGAGATCGTCGAAAAATCCCTGCGCGGCGCGGCCATCTGGGACGAGGTCAAGGACCGCCTGAACAAGAGCGCACTGGGTATGTCCGGCGGCCAGCAGCAACGCCTGTGCATTGCCCGCGCCCTGGCGGTCGAGCCGGAGGTCCTGCTGATGGACGAACCCACCAGCGCCCTGGACCCGATCTCGACCTCGAAAGTCGAGGAGCTGGCCACCGAGCTGAAGGAAAACTACACCATCGTCATGGTCACCCACAATATGCAGCAGGCCGCGCGTATCAGCGATAAGACGGCGTTTTTCCTGCTGGGCGAGCTGGTGGAAATGGGCCCGACCGAGCGCGTCTTTGCCACGCCGGTGGACAAACGTACCGAGGATTACATCTCGGGCCGTTTCGGTTGAGGAGGTTTACAATGGGTACAAGTGTACGCAAAATGTACGATGCGGAATTGTTGCAGCTGGACACGATGCTGGC
>OLOS01001476.1_pt1 | contig 19140 bp, 17 predicted proteins | sample 1672631 | NCBI WGS metagenome assembly OLOS01 (sample SAMEA3136707, study PRJEB25190) | human gut metagenome | biome: human gut; feature: human-associated habitat; material: faeces | place: Austria | collected 2013 | reverse complement strand
CGCCCTCGACGCAGTTTCCTCCAGATGCTGTTCCAGCAGAAGCTCGTCCCGCTCGGCCAGCGCCTCGCGCACGTCGCCCGCCATCAGCACACAGTCGCCGGAAAGCAGCCTGCGCATCTGCGCCGTCACGCGCGCAATGTCCGCGCCCTCCCTGTCCGTCTTATTCAGAAAAATAATCGTCGGGATTTTCCGCTTTTGCAGCAGCCTGAAGAGCGTCACGGTGTGGCTCTGCACGCCCTCCGCGCAGGAGACGACGAGCAGCGCCGCATCCAGCACGGACAGCGCGCGCTCCATCTCGCCGGAAAAATCGACGTGCCCCGGCGTATCCATCAGCGTGACGAAAAGCGGCTCGCCGCCCGAAACCGGCCACGAAAGCGTCGCCTGTTCGGTGAAAATCGTGATGCCGCGCGCGCGCTCCATCGGATCATCGTCCATGAAGGCGTCGCCGTGATCGACGCGGCCGCAGGCGCGAATCACGCCCGCGCGCCTGAGAAGCTGTTCGCAGAGCGTCGTCTTGCCCGCGTCAACGTGCGCCGCAACCCCGAGCGTCAGATTCATGGCTGTTCCTCCGTCTGCGCTTTCGCCGCCTCGTCCTCCTCGCGGATGCGGTCAAATACCGCATCCACCACCTTCTGCTGGTGGCGCGTGAACTTGTGCCCGTCGAGATAGGCCTTCGCCATCTCCGGCCTGCGCCGCAGGGTGATATACAGCGATTCGCTGAGCTGCCAATCGACGATGTGCGCGTGGTTGCCGTTGAGCAGCGGTTCGGGCACGGTCAGCCCCTCGAACTCGCGCGGGCGGGTATACTGCGGGTATTCGAGCAGGCCGGAGGAAAAGCTCTCCGTCTGTGCGCTCTCCTCGCAGCCCAGCACGCCCGGCACGAGCCGCGCCACGCAGTCCACCAGCACCATCGCGCCCAGTTCGCCGCCGGTCAGGACGTAATCGCCGATGGAAATCTCCTCGTCGATGCACAGATCCAGCGCGCGCTGATCCACACCCTCGTAGTGGCCGCAAAGCAAAATCAGCTCGTCCTCCTTGGCGAGCTGCTCGGCCTTCTTCTGCGTCAGCGTTTCGCCGCGCGGGGAGAGATAGATGCGCTTCACCCTTCTGCCGCCCTGCACGTCGCGAATCGCGTCCACAATCGGCTGGGCGAGCATCACCATGCCCGCACCGCCGCCGAAGGGCGCGTCGTCGGTATTGTGGTGCTTGTTTTTGGAATACGCGCGGATATCCACCTCGCGGATCTCCAAAATGCCCGCCTTTTCCGCGCGGCCGAGCATGCTCGTGTGCAGCGGGGTGAACATCTCCGGGAAGGTGGTCAGAATCGTGATTTTCATTTGTCCTCCGTGGGCTGGGAAGAGAGCAGCGTCATCTCCTGCCGCGCCATCTCTTCGAGCACGGCGTACATCTGCTCCTCCTGCGTGGCGATTTCCAGAATCTCGATTTCGCGCAGGGTGACGGTTTCCTCCTCCGCCTCGCGGCCGAAGAAATCCAGCAGCCGCAGCTTGAGCCGCAGCCCGTTGGCCTCCAGCACGCGGCCGGTAATCATGTCGTCGCCCATGATGATGGAGACGATCTCCCCGCGCTCCTTGCAGGCCAGCAGCACACTGAGCAGCAGATCGGTGTCCTCCGCGGGCGCTTCCGTAAAGAAGCAGCGATGGTGCTGCTTGTGGTAAGCGAGCAGCATCGCCAGCCGCTGTTCGTATTCCTCCCCGGCGAGCACCTGAATGACGTCCTGATTGCGCCGCACGCGCCAGCCGTCAATCTGTCCCCACGGGCTCAAATCGCACATGAGCACATGCTGCCCGTCCACCGCCTCCACAAACCCCGCGGAGAACCCCTCCGGGTCTTCCGGGTCGGTGTAGACGGAAGCCAGCGCGCCCTGCGCCGCCAGAATCCTGAGCAGGTAAACCATATATCCGTTCGTCATCGTTTCTTTTTCTCCCTCGCCCCCTCCCAGAGGGAGCCTTTTGGCCTAAGCGCCGCGGCAGGCGCGTCAATATCTCCGCTTGGGCAGATAGAACCGTCGGCTGCCCCAGATATCCACAATCATAATGCACGGTTCGCCCGCGCAGACGGGCATTTCCAGCGTCGCGGCGAGCGCCGGGGTCGCCACGCTCCGCACGCTGGATGCATACCGGCGGTAGGTATCGCCCTGCACAAAGCCGCAGCTCCATTGATCCACCGCGTCCAGCCCGTTGATGCCCATGGCCTGCGTGGCCGCGTTTTCAAAGCTGATCAGCCGCACGGTGTAGGAGCTGATGGCCGGGAAGACCTCGGCCTCCACCGCGCAGTCGTCCGCGCCGCAGGGCGCTTCCACGTCGAAGGTGAAATCCAGCGGCTTGCCCGCCGTGCTCTGTGCCAGCCGCTTGCCCGTCGCCGCAATCGCCAGCGGGCTTTGATCGACACACAAAAAACGCCGGTTCAGCCCCGCCGCCGCGACGGCCGACGTGCCGCTGCCCGCAAACAGGTCGCAGATGAGGTCACCCTCCTGCGAGGAACAGCTCACGATGCGCTCCAGCAGCTTCAGCGGCTTCTGCGTTTCATAGCCGGTGCGCTGGGGGTCTTTTTGCTGAAGGTGGCTGATGTCGTCCCAGACGTCGCCGGGATAGGCCGGTTCGTCGTCGTAATAGCGGTATTCCTTGCCGCCGGACATGATCGAGCGATAGTTGCGCCCGTTTTCATCCACCGCGCGTCGCATGTGGTTGCTGCGCGACTCGTTCCGCGCGACCGGCACGGCCTTGAGGTTGAAATAATACGACCGCGACCGCGCGTAGAACAGAATCACGTCGTGCTTGCGCGGAAAATAGCTGCGCGCGCGCCCGCCGGTCTGGTAACTCCAGATGATCTCGTTGAGGAAGTTGCTTTCGCCGAAAACCTCGTCCATCAGCAGCCGCAGGTGCGCATACATCCGGCTGTCGATATGCAGAAAGAGGGTGCCCTCCTTCTTGAGCAGCTCGCGGGAGAGCAGCAGCGTCTGCTTCATCATCGACAGGTATTCCGCGCGATCCGGCCAGCGGTCGTCGTAAGCGGGCAGGCTGAGGCTGGGCGAGCCGGTCTTATAGCCCTTTTCGCCGATGCGCGCCTTCATATCGAACTGCTTACCCGTGTTGAACGGCGGGTCGAGATAGATGGTCTGCACCTGCCCGCCGAAGCGCGATAGAAGAGCCTCCCCTTCCTCCGGCAACTTTGCCTGAATCAGCGTGCCCGTGCTCTCCCGGCCCATGTGGCGCTCCGCGACGCAGCTGATATATGTGCAGGGCATGGCCATCCACCTTTCTAAGCGACTCGCGCTTCTTTTGATTCGTGCGCGTCCGCAGACACGCTCCCTAATATAGTATTATACTGTTTTTTACGGGTTTTTACAAGGGGTCTGATGAAACGGCGGGCGAAGCGTTTTTTGTCGCGCAAAAAAGCGGCCGAAGGGTTTTCAAAAGCCCTTCAGCCGCTCTGTCTCTGTCTTCGGGGAAAAGCGCCCCGTCATCCGCTCTGTTTTTCAATCAGCTCTTTGCGGTAGTTTCCGTTTTCGACCGTCAGCACGACGTTATCCGCCTGCGTGTACGTCGAGGACATGTGCACCGGAAGCCCCTGCTCGTCATAGACCACCTTGAACGTCTTGAACAGCGGGGCGGACGGCGCGCAGCCCAGCATTTTGGCCTGCTCGTTGGTCGCATAGGCGAGCGTGATTTCGCGATACGCGCGTCTCATGCGCACGCCGTACTGCTCGCACATGATGTTGTAGGTGGAAACGCCGTCCTCGATCTGCTCAAGGAAACCGGGATAGCGCTTGGCGGAATAGGTCGCCCGGTCGATCATCCACGGCTTATCATCCAGGATCATAAGCCGCGTCAGAACGAGCACCTCGTCCCCCTCTTCGAGATTGAGCATTTTCTGCTCATTCCGGTTCGCCTTGTATTCCTTTTTGCTGATGACGATGCTGTGCAGCCGCCCGCTATCCTGCCCGTATCGGCCGGAAAAGCCCACGGTCGCATTCTCGCTGATGGACATGACCGGAACAGCCGCGCGTTTCTGGGTAACAAACGTTCCCTTCCCCTGTTTCTTTTCAAGATAGCCTTCTTCGACGAGTTCATCAATCGCGCGGCGCACCGTGATCCGGCTCACCCCGTAGCTTTTGCATAGCTCCGCTTCGGACGGGAGCTTCTCCCCCGCGTCGAGCACATGGTTATCCAGTCGCTCGCGAAGCATCATCATCATCTGCTCATACAGAGGGACGGCATTGTTGTTATCCAGCGGCTTCATGTCCTTTTGCTTTTCCTTCTTTAGTCAAGCGGATGCGGATAGCCGAAGCCGCCGTGGAATTTGCAGGTGTTGGCCGCCGCGGTGGCCGCAAAGCGAAGCGCGTCCTCCATACCGTCGCCCAAAATGCGGCGGGTCAGGAAACCGGCGATGAAGCTATCGCCCGCGCCCATCGTGTCGATGGCCTCGACGGGCACGATGCCCTGATGGTAGCGCTTTCCTTCCTCCGAGAAGATCGAGCCTCTGGAGCCGAGCGTCACGCCCACGACCTTCGTACCGAGCGCGTGGCAGCGATCCATCAGCGCCTCGATCTCCTCCTGCGTCATGTGCGAGCCGGAGAAGAACGCATACGTCACATACGGGCAGACGCGCGCCAGATAATCCGGGTCGGTGCGCTCGGAGAAATCGAAGGAAACCTGACAGCGCTTGGCCATCTCCGGCAGCTCATACTCGATTGAGGAGAAGCAGCTCGTGTGGCACAGGCCATACTGCTCGATGTAATCCAGATCCTCCGGGGTCAGGCGGATGCGGGCGACGTGCTGCGCGGTATTGCGCGGGCCGCCCACAAACTTGCGGTCGCCGTCGATGAGGCGAACCCCCGGCGAACCGCTGGGCGCGTACATCGTGCGGCTGCGCTCAAAGTGAACGTTTTCCTGCGTGAGCGCCCATTTGAGGTGCTCCGCCTTGCCGTCGTTGCCGAACATGCCGATATAGGCGACGTCTTCAATGCCGTCCCGGCGGCAGTTCACCGCGACGTTGACCGCGTTTCCGCCGGGATAATACACGTGGTCATCCAGATAGCAATCCACAACGTTATCGCCGACGGCGATCATTTTTCCAGCCATTGTCGTGTTCCTCCGTTTCGTTCTCTTAGCCCTTGACCGAGCCGGCCGTCATGCCGCGGATAAACTGCTTCTGCATCAGCAGGAACAGGATAATCAGCGGTGCGGCGGAAATCGTCATGCCCGCCAGCAATACGCCCCAATCGGTCTGGAGCGCGTCGCGCAGGTTCATCAGACCGGCCGGAATCGTGCGGAACTTGTCGCTGTCAATGAAGATGATGGCGTAAAGGAACTCGTTCCATGCATAATACGCCGTCAGGATGGTGCATGTCAAGAGGATCGGTTTGCTCATCGGCAGGAAGATGTTGTAAAAGACTTTGAAGCTGGAGCAGCCGTCCAGAATCGCCGATTCCTCGATCTCCTTGGGGATCGACAGGAAGTGCGAACGAATCAGCATGACGATCAGCGGGATTCGATACGCCGTATACGGGATAATCAGGGCGAGATACGTGTTGTGGATATGCAGCGCCTGAATGATCTTATACAGCGGAATCAGCGTGACCTGCGGGGAGAGCATCATGCCGCCCATGCACAGGATGAAGATGAGCTGGTTGCCCCTAAAGCGGAAGCGGGCCAGCGAATAGGAGGCCAGCGCGGAAACCAGAATCGCGCCGACAATCGTGGAGCCCGTCACCAGCACGGAATTGAGGAAGTACTTGGAAATACCGCGCTGCCATGCGAGCGCATAGTTATTCCAGAGCGGACTTTTGGGCATTGCCCAAATGTTTTTGTAAATTTCCTTGTAGCTTTTCAGGGAATTGCAGATCATCCAGAATAACGGATACGCAACCAGCAGGAAGTAGATGAACAGAAGCACAATGATGATGGCCATGAGCGGCGTCATCTTGTTGCCCGGCAGGCAGCTTCTCTTTCTCTTGATCTCGCGAGGTGCGGTCGCAGCCTTTTCCATCGTCAATCCTCCTTTCCGGAACCGAACGCGCGATTCTGAATCAGCGCCAGAATCATGGAGATGATGAGCATACCGACCGCAATCGTGGAAGCATAGCCCATCTTATCGAGCGCAAAGCCGTTCTTGTACATGTATACGGCCAGCGTGGTGGAGGCGTTGCCCGGTCCGCCGCCGGTGAGGATATACACGTCGTTGAAGACCAGGAACGCGCCGGTAACCGTCGTCACGCACATGACGAAGGTCATTTCCTTCACCTGCGGCAGCGTGACGTTGATGAAACGACGCAAACGCCCCGCGCCGTCGATCTCGGCCGCCTCGTAGAGATCCTCCGGAATGCCCTGAATGGCGACGATGAACAGCATCATCGTGTAGCCCATGGAATGCCACTGGCTCATGGCAATCGCGGAGAAAATCGCCGTATCCGTCGCGCCTGTCCAGGCGTGCGCCAGATTGCCCAGGCCGATCATCTTCAGCCCCGCGTTGATCAGGCCGATCTTCGGGTGATAGACGAACGAGAACAGCAGCGCAACGACGGTCATGGAAATCAGAACCGGCAGGAAATACATCGTGCGCAGCATCGTGCTCACGTGGCGCAGCAGCTTATCTTCCAGCACGGCCGCGATGCACAGCGACAGCCCCACCTGAAAGATCACCGAAATCACGCAATACCAGATGTTGTTGACGATCGCGGTGCGAATCACGGGATCGGCCAGCATTTCCTTGTAGTTGGTCAGCCCAACGAACGTTTTCGTCGGCGAAAACGCGCTGAAAGTCTGCGTGGAATAGAAGAAATTGGCCACCAGCGGGATATAGACGAAAATACCCAGCAACAGAATGCACGGAATCACGTAGAGATACGGCGTAGCACGGTTCATGCCAGCGCTTCTAGTCTGTTGCACAACGGTCACCTCCTGATTGAATATCGCTTTGCGTTCACTTACACCGGGTTGCCTTTCAAGGGATACGCCCCTCTCTTGAAAGACAACCGCAGCATGGTTGATCTTTCGCCGCTTTCACGGCAGTTGGGAGAAAAGAAGAACCGGCGCCCGGCTCGACAGCACGGACGCCGGCTTGGTTACATTACTTGAGGGCAGCGGCAGCGGTCTGCACGGAAGCCATCACGTCTTCGGCGGTCATGTCGCCGGTCAGCAGGAGCTGGCCGCCGTTCATGAAGGCGTTGGCGATGGTCGCTTCGGTCGCGCAATCCTGCCAGACGGCCGGCTCGGTCGCGGCCAGAATCAGGTTAATCGCCTCGAGCTGCTTCTCGTCGCAGTTGGTCTCGTCCCAGGCGCCCTTGACGCAGGAGATTTCGCCGCACTCGGCGATCATGCGATGGCCGCCTTCCTTAGAGATGACGAACTCCATGAACTTGATGGCCGCTTCCTGAACCTCAGGCTTGGCGGTTGCGGAGATCATCATGCCTTCCGGCGCGCCGGTCAGCTGACCCGGATCGCCCTTGCCGTCTTCCACGGCCGGGAAGTTGAAGAACGCATAGTTGAGCTCTTCGTCGTCGCGCATGTACTTCATCTCGGCGAGCTGCATGTAGCACATCGGGGAAACGCCCATGATGAACGCATTACGCGCAAACTCGTGATCGACGGAGCACGGATCGGAGGTCATGTACTCGCCCAGCTTCTTGAAGATGTTCAGCGCCTCGATGTAAGCCGGATCGCTGAAGTCGCCGCCGCCGGTGTAATCCTTCGCGAGGACTTCCGGATCGACAACGCGCTGGCAGATGGTGCCCAGATAGTGAGAGACCGCCCACGGCGCGGAGAAACCGGCGGAGATCGGCTCGTCATAGCCGTTTTCCTTCAGCTTTTCGCAGACCGCATACAGCTCGTTCAGCGTGGTCGGGATTTCGATACCCAGCTCGTTGAACACGTCCACGTTGTAGAAGAACGCCTTGCCGTCCATGGACCACGGCGCGCCGTACTGCTTGCCGTTGTAGTTGAACGGAGCCCACTGGCCTTCGACGATCTGGCTGGACCACTCGCTGTCGCGTGCCATCACGTCGTCCAGCGCCAGCACGCGGCCGGAACGGGTCAGGTTCTCGCCGAACACGCCGGACCAGGAGAAGAACACATCCGGCAGCGCGTCCGTGGAAACCAGAACGCGGATTTTCTCTTTGTAGGAATCGTTCAGAACGCAGTCCGCAACGATGTCAATATCCGGGTTAGCGGCTTCGAACTCGTCGATCAGGCTGTTGATATAGCTGTTCTTCGGCTCGTTCGGCCAACGATGGAAGAAGTTGACGGTCACTTTATCGGCCAGCGCCACGGTGCACAGCAGAGACAGGCAAATCGCCATCGCCAGCGCCAGAGCAATACGCTTTTTCATGGGTTTTTCCTCCTCGTTTTATGAAATCGGTGATACAGCCGACGCGCTGCCGACTGTATCACGCTGCAAATCGAATGTCTTCGATCTTAGTACTCCATGCACCACATGTAGCGGCGGACGGAGAGCGGATGTCCGCGGTAGTAGGCGATTTCGTCCGCATAGGCGCGCAGGACAACGCCGGCCACCAGCACCGCAAAGTAGTTGCGCAGATCCTCGTCGATGCCTTCCATATCGAACTCGTTGCAGTCGATCGGAATCACATGCTCGGAGAAGCGCTTGATGAACGCCTCGGCGCGCACATCCAGCACGCGGGTCTCGCCGTTCATGGAATCGCTGTACGCGCCGACGGCGCTGTCGATCTCAACCAGCGGACGCTTGTAATCCGCGCCGTACTCGGTGATCCAGTTCTTCTTGACGTTCTCGTCGCAATCCTTGCCGTAGTTCTTGAGCACGATGAACGGAACGTCCGTGTCGGTCACTTCGAACGGGCCATGGAAGAACTCGCCGGAGTGGATCGGCTCGGAGTGGATCCACTGCATCTCCTGCAGCAGGCAGATGGCGAAGGAATACGCCACGCCGTAGCAGGGGCCGGAGGACATGGTGTAGATGAGCTTGTTGTTCTTATACTTCTTGCCGAAGGCCTTCGCGCTCTCGGCGAACTTCGCCTTGTTGGCCTCGTAAACCTTGCCCAGATTGTCGCAGGCCTTGATGGCGCGCTCATACTTCTCGTTGGGCTGCAGCACGTTCAGGATGGAGAACACGAGGCGATAGAGCATGCCGTTGTTGTTGTCGCCCGGATTGGACTCGGGGCCCCAGACGTAGGAAATCGGATGCTGGGTCGCCTTCCACAGCGGGGAATCCACGCGGTAGGAGAAGCTGATGGTCAGCGCGCCCTTGTCGCCGGCGAGCTGGGTCGCGCGGGTCGTCTCCAGCGTGTTGCCGGAGTGGGAGCAGGTCACCACGAGGCTGTTCTCGCCCAGGCCCTTCGGGCAGCGATGAATGAATTCATTCGCGTTGTAGACAAAGGACGGGAGCGTGGTCTCGCGGTCAAAGATGAACTGAGCGGGGTCGAAGATCGCCTTGGAGCCGCCGCAGGCCACAAAGTACACGTTCTCGATCTTACGGGTCTTCACAGCCTCCACAGCCTCGTTGAGTTGCTTGATCTGATCCTGGTTCATGTTTGAAATCCTCCTTCATAAATTTCCTTCAAACGTCTTGTGCGATGTCATAGCTTGGTATATAATGTCTTATGACATCTTATTGACATCATATTACAAGATTCCGTCCCATTTGTCAAGCAGTTCGGTAAAACTTCTTAAAATTTTTTCCACTTTTTACAATAATTGAGCAAGATGGCAAATTCTGCATCAAAAACGCGGGCGCGCCCGTTATCGGAATATATGCAGATTCCGAATTTGCTCATTTATTGTCCCATCGTCAAATTCAGCAAGGAGGATGTCTTATGCTCAAAAATCTGCGCATCGAGGTGGACGCGCACACGCACACCGTCATGTCCGGCCACGCCTGGTCAACGATTCAGGAAAACTGCGCCGCCGCCGCTCAAAAGGGCATGAAAGCCCTGTGCATGACCGACCACGGCTTCTGCATGAAGGGCACCGGCACCATCTGGACGCCGTGGTCGTTTTCCCAGCTTCCGGATGTCATCGGCGGGATTCGGGTCTACCCCGGCATGGAGTTTAACCTCTGGGATACCGAAGGCCACCTGGACGAATACCTTCCCGGCGCGTTCCAGCACATCCGTTTCGGCATCGCCAGCATGCACAAAAACGTCATGCCCGTGCTGGATGCGGACGCGCACACCGAGGCATATATCCGCGCCATGGATCACGCCTGCATCGACCTGATCGGCCACCCCGGTATTCCCTCCTACCCCATCGACGCGGAGCGGCTGGTTCGCGCCGTCGCCGAGCGGGGCAGGCTGATCGAGATCAACAACAACTCCTTCGTCGCCCGGCCGGGCTGCGACGTCAACTGCCGCAAAATCGCGCGGCTGTGCATGCAGTACGACGTTCGCGTCTGTGTGGACAGCGACGCGCACTTCTGCGCCAACGTCGGCGAGGTGCCCAAGGCGCTGGAGATGCTGGATTCGATCGACTTCCCGCCGGAGCTGATCGTCAATTCGACCTTCGAGCGCTTTGAAGCCTATATCGCCGAGCGCGAGGCGCGCATGAAAACGGCTTCCGTCCTCTGATCGTCGCGCGGGTGCGCCCGCGCGACTTATTGCTTAGATGGAAATAACCTGACCAAAGAGCTCCCTCCTTGAGAGCGTGAAGCTTGCCGCCCGCTGTGCGGGAGGCAGGCAAGCGGAACGCCGAAGGTCTGGCACGGCGTAGCCGTGACTGAGGGAGTCGGGTTTGCGCCGCTCTGCACAAAAAAGCTCCGTCTCCTGCCGAAGCGGGAAACGGAGCTTTGCTTTTCTCTTCTCTTTTTCTTAGAGGAAGATGTACTTGAGCACGAACAGCACGGCCAGCACATACATCAGCGGCTTGACCTGCTTGCCCTTGCCGGAGAGCACATGCAGCACCACATAGGAGATGATGCCCATGGAAATGCCCTCGGAGATGCTGTAGAACAGCGGCATGGCGACGATGGCCAGATACGCCGGGATGGCCTCGGCCATGTTATCCTCGTCAAAGCGGATCTCGGTGACGGTGGAAACCATCAGGTAGCCGACCATCATCAGCGCCGGAGCGGTCGCGAAGGACGGGATCGCCGTGAAGATCGGCGCGAAGAACATGGAAGCGAGGAACAGCAGGCCGGTGGTCAGCGCGGTCAGACCCGTGCGGCCGCCGACGGCCACGCCGGAAGCGGACTCGACGAACGTGGTGATGGTCGAAGTGCCCATCACAGCGCCGACGGTGGTGCCGATAGCGTCCGCCATGAGCGCCGGCTTGATGCCCGGCAGGCGGCCTTCCTCATCGAGCATATCGGCCTTGGTGGCCACGCCGATGAGCGTGCCGAGGGTATCAAAGATATCCACGAACAGGAAAGAGAACACGACGATGATGAAGTTGACGATGCCGACGTTGGAGAAATCCACGTTGAAGCACTGGCCGAAGGTCAGACCCAGCTTGGAGAAATCCGTCAGCGCCATCGTCGGGAAGAGCGTGTAGAAGCCGTTGGCCGGATCCGGCACGTAGATGCCCGCAACCTGGCAGATCATGCCGATCACCCAAGTCGCCAGAATGCCCAGCAGGATCGCGCCGCGCACATGGTGGAGATACAGCGCCGCCATGATGAACAGGCCGATCAGCGCCAGCAGCGCGCAGATGCCGTGCGTGCTGAAATTCTCGGTGAAGCTCGTGATCGTCACCAGCGTGGCGGAATCCACCGCCAGACCGGCGTTCTGCAGGCCGATGAAGCAGATGAACAGGCCGATACCGACGGAAACGCCGCGCTTGAGCGTCAGCGGGATGGCGTTGAAGATCGCCTCGCGCACGTTCGTCAGGCTCAGCACGACGAAGATCAGACCCTCGACAAAGACGGCCAGCAGCGCGACCTGCCACGTGTAGCCCATGCCCAGCACGACGGTGTAGGCCAGAAACGCATTGAGGCCCATGCCCGCGGACAGCGCGAACGGCAGATTCGCCATCAGCGCCATGCAGGCCGTGCCGATGAAGGAGGACAGCGCCGTCGCCAGCAGCACGGCGGTAGCGTCCATCCCCGCGGCGGACAGGACGCTCGGGTTAACGGCCAGAATGTAGGCCATGGTCATAAATGTGGTGATACCCGCCATCACTTCGGTTTTGGCGGTGGTTTTGTGTTTGCTCAGCTGAAAGACCTTTTCAAACACAGTTTTCATTCCCTTCTCTTCTTCTTTCGTTCCCCCACGTTTTCAACCGGGAGAGACTGTATTCTAGCACATTTCGTCGGTTCATTTCAATGTTTTTCCGAATTTTTACCGTCATTCTTTTGTAAAACGTTCGGGTTTTCGTTCTTCCCCGCCTCATGCGCAAAAACGGACGCGCTCCGCCCGCCCCGCACGCCGAATCGGCCGTGCAGGCGCGCATTGCGCGTCCGCTCTGCTGTTTTGGGGATAGAAAGTTTTTTCGCCCCGCGCCTCTCCCGTAGCGGCGCTCGCGAGGCCGACGGAAGGCGTTACGCCATCAGCGCCTTGCAGGCTTCAACCAGCTCGGCGTTCTCCTTGGCGGAATCCTCCAGATGCTTGGCGTTCGTGTTGACGTAGAGCTTGATCTTCGGCTCCGTGCCGGACGGGCGGATGCAGACCCACGCATCATCCACCAGCTCGAAATAGAGCACGTCGCTCTTGGGCAGACCGGCCGGGGTCACATGGCCTTCGCAGTCGGTGCGGGTATCGGCGAGGTAATCGCGAACCGCCAGCACCTTCTTGCCCGCCAGCTCCTTCGGCGGGTTCTCGCGCAGGCTCTTCATAATCTCCTTCATCTTCACCACGCCGTCCTTGCCCGGCAGGGTGACGGAAACGACCTTCTCGACGTAGTAGCCGTAGGTCTTGTAGATCTCCTGCAGGATGTCGTAGAGCGTCTTGCCCTGCGTCTTGGCCCACGCGGCCGCCTCCGCAATCAGCAGGGAGGCGTTCACGCCGTCCTTGTCGCGCACGAAGGTGGAGGACAGGAAGCCGTAGCTCTCCTCAAAGCCGAAGACGAAGGTATGGTCGCCTTTCTCCTGGAACTGCTGAATCTTCTCGGCGATCCACTTGAAGCCCGTCAGCGTGTTGAAGCAGACGAGGCCGAAGCTCTCCGCAATCTTGCGCGCCAGCTCGGTGGAAACGACGGACTTGACCACCGCGCCGTCTGCCGGGAGGTTGCCCAGCGCCTTGCGGCTCTTGAGGATGTAATACAGCAGCACGCAGCCGATCTGGTTGCCGGTCATCAGGTAATATTTGCCCGCGTCGTCCTTGACGGCGATGCCCACGCGGTCGCAGTCCGGGTCCGTGCCGAAGATGCAGTCCGCGCCCACCTCGTCGGCCAGCTTCATGGCCAGCGTGAACGCCGCCGGGTCCTCCGGGTTGGGCACCTTGACGGTGGAGAAATTCGGGTCGGGCAGCTCCTGCTCCTTGACGACGTAGACATTCTCAATGCCGATCTCCTTGAGGATGCGGCGGACGGGCTTGTTGCCGGAGCCGTGCAGCGGCGTATAGACGATCTTGAGCGCCTTGCCCGCGGTCTTCATCAGCTCGGGCTGGACGGACAGCGTCTTGACCTGCGCGATGTAGTCGTCGTCCACTTCCTTGCTGCCGATGATTTGCAGCAGCCCCTTCGCCTTCGCCTCGGCCTCGTCCATCTCCACCGCGTCCTCGTAGCGGTTGGCGCGGATGCGCGCGAGCACCTGATCGGCGTACTCCGGCGGCATCTGCGCGCCGTCCTCCCAATAGACCTTGTAGCCGTTATACTGCGGCGGGTTGTGGCTGGCGGTGATGACGATGCCCGCGATGGCGTGCAGATGGCGCACCGCGTAGGAGAGAATCGGTACCGGGCGCAGCTCGTCGAACAGATACACATGGATGCCCTCGTGGCAGAGCACAAGCGCGGAAGCCTTCGCGAACTCCGGGCTCATCCGGCGGGAATCATACGCGATGACCACGCCGCGCTGGCGGTATTCCGGGTTCTGGCTGTTGATGTAATCGGCAAAGCCCTTGGTCGCGCGGCGAACGTTGTACAGGTTCATGCGGTTCGTGCCCGCGCCGAGCACGCCGCGCATGCCCGCCGTGCCGAAGGACAGCTCGGTATAAAAACGATCCTCGATTTCCTTTTCATCGCCCGCGATGGCCTTCAGCTCATCGACGGTCGCCCGGTCGTCGGCAAATTCCTTGAGCCAGGTTTCGTATGCTTCACGATACGTCATGGTTTTCATCCTCCGTCTCGTCTGTAATGCTTTTTCTCCCCCGCCTGCGCGGGGACAGAAGCCTTCCCCTCAATTATAATGCAGAGTACACGATTTTGAAAGAGGAATTTTGCCAATCTGCTCGATTTTCATCCAGCTTTTGTGGTTTTTTCCTTGTCCTTCGGCGCTAAAGAGACTATAATGGAAGCACGAGCAAAAAAAACGGGCGACGACGCCCGAAGGCTGAACGGAGGAACACCATGAAGACGAATTGGGATTTGACCGTTTTTTACAAGGATTTTGACGATCCTGCGTTTAGGGCGGATCTGGGCGGGCTGGATGCGTCCATCGCCGCGCTGACCGAGGCCGTCGCCGCGCCGTGCGAGGACGAGGCCGCCAAGCTGACCGCGCTGGTCGGCCAGGTCGAAGCGCTGGGCATGACCTTTGAGCGCCTGATGCTGATGGTCGAGCTGACGCTTTCCGTGGACGCCCAGAACAAGCCTGCCAACGCCGCAATGGCGCCGCTGATGCGCTCCGCCATGCTGATGGAGCAGGCGAACAACGCGCTGGGGCGCTATCTCTCCAAGCTGGAGAACCTGAGCGAGCTGGTTCATTCGAACGAAACGCTCTCCGCCCGCGCCTTCGCGCTGCTGGAGATGGCCGAAAACGCCAAGCATCAGCTTCCGGAAGCCCTCGAAGAGCCGGTGATGAAGATGCAGCTTTCCGGCGGTCAGGCGTTCTCCCAGCTTCGCGACAAGCTGGACGCGACGCTGACGGTCGATTACGACGGCAAGGCGATTCCGCTTTCCGCCGCCCGCGCGATGGCCTACGACGCGGACGCGGACGTGCGCCGCAAGGCCTACGACGCCGAGCTGGCCTCGTATAAGAAAATCGAAATCCCGATGAGCTACTGCCTCAACAACATCAAGGCCGAGGGCGAAACCATGGCGAAGCTGCGCGGCTACAAGGGCGTGCTGGATATGGCGCTCGCCCACTTCCGCATGGATGAAAAGACGCTCGACGCGATGTGGACGGCCATCCGCGAGGCGCTGCCGGAGCTGCGCGAGTATTTCAAGGCGAAGGGTCGCCTGCTCGGCCACGAGAACGGCCTGCCGTTCTACGATCTCTTCGCCCCGGTCGGCCACGCCAGCCGCACCTACACCGTCGAGGAGGCGCGCGCGCTGCTGCTCGACCTGTTCGGCCGCTTCTGCCCGGAGATGGGCGACATGATGCGCGCCGCGTTTGACGAGGGCTGGATCGACATGTACCCGCGCGAGGGCAAGAGCGGCGGCGCGTTCTGCGCCGGTTATTACGAGAAGAACATCAGCCGCGTGATGACCAACTTCGCAGGCAGCGCCTCCGACGTGAGCACGCTGGCGCACGAGCTGGGACATGCGTTCAACAACCGCATGCTGCGCCACAAGCCGCTGATGATGAACGACACGCCGATGCCGCTGGCCGAAACCGCCTCCACCTTCAACGAGACGCTCCTCATCGCGCAGCTTCTCAAGGACGCCACGCCGGAGGAAGAGCTGACGCTGCTGGATTCCTGCCTCGTTGAGCAGACGCAGACGATGGTGGATATCTATTCCCGCTTCCTGTTCGAGCAGAAGGTCGTCGCCGCGCAGGCCGATCACGCGCTGGATGTGGACGAATTGAAGGAAACCATGCTCTGGGCGCAGGATCAGAGCTACGGCGACGGCCTCGATCCGGCCTTCCGCCATCCGTACATGTGGGCGTGCAAGAGCCACTATTACTCCCCGAACGTGCATTTCTACAACTTCCCGTATGCCTTCGGCGGCCTGTTCGCGCGCGGCCTGTATGCGCGCTACGAGCAGGAGGGCGAGGCGTTTGTGCCGGTCTACTGCGACCTGCTCTCCCGCTTCGGCAGCGACACCATCGCCAACGTCACCGCGAGCGTCGGCATCGACGTGACCACGCCGGACTTCTGGCGCAGCGCCGTGGAGAGCGTTCTGGTTCAGGTTCGCCGCTTCGTCGAGCTGGCCAATCAGGAAACCGCCGCGAAGTAAGCGTTTGCTTTTCACGCGCCAACGTCGCATGCGTTTATCCCCATCGCTTTCATGCGAAAAGCGGACGCCCCCCGGCCGTCCGCTTTTTTGATTGCACCTGATGAAAAGATATGCTATAATCGCGTTATGTAGACAAGCAGGGCCTACAAGGCGACTTCCTCCGCAAGGGCGTACAGAAGCGGAGGTGATCGAGATGACGAATGTAGAGCTGTTTAATTCGCTCCTCACCGTTATCGGTATCATAATCGGCGCGGTTTCTCTGGGTATTACCCTGAATCGCCACTGAAAAAAGAGCCGCCTCGCAGCTGGAACCTGCTTGGCGGCAATTTGGTCTAAAATCTAATTTGCCCTTGTGGCGGAGAACCGTCACCTCGTAGGGGATCAACCTACTTGTCTACATTGTACGCCTTCCCGGTTTGTTTGTCAAGGTCAAGCAAACCGGGTCGTTTTTTTATTCGCAATATTTTTCCCGCTTATTTTCCGAATTGAACGCCGCGAACAGGCAGCTCACCGTCACCACCAGCAGCAGCCCCGCCCAGAGAATCCCCATCCACTCGTCCTTCGTCAGCCCGAACACCATCGGCTGATACACGCGCACACAGGCCGCCTCGCCGAGCTGCGTTTCGCCCGCGTCGGTCTGCCAGGCCAGCGTCGCGCCCAGGAGGCGCTCTTTGATGTTTTCCTGCGGCTCGTCCGCGCGAACGTGCAGCGTCACCACGCGCGTCGCCGCATCCTCCCCCGCCGCGTCGATGTGCAGGGAAAAGACCGCCGCGCCGTTCTCCTGCCGAATCTCCGGCTCAGCCAGCGTTTCCTCATCCGCCAGCACCGGCTCCGCGTCCGCACCGAGGCCGTCGTCCGCCTCCGGCGGCAGCGCGTTTTCCGCCTCGCTGCCCGTCGCTTCCTCCGGCTCTGTCTCTGTCTCCTCGGCCTTCACCAGCGAAAGTCCCTCCGGCAGCACGCAGGAAACCCGCACGTCCGCCCCGGCCAGACCGCTGTTGACCAGCACCACGCGCAGCGCCATCGTCTCGCCCGCTTTCAGGCTGTCCGTCTGCGGGAGCAGCCGCGCGCTGATCTTCGCGCCGCAGAGCTGCACGCGCGGCAGCGCGACCCGCTTACCGTCCACACGGAGCGCGCCCGTCAGCAGGCGCATGGCGTCCTCGTCCCCGTCCAGCGCATCCTCGTTCACCGTCATCGGGAAAACCAGCGTCGTCGAAAACGGCTCGTCTCCCGCCGCGGCGGCCGCCTTCACCTCGCCGCGAATCTGCCGCTGGCTGCGCGTGAAGCCCTCCGGCAGGTCGCCCGAAAGCGTCACGTCCGCGGGCAGAATCAGCTCGACCGGCACGGTTTTTTCCGCCGTGCCCGCGTTGGCGATCTCCACCGCGTAGGCCATCGTCTTTCCGGCCGTCAGCCGCCCGTTTTCCGCGCCCGTCACGCTCGTCTTGGCCGAAATATCCGCCACGCACAGCGCCATCGGCAGGCTCTGGCGATAGAACCGCGAGCCGACGTTCATCTCCGCCGTCACCGTGCCCTGCGCGCTTTCCCCGCCGGGCATCAGCGTCAGCGTGCGCGTGAACGTCGTCACCGACGGCACGAGCGCGCCCGTTTCATCCATCTCCGCCGCCGGGAGCGCCGCTTCCCACGCCAGCGCCTCGTTCGCCTGCGCCGCCAGCCGCTCCGGCAGGCTCAGCGTCAGCGCGACGCTCGTCTCCGCCGGGCGCGGGTTTTCGGCGCGAATCGTGAGGGTCACGTCCCGTCCCGCCTCCACGCGCGCATCCGACGCGGTGACGGAGAGCGTCAAATCCTTCTCCATCGCCGCCGAGCCCGCGGAAAGCCCCTCGCTCAGTCCGGTCTGAACGGCCTGCAAAAAATCGGGCAGCCCCTGCGCCGAGCCGACCGTCGGAATCAGCAGGCACAGCGCGGCCAAAACCATCAAGCACCATTTTTTCACTGGGATCAACCTCCTTGCGTGGCTTACTTTGGCCAAAATGGCCGCCGTATATACCGCGCCGCAAGGGGAATCCGCGCTTTTTTCGCCATATAAAGAGGCTGTCAAACCTAATCCAGATCGTTCAAGAATCAAAAACTAGGCATTTCGGAATATGGGGCTTTGCCCCATCGCCCCACCAAAGGGCTTTCCGGTCGCCCTTTGGAAACCTTCGGGCGCAAATCCTTCTTTTTATTCTTGAAATATCAGGTTTATTAGCTTGACAGCCTTGTTCATTCTATAAGCGTTTTTCTTTTCCGATGCGGAGAGATTATTCCTCGTCGCTGCTGAGCGCCTCGTCGATGGCCTCCCAGACCTCTTCGTTTTCCTCGACGACCTCTTCCTCCACGTCGAACACGTCTTCCTCGCCGTCGAGCACGATGATATCCTCCTCGCCGGCGTTCTTGGCCTGCACGATCAGCTCCATCGTGTCCACATCCACGGCGAAAATCGTCTCCGGAGACGCGGAATGTTCCTTGAGATAGCGCGCGACGGCGGCGGCCTGCTTGCGGTTCATCTTAAAGACGATGGCGCGATGCTCGCTCGTCGTGATTTCCATGTTCATATTTTCCATAAAGGGCACACCTCTTTCATCTTGATTTTGCAGGGCATAGCATAACATTTTTAACCTTTGCTGTCAAGCAGGCCGACGATTTTCGCGCCCATGCGTTCCGCCTCGGCCGCCTCGTGCGTGACCATCAGCACGGTCTTCCCCCGGCAGAGCCGCCTCGTTTCGTCGATGACGCGCGCCCGCGTCGCCTCGTCCAGCCCCTTGAACGGCTCATCGAGGAGCAAAAGATGCGGCTGAAAGAGCGCCGCGCGGACGACGGCCACGCGACGGCGCATGCCGCCGCTGAATTCCGAAACGCGCTTTTCGCCCTCCTGTGCCAACCCCAGTTCGGAAAGCGCCGAGCGTATCTGCTCGTCCGTCACCGAGGCGGGCGCGGTGAGGCGCAC
>OLOS01001474.1_pt1 | contig 19173 bp, 13 predicted proteins | sample 1672631 | NCBI WGS metagenome assembly OLOS01 (sample SAMEA3136707, study PRJEB25190) | human gut metagenome | biome: human gut; feature: human-associated habitat; material: faeces | place: Austria | collected 2013 | reverse complement strand
AAAAGATTTAATGGTAAAATGTTCTCAGACGTGCGGTGTGCCGCAAGCCGTGCTTTTGCACGGCAAAATCCGCTCCCGGCGGATTTTAAGTTTGAGGTTATTATACCACACTTCCCCCACACCCGCAACTTTATCTCCTTTATTTTTAATGAATAGCCGAGAATTTTTGAGTCATCATATTTACGGGCGAATTTAACAGCGTTTAAAAACAACAAAAAACAGTGTGAAATATATGTAACCTAACATAAAATTATTTTAGTTAAACGAATTTGTAAGTGTGAAAACGGGTTACACCGATACTTACTTAATAAAATTGTGTAACACTGTTAAGTTAGTGTTAATTTTGTTTTTAATGCACATAATAAACAATTATTATTTATGTGTTTTAGCTGAATTTCCTATAGCCGTATTGACTTTTAGCTAAAACGTTGTATAATCTTAAGTGAATTAAGCAAGTGGAAACAGCTTAATAAACATAAGCTAAATTCATTAACTATCAACTAAGGACCAGTGGCTAAGCACTGTCCGACCAGAAAGGAAATTATCACATGAAAGCAAAGAAGATACTCGCAGGTATCCTTGCGGCAAGCACAGCAGTTTCGCTGGCAGCCTGCAACAGTAACAATGCAACATCATCAACATCAGGCAGTACATCATCTTCATCTTCATCAAAGACAGAAGATAACAGTTCTGCGACATCGGGTGAAGAATCTTCGACTACACCTTCGGGCGAAAAGATCACACTCAAGGTTCTTACTCACCGTACAGACCGTAAGGATGACGGCTCACTCGACAAGATGACAGATGCTTTTGAAGAAAAGTACAACTGCACTGTTGAATATCAGTCATTCAAGAGCTACGCAGATGACGTTTCGACAATGATGAGCACCAAGGAATATGGCGATGTACTCATGATACCCGATACAGTTAAGCTCGCCGATCTTTCAAACTTCTTCGAGCCTCTCGGCAAGTACGATGAGCTTAAGGATAAGTACAAGTGGGCAGATCAGAAGATGTATGACGGAACAGTATACGGCCTTGCTCACTTAGGTTCTGTTAGCGGCGGTATCTGCTACAACAAGAAGGTATGGGCAGACGCAGGCATCACAACAATGCCCAAGACAGCCGACGAATTCATCGCTGACTTAAAGAAGATCAAGGAAAAGTTCCCCGATGTAATTCCTTATTATACAAACTTCAAGGAAGCAAGCTGGACGGCTGCACAGTGGTCAAGCCTTGTTGTTCCTTCTTCGGGTAACCCCAACTTTGAAACAGACCTTATCGTAAACAAGGAAGACTTCTTCACAGAAGGCAAGCCCTACTACAACGTATTCAAGCTGATGTACGATATATATTCAGATCCTACTCTTATCGAGGGCGACCCGATGAGTTCTGACTGGGAAGGCTCAAAGCTTATGCTCGCTAACGGCGAAGTTGCTACAATGACAATGGGTTCATGGGCAGTTTCACAGTTCCAGCAGATTGCTAAGGATAATAATCTTGATCCCGAAAATATCGGTTATATGCCTGCTCCCTTCTCTAAGGACGGCAAGCAGTACGCACAGTACGCAGCAGACTACTGCATGGGCGTAAACAAGAACATTGCCGATGACAAGAAGGATCTCGGCAAGAAGTATATTGAATGGTTCATCGCTGAATCCGGCTTCTCTGAGGCTGAAGGCGGTATCAATACACTTGAAGGCAGCAAGCTCCCCGATTACCTCTCAGCATTTGACGGTTGTGAATTCTTCACAGCGGCATCAGCTCCCGAAGGTCTGACAGGCGTATTCAACGCTATCGATAAGGATTCTGAGGTTGGTATATGGACAGGCGACTCTGCTAACTTCAAGCTCCAGCTTGCTGAAGCAGCATTTGCAGGCAAGGGCGACGCAGGCTTTAAGGCTATCGCAGACTCCGTTAATCAGAAATGGGCAGCTACAAGAGATGCTAACGCAGAGCTTGAAGCATACATCAAGGCTAACGGCTAATTAACGCTATCGTATTTTCTTCATAGATACTCCAAACACACAAACCCGTACGGAAAGGCGTAAGTCTTTCCGTATAGGTTTTTATGGAGAAAATTAACTAATTTACAAAAATAGAAATTATTTCTTGAAAGGACAGATTTATGGCTACTCAAGGCGTTACCGCAATTCAGAAGCGTCGCACATTAGGGCAGTGGCTTAAAGGCTATACAGGTCAGAAATACATGACCACAGTGCTGTTTCTGGCAATACCTGTCGCACTGCTGATACTTTTCACTATTATCCCTGCTGTGAATATGATAATATTCAGCTTCCAGCAACGTGACCAGCTTGGCGTAAATGTACAGTGGGTCGGTTTTGACAACTATAAGACGCTGTTTACCGATATGGCATATCTTTCAACGCTCATCAACAGCTTGTACTACTTTGTCGGCTCGTTTATACAGCTCGGACTTGCACTTTTCATCGCAACTCTGTTATGCTCGAAAATAAAGCTCGCAGGACTGTTCAAGGGAGTTATCTTCTTCCCTTATCTTATGAACGGCGTTGCGGTAGCGCTTATCTTCCAGAGATTCTTCAGAGGCGATGACGGCGGTACGCTCAACTCCATAATCGCACTTTTCGGAGCAGATCCTGTAAAGTGGCTGTCAAACGGCGCTATCAACAACTGGTGTCTGGTTTTTGCGTCGGTATGGCGTTATATCGGCTTTGATATTCTGATGTTCATCGGTGCTATCCAGTCTATCTCGCCCGACATTTACGAAGCGGCTGACCTTGACGGCGCAAACGCATGGCAGAAGTTCTGGCACATAATTTTCCCCGGTATCAGAACAATCATCGCATTACAGCTTATCCTTGCCATCAAGGGTGCTGCATCTGTATTTGAGATACCGTATATTATAACCGGCGGTAAGATGGGAACATCGACCTTCGTTATTAAGACGATCGAAACGGGCTTCCAGTACCAGAAGATCGGACTTGCATCCGCAATGGCTATCGTCCTGCTGTTTATAATAATAGTGATTACGATGATCCAGAAGATATTCTTTAAGGAAGAAAAGTAGGTGTAACAATGACAGACAATATCACAACAACCGAAAACTCCGGACAGACCTCTTTCAATATGGATAAATACAGGTTCAAGGAAACGCCTAAGGGCGTAAGAATGCTGATAGACGTATTGAAATACGCCGTGCTTGTCATAGCCTGCCTTATAGTTATCGTGCCTCTGGTAGTCGTATTACTCGGCTCGCTGAAAAGCCACGAGGATTTTCTGACAAGCGGAGCGTTTGAGCTTCCTAAGGTGGTGGAGCTGACAAACTTCAAGACGGCGTTCCTGCAGGGTAACGTAATGAAAGGCCTTATCAATACCGCTATTATCCTTGTGTTCTCGTGTGCGGGAACGATAATCACAGGTACTATGACCGCCTTTGTTGTACAGCGTTTTACAATGGTGTTCACAAAGCTCGTAAAGAATATATTCCTTATTGCCGCACTCCTGCCGAATATCTCTATGCAGGTAACGGTATTCCAGGTAGTACACGCACTCGGTCTTTATGACACCCTCGCCGCACCGATAATCCTTTATATCGGTACAGATATAGTTTCGATCTATATCTTCATACAGTTCCTCAATAACATATCCGTATCCCTTGACGAAAGTGCGATACTTGACGGCTGTTCATATCCGAGAGTATACCTGAGCATTATTCTCCCTATGCTCCGTCCTGCTATTGCGACCGTGCTTGTAATCAAGTTTGTAAGCATATACAACGACTTCTATACAGCAAACCTGTATATGCCCAGTGACGGACTTCAGGTCGTATCAACAGCCCTTTACAAGTTCATCGGTCCTTACGGCTCACAGTGGGAAATTATCTTCGCCGGTGTAATTATCTGTATTATACCTACTCTGATAATCTTCCTTTCGATGCAGAAGTTTATTTACAGTAACCTTGTTTCAGGCTCTGTAAAGGAATAAACGCTTTCAGTTCTCCTTGATATATATGAAAATGACGTCACGCCGAAAAGCGTGACGTCATTTTTGTTTACGGGAAAGTTTGTACATAAATGCAACGTTCATAATTTTTAACGGTGTGAGTTTTTCTGCTGAAAACGCAGATAAAACAGCCGTTTTATTTGTAGCTGCTACCCTTATATATATTGGGATAAATTAAATTGAATGATAATGAACGGTTTCTTTTATACGAAGCAACACATAACTCCAACGAGAGCTTTTTAACACTTATAGACCGGTAGCATTCATTTCTCAGGAGTGCCGCCGCTACTGTCATAGCAGTTTTCTTGTCATCATACCGTGCAACGTATTCCGGACAATATACGGTTGCTTTTGCGGAATTAATGTATTTGATTTTCCCATCTTTGCTTATAACCTCGAGTACATAAGCCATGCTCCCACCTCACTTTACAATTATCCGATAATAAAATTATAATTTAAAGAAAGGCGCATTTCAATAACAAATCAAAAATAAAGTTGAAAAATGGGATAATATGTCAGAAATTTTGTCGAATTTATTGAAATCACTGAAATAATCCGAATTTTACTCTCAGACGGCAACATTTTTTCAATAGTGCGTCGCCTGTTATAAGCACAAATATTACTGTGGATACTGCGTGGATAAGGTCAAAGGGTATGCCGGAGATGATATATGCGGTAATTGTCTGCAAGTTTATATCAGTCGTGTAGGTAAGCACACTTGATATATTCATTATTCCGCCGTAAATAACGAGGACTGACAGGAAGGAGTAGATACAAAGGGCGAGCGTGTTGCGCTTTTTCGAGAAGATGATACCTGCGAAAAAGCCAAGAAGCCCCATTGCAAACATCTGCCACGGCGTCCACATACCCTGACCGAACAGCATATTCGATACAAGCATGGAAACCGCACCGACAAGAAAGCCTGCCTGCGCACCGAGCGCCGTTCCGCTTATGATAACGATTGCGGCAACGGGCTTGAACTGCGGGAACATAAAGAAAAGCTCCCTTCCTGCGACAGCCGCCGCAGAAAGCACGGCAAGCACCGCTATATCCTTTGCGGACGGCTTCTTTTTTTCAAAGCTGATAAAGAAAGCGGCAAGGCACTCGACAAGCACGGCAAGAATTATCAGCAGATGCTTTCTTGTGCCGTTAGGGATAAAAAGTGTGCCGAGTATCACTGTGAATGGGATAAGAACGGCGGTTATAACGCCTGCGACAATATCGGACGGAGTTACTTTTTTTGCGGTTACGGGCGGCTTTGCCATTGTGTTTTTCGGGGCAACGCCGATTATAAGCATGATCATAGGAACGCACAGCAACGCATATTGCAGCCAGAACGGCTCTGACGGTATCTCAAAAGGGAATATGCCGGTACCGGCTAAAAGCATAAAAACAAATCCGACACTGCCGAGCGAAAGCATTACCTTTCGGAAAACCGACAGCCTTTTGCGTTTTTTGCGTTGCGGTACTGCTGTGTCGGGCTTATCGCCTTTTATGCCGTGAAAACGTCCGGAGAGATCGCCGTAGTTTTCAGCCTTTCCTCCGAGAGAAGCTATAAGCCCTGCGACAGTGTAAACATTATCGCATACGTTTTTTGCGATTTTCGCACTGTCTGTAGTGAAAAACGAGGAATCGGAAAAGAACTGTGACGGCGGCAGAGATACGCTTATTTCGCCGTCAAAAAGCAGGGCGCATATATCCGCCGTTTCAGCGCAGAAATCCATATCGTGACTGACAATCACAATCGTTTTCCCGTCTGCTTTAAGCTGTTTCAATAATGCCGAGAACATCTGCTTATATACTGCGTCCGCCGCCTTAGTCGGCTCATCAAGAAGAAGTATATCCGCACCGTAGGAAACGAGCTTTGCGAGCGCCGCCTTCTGCCGCTCCCCGCCGGATAAGTCAAACGGGTGACGTGACAGCAGGTGCGTAAGATTAAATGCGGCGGCTATTTCATCGGCATTTCCGGCAAATTCTTCTCTGAGCGTTTCCTTATTAAAAAGCAGGGTAGGGTCTTGCGGAAGAAAACCTATCTTTCCGCCGTTTATCGTTATTTTTCCGCTGTTTTGCTTGAGCGTACCGCAGATAAGGCTTAGCAGGGTCGATTTTCCTGCGCCGTTGCCGCCCACTATTGCGGTTATGCTCCCTTGCTTTATGTCAAGCGAAAGGTTTCTTATAATATCTCTTTTGCTGTTCTTATAACCGAAAGACAGATTTTTTACGGATATACAGCTTTCCTCCGACAGCGTATCGTCTGCGGCGGCAGGTGATACGAGCGTGTGTTTTTCTCCGTAGGATGTATACCAGTTCTTAGCGGAGGGAACGTCAAGCAGTGGAAGAACATTGCTGACAGATGCGCTTGCTCTTACTCCTGCCGGCATTTCAAAAAGCATAGGGTGATTGTTTTCTGACAGATGCTCTGTAAGAGAGCTTGCGTCGCCGTCGTGACACACCTTGCCGTTGTTGAGCATAACCACACGCTTTGCAACGGACAAAAGACCGCCGAGCTGATGCTCGGCAACAATCACTGTCGTACCAAGCTCCTTGTTTATTCTTACAAGCAGTGAAATAAACTGCGTGGATGCGATAGGGTCAAGCTGTGACAGCGGCTCGTCAAGGAGCAGTACATCGGGATTCATAGCCATTACAGACGCTAAGTTAATCATCTGCTTCTGACCGCCCGAGAGCTTGTCGCAGTCGCAGTACAGCAAGTCCTCTATGCCGAAGAACAAAGCGGTCTGGGAAACCTGCGAGCGTATTTCGTTTTGTGAAAGTCCTATGCTTTCCGCACCGAAGGCAAGCTCGTGCCAAACCTTGTCGCAGACGATCTGCTCGTCCGTAAACTGCGTGACAAAGCCGGCAAAATGACCGCTGAAAGAAATTTTTCCTTTTTGCGTTCCTGTGTCGGCAGGCGCTTTCATAAGATTTAAAAGGGTGGATTTTCCGCTTCCCGAGCTACCGCAGAGTATTATGAATTCTCCTTTGTTTATTTTAAGCGAAATATCGGAGAGTGCGTTCATATCCGAGCCGGGATAGGAATATGACAGATTTGAAATATTATAAAGTTCCATTTCTTTCCCTCCGTTTAAAACGTGAATAAAGCTCGGCTACAACAGGCATCGCACAGAGTATGAGCCAGAAAACATCCGCAGAAATATCGAAAGCTGTCAGCGGCAGGATAAATTCGGGATAATAGAGATAATAGGCTTTACCGCTTGCAAAAAGAATAATAATTGCGGTTGTGCATATCACGGTAACAGACATTATAATAAAGTCGGACGGCGCAAAGTGGAATATGCTGTAGGCTGTACGTTTTGCTGTACCGTAACCTCTGTATTTCATAGAGCGGGCGGTATATGCGCTATGCTCAAGGGTATCCGTTACCGCAACGGAGAGAACGTGAACACCGCTTCTGATACGGCTTCGCAAGCCGCCCTCGTATATATCGTTTCCTACAAAACGCTGAGCCGCCGCCGCTTGCTTTGCCCGTCTTGCAAACATAGGCACTGAACGAAGCGTCATTGATAACAGCAAAGCGAGTGACGGCAGTGCTTTTCCGAGAAGATATACCGTTTTGTCGCTTGTCATACACTTGTTAAGTCCGATAAACCACATAACGAGCGATATTGTCATAGCGCCTGTAAACAGCGAAAAAATAAGCGTTTCAAGTGTGATACTGTTGCCGCTCGGCAACTTTGCAAGCTCAGTAACTCCTCTGTTTGAAAACAGAAGATTTATAAACGCCGCAAGCAGTGCCATAGGCAGCATTACAAAAAGCGTTCTTGCGGCGGTTTTTCCGTTCAGTAAAAAAGCAAAAACGGCTGAGCAGACAAGAGCCTCCGCCATAAAGACGGGGCTTTGCACTATTGCGGTTATCAGTATCACCGACAGAAAATACATTGCCGCTGTTACAGGGTGTGTTCTTTCCATTGTTGCTCCTTAGTTTTGAAGGTCATAGCCAAGCTCGCAGGTATAGCGGAACGCTATCTTGTCGTTGTTTACTGGCTTGTATGATGAACAGCCGTAGTTTGGGAAAACGCCGTTTACACTGTACATCCAGCCTGAGCCTTGTCCGCAGTCGAATTCATAAAGGTTGTTTATACCTTCGACATAGTATGAGCTGAACGCAGGGGTGTAGCTTGCCTCCATCTGAATACTGTTTTCGTCACAGATACGGCGGAGTATATCGTATACGCTTTCACCGCTGTCGAATCCGACCGTTTTGCTGAATATCACGGCATCATCGGGAACGTACTTTTCAAGTCCTTTTTTCAGTTTATCCTTGTTGTTGAGTATGGTTTTGCACTCTATAACGAATGTGCAGGTGTTGTCATATTTCTTTATCGGCTTGTCGGCAGGCTTCGGAGTTGTCGCCTTAGCGGTGGCTTTGGTCGTGGATTTAACGGTAGTTGTGGCTTTTGCGGTAGCCTTTGCAGTGCTTGTTACCGTGATTGGCTTTTCGGTTGGCTTTGAAATGTCTGCGGCGGTAGATGATGTTGATGCGACAGAGGTTATTGCCGTTGTTTCCGGCTTTTCGCTTTCAGGTAAGGTTTGTGAAGAAGTGTCCGTAACGGTTGTTGCGGGCGTTGTCTGAGAATTGCCGTCTGTTTGAAAAGCGGTTGTTGCGACAAGGCTTTCTACGGTTGTAAACGATGATGTTTCGGGGGTAGCGTATGATATACCGCTGTTTTCGGCGGCATCTTTTCCCATAGCGGCGGAAACTACCGCAATTATCACCACGGCGACAAGAGCCAGCCCAAGACCGAGTATATATTTGTATTTATCAAAAAAAGCTTTCATTTTTTCTCCGTGAAATATCGGTTATGCAAAAATTGTTCCGCACCTATTTTATCATAAAAACAGGTACGGAACAAGCATTTACATAATAGTTTTACTTATTTGCGCTTTTTCTTCGAAACAAGCATAACTGCGCCTGAGATGAGAACTGCCATACCGCCTGTTACAAGTACGCCTGTACCGGGATTTATGGGATCGTTTTTATCTTCGGGCTTGCCTGAGCAGTCACCGGGCTTTACAGAATCGCCGGGCTGTGCGGGCGTATCGGGATTTTCGGGTTCTGTCGGCTCAGCCTTCGCAGACATTTCGTAAAGTGAAGTGCCATCCTTTGAAAGCTCATAAGCTGTAAGAGCGAGTGCCGCCTGCTCGGTTGCCATATAGTTTTCTTCGCCGCCGAGCGTGTGGCTGTAGCCGTTTTTTGTAGCGTAGCTTTCAAGTGCGTCGATAAGCGTGATGCCGTCAACGATGAATCTTGAATCTGTCAGAGGATCGATGCCGAGAGCGGCAAGAGCGATAAGTACCTGCGAGGTGCTTTCACTGCCGTTTGCATATCTTGCGTTCTCGTCAAGAGATTCTGCAAGGAACTCAAGACCGCTGTCTATAGCCGCATTTACCTTCTCGTCAGCCACATAGGGAGCGAGTGCCTGTATAGCCATAGCCGTAAGGTCAACGTCTGCGGTATTGCCAGCGAGCGCCCAGCCCTTGCCTGTCATATTGTCAACAATATAAGCGATAAGCTCATCGTGCGTCTTTGCGCTGTAATCTGTAGTGTCGAATGCTATAAGTGAGAATATAACCGCATTGATACCCTGCGATGTGATATAGTCCATATCGTCAAGACCGCTCAGCAGGTTATGACCTGCGATGCCTGCGGAATTCTTTCCGAGTGAGGACAGAGCGATTATAACTCTTGCGTTCTCTGTAGGCTTTCTGTCTGAAAGTCTGTCTGAACCGTTAGCCTTTACTGCTTCACAAAGCTCGCTGTAGTATTTTGCCGCCTTGTCGGCAGAGAGCTTTCCTGCTCTTGCGAGTGCGATAACCGACCATTCACCGCCGATAGACTGAACGGGGTAGATATCGTTATTCGCAAGAGTGCCGAGAACAGTGTCGAAGTGCTCTTCGCTCTTTGTGCCTGCCTGCTTTATCGTGTCGATAACGGCAAATCTTTCTGTTGCCTTGTCAAGAGTATCCGAATTTGTGACCTTATCTCTTAAACGCTCGGGAACTGCCGAGTAAGCATCCTTTGCATTTTCGATCTTATTCTTGCTGTCAGCGGTTACCTTGCCGATTGCGTTTATTGCCTTTATCGCATTGCTTATAACGTCAGCCTCAGCCTTAGCGAGAGCTTCTTCTGCGGCTGTTAATGTTTCGTAGTTTCCTACAAGCGTCTTTGCGTTGTCGCTGAGCTTGTCATAAGCCGCTCTTGCTGCTGTGATGCTGTCATAACTGTCGAGTGTTACATTGCCTATAGCGTCAATAAGCTCTTCGACCTGCTCAGCCGCCTTTACATCATCGGGAACGAGCTTCAGGTAAGCGCATACGGGCTGTTTTTCACCGTTCTGAACGATTATTCTGACAACCTTTATTTCAGACTGATTAAGTGCGATTTTAGCCTCTGTGCCGGATGCTACACGCTGATTGTTGATATAAATGTTATCATCGTCAGCACCCGAAACGGAAACGTTCACGCTTTCCTCGATGCCTGTGCTTATCTCGTAAACACCGTTATCATCGGGAGTGATTTCCTTTATTGTCTTGCTATTTGCGTCTGTTAAGACTATTTTTCCGGGAAGCGCTGTCGTGCCGACCTCTTGCTCGTTTGCAGTTGTTCTTACAACGTAAGAAACCTCTGTCGATTTCTCGTTGAATACGCCTGCCCAGATGTTGCTTGCTGTCTGTATCTTTATATAGTGAACGCCGTTTTTGAATGTAACGGGGTTGCCGTTTTCATCTACCGCCCACTTTAAGTCGAAGCCGTTTGATTCGGCGTTTTCACTGTATGCGTTTACGTTAGTGCCTATCGTGCCGTTCTTGAAGTAGTCAACATAGCCGAACCTTGTCGTGCCTACAAAGGAAGCTGTAGAGCTGTCGCCCTGTATACTACCCTGAACACTGGGGATAACAACGCCTCTGAGTGTGACAGTATCGCCCTTTGCAAGATCGTTCATATAGTAAACGCTGGGTGAAACCCATCTGCCTGTCTGCTTTGAGCCGTCGTTTGAGTTGCCCTGATTGTCTGTCCAACTTGTTTTACCGTCGGCTGTCTTTTTGTATGTTACTTCGTAATCGGTGATGGTCGTATCTTCGAAATGCTCACTTCCTGCGAGTGCATACCATGTTTTGCCGTCCTCAGAAACATATACCTGTCCGCTTTCAGCCGCACTTCCGCCGCTTACAAAGCTGTTGCCGTAAGCGTAGAAGTCAAGACCGTAGGGGTTTGAGGGGTCGTCTGTTACGGGGTTTTCATAGTAATATGTGATATAACCGCCGAAGTTACCGAGTGATTTTATAGTGCCTGCGAGCGTCTGCTCGGGGCCTACACCGTAGGAAACGTTGGTGTACTGGCTGTTGATGCAAAGATAATCAACGACCTTGTCGGGTACGTCATACTTGCTTCTCTTTGTAGCCTTGACAGTATAGCTTTCGGAAAGAGTGCCGTCTGTTACCGTTACAGTAGTGTTTGCACTCTTGGTAACAAGACTGTAAACGCCGCTTTCATCTGCTGTTGCGGCTTCGCCACCTATCTTAACTGTGCAACCGTCGGCAACCTTGAAATATACTGTGGGGAATTCTGCGTCATTTGCTATAACTATATTATAGCTGAGAAGTGACGGGTCGAATGCGGGATACATATCGCCGTGTTCGCTTTTAAGCTCTGTAAAGTGTACGTTCTTTATAGAAACGTCAGCCTTTACGAGCTTTATTTTGTAGCTTGTTATCTTGTCTGCATCATCAAACTTGTCTGTAAGATAATCGCCGTCCGAAACCACATCTATTGATACTGTAACAGTGCCGTCCTTGCTAAAGGAATATGCGGGAGTTGTTTCGCCGCTTTTAAGCTCTGTATATTCGCCGTCAGCCTTCGCTCTGAAATGAACGTTTGCGGTTTTGCCCTTGAGAGTAAGCGCAACGCTGTCGGTGTCGCCTAAAACATAGGCTGTGTAGCTGTGGCATTCTGCGTTTGTGCCGGTCGTATCGGTCACATTGCCGTTTTCGTCATTTCTGAAAACCGTTCCCTCTGCAAAGCCGTTGTACTTTGTCGCATACAGCTCCCTGCCGGCAGGAACAAGCGTGATGCCGCTTGTGCTTGCGATTTCAGCCGTATAGTCATAGGGACGTGTTATGTTGAACACATACTGCGTCTTTATGCTTTCATCGTCAATGTAGCAAAGCTCTAAAATCAGCTTAGTCAAGCCGAAAGGAATATTAGAAATGCTGTTGAAGCTGCCGGACTTTATCTCGTTTCTCTGTGCAACTCCGTTTATATCGGTGTATACCGCATAGCACTTCAGCAGGTCCTTGTTGAACTTAGTTCCGCTGTTGATATAGAAAGATGATGTGCTGTAAGACTTTATCTTTACATCATATTCGAGCTTTTCGGGGTCGAAAGCGTCATTGTCCCAGCCGTCAAGCGAGAAAGCCGAAAGTGCAAAGCTGTCAAAACGTGCGGCGGGTCTTGCACCCTCCTTTATTGTTACCTTATAAGTGCTTGCTGTTGCACCCTCGCCTACCGTAACGGTGATAACATCGCCGTCCTTTATTTCAGTAGGTTTTGTAAGGCTCAGTGTCTTGTCGCCGATCTTGCTTACCGTCTTGAAATTCTTGTTCAGTGCGGTAGGACGGAAATTGATGCTCTTTGTGCCGAAAGGAACAGTAAGAGTATAATTATAGGTCTTTGCGCTGAATTCGGGGGAAAGTGTGCCGTAATCGCTACTTATCGCTTTAAGCGATGTATCTGTACCGCTCCAGTCACTGCCGAGGTCAGCGCCCCAGTCCATAGTGTACTGCATACGGATCTCATCGCCGCTTGCAAGCTTGCCGTTAGCAACGGTATAGGCTGTGAAGCCATCGTTTGTAAACCAGTCGTTGAGCGTACCCATCCAGCCGCTCATTGAACCGCCGTCAAACGCCGCAAGGCCTGCGATCTCGCTTATGTAGCCATCATCTGCGCCCTTCTGAGTAAAGCCGGAACTTTCGATAGCGTCCTTTATGCAGGTCATTGCGCTTGAGGTCTTGTCAAGCGATACCCACTTGTCGACCTTGGTACCTGTCCACGCAGGAGCGTTACCGCCGCTGACCGCTTCGGTAAACGTTGTGTTTTCTACAATAACACGGACGCTTCCGAGGTCGTCATCGGCAAATACAGTAAAGCTCACCTGCGGTACTGACAGCAGTGCCAGTGAAAGCGCCAGCAGTAAAGCTGTCACTTTTGCTGTAAATTTCTTTACATTTGTCATAGTTTTACCTTCCTTTATTCTTTTTTGCCGTAAGGCTTAACCGTCTAATCTGCGTTTTGCCGCTTTTCTTCTTTGTCTGGAGCGTTCACGCTTTTCACGGCTTTTCTCCTTTGCCGAAACCGCCGGAGGCTCTTTCAGCCCTGCGGCTTCAAGCGCCCTTGTCCACGGTCCCAGCTTCTGCTTTATAAAGCAGACTTCGCTTGGAGTAAAATCGGAGCGTCTGGGCAGAGTGCCAAGCTGTTCATACTTTTCGCAAAGCATAGCGACAGCCTTGCTGAATTTTTCGTCTGCCATAACGTCACCTCCGTAAACAAATACGAAAAACGGCAATAAAAAATGCCTTCACCAAAAAAGTGAAAGCACAACTGATCTTTAAGCACAGCAAACATAAGCCATACGGATATGCCAAAAAAAGCATAAAGGTACAGCCTTAGCTGAAGATCGGCTGTACTTCTTCCTCGTCCAAGAGACAATGCCGAAAAATACGGGGGTATTCTGACTTGTGAGCATAGGCTCAGATACAGTAATGACGGTTGCTCCGGATTCTCACCGGATTCCCTATTACCTACCGGGCAAAAAGCCTTTCGTACCGTATTTTCGATATTCGGTTAAGGATAAGTATAGCACATAACGATAAGTAAAGTCAATACAAAACGGGCGTCTGAAAGCGGATTTAAATTTATTTTTTTGCAGGGGCGATTTTGTATTGACTTTCAAGAAGTATGTTGATATAATGGTGGCAAAATACGATAGGCTTATGGAGGAAGTATAATGCCATCTATAGTTATCAATAATGCAACTATTGAATTTCGACTCAATGATCGTACTTTTGGGGAGTGCGTTAACTTCATGAAAGTACAGCATGGTATGAACGACACGGATATTGCTAAGCGTATGGGTATTTCAACTAAACGGTTGGTAGAGCTTTGCGAAAGATCAGCAGATCCTAATAATAAACGGCGACAGGACGCAGTATCGGCTGATGAGAGGCGCACAGCACAACTAAGAAAGATTGTTGATGAGCTTGAGGTTAGAGGCGATCACAGATACAGCTACACATCTGAGCCTGATGTTTTCGATAAGAAAGCCGACCCAAACGGATTAATTTATTTTCGCATTGACGATGATGATTTTTATGACCTGACAAAACAGATTATAGAGAAGTTTGAGCTCGACTTTATGTATAGTCAGGAGAAGCTGGGGGAATGCCTATATATAAAACAGTGCACTTACAATAAAAAATATGTTAATAAAACCGATCTGAAGATTTCAAGATACACAACTGAGCAACAGTACGGTATACTCAGAAACCTGCTTAATCTTATAGGCTATCGTGATATGGCAAGCATGAACTATGTCTACAGGGATCCCGCAGGCTTTGCAGAGTGCATTTACCGTCTTGTTAATACCGGGCGCTCACCGCAAAACACAGAGAAAGTTGAATACAGAGATATTATATGCAGCCGGAGCGCTTACAAGGAAACCGAACACGTTATAGACCTTTTTGATACATATAATGTAACGGACGTTCAAAGAGATGAGATTTTCCGCTTCCTTGTAAGACTTATAGACAGAGGCATAGAAAACAGCAAAATCAGTGACGAGTATGTAAAGGCTTATGAACAGTGTGACTGCGGAAAAGCAATATCGGCGCTTAATGATTATTTTGCAAAAAGAAGAAATACTGCAACCGGCGATGAAGAACTTGCTGATTTTCTGTCGGCTGAAATGCTGAACAGCAACTGTACAGATCGTTCAGATCTTACTGCAACGTTATTTTATCTCATCAGCGAGATCAGCAAAAGCGAGTATAGTAATTTCCTTGAGAAGTTCATAAATGATTCTGGCATGAGACAGCTTACAACGGTAATAATTTTCGAAATGTGCGGTTATATGCGTTATCACAAAAGAATATTGCTGACTTACAAGAACGGGGCTTTTTATCGGATCAAAACGGCAGATATTTTTGAGCATAGTGCTGAGGTGTTCGATACTCCGTTATACAATATCGCAAACGCTGTCGATAATAAAGAAAAGCTCAGTGAAACTCAGAAACAAATATATAATGATGCAGTAGAACGGTTCACGAAAATGAATCCGGCAAAGCAAAATGTCGTTCTGGAACATATAAAAGCATTTGTTCCGTCGACTTCTGCAATCTGCGATTTGTCATATATGGATTGCTACCGTACTATTCGAATCAATGAATACGATATAGCAAACAGAGTAATCTTTGAATTAATAAGAAGTGTACATCTCAATACCACTGAGTCTTATTTTCCGATGATAGCCGATTGCATAAAAATGTCCGAAAAAACAGAGGCTGTGCAGAATATCAGCGATAAAGGAAAACCTGTTAATAAGCAGGAAAGCAATGCTAAGCGGTATGAGCTTTATGCGAAAGCTTATGCGCTTGTAGGCATAAATCTTACCGATACCGTCGAGGAAAAGCTGAAATTTACAGCGGAAGAATGGAAGGTCTGGGCATTGTATGAGTGCTGCATCAGATCAGGACAGGAGGAACTTCTCGAAATGGTCAAGAAGATAGAGGCAAAGGTCATTCGTGATAAGCAGAGAGATGAAGAAAAGCAGGAGGACGCAAAACAAATCAGGAAAAAGCATAGCAAAGAGAAAAATATTGAATAAGTGAATACAGTACGCATACAGACCGCATCGGCAATCCGATGCGGTCTTTCGGTTTGTCAATAAGCCGTATCGTGTTTCCTGTGCAGTTTGTTTTATGTCGGAATAAAAAAATTATTCCGAAATGGTAATTAATACGGAGAATAAGGTGTGCTATAATCAGCTTGTAAGCAAAAAACGTATCATCAAAAGGAGGCATATATGGAACTTACATTATCATTTAAAAAAAGAATGGTTTGCGGTAAATGCGGCAGGAAACTGAACGAGGACGCTGTTATCTATTACAGCGATAAGAGCTGTGACGTTTATTGTTGTCAATGCGGCGAAGGAAAATACACACATATTGCGGGCAGAAGGGTGATAAAGTACGTCCGTACACCTGAAGGATTTCATCCGGCATTAACGCCCGAAGCGCTTGACACGCTCGAAAATGATATATATTACGCAAAGCCGTTTGGCGAAACCGAAGAAAAACTTATTTACCGGTCAAGCGGATTGTGCAAAATAGACTCCAACAAATCCCTCGACGAAACAATAATCGAATGCACAGATTACAAGGCGCTTATATTATTTTCTGCCAATGATTGTTTTTCTTTGTATGATGATAGCGACGAATACAACCTTGAATGTCATTTAGCGACGTGGATGTATAAGCTGTCGGACGACGGAAAGCAATCGCTACTTGTCGATGATAGTGACTGTGTGGTTGGCGTAATCTCAACGAAATGCGTGCCGGCAGACCGTGACGGTTTAGCGGCTGATATGTCGCTTTACAGACTTTTTGATGACCCATACGAAACAGAGGACCCGCCGCCGCAGTGCGAAGCGAAAGAACTGACCTGCACTGTGCCTGCCGATGCGGAAAGCATATTACTTAGAGAAATAGTAAACGATGATTTTGCGAAAGAAATGCTTAACTATGTTCTCGGCAGGATAAAGGGTCAGGACAATGAGATACGCAGGGCGGTATACATTGTATATGAGTATCTTAAGTCAATCGCAAGCGGCAAGCCTATGCACTCTGTCAGCTGGATCATCACAGCACCGAGCGGTTCGGGGAAAACGGAATTCTACCGGTCGATAAGGGACTTTTTCAAAGAGAAGAAAATACCTGTACCTGTGATACAGTATGATTTGAGCAGGATAACGGAAACCGGCTTCAAGGGTGCGGAATCATCGGAAATACTTAAGCTCGCTTACAAAGTAAACGGAACGAGCGGCTATGCGATCTTTTTCCTCGATGAAGCGGACAAACGTTTTATTCCGTCATATTCAAGTAACGGTCAGGATGCGAACAGGGCAGTGCAGGCGGAATTGCTCACTATGGTCGAAGGCACTATCCGCAGTATTGACGAAAATGAGCCGTCAACGACCTTTGATACCAATAAGACGATGTTTGTGTTCATGGGCGCTTTCCAGGACCTTCGTGAAAGAAAGGCTGTAAGGACGGCAGCACGCAGCACGCCGATTGGTTTTACGGGCGGCTCTGAAAATGCTTCTCCCGAGTCGGGGCAGTATGTTGATTATTTCTATTCGGATCTGTCAATAGAAGACATGATAGAATACGGTATGTTGGAAGAGCTTGCAGGAAGAATCACCAGAGTTGTAAACTTCCATCTTATAGAAGAAAGCGAAATGCGTAAGCTGATAAAGCTGAAGGCAGAAGAAATATCTAAAGAAGCCGGCGTAATAACCGAATTTTCGAGGAACGCTTATGACGAACTTTTCGAGCAAGCGTATACTAATCTCGGTGTACGCAGACCGATGAATATTATACGGGGCTGTATACAGGACGCACTTGCTAAAATCGTATTTGATCAAAGTCCCGCTGAGAACGACGAATATATTATCCGTATTGATTCTGTTCACGAACAGCCGAAGATAAAGCGTTCGCCCGGGCGGAAGATACCGTCGGTAAAGCCCTGTGTAAAAAAATCAAGGACAGACGGGATAAAAATATAAACGGAGGCGAAAGTGCATAAGCCATAAGCGTATCCGTTTTCAAAGAAGATAAGCTCAAAAAGCGAACATATCGGAGGTATTTTATGAACAGAAATGATTTTTACGAAGAATACGACTTTGACAGTCACGAGAACAAGGTAAGAATAGCGGCGGTAATCGGCACACTTGTTGTGACTGTTGTGTTCGGTGTGGGGGCGTTTATATTCCTCACAACAGCTACGAAAGATTGGGACAGCGGCATTCTGAATCTGCTCGGCAACCTTGCGTTTTTCTTATTGCTCGGCTTGACTTTTGCCTGCTACATACCCGGTTTTATGCACGTTTCGTCACTGATCAGAAAAACCCGCATTATAGGCTTGATATGGATATTTATAGCAGGTGTCTGCGGATTTATTTTCCTTATCATAGATATTGTGAAGTTATGTCTGAGAAAGCCGCTGTTTTTCCGCTGGGAGCTGTAATAAGACGGATAATAATAAAAACGAGGTGCGTTGGCACCTCGTTTCAGACTGTCGATAAACCCACGCACCGCAAAAATGCAGATAAATCATCTGACACAAAATTAAAACAGGATAAGTAAAATAATTTCGCACAGCCGTAAAAAACGGCTGTGCGAAAGCATTTTTGCTTACTGCGTCAACCGCCCCTCAACGTACCTTTGTACGCCTGTCGGGGCGGTTTCCTTGTCTGCGTGTGTTTCTCAACGTCTGCAGCGTGTTGAAAAATACTTTTTCAACACGCTGAAACGAGGTGCGTTGGCACCTCGTTTTGCTATATCATATTATTAATTTATCAGAACGCAATTCTATCCTCGATGTACTTCTTTACATCTGCGATAGGCATTCTTTCCTGCTTCATAGAGTCACGCTCACGGACTGTTACGCAACCGTCCTCAACACTGTCGAAGTCGTATGTGATGCAGAAGGGAGTACCGATCTCGTCCTGTCTTCTGTATCTCTTGCCGATAGCGCCGGCATCATCGTAATCAACGCAGAAGTACTTTGACAGCTCGTCTGCAATCTCGCCTGCTTTGTCTGCAAGCTTCTTTGACAGGGGCAGAACTGCCGCCTTGACGGGAGCTAAGTAGGGGTGGAAGTGCATAACGTTTCTTGTTGTGCCGTCCTCAAGCTGTTCTTCGTCATAAGCTTCTGTGATAACTGCAAGGAACAGACGCTCAACACCGAGCGAGGGTTCGATAACATAAGGAACGTACTTCTCGTTTGTTTCGGGATCGAAATATTCCATCTTCTGACCGCTTGTCTTGATGTGCTGTGTAAGGTCGTAGTCGGTTCTGTCCGCAACGCCCCAAAGCTCGCCCCAGCCGAACGGG
>OLOS01001473.1_pt1 | contig 19178 bp, 11 predicted proteins | sample 1672631 | NCBI WGS metagenome assembly OLOS01 (sample SAMEA3136707, study PRJEB25190) | human gut metagenome | biome: human gut; feature: human-associated habitat; material: faeces | place: Austria | collected 2013 | reverse complement strand
GAGCAAGCTCCCCAAGGCAAATATTTATAAATCTGCATGACTCTGAACTGTTACAAATGCAAGAAGAAAAGTCAGTGCAGAAAAAAAGGAAGCAAATCTGCTTCCTTTTTTAAACAGTTCGTAGGGGAATCGAACCCCTGTTTTCGCCGTGAGAGGGCGACGTCTTAACCGCTTGACCAACGAACCATGTCCTGTTGACTTCTATATCATACTATATGATTTTCAAAAAATCAAGTACTTTTTTGAAAAATTTTAAAATTTCTAATTTTCTGAATTTTTACGTTTATTTAGTTTAAATGATGCCAGGGTCAAAAGGTCATGATTTTCATGCTTGCATGAAAAAAAATGACTTTTTCACCCGCTAAACATGAGAAAGTAGCCATTTTTCGAAGATAAATGAGCGGATTGCAAATGTTTTGTCGATTTTGAGAGTTCGAAGTATGGAAAAATCGACGTAAGGCTCATTTGTCGACCGCTCATTTAAATGATGCCAGAGTCAAAAGGTCATGACTCCATTCGATGTCAGGAAACCATTTATAATTATGAAATCCTTGCAACGCCGCTTTCAATTGCTGCTTTTCTTGTGGCTTCCGCCACGGCATCCCTGACTCTTCTGTCAAAGGCTGCAGGAAGGATGTAGTCCGGATTCAGCTCTTCGTCACTCACCAGTCCGGCAATCGCACGGGCGGCGGCAACCTTCATCTGATCATTGATATCTGCTGCCCGTACATCCAGAGCCCCACGGAAGATTCCGGGAAAACACAGCACGTTGTTGACCTGATTCGGGAAATCAGAACGTCCGGTGGAAACGACAGCTGCTCCCGCTGCTTTTGCCTCATCCGGAAAAATTTCAGGTGTAGGGTTGGCACAGGCAAAGATCACCGGATCCTTCGCCATACTTCGTACCATGTCCTGTGTCAGTGTCCCCGGAGCGGAAACCCCAATAAAGACATCTGCTCCTTTTATCACATCCTGAAGGGATCCCTTTTCATGACGGAAGTTCGTAATCCCGGCCATTTCTTCTTTAATCGGATTCAGGTCCTCCCTTCCCTCATAGATCGCGCCTCTCCGGTCTGTCATGATCACATTTTTCAGTCCCATGGACATCAACAGCCGGATAATCGCAATCCCTGCCGCACCGGCACCGGAGGTCACGATCTTCACCTCATCCAGTTTCTTTCCCACCAGCTTTAATGCGTTCAGAATACCCGCCAGCGTAATCACCGCCGTTCCATGCTGATCATCATGAAAAACAGGGATATCACAACACTCTTTCAGTCTCTTTTCTATTTCAAAGCATCTCGGTGCGGAAATATCCTCCAGATTAATCCCTCCAAAGCTGCCTGCCAGCAGGGATACCGTATGGACGATCTCATCCACATCCTTACTGCGGATACACAAGGGAACCGCATCCACATCACCGAATTCCTTAAACAGCACGCACTTACCTTCCATAACCGGCATCCCTGCCTCCGGTCCAATATCTCCCAGTCCCAGTACAGCTGTTCCGTCTGTGACCACAGCAACCGTATTCCAGCGGCGTGTCAGTTCAAAGCTTTTTGAGACATCCTTCTGTATTTCCAGACAGGGTTCTGCGACACCAGGCGTATAGGCAAGACTGAGTGCCTCTCTGGAATCCACTGCTGCCCTTGACTTTATCTCAAGTTTTCCTTTTAATTCATAATGCATCTTCAACGATTCTTTTGCGTAGTCCATTTCCATTCTCCCTTCTATGCTGTCAGATCTGTTGTATCGTTGCGTTTCACTGTATCAAAAAGACCCTTTCAGTGACTGACCTGTGAAAGACTGTATACCAACACCATTCTATACCAGTACGGTATCAAAATACAACAAATTTATCCATAAAAATGTGCTAAGATTAATTAACAGATACTATTCACACGTCCAGTTCGAGGTGTTTTCTGTGAGTGAAGCGAACCGAAAGTCATAGAAAACACCGGAAAAGAATAGAAATCTTTTCCGGTGTCTAGTATAACCCACAACAAATAACCTTATGTTTCGCTGGTCTGCTTTCCCGATAGCACAGGTTTTATTTATTGAACAGCTTTGAATGCCTCATCGAGATCCTGAATGATATCATCAATATTTTCCGTACCGATGGAAAGACGAATGGTATTCGGACGGATTCCCTGATCTGCCAGCTCTTCCTCTGTGCACTGGCTGTGTGTGGTGGTAGCCGGATGGATTACCAGCGACTTCACATCTGCCACATTCGCCAGCAGTGAGAACAGCTCCAGATTATCAATGAAATCTTTTGCCTTCTGCGCATCTCCCTTAATCTCAAAGGTGAAGATAGAACCTCCGCCATTCGGGAAATACTTTGCATATAACTCCTTCTGTACAGGGTCATCCGTAACCGAAGGATGATTTACTTTCTCAACCTGCGGATGATTGTTCAGATACTCTACAACTTTTAATGCATTTGAAACATGGCGCTCTACACGAAGAGAAAGTGTTTCAAGTCCCTGAAGGAAGAAAAATGCATGGAAAGGTGAAAGCGTCGCGCCGGTGTCTCTTAAGAGAATCGCACGTATCTTTGTCACAAATGCTGCCGCACCTACTGCCTTCGTAAAACTGATCCCGTGGTAGCTTGTATTCGGCTCTGTCAGAGATGCAAACTTTCCGGATCCCTCCCAGTCAAACTTTCCGCTGTCAACGATCACACCGCCAATGGTGGTGCCGTGTCCGCCGATGAACTTGGTGGCGGAATGTACTACAATGTCAGCACCGTATTCAATCGGACGTACCAGATACGGAGTAGCAAACGTATTGTCAACGACCAGCGGGATCTTGTGGGCATGAGCAATCTGTGCCACTTTCTCGATATCAACCACATCAGAGTTTGGATTGCCCAGTGTCTCGATATAGATCGCTTTTGTATTGTCCCGGATCGCTGCTTCCACTGCATCATAATCAAAGATATCTACAAAAGTTGTCTGGATCCCATACTGTGGAAGTGTATGTGCCAGCAGATTATAAGATCCGCCATAGATATTCTTTGCAGATACGATATGATCACCATTCTGTGCCAGATTCTCAATCGTATAGGAAATGGCTGCTGCACCGGATGCCACCGCCAGAGCTGCCACACCGCCTTCCAGAGCTGCGATACGCTTCTCAAATACATCCTCGGTAGGATTGGTCAGACGTCCATAAATATTGCCGGCATCCGCCAGTCCAAAGCGAGCAGCAGCGTGGTCACTGTTGCGGAAAACATAGGATGAAGTCTGATAAATCGGTACTGCCCTTGCATCGGTAACCGGGTCCGGCTGTTCCTGTCCTACATGCAGCTGTAAGGTTTCAAATTTAAAGTTTCTATTAGCTCTTGTAATTTTTTCACTCATGTGCGTATCCTCCATGGCGATCCTATCTGTTCGAATCGCTTTTATATTAATAATATTTTTATAGCCCTGTTACTCTCGCTGTGTTTCGTTTGTAATTGCTAATCGACACATTCGTTCCTCTTCTATAAAAATATAACCGCCTGATTTCAATACTTTCATTCTGCACTCCTTCACCCTGTTTGTTTATACGAATCAAAAAGCAGCTATTCTGTAAACAGTGGTGTTGAATAATATCTGTCACCTGTATCCGGAAGCAGCGCGACGATCGTCTTCCCCTCATTTTCTGGACGCTTTGCCAGCTGAATGGCTGCCGATAATGCAGCACCGGATGAAATTCCCACCAGCACGCCTTCCTTTCTGGCCATCAGCTTTCCGTAAGTAAAAGCATCCTCATTTTCAATCCTGATGATCTCATCATAAACGGATGTATTCAGCACTTGCGGTACGAATCCGGCACCGATTCCCTGAATCTTGTGCGGGCCTCCCTTTCCTTCTGAGAGCACCGGAGAGCCGGCGGGCTCTACAGCCACGATCTTTATCTCACTCTTCTGAGATTTGAGATATTCTCCTACACCTGTCAATGTTCCACCGGTTCCTACACCTGCCACGAAAATGTCCACTTCGCCGTCCGTATCCTTCCAGATTTCCGGGCCTGTGGTATTTCTATGAGTCTCAGGGTTCGCCGGATTGACAAACTGTCCCGGGATGAAACTGTCCGGAATCTCCTTCGCCAGCTCCTCCGCTTTTGCGATTGCTCCTGACATTCCCTTTGCACCTTCTGTCAGTACCAGTTCTGCGCCGTATGCCTTCAGGATGTTTCTTCTCTCCACACTCATGGTTTCCGGCATCGTGAGGATGATCCGGTATCCCTTCGCCGCTGCGATGGAGGCAAGACCGATTCCCGTATTACCGGATGTCGGCTCTATGATCACGGAACCTTCTTTTAACAGTCCCTTTGCCTCTGCGTCCTCAATCATACTCTTTGCGATCCTGTCCTTAACGCTTCCTGCCGGATTAAAATACTCAAGCTTTACAAGAACTCTTGCCTGTAATCCCAGTTCCTTTTCGATGTTTGTCACTTCTACCAATGGTGTATTTCCAATCAATCCCAGTGTTCCTTTATAAATCGATGCCATAATGCTCCTCCTTTTTCATACTTTATCTATATGTATTATTTGATTTATCTGAATTATACCCCTTGTAATCCTATATGTCAAGTAGGTTTTAAAAAATTCTAAGATGGAATCATCCCTAGATTAAAAGGTGCAGTGACCGCATCTCCTCTCTCTTCCACGAGGCGGAATCCCACAGATGCTACCCTCCTGGACAGACATCCCCTGCACTCCGCTGCTTCCTCACCTGTACAGATTTTATTATCATACAGATCGTACTGCTTCCTGTTCCTGACCGGTGACAGGTTTGGCATCACAACATTTGCACCGGACTGCAGCCCTTTCTCCCTTCCCCGTGGATCAACAGTACCCAGAGCGGTGGTAGCAGGGAGGAGAACCCCCGGCAGCAGGATGCGGATGATTGACAACAAAAACAGAGTCATATCCACACTTCCCGCCTTTTCCTCCGCAAACCGTGTAGCATGATGCGGAATAAACGGACCGATTCCTACCATCTGCGGCTCCAGCTCTTTCAGAAACTCCAGATCTGCTGCCAGCGTTTCCAGCGTCTGTCCCGGAGATCCAACCATAAATCCTGCCCCTACCTGATAACCAAGTGTTTTCAGATCATACAGACACTGCTTTCTCCGGGCAAGACTCATCGATTCGGGATGAAGCATATGATAGTGTGCGTCGTCTGCCGTTTCATGACGCAGCAGATACCGGTCGGCGCCCGCCTCACGAAACCGCCGGTAACTCTCACAGGATTTCTCCCCGATGGAAAGCGTAAGAGCACAGTCCGGATATGCAGTCTTGATCTGACGGATGATATCCTCCATCCGCTCATCTGTATACCAGGGATCCTCTCCACCCTGAAGTACAAAGGTGCGAAAGCCCAGTCGATATCCCTCGCGGCAGCACTCCATAATCTCATCCGCTGTAAGCCGGTATCTTTCTGCTGTCCGGTTGCCGCTTCGTATTCCGCAGTAATAACAATTATTCTTGCAATAATTTGTAAATTCAATCAATCCCCGTGTATATACCTTATCTCCATAGTATTTTCTTCTGAGAGACAATGCCTCATTTCTCAGAAGCTCTCTGACATCCTCATCATCTGCAAGTTTCAGTAATTCCACATATTCATCTCTGGTAAGCTTATGGTTTTTTATCAGTTTTTCTGCTATTATCATAGATACTCCTTTGCATATGAGCATTCAATAAAGACTTTACACCTTAGATCGTGTATAGTTATTTGATTTCGAGTTCTTCGGTCGCTATACCAAGTGACTGCATTCGTGCTTTTAAAACTCTTTCCTGATATGCAATTTCTGCATCCCTGTCAGGTGCGCTTTTTACTCTCTGAAGATTAACAAATTCTTTAATAACCTGGTCTTTAAGTTCTTTTTCATTCATTGTATCTTCTCCCATATTCTCACCACCTTTTCAAATGGTATTATATCATAGTGTAAAGCCTTTATTCAATTATCAAAGTCCAACTATCGGGAAAAATCAGAAAATAGGTAACTGTTCAGAGTCATGCAGATTTATAAATATTTGCTTTGGGGAGCTTGCTCACCAGAGGCAAATTTTATAAATCTATAGGGCGAGAGCCGACATGAGCAAAAGGAAAGCCTCGCAGAGGCGATTTTGCGAATGGACTCTGAATAGTTACAAAAATAAAATGTAAGAAAAACAGAATAAATAAAATAGATTTACAGATTACATAGAATTTACAAGAAACATTTCTAACCGGAGAGTGTGTTAAAAACACATTCTCCGGTTATATATAGTATATACTACTTATAGTTTACGATCTTTCCGAAATCCGGTTTGAGGGATGCTCCACCTACCAGACCGCCGTCGATATCGTCCTGAGCGAATAATTCAGGAGCGGTTGCTGCGTTTACGGATCCGCCGTACTGGATACGGATCTCTGCTGCTGTTGCATCATCGTAGATCTCAGCGATGCACTCGCGGATGGCCTTGCAAACCTCCTGAGCCTGCTCTGTAGTAGCTGTTTTTCCTGTTCCGATTGCCCAGATCGGCTCGTAAGCGATGACAGCTGTCTTTGCCTGATCTGCTGTTACTCCCAGGAAGCCAACCTTAACCTGCTGACGGATAAAGTCCATCGTCACGCCCTGCTCTCTCTGCTCCAGAGATTCTCCACAGCACATGATCGGTGTGATACCGTGCTCGAAAGCTTTCAGCATTTTCTTATTTACGGTCTCATTGGTCTCTGCAAAGTACTCTCTTCTCTCAGAATGGCCGAGAACCACGTATTTTACACCTGCATCTGTAAGCATCACCGGAGAGATCTCGCCTGTGAAGGCACCCTTCTCCTCGAAATACATATTCTCTGCACCCACCTGGATGTTAGAGCCTTTTACTGCTTCTACAACCGGGATAATATCGATTGCCGGAACACAGAATACAACATCTACCTCATCGTTTGCTACTAAAGGTTTTAACTCATTTACCAGTGCAACTGCCTCGCTCGGAGTCATGTTCATTTTCCAGTTGCCTGCGATGATTTTCTTTCTTGCCATGATATTTCTATCTCCTTTTCTATATCTGCTTCGGTATGCAACCCAAAGACTTATTTATCGTTTGCTGCTGCTACACCCGGCAGTTCTTTTCCTTCCAGGAACTCCAGGGAAGCGCCGCCGCCTGTAGAGATATGGCTCATCTTATCACCAAATCCCATCTGGTTTACAGCTGCTGCGGAATCACCACCGCCGATGATCGTAGTAGCATCTGTCTCAGCCAGTGCTTTCGCAACTGCAATCGTACCCTGTGCCAGCGTCGGGTTCTCGAATACACCCATCGGTCCATTCCAAACAACCGTCTTAGCTGTCTTAACAGCTTCAGCAAACAGCTCTGCAGATGCAGGTCCGATATCCATACATTCCATGTCAGCCGGGATATCGTCAGAAGAAACAACCTTAACCTCAATCTCTGCATCGATTGGATTCGGGAACTCATAAACAGCCTTGGCATCTACCGGAAGCAGGATCTTTTTGCCCAGTTTTTCTGCCTTTTCCATCATCTCTTTGCAGTAATCGATCTTTGACTCGTCAAGCAGAGATTTTCCAACCTCTTTGCCCAGTGCCTTTAAGAATGTATATGCCATACCACCGCCAATGATCAGTGTATCACATTTCTCAAGCAGGTTGTTGATAACATTTAATTTGTCTGCAACCTTTGCACCGCCAAGGATTGCTACGAAAGGTCTCTCAGGATTGTTTACCGCATTGCCAAGGAAATCAATTTCTTTCTGCATCAGATATCCGACAACTGCTGTATCCACGTACTGTGTAACACCTACATTTGAGCAGTGAGCTCTGTGTGCCGTACCGAATGCGTCATTAACAAACACGTCACATAAGGAAGCCAGATCTTTGCTGAATGCCTCTCCGTTCTTTGTCTCCTCTGCACGATAACGTGTATTCTCCAGTAATACGACCTCGCCATCCTTCATAGCCTCTACTGCAGCCTTTGCATTTGGTCCTACAACTTCAGGATCAGCAGCAAACTTTACTTCCTGTCCCAGAAGCTCAGAGAGACGAACTGCAACCGGTGCTAAGGAAAGCTCAGGCTTCGGCTCTCCCTTCGGCTTTCCAAGATGTGAGCAGAGGATTACCTTACCGCCGTCAGCGATTAATTTCTTGATCGTCGGAAGTGCTGCCACCAGACGATTCTCGTCAGTAATCTTTCCGTCGATTAACGGAACGTTGAAATCACATCTCACCAGAACTTTCTGGCCTTTTACATTGATATCATCTACTGATTTTTTGTTGAGCATTTCATTGCCTCCTTAAATTATAAAATTTAAGGGTCCGGCCCAATCAGACCGGACCCTTTTGGATCTTCTTAAAGATATTCTGGATTATGCTAACTCTGAGAAGAACTTAATTGTACGAACCATCTGGCTTGTGTAGGAGTTCTCATTGTCATACCAGGAAACTACCTGAACCTCAGTTGTGCCATTCTCTAACGGCAGAACCATTGTCTGAGTAGCATCGAACAGAGAACCGAATCTCATACCAACGATATCGCTGGATACGATCTCATCTGTGTTGTATCCGAAGGACTCGTTAGCTGCTGCTTTCATAGCTGCGTTGATCTGATCTACAGTTACGTTTCCTTCTACAACTGCTGTTAAGATCGTAGTAGAACCTGTCGGGGTCGGAACACGCTGTGCAGAACCGATTAATTTGCCGTTCAGCTCCGGGATAACCAGACCGATTGCCTTTGCAGCACCTGTGCTGTTCGGAACGATATTAACTGCTGCTGCACGGGATCTTCTTAAATCACCTTTTCTCTGAGGTCCATCCAGAGTCATCTGATCGCCTGTGTAAGCGTGGATCGTGCACATGATACCGGATTTGATCGGAGCCAGGTCATTTAATGCTTTTGCCATAGGTGCCAGGCAGTTTGTTGTACAGGAAGCTGCGGAGATGATGGTGTCTTCAGCTTTCAGTGTCTCATGGTTTACATTGTAAACGATAGTAGGAAGATCGTTTCCTGCCGGTGCAGAGATAACAACTTTACGAGCACCTGCATTGATATGAGCCTGAGCTTTTGCCTTGGATGTGTAGAATCCTGAGCACTCCAGAACTACGTCAACACCAAGCTCTCCCCATGGGCAGTTGTTTGCATCCGGGAATGCATAGATCTTGATTTCCTTTCCATCTACTGTGATGGAATCTTCGCCTGCTGTTACTGTGTCAGCTAATGCATATTTACCCTGAGATGAATCATATTTTAATAAATGTGCTAACATTGCCGGAGATGTTAAGTCGTTGATCGCAACTACTTCATATCCTTCTGCGCCAAACATCTGTCTGAATGCGAGACGTCCAATACGTCCAAAACCATTGATTGCTACTTTTACTGCCATGATTTGATTCCTCCTAAGAATAAAATATTTGTAACCGGCTGTTGAAATTACCGATTATTTGTGTGTTTCCATAGTTTGTGAAAGAAACATCAACCTATTTGTATTCTACCTAATTTGTCCCAAAAATTCAAGAGAAAAATACAAATTTATGATATTTTACTATCTTTTCATAGATTATGGACATTTTTCAGAATTTCTATTATGATGATACCAGGGTCAAAAGGTCATGTGTTTCATGCTTGCATGAAAAAACATGACTTCTTGACCCGCAAAACATGAGAAAGTAGCCCGAACAGGGCGGATTTCGAATGTTTTCAGGATTTCGGGAGCACGAAGTGCGGAGAAATCCGTGATATCATGGTGTCAAAATACCTTTTGACACCAACATCATTAAAAGGTAATTGTCAGGAGGGGACTATTTGAACGCAGATTTTCACATTCATTCATCTTTTTCCGCCGACTCGGATGCACCTATGATTTCTATGGTCAAGGAGGGGATCCGGCGCGGGCTGACGACTATGTGTTTTACAGAACATCTGGACTATGATTATGACGCAGAGGGTTTGATTTTCGAGGTTGATACTCCCTCTTATTTCGAAGAATTAAATCGCTGCCGTGATCTCTACGGTTCCAGTATCGAGCTGCTTTTTGGAGTAGAACTCGGGCTGCAGCCGCATCTTGCCGGGCGTCTGTCCGAATATCTCAGACAGTGGGACTTTGATTTTGTCATCGGATCCTCCCATACGGTAAATGGGGCGGATCCCTACTATCCCGCCTTTTATGAAGGACGAAAGGAAAGCGACTGCTATCGTGAATACTTTCAGTCGATCATTGATAACCTGAAAGTATTTTCGGACATTGATGTTTATGGTCATATTGATTATGTTGTACGCTACGGACCAGATAAAAATCGATTCTATTCCTATGAAGCATACCGGGATATTCTGGATGACGTGCTGAAATGTATCATCGCACATGGTGTCGGTCTGGAGCTGAATACCGCCGGATTCAAATACGGGCTTGGTAACCCGAACCCGCATCCGGACATCTTAAAACGTTATCGGGAAATGGGGGGCGAGATTGTTACAGTGGGAAGTGACGGTCATACTCCTGAACATCTGGCCTACGATTTTCATAAAGTGAGAGACCTGCTCTTGCACTGTGGTTTCCACTATTATACTGTATTCCGGAACCGGAAACCGGAATTTGTAAAATTATGAAGGCATCATGGGGTCAAAAGCCCCGGCAGTTTTTCTGCCGGGGCTTGTTCATACCTATAAGCCTATTTTTTGATTTTTACAGTCTTGCTCTGACCTTTCTTTGCCAGAACTTTCGTATAAGCTTTCAGTTTGGAAGCAGGAACTTTGATGACCGCCTTCTTGTTAATGCCCTTGAATGCGTTCTTTCCTACCTTCTTCAGGACTTTACTCTTGATCTTGATGGATGTCAGATTCTTACATCCGCTGAATGCTTTTGCTCCGATTGTTTTTAATCTGGTGCTGCTGACTGTCACTTTCTTAAGATTTGTGCAGCCTGCAAAAGCACTGCTGCCGATCGCTTCCACATTCTTTCCGATTGTAAGACTCTTTACCTTCTTGTTATTCTTGAATACAGATGGTGCCACAGACGTGATTCTGTAACTCTTTCCGCCAAGAGTAACCGTGTTATAAATCTTCGCTGTCGTAAGGTTTTTGTTCTTAAGAGCCACTACTTCTACTGTCAGATTCGATGTGCTGGTAACTTTATAGCTGTAGTTTCCGCTGTCAAGAACCTGTCCCTCTGTAACGCCCGGTTTTGGATCTGGTACACCCGGCTTTGGATCCGGTTTCGATGTGTCTTCCTGTACATGAACCGTGATTACCGCCTGAAGCTTGTCCGGATTTACGATTCCCTCTGCCATCTGCAGTTCACCGCTCAACGTATACTGTCCGGCAGCATTTTCATTATAATTACCCTTCTGCCATGTTACATTCAAGGTTACATCTGCATCAGAGTTCTCGACTTTTACCGCTACTGTCTTCGGCAATGCAAGCTGCTCGAATGTGGTACCCTTCTTCACGGTAAGTGCTGGCAGAGATGCTACACTGAGGATCTTGACATCTGACGGTGCAGCCGCCTCTACAATGACCTTAATCTCAGCCTGAAGATTATCTGTATTTGTGATGTCTTCAGGCAATGTCAGATTACCCTTCAGAGTATATTCTCCAGCTGCATTTCCATTGTAGTTACCTGCCAGCCAGGTAACTGCCAGTGAGAGTGTTTCGTTATTCTTAAGTGTTACGGTTACTGTTTCCGGCAATGTAAGCTGATTAAATGCAGTTCCTACCCCTGCAGTAACCGGATCAAGAGCTGCCACGCTGCTGATATCTCGAGGCTCCTGTACCGTAACGGTAACAGATGCTTTTTTCTGACCCGCATTCGTAACAGCCTCTGTCAGGTTCAGGTCACCGGATAAGGTATAGGTTCCGGCTGTGTCAGCTTTGTAGCTTCCCGGGTTCCATGTGATTTCCAGTTCCGGTGTTGCCGTGGAATCCACAAGTGTTACTGATACCTTCTCAGGCAATACAGACTTAAGCTGTTCAAACGTGGTTCCGAGCGGTACTGTAACACCTTCCAGTGCTGAAACAGAAGCAATCTCTGCCTGTATCACAAAGCTGTAAGCTTTTGCCGCAGATGAGTTTGCATTTGCATCCAGTGATACGATCTTTATGTTATATTTATATCCGCCCTCCAGATTTGTCAGAGCATATTCTGTGCCTGTGGTTTCACCGGCTTTGTTACCATTTACATAAACGGCATATTTCACTGCCTTGTCGGCTGCTGTCCAGCTCAGTGTTGCCTTCGTCTTATCACTGTCATTCTTTGTCATATTGACATTCGTTACTGTTGCCGGTGCTTCTGTATTTTCAGATGTTGTTTCTGCAAGTGTTGTCGTATTGACAGTAATGGAACCGGTCGACTCTCCAACCGTGTTGACTGCTTTCACAGTGAAAGTGTACTCTGTTCCCGCACTCAGATCATTGATCCACGTACCTGTCTGCGCTGTAGTGGCTACTTTATCAGCCCCTATATAGACATTGTAGAAGTCTGCATTATCTACGGGATCCCAGCTCAGCATGACACGTTTCGTCTCAACCGCCACTGCGCTTCCGCTTTCATTTGTGATAACAGGTGCTGCAGCATCCTTTTCCACCAGATTAGCTGCTGCATTGTTCAGTGCAGTAACATAGGAAGTAACATCTGTAACTTCAGGGTCATTCATAGCTGCTACTGCTGAATCCATCGCACTCTTAAATGCCGCCCATGTTCCCTCACTGTAGAATGCTTCTTTCTTATTCTCATGTGTTTCAATGGCTGTCTGAAGGGCAGCTTTGTCCGAATTAGATGTCTGCGTGAAGGTCTCGATATAATCCAGGTTTGCCTGAGTCTTTCCGTTACGTGCTACAACCGTACATGTGATCGTATGCTGCTGATCAGCGAGATCTTTCTTACTGTATAACAACTGCTGATCATCACCGCTTGAACTTCCTTCCATGCTGTAAGTACCCATATCCTCATCATCAATGGTCACTTTCAGACTGGCAAAGTTTGCATGCTTCTGTACATAAACCGAAACACCTGTTCCCGTGAAGGTATATGAGAACGAGGAACCTTCCGTTCGAACCTCTGTCTTTGTACCACCATGATGTCTGGTAGACTCACCTGCCCAGGTACTCCAGCTTCCATTCCATGTGATTGCCGGATTCGGACTGGAATTGTTAACAGAGTCCTCAACCACCGTACTGATCTCTGTAGATCCTGCAATTGCTACATTAATATCAAGGGTGCCTGTCACTGTAGAATTTACGGCAGCTGCAGTTACCGTAACCGTACCACTCTCACCATTTAAGGTAAGTAAACCATTCTTATCAATCTGACCTGCAGCCCCGCCTGATTTGGTAGCCACTGACCAGGTGACATTTCTGTTGGTTGCATCTGCCGGCTGCACTTCTGCAATCATCTGCAGTGTGCTGTTTGCCTTGCTGACTGTGTGAATACCGCTCTTCGTCTCAACATTCACATTGGTTACTGCAACTTCCTGCGTGTTCAGTACCTTAAATGCATCAATTTCTACCTTATTTCTGCTGCTTGATGTTTCCCGATCATTTGTTACACGGACAACAATCGTATGAAGACCAGGCTCCAGGTCTTCTTTGCTGAAGATCTTTGCCTGCCTTACAGTACTTGAACTATAGGTGCTAACCTTTCCTTCCACCTTTCCGTCAATACTGATTTCCACATATCCTCTGTCGCTGTTTGTACAGGAATATACTTCAATACCTGTTCCGCTGAATGTCAGCGTTGCTGTATCGTTTCCTGTAAGGTTATCCTGAATGTATTTAATGGTATTATTGTAATTTCCGTCAGTTTCCCTATTCCAGTTACCCCAGTTTCCGGAGTATACGACACGAGGATCCTGGTCATCAATCATACCGGCCATATTCCGGTAGTCAAGCGCTTTCACTGCCAGACAGGGTTCTGACTCTGTTCCATTTACAACTGCAGTAATCCTGTAGGAGACTTCACCCATCAGCTCATATGCTTTTGTGTCATCATACTTGTTTTCAGACACTTCTGTTGCAATCTGTACCAGCTCTCCTTCACCGATTTTCCGGTATACATTATAGGTTGCATTTTCTGCTTCTACAGCATCCCATGCCAGTGAAACCTGATTACTGCTGATTCTGGCAGCACTCAGTCCGGAAGGTGTTTCCACTGTTTCTTTGACAGGAACCTGACTGATCTGATAACTCTTTCCTTTCACAGTAGGGAAGGAAATACGGTCATCTGATATTTTTGTCACTTCCACATCATTTCCAGCTTCATCCGTAACGGTTGACAGGAAGATGTTGTCATACTGTACCACTGCTTCGCCGCCATTGTTCGATGTGATCACTGCATGATCCAGATGTCCGTCGAACCAGTCCATATCCACCTCAAAGTTACCTCGTGCCATCAGACCATCTACTTTTCCGTCTTCCCATACTGATGGAAGTGCAGGAAGCAGATTGATATAACCCACATTACTCTGCAGCAGCATCTCTGCTACACCGGAGGTCATACCGAAGTTACCGTCGATCTGGAATGGTGGATGGGTATCCCACAGGTTCTGGTAAATACCACCCTTGAACAAATCAGTGATCAGCTTATATGCACGGTCGCCATCCCCGAGTCTTGCCCAGGTATTGATACGCTGTCCCATACCCCATCCGGTACTGGAGTCGGTTCTGTTATTCATGGAAATCTTTGCTGCTTCCAGCCATTCCGGTGTCTCTACAGAAATCAGGTCACCCGGATAGAGTCCCAGCATATGGGATAAATGTCTGTGGCCAAATCCTTCGCCGCCGGCACTTCCAAGACTTGTCTCGGAGTACCACTCCTTCACCTGGCCGTCAGTACCGATCTCGATCGGACCCTTCAGCTGTGCCTGGTTTGCAGTCCACTGGGCTACTTTGTCAGAATCTTTTCCCAGTGTCTTTGCTGCCGTGATCGTATCCTCGTAAAGCTGCCAGATCAGGGACTGCTCATAGGTATTTCCATTGGTACGCGGACCATGCTCCGGTGAGTAAGTCGGGGAAGAAACAAGATCACCATCCGCATCTTCGATCAGCATCTGATCGTAGAGAACGGCTTCCTCTTTCATCATCGGATAGATATTCTTTTCCAGATAGTCGGTATCACGGGTGAAGTCATAGTATTCCCAGCAGTTCTGGAGAATCCACGGAACAGCTGCAGGAGACCATCCCCAGTCAAACGACCATCCCGGACAGGTCCATCCAAACGGAGTATTCTGTGTATGTGCCATGAATCCGTTTTCCGGATTCTCCGTTGTACTCTCAATACCTGCATAAATCTTCGCAGTCACACGTCCCGGCTCCCTTAAGGAATCCACGTAGCTGATCAGAGGCTTTGCACATTCTGCCAGGTTCGTGGAATAGGTCGGCCAGTAGTTCATCTGCAGGTTAACATTCATATGGTAATCGGATGCCCATGGCGGGTTATTCCGGTTATTCCATACACCCTGAAGATTCGAAGGCAGCTGTGAATTCTCTCTGGAAGAACCCAGCGTCAGGTATCTTCCATACTGGAACAGCATCACTTCCAGCTGACGTCTTTCTGCTTCTGATGCAGTGCCTGCCTTGTATGCAGCAAGCAGCTCGTTTGTCGGTTTGGAAGACACTGTCTGTCCAAGATCCAGATCCACACGTGAAAACAGTTCACTGTAATCTTTGATATGATCTTCCTTTACGCGTTCGTATCCTTTTGCCACCGCATCATTCAGAACCTTCTCAACCCGGGTATGCAGCTGATCCGCTGTTTCACCCGTGCGGTATTCAGGATAATCATTCTTATAATCCGTAGCTGCTGTCAGGAATACGGTAATGGACTTTGCTCCTCTTACCTCCAGCTTACTGCCATTCGCTGTTACGGTTCCACCGTCATTTACCACCTTTAAGATGGAGTCATATTTCAGCTGATTGTCTGAAACCTGTCCTTTTACCGTCAGTGTGTCTCCTGATGCCACAGCTGTCGCACCCTGCTTCGAAGTAAAGCGGACATCCAGACTGAGATTTTCGTTCCCGGATGCTTCAAGCTTTGCAGCAAGTACATGATCCGGATTGCTCACAAAATACTCTCTTGAATACTCTTTCCCGCCTGCACTGTATCTTACTGTGGATATCGCCGTCGTAAGGTCAAGGTCACGTACGAACCCCTGGGCATCACCCTCAGCATAGCCTGTGTAGTCAAAGTAAATATCGCCCCAGGCCTGATAAGCTCCATATCCATTGCTTATTCCGACCAGATCACCGCATTTGGCTGATGCCGCAGCATCCTGTCCGGTTGCAAACAGATTCTGGATTTCCCGTATGGTCGCTCCATTTCTACCTGATGACTCCAGATTACCGCCCATGTAATCCTGACGGCTGTCACTTGGTCCTCCTGTCCAGAGTGTCTTCTCGTTAAAGGTAAGGTGCTCGTTAACAATTTCACCATAAATGTTTGCACCCAGATCACCATTTCCTATCGGAAGTGTGAACTGCTGCCATACCTCATTGGCATCTGTAACATTTCCTGCTCCGCCCTGGGATGCCGGCTTGTCATACCACAGACGCAGGGAATTACCGGCTTCAACCGTACTCGTAGTTTCTTCCACTCTTGCTGTACGGCTGCCGGAAGCCATTACTGTCATCCCGCTCATGGACATTACCATCGACAGAGACAAAAGTGCTGATAAAATTCTCTTTCTCAATTTTCGTCCTCCTCTTTCGTTTTTTGTTGCGAAACCTCTGTATCTTCCCTCCTTCCACAAATATATTGGTCTACCGTCAAAAAACAGATTTACACTATCAAGTCATAAACAGTTTTGACACCTGAACTTCTAGTGAATCCGCAACATTTCCGTTAATTGCAAACAAGTTTTTTATCTACTTTTCACAAATAACTATAGCATTATTAAAACATATCCCTATCCTGAAACCAATATCTTTTTGCTCTGCGATTCACTCATCAGATCAATCGGTTTTGTGATACAGGAAATTCGAAGGAGCTTCCTGTATCACAAGAAAAGGCTCCGGCAGTTTCCTGCCGAAGCTCTTCCAACTTGATGTTCGTATCACTATTTTTTAATGACTACCTTCTTGCTCTGACCTTTCTTTGCCAGAATCTTTTTGTACGCTTTAAGTTTTGAAGCAGGAACCTTGATTACAGCTTTTTTGCTGATTCCCTTGAATGCGTTCTTTCCGACTGTCTTAAGAGAGGTACTCTTAATCTGGATACTGGTCAGATTTTTACATCCGGAAAATGCCTTACTTCCGATCTGTTTCAATCCCTTTGCGCTCATCGTTACTTTCTTCAAAGCCGTACATCCTGCGAAAGCACTGCTGCCGATAGATGTTACATTCTTTCCGACTGCAAGACTCTTCATCTTTTTATTATTCTTAAATGCAGACGGTGCTACAGATGTGATCTTATAGCTCTTACCGCCAAGTGTAACGGCATTGTAAATCTTTACAGATGCAAGATTTTTATTTTTGAGAGCCGTAACCTCTGCTGTCAGATCCGTTGTGCTCGTCACCTTATAGCTGAAATTTCCGCTGTCATAAACCTGTCCCGGCTTAATCTCCGGAACCCCCGGTTTCGGATCATTTGGTTTTGGATCATTTGGTTTTGGATCATCCGGCTTCGGATCCCCCGGTTTTGGATCGTCCGGCTTCGGGTCCACCGGCTGCTCTTTCAGATCCGCTGATGTGAAGCTTACAACAGCCTTGTCAGACAGTAGTCCTCCCTCTCCCACGGCTACAATTACAACACGATAGTTTTCTGCATCCTTTACATCGAGGATATACTCTGTACCGGTCGTTTCATACATTACGCCGTTTACGTAAACATTGTATTTTACTGCTTTATCAGATGCTTTCCAGATAACCCTTGCAGTGGATGCAGCATCACCCTTATAAGCCTTCAGTTCAGTTACTGCTGCCGGTGTCTCTCCCGCTGTTTTTTCTGCAAGTGTCGATGCCTTCAGCTCTGCAACCAGTGTCTCTACTCCTCCGCTTACAGCTTTAACCGTAAATGTATAGTCTTTACCAGCCTCAAGGTCGGAAATCCATACATATGGCTGAGTGGAATCAGCTACCTTTTTGTCACCTGCGTAAATGTTATAGGATTCTGCACTTTCTGCACCTTTCCAGTAAAGCATTACTCTCTCTGTCTCGTTTGCCAGAACTTTTCCCTGTTCTCCTGATGGGATTTCCGGCATTCCGGAAGCTTTCAGTACCCGGAATGCATCAAGTTCCACCTTTGTTCTGCTGCTGGCATCATTCTTTGTATTAGTAGCACGCAGCACAATCGTGTGTTCACCATCTGTCAGATCCTTCTTACTGAAAACAACCTTCTGTCTTACGGTGCTGGAGGTATACGTATCTGCCATTCCACAGGATTTTCCGTCAATCGTAACTTCATAGATCCCTCTGTCACTGTTGGTACAAACAATGATCTCAATACCTGTACCGCTGAATGTCAGTGTCGCTGTATCATTTCCTGTAAGGTCATTTTCCAGATACTTTATTGTATTGTTATAGTTTCCGTCTGTTGTATTGTTCCAGTTGCCCCAGTTACCCTGATACTGTACTCTTGCATCCTGGTCATCGATCATTTCTTCACTTCCGACACTTACTGTCACAGCATCACTTGCCTCTGACTCCATGCCGTTTGCCACACTGGTAACCTCATAAATAAAGCTCTCCATCAGATCATAGGCTTCCTTATCAACATATGTGGCTGCGGTAAGACCTTCCGCTACAAGAACCTTCTCTCCGCCATTCACTTTACGATATACATTGTACTTAACAGCCGTCTCAGAAGATGCAGCATCCCAGGAAAGTGTCACCTGGTTCGCAGCTGTCTTCTCACCTCTAAGACCGGTCGGCTTCTTGGCAGATGCAGGAATCTGCTGAATCTGGTAGCTCTTTCCTTTCGCTGTAGCGAAGGAAATACGGTTATCGGAGATCTTCTTTGCATTTACTTCATTTCCGTCTTCATCTGTAACAACCGCCAGGAAAATGTTGTCATACTGTACAACAGCCTCTTCACCATTATTTGATGTAATCACAGCCTTCGTAAGCTGTCCGTCGGACCAGTCCATATCTACTTCGAAATTTCCTCTTGCCATCAGCCCGTCAACCTGTCCATCTGCCCATACAGACGGAAGTGCAGGAAGCAGATTGATATAACCCACATTACTCTGCAGCAGCATCTCTG
>OLOS01001463.1_pt1 | contig 19304 bp, 16 predicted proteins | sample 1672631 | NCBI WGS metagenome assembly OLOS01 (sample SAMEA3136707, study PRJEB25190) | human gut metagenome | biome: human gut; feature: human-associated habitat; material: faeces | place: Austria | collected 2013 | reverse complement strand
TGCCGAGGCAGCCCATGTAGAACCGCAGGGCCTTTTCAATAAATTCACTGCGGCTTTGACAGTTGTCTGCTTCCAGCCAGCCGTCCACAATGGGAATGAACTCACCCAGCACCGGATAACTCGTTGGCTCAGTATCCGGGAGATTGTCCTCGTTCCAGTTTTCCTTCTGGGCGTATTTCTGGACAGTTTCAAAGCTGTGACCCGTGATGCGGGATATTTCCCGCAAACTTTTCTCTTCATTTTCGTAGAGATCTTTGATATACTGCACTTGAGCCATTCTTAACACCTTTCCGCTACCTCCTTAGTTTATTCGACACAAACTAATGGTAGCTATAATTTGGGGGTGTTGACAATGGCTCATTTTTTGTGCCACTTGGGTGCTCACATTCTTGAGCCCTTTTGCTCGATTTCTATTTTACCGAAAACAACATAAGTATTGATGACATGCCCTTTGTGGTTCTCTGGAATGAGAGATAAGAAGTTCTTCATTTATGAACTCAGAGGTATGTTTCGCCATACCGATAGAATCCAGAATCTTAAAAGATTTTATTTGTTCCTTCTCTGTCTTAATCTCCTTAGAGTGAGTCCTTCTTGTGGGGCCATCCTGGACCGGCCCCCAGTCCTAAAAATAGGCGGACGCTCCCCTTGGCGGAAGCGTCCGTTTTTGACCGTTACAGGAGCCGGTAGAGGTTTGAGGTGCATCCCCCGTTGCTCCGTTGCCTGGGGAGCTTGGCGATCAGTTCTTCCCGGCATAGTTCCGTCAACGCCCTCTTGACGGTGGAGCGGGATAAGCCCAGATCCACCGCAATGGTGTTGATTCCAGGCCAGCAGGTTCCGTTGCTGTCTGCCCGATCCTTCAGATACATATAGACCGCTCTGGCCCGATGGTTCAAGTCAGAGCGGTAGATTTTTTCAAAATATCCCATGATTACACTACCTCTCTATCCGTACGTAGGTCGACGGATTTCGGTTGCTCTGGATCGTTTTTGTCAGTCTGCGGACCATTGACTGCAGGAGCCGGGCCTGTACCGGTGGTTTCAGCCTGAACTGCCGCCTGATTACGGACATGCGCATCGATAGCTGCCTCCAGCTCATTCCTGCTGGCATAGGCAACCTTCCGTGCGGCTTTCTCCGGCAAGACATAGGGTTCTCCGAAGGTGATTCCCCATTCCAGAAAGAGCCGCAAGCGGGTTCGCATGGGGTGCGTGCCTGTCTTCATCACAATAAACTGCCCCTTGGGGATGGATTTGAGTTCGTCCGGTGTCATCAATGGCCGTCCAATCATCTGGAGAGACTGGCTGGGATCGTTCTTTCCACGACTGATGGAACCGCTCATGACCGTTCGGTTCCCAAGGGCCTTGGAGAGAACTTCCGCAGTCTGGCTGTTAGGTGCAAAACCGCCGAAGATGGTGTCCTGCACGTTATCCTGAATAATCTCCGCACCCTCCTTGCCGTAGTTCTTCTCCAACTGAGCAAGGCTTTGGATAATGGGTACCAGCGTCAACTTCCGGGACCGGCCAGCAGAAAAGAGGGGCAGGATATCAAAGGCAGGCATAGTGCCCAGCTCATCGCAGAACAGCACCACACGATTTTTCAGCTTACCTCCATTTTCATCTGCTACCGCAAACAATTCCCGACTGAGGGTCTGGATCATAAGGCCCGCCATAAAATTCTTGCTGGGATCTTCTTCAGGGAGGATGAGGAAAATGGCGGACTTTCTACTGGCGAAGGATTCAGCATTGATGGCACTGTCAAAGCAGAGAACCTGTTCCAGCTCCGAATCCAGAAAAGCGTTGAGCCGGGATAGGACCGTGGACATGATAGACATCATCGCCTGATCCGCACTGTTCAAAGCCGCCCCAGCAAACCACCGAGCCTTATGGGTATCCGGCAGCTTGTTCATTAGCATTTGGAAACCGTTTTTCCCTTTTGGAAATTTGCTGGGTGCCAGGAGATCCTGCACCAGCTTAAACACGCTGACGATGTGCCGCCGCTCTGTCTCTGTTTCCTTGTCAGGGGGCAGGTACTCCGCCAGAAGCAAAACCACAGCGGTGAGGAGGCCCTCAGCGGCATCATAGAAGAAGGCGTTCTGCCCGTACTGAGAGGCATCCCCATCCGGATTGACGATGGTCTTAGAGAGGATCTTGGCATACTTCTCCGCCTTGGCGCGGGCGGCAATATTTTCAGAATTTTCCCGGCAGATATCCATGTAGTGATTGATGAGAGTCAGCAGATTGTATCCGTCCGAGCGAGTGGGATTCCGTAGGTCTATGACCGCCACCTGATAGCCGTAGCACCGGGATGCAATGGTTCCATAGTTTCTCGCCAGATCTCCCTTGGTATCCAGTGCCAGAAAACTCATCCCGCAGGCACAGGCGTACTCCAGATTGGGATAGAGAAAGAAGGCTGTCTTACCGATGCCGGATGCGCCGATCATCAGGCAGTGGATATCGTCGGTATCCACCAGCGCTTGAATGGAAGGGCGCTCGGAATCTTTCGTTTTCTGGTTGAATATCTTGGCCCGTAGTGAACCGATGGCTGGGCCGTTCACGCATCCAAGTACCAACCCTTGATCGGCAGGAAGTTCTTTCCCTTTACGCCACGCCTCGGGACGAAAAGGGATGTGCTTAAAGGTCTGCTGAATCTCTTTTGGGGTGGCCCATCGAGCAGTGCCGTGCTGGCCATCTCCCACCGTTTTGGATTTGATGTGGTTCAGATTTCCCTGACCGGTTGTGTGAACAACAATGGCGATCAGCAAAAAAGCGCCGCCCATGATCAGCAGGGGAATGATTGCTTCTATCGTCATGGCATCACCCCATTTGCTTGTCTGTCTGTACAGCATGGTCCTGTTCGGCCAGTTTGGTCAAGTCATCATTCCAGTCCTTGTTCTCCGGGATAAGGCGGCTTGAGGCAATCTCAAACTGCTCTGCAATTTGCTCGGCCAGGCGAAGACTGGCGGTATGGCCCGCTTTATCATTGTCCAGGCAGAGGAAGACATCCCGAAGGCCGGGATTGTGTTCCAGCATCCAGAGCACCGGCATGCTGGAGGTTCCACAGCAGGCCACGTAGCTGTGCTGCCGCCAGTCATCTGGGTGGAGCGTAATATAGGAGAGCAAATCGATAGGCCCCTCAAACACATAGAGCCGGTCACTGACACCAGTCCAATGGAAGCTGCACCGCGGGTCACTGCCCTCCACATTGATGCGGAAGGTCTTGCCTGTGTCATGGGTGCTTCGCTTGTGGGCATGACGGGCAACGCCGTGTTCATCCTTCCCGACGAACACGGCGTTGTGGTATTTTTCGTCTTCGTAGATCAGTCCCACATGGACGAATGCGTTCAGCACTTCCCGCTGGATGTGTCGTTTTTTGAGCAGATAGGCATAGACCCGGCGCATGGTGTAGTTGGCAGGCGGCAGCTCGAACTGCTTCTTTTCCACCGCAGCCTGCTTTCCTGCTGGTGAGCAGACTCCTGCCGACAATCCATCCAGCAGAAGCGTGACGGCATCGGGATAGCTGAGGTGATAAAATGTCTGAGCGAAGGAAATCGGACCTCCGCCTTTTCCCTCCTCATGGTCGTACCACTCATTGCCCCGGACAGTGACGCTGTGGTCGCTGTCCAGCCGCTTTTCATAGCCGGAGGACAGTAGCTTCTCTCCACGATGCCGTAGGAATTCCACCAAGTCCACAGAGGCAGCGAGCCGTTTCTGCTCCTCGGTAAAATGAATATAGGGCATGATCGTTCACCTCATTTCTGATTTAATCAATTCATGCGGATCTCCTGATCTTCATGGTCATCCGGCTTGTGGCCCATGGCGATTTTCTTCTCACGAATGCGCTGGCGCAGCTTGCTGTCTGTGAACTGGATCGAGGCAATGGGGCCACTGGTCGACTGCTCTTGGAAGATTCTACTCATGTGGTGCAGAAGCCGGGTTGCCGCCGACAACACAGAGGGACCATGGAGGTGTTTCGTCTGTTCCAGGGTCTTGCGGGCAGACTCATTTCCCTGCGCTGCGGACTGCTCCAGCCAACGCATAGCGGCATCATGGTCCAACGGCACCTGCTTGCCTAATAAGTATAGCTTTCCCAATGCATACTGGGCATACTGATTTCCACGCTCCGCAGCATCGGTGAGCCAACGAACTGCCTCTGCATTGCGGTCGACATTGCAGCTCTCCAGCAGAAGTTTGCCAAGACGGTACTGGGCTAGAGTATCTCCCAACTCAGCGGACTGCTGAAACCAGCGCATCGCAGTTGGGAGATCATCTGCTTCCAGATAGAATTTGCCAAGGGCGTACATAGCGCGGCAGTCTCCCTGTTTCGCGGCCTGAGTCAACCAAATTATCGAGCGGAGACGATTTTTCTCCACGGGGCCACCGTCTCGGTAGAGTCGTCCCAGTGCATACTGTGCCGGGGCTTGGCCTTCTTCTGCCGCATGTGTCAACTGCTCTAAAAGGGTTTGGGCTTGTGCGGGAGGTGTATCGTCCGCAGTGAGTGTCTGCCATTCCGGGGAGGAGATCACTGGCTCATCAGCTTCCAGTGGCGGAAACACAGTGCCAATCTCGCCTAACCGTATTGCCTCTTGGATTACAAGGTTATGAATCTGACGGAACTCCTTTTGCCTGGACAGAGGGAGGCGCTTCGGCAGGTCTTTCCGATAGGTTCCGAGCACATCATCCCTGAGATCATACCACAGTGCGTATGCCTGAGAAATCCGCGCATCCTTTTGTAGCTCGTCCACGATCTCATCCACCACAGACTTCAGCGGTGCCTTCAAATATCCGTACTGCTTCTTTCCCTTGGAGACCTTTAACTGGTCAGACAGATATACCATGAGCTGTTCGATCCTGGAATTCTCAAGAGAGGTGTTTTGCATCTGTTCCGTAACCTCCCGTAGGAGTTCTCGGGCATTCTTGGTGAGTGCATTCCTGTGCAACGTCTGCTGGCCATACAGCTCGTGGAGCTCCTGTCGGAAAATCTCTTTTGCTAAACCTGCCTTGATCTTCTCAATGCCCTCTGCGTTGAGATAGCCGGACTTTCCATCCGCGCTGAAGCAGACCATGTGCAGATGAGGGTGGTGGGCTTCATCGTGAAAGGCGGCGTACCAACGGAACTGCTCTACGGGGATTTTCATCGCTTCTGCCATCTCAGGAGCAAACCCAGTGAGCAATTCCCGCCACTGTGCTGCGTCATCATAGCCCAGCCGTGCGGCATCCTCTCTGCGCAGGGAGATGATGGGGAGCCAGATGTTGCCGGGATGATGTGCCACTGCGTCAGCAATCTGAGACAGGATCAGTGGATCATCTGTGTCAGTGAACAGTGCATGGCTTCCTCTTCGTTGGGCTCGTGGCCGGCTGGCGATGTAGTCCACATAGTTTTCCCGCTTGGCGATCTGGTCAGCGTTGTCCTCCAGCGCACGGGTGATAAAATCACTGGCATTGCCCTGGGTGGGTGCTGCCATGTAGTCTTCGTACTCAAACAGCCCATGGCTCAACGGGAAATCCCGAAGGATTCGCTCCACCAACTGCTTCTGCGATTGCGTAACAGGACACTGTGCAAAATCTGGGGAGAGGTGCTGCGCACCTTCTCTGGTTGCCATGTATCGCACATAGTTGTTCAGATGGGAGGCGCTTTTCGCGCCTCCCTTAAGGTACGGACACTTGAATATGATCCGCGGCATGGTACATCACCGCCAAATCACTTGCCGCCATTTTGGTAGTCTACCGCATCCTCCATGGTGATGCTGCCGTTGGTTTTTTTCACATTCTCGATACAGCGCACCCGCAGTTCACGGAGCCGTGTTTCCGGAATATCCATAGCCGCCGCCAACAGGTTCATCACCATATCCAGTTCCACCGCCAGCTTGAACAGCAAGCGGCAGATTCGATTCTCTGTGTCGCGCACGATCCCCCGCATAACCTTGGAGAGTGCGGGTGGGAGATATGCCGTGGCATCCTGTCCAGAAATATATCCGGCATAAAACAGAGCTGCGCGTTCCAGATACTCGCTGCGGCTTTTGCAGTTGGCGACTTCCGCCGCACGGTCGATCACCTCCAGTGTGGAAGGGTAAAGCCAGACAGGAATGCAAGTTTTCACCTCCTCACGGGGTTCATTGTCTCCAAATAACAGTTTTGCCTTTTTCATGGGAGTTTCCCTCCTTTTTATCTGAAAACCACCTGTTACAGCCACCTCAGCAATGGCCAAATCCAGGTATTTTTTCGCCATAATTTCATTTTCCGACCACCTGCCACAGCCTACAGAGCGCCAAACCGACCACCTTGTCCATCGGCCCCGACCCGCATTGCGGGGCGGTGTGAGAGGCAGGAGGCGCGAAAGCGACCACCTGCCTTTATCCAGCACTAAAATCGACCGGTCCAAGCGCACAACTCCAAGCACCGCTGGCGTTGGCGCACACGCCCGCACAGGAGGGCGTATACTACTGAGCAGTGCTAGGACGTTACCCTGCTCGGAAAGTGGGCACACAACGGGCCACAGGGCCGCAAGGGCGGGATAGCACGGTATCACATCCGCAGCTCCTGTCCCTGATGTGGTTCGGACAGATAGTCTTCACAGCATTGCTCCAGGCTTTGGCCCCACTGCTGCTGACAGTACTCCTCCATCTTGGGCAGCAGGAGCGCCTGCTCCTCCGGCGAGAGGCGGTACTTGAGCGCCTGCTCATCACCGTTGGCCAGCACCAGATAGACATCCAGCGTATCACAGACAGATCGTTCATCCATGTCGTAATTGGCGTAGATGTTCAGCCAGTCATCATTCTCGGTGGTGCAGACATTTGTACCGAAGACCTTGTCCGCATCAAAGTTCACCTCCATGTAGAACTCCAACAGGTTTTCATTCTGGACGATTTCGTTGGCGAAGGAGATGTCGCCTGCCTGGAGTGTTCGGGTGCCGGTGAGATACTCTGGCTCTGCCTGTGTGAGCTGTTTACCGCTCAGGTGATCCAGGAACACCCGCCACCGCTCATCCATAGAAGCGTCACCGCGCTTGGAGGCGAAGTAGGCAGCGGTGCTCACATCCTTGATCCGGAAGCATTGCCAGCCGTCCATGATGTTCAGCGCGTCAATAAGTCCCTTGTCCAAATCGATGTCGAAGGCCCCGGTCACTCTCCCAGTGTTCTCCATCCGCTCAGCGGTGTAGGTACGGAACTGCTCCTGAGTAATCTGTCTGCCGCGAGAGAACAGTCCTGTAAATTTCATCGGTTGTGCTTCCGGGGTCTTTCGGATGTAGGCTCTCAGTTTTGATGCTGTCTGGAGGAACTCCAAGGGTTCTTCCACCAGAAAATAGTTCTCCTCACCGTACTCCGTCACATGGAAGACAGCGAAGCGTCGGTTGGCCTCTTGCTCTTGCCTGCGGAGCTGCTCCTCCTGCCAGATCTCTCGACTGATCCGTTCGTACTCCCGCTGGGGGAGTTGGTTGCACATCTCGTCCACCACATCCTCCAGATGCTCCTCCAGCGTTTCGCCTTGCAATCGCTTGCTCAGTGCGTCGTACCACCGCTCGTCGATCCAGAACGATATCTCTCTGCTGCTCATGGCTCCTCCTTCCCAAATTCAGGCACGGGAGCCACCGCAGGCTGGGGCGGACGGCTGGGCTTGGGTGTCCGCTTTGGCCGTGCCGGAACAGTCTTCCGGTCAATGTACTCCCGTACTTCCTCCGGGACCAGCGTTTCATAGAGCTGTCCCAGAGCTGCTTCCATTTTCTTCTGTACGGTAGAGTCCTCTTTCTTGAGATAGAACTCCATCGCTTCCACTCTCTCGTCATCATAGGAGAGTGTGATCTCAACCTTTTGCACCATTTGTTTCTCCTTTCAGTCATGGCAGATAACTTCTGGGGTTGACTCGGCTGCCGTTAACACGCACCTCGAAATGAAGGTGAGGGCCAGTGGAGCGTCCTGTGGAGCCGGACATGGCAACCACGGTCCCGGCCTCAACCGCACGGCCCACCGATACCATCAGCTGAGAGCAGTGTCCGTACAGGGTGGTGAGTCCATTGCCGTGGTCGATCATGACATAGTATCCGTATCCGCCCTGGTCATAACTGGACACGGTCACCGTCCCCGATAGGGCGGCGCGGATGGGTGTGCCTGTGGGGACAGCTAAATCAATGCCGGTGTGGCCACGCTGCTGCCCGGTGATTGGATCGATGCGGTTTCCAAACTCAGACGTGACCACAGTTCTCCAGTGCTCCCCGATGGGAGAGCAGAACCCATCCGCGCCAATGAAGGGAACATCGGAACCAGCGAATCCGCTGCCACTGCCGGTGTAGCCGTACCGGAGCAGACTGTAGACGCTGTCGGCATTGGCCTGCTGCTCCGGTGTCACTTCGTTCCCGGTGACAGCGATGATATTTTCATAGATCTGTATGAGATCTGTGATTGGCACAGCAACGGTATAGGTCTCCTCGGTTTCCGTGGTAGTCCCGTCCTCATTCTCTGAGGTTACTATCCTGGTCCGTTCCTCATAGGTGACGAAGCAGTCGGTGAATCTCTGGAGATCCTGACTGGCCGGATCTGTCGTGCCAAAGTACAGCGCATAGAAAATGGCTTTGATCCGAATTACATCAAGCTCTCTCTCTCCCTCTACCAGACTGCCGACTTGTGAGGTTACAGTATCCAACTGCGTCAGGGTATTTCGCATCTCCTCGATACAGGCCCTGTACTCAGCGGGGATGCCAGAAGGAATCGTGCCGCCATAGAAGCACAGCTCTACAGCGGAACGGTTGTGATCCGCAGCCCCCGAACCTAGAGAACAGAAAAAGGCTACGAGAAGGATTGCAGGCGAGAGGATTGCAGCCACCACCCAGCCGATGGTTTTCCGACCCTTCTCACTGGAGAGGGCCATGGCAGCGGCTTTAGCCAGTGCGGTGGCAGGGACAGCCATCAGCGCCCGCCTGCCTTTCCAAACAGCACTTCCTTGTGAGGCGGTGCATGGACCTCCAGCAGATACCGTTCGTTTCCACACTTATACAGGCAGACACCCCGCTGGGCGTACCGGATGAGTTCAAATTCCGCCGGCTCCAGTTGAAGGTTGTCCATGTAGAACCGCCCGTTGACACTGCCTGCATTGAACAGGAACTGATGTGTTGGGATGGCGAACAGGGGCCTTGTCAGTTCCCGGATGCCCTGCACATCAAAGTCCTCCAGATTCTGAGAGGCCAGAATCATGGAGGACTCTTTTTTTCGCACCCGCTTGAGGGTGTTGCGAATATATTCGATGGTAGTGAGGTTGCTCAGCCAGATGTACAGCTCATCCAGCGTAGCTACCGCATTGCCCTGGGTGAGCAGACGGTCGCTGAGGTAGGAAAGCACATTGAAGAGCATGGCGTTTTTTACACCGCTGTTGGCTTGCAGCAGACCTTTGACACCGAAGACCAGGAAACGGGAAGTGGTGATGTTGGTGGGTCCGTTGAAAAATTTGCTCTCCGCACCGCGGCACATGGAGTGGAGTCCCAGCAGAATCTCCCGCAGCAGATCACGGGTGTATAGCGGATCTTCTTCACTGTCATAGGACTGATAGACCTCCTCAATCTGATCATAGAGGTCGGAGAGGGTCGGGAAGTCCTCTGACTGTATAAACTGCACATCGGTACTGTCATCGATGCCCCACTTGGCATAAAGGCGCTCCAGCATCAACTCAATGGTGTCGATGTGCCGGTCTGCAAAGTCTTTGTAGCTGCGGAAAAAATCCTTCAGGAAGGAGATGTGCTGGCTGAGCCGGGTGTGCTGCCGGAAGGCAGCTGGTGCTTCCGGATCCTCCTCGACATCCTCACTCCACAGTTTGGGCTGCAGGGGATTGATTCGGTACTGTCCGCTCATCAGGTCGATAAAGCATCCACCCAGTTGGCTGCAGAGCTCTATGAGTTCATGTTCCGGGTCCAGACAGAGGACGGACTTTCCGCTCTCCAGAATGTTGCACAGCAGCAGCTTCAAGAGGTAGCTTTTCCCCTGACCAGAGTTGCCCAGAATGAGGACGCTGGCCGTAGTTTTGTCCTCGGCTCTGCGGTCCAGATCCACGATGACATTGGAGCCGTAACGGTCCCGGCCAATATAGAAACCTTTGGGATCTGTCTTGCCGGAGTAGTTGAAGGGGAAGAGATTTGCCACAGATCCTGCAGGCAGTACACGCTCAAATTGGGTGGCGAACACATTGCGCCCGGCAGGGTTGACGGCAAGAAAGCCATCTCGCTGCCGCAGGAAGAGCCGGTCTGCTCCCAATTTGCTCCGCACCAACTCTGCGGAAACCTCATCCCGCAGCGCCCGCAGACTGTCCGGGTCTTTGGCGGTCAGTTCGATAAAGACGGCACAGTGGATCAGCGGCTCACTATTTTTTCTCATGGATGCAATGAGGGCGGCCACATCCTGGAGGTTGGCTTCCGCAGTGACCGCCTGCTTCATCCGGTTGGTACTGCCTCGGTCCATCCGGTTCTTGTTCTCGGCATTGTGGAGAATCTTTTCCTCCTCTGCAGAGGTGACTTTCCGGGTATAGATGCGCAGGGTCACACCGCTCTTTTCTCCGAGGTTTCGAAGCAGTGCCAGTTCCTCTGTGGTAGAGGGGTAACTTCGCAGTGCCATCGTACATCGGTAGAGATCGCCGCATACCGTATAATCCGTATTGAAGCGAACGGCGGAGGGTGCGATGAGATCCAGAAAATCTTTAGGCTGGAGTTCCGTAACGTTTGCTTGCGCCGTTCGCTTCTTTTTCTTCTGCTTTTTCTTAGCCATGGTCCTTCACCCACCTCTCTCCGTCAAAGTCATCGAAGTGATCCGTAGTAACATCCTGCTGGTAGTACACAGCCAGGAGTCGTTTGATGTCCTGGGAATACGCCAACCGGACCTGAAAACCCAGATCCCGGATGCGTTTCTCGGTCTGGCGCAGATAGTTCTCATCCGTCTCACCACCGCTGCGTTCAGGACAAACCACGATGGCAAACTCCCGAGCGGAAGCGGTCCCGGCCTGGATATTGTCCAGATGGATACTGTCCTGCCGCAGTAGCTCCCGTATGGCAGGTAATTCTTCCTGCTCCAGACGCAGACGGTACCAGTCCTTGTTGCGGCGGAAGGATTCCCGAGAGTCTAAGGCCAGCATCTGAATCTGCGGCATCGTACAGAGCAGTCGTGTCAATGCCATTACCCGGCCCTGGACACCATCCTCCGAAAGCACTGACAGATTATCCGGCTTGATTAGATAAAAGACCAACTCCCCCTCAGAGGTGCGGATACCATGCTGTGTGAGTTGGCTGATCCCCATGAGCTGACGGGTAGACTGCCGCTGCCGCAGTTCTTTCTTCTGTTTATTCAATTCTGGGCCTCCATTCGTAGTACTGCTGTTTCCACAGCAAAAATGCAAAGGCATAGCGCAGGAAATCCAGAATGCTGGCCGACTCCACACGGATGCTGAGAAACGCATAAAGCACCGTCACCACCATGGGGAACATGGTTCCGCTCTGTACCAATGCCAGAGCAGAAAATAAAAAGCCGACGCCGATGATTGCCACATCCCGCAGGGTCCAGAGCCAGAGCATTGCCCTTGCTTTCAAATCTTCAGGGTAGATATAAATGAGGAACACCTCCTAAAAAAACGCCGCAGGGATGACCTGCGGCGACCTTTGATCCGGTTAAGATTCCTGTTCATGTCCCAGTGCCTGCCGGATACAGTTCAGGAAGAAGGCGTTCTGCTTCATATTATGCTGTTTCAGATACTCCTTGAGCTGCTCGAACAGTTCCTCGGGCACTTGAAAGGCCACCGTCCTCTGCTTTCCATCCATTTTTCTGTTCTCTCCATCTTCATAGTAGTTTGTGAGAAGATCTGTCATGAATTCACTCAGAGATTTTCCGGACTCTTCCTGCTCCTGGCGGATGCGTGTGTGTAGGGAGACTGGGATCTGCGCACACAGGTTCTTTTTCGGTTCCATAACGACGCCCCCTTTGTCCTGAATTGCAAGGCAAGTATATCCAAAGTAAGATGGGAAAGCCATTCACAATATCCAACAAAGAAGATATGGAATGATACGCAAGATGGACAAGTTCATTTCTTGCCTGCAAATAGTGCGATCCTGCGCATGATATACTCCACGCAGGGGATAGCAACACTGTTGCCCAGCGCCTTGTATCGGGCGGAGTCCGAGGCACCGGGGAGTGCTGTCCAGCCATCAGGGAACCCCTGAAGCCGTTCGCATTCCAGCGGCGTCAGGCGGCGGATCAGGCGTGGGCTATCCGTCTGCCGGCATACCAAATCAGTGGCATCCTTGTACTGCCTGGCACTTTCCGTAGAGGCTACATTGCTATCCTGGAATACATCTACTCGCTGTCTGGAGAAGACTGCGTGATGATCGGCCGCGGTCAATGCGAAGGCGATATCTTCCTGATAACCAATCCCGTCGCCGCCATTGAATGGCTTTCGGTCGATGGCGCTTCCTGTGATGCAGAGGACTTCTGGTGATTCCTGTTCCACTAACGGCAGGTTGTTGCCTCCGGTTCCCGCACGGGCAGAGAGAGTTGGAGCGACAGAGTGTGGCCCGGTGTATCTGGCGTCGATGCCGTGGTTTTCATACACCAGAGGATGATGCCCATGTTCTTGAGCACGCAGGGTTCCCGTGATACCCTCTGTGCAGTCCATCACGTTGCCACCCTGGTCATTCAGACAGAGGACAGAGGGCATACAATTCCCACTGGCCGTTCCTTTCAGCGTGGGGGAGATCGTTTCGGAGAAGCCGATGCTTCCGGCTTTGGCTCCGGCTCCCGCAGAAAATCCGGCAATAAAGGTTTGCTGCTTCATTCCCGGCTGCGCCTGAAGCGCACCGGCAAGATCATGCAGATTTCGCACCTCATCTCTCTGATTTGCGGCAAAAGCCACAGGATTGCCGGTGATGAAGGTCTGCATCTGCATATTGCTGGTGGCCATCAGTGCACCAGCCACACCGTATAGATCGATTCCCTCGTCTCTCTGATTAATGTGATACGCTCTCATCTCCGCTGCCCGGAAGGCCATGGGGAGAAGGCCAGCCTGAACCATTAAAGCCCATGCCAACTGCTCTGGCAGCGGCTTACCTCGTTCCTTTGCCCTGTGCAGGATGCCGAGGCAGGCTTTGGGACTCAAATCGTATTTCTGGTCAGGATCTCGCTCCAAGATACTGGATAAGTCGCATCTGATCGGCACCCTGGGAGCTACTCCGGTATTGAGCTGGGCGCTGTTCTCCAACCACGGGGGACGCATCTCCCAATAGTGAGCTCCAAATAGATCCACATGCTCCTTGGACAAGTCCAAATGGAAATATGAAATTGCAATCAATGAAGCAGTATTCTGAGTCTTCCTATTCTGTTTTGCGGAATTTTCACACGGGTCTAATGGCTCATTCAGAGCAAACATTGTCATTTGATCGTCAGAATCATAGGAACACATGGTTTTCCTCCTCGCCTAGTATGTCGAATAAAATCTGCGGGGCATATGGTCCGGCGAGGTCGGCAACCAGAAAGATGCGTTTTCTTCTCTGTGGGACACCCCAGAATTGCGCATCCAGACAGCGCCATGCCAGCGAGAAACCAGTGTCGAGAACAGTTTCACCGGCATCCGGCCATGAATAAGGGTAAGGATGAGGAATATCAGATCCACTGTCATGGATGTGGAGAATCTCTTCTAATACGATTCGAAAATCTTCCCCTTTGGGTGATCCACTGCTAAATGCGCCAGGCACATTTTCCCAGCAGAACCAGCGGGGCCGGATATCTATCCCAGTCCGTCCCCGTTCTCGCTCTGCTGTCCTCATCTCTTTCACGATTCGAATCTGCTCCATAAAAAGGCCAGAGCGGGAGCCAGATAATCCTGCCCTCGTGCCGGCCACGCTCAGGTCTTGGCAAGGGCTGCCACCACAGATGAGATCAACTGGAAATAACAGCTTTCCGGATAATTTTGTAATATCACCTTCGTGTGACATACTTGGAAATCTCTGTTTAGTGACCTTCATCGGAAATGGCTCGATCTCACTGGCCCAAAGCGGTATGAATCCAGCCCGCACAGCTGCGAGGGGAAAGCCTCCGATGCCGTCAAACAGGCTCCCCATGGTCATAGCACTCATTTCGTCACCGCCGCCGCAATCGTCTGGGTGGTATGTACCGCAGCCTGAGCGGTATAGACCGCACTCATGATGTTGGCGTGGGTGGTGGTGTCCAACCCGAAGGTCCCGGCAATTCTGGGAACCTCGCCTGCGGAGAGCATAAGACCCAGCCCTAAAAGAGCATGGTCTCGGAATACCATCAGGCCTGCCACCAAAATGATGGCCTGAAGGAATGCGGTCAGGCACAGACCGATGACCTGCTTGGTCCACTGTACGAAGCCGTCCACATACCCTCTGGGAATGCTGAACATATACAGGCTGCCAACGGCAATCTGGATGAGCAGGATGCCGCCCCGCTTCAGATTTGCAAAAAAGACTTTGATTACTGCGTAGGCCATAAGGATAATACAAAAAAGCAGCATGATGGGACTCGTGATCACACCAAACCCGAAATCCAGTGTCACTTCAGACATATCCGCGATGCTCTCTACACTGCCGAGGTCGGTGATGATCTGCTGACCCACATCCCCGATGCTGGTCCCGTAGCCAGTCAGCCCCGCACTGAAAGTCCCCTGAAGGGAGATGGCCAGCGCATAGAGGCGGACCGGCAAAATCGAGAACAGGCTTGCGGCCAAAAATCCCTTGATAGCGTTGAGTGCTGTATGCTTGAGATTAGCGCGACCTGTGGAATACTCGATGCCAAACTCAAAGGCGCAGACCACAAGACTGACGCCGTACATGGCCCAGCCCAATTGAGAGAAAAACAATACAACTGCCTGTACCCATTCAAGTTCAAAAAGCTCGACCCCCATGTTGCCCATGGCCGCGAAAAAGTTGCCTAGAAAGCCGACCACCTGACCATAGAACCAGTCAATCAGGTTGTCCATGACGGTGGCGGCTACAAATTCCCAAATAAAAATAGAGATTCACCTCGCTGTCACGGAGCCGTGCCAGCTGGGTGGAGGGGGCCGCGCAGCCGACACGGCCCCAGATATTCTTCTTACATCGTCTGCTCCCACTGCGGTCCTTCTGTCTGGGCCTGCTCCTGAAAAACATCCAAATAACTTCCCACTGCGTCAGACAGTTCCTGATAATCACGGCTGCTGGGCTGATAGACATACCAAGCGATTTTTCCGTAGTCATCCCAGAGGTGGGGAATGATCCCATTTCTGAAATTAGGATTACTGGTATGCCTTTTCCCAAACAGATCTGAAAACTGCAGTAGAAGGTTATCCACGGCTCCCTCATCCCGATTCAGGATGGTCAGGCGAAGGGCGTCATACTGGCTGGCGATATGCGTGGAGATAAATTGGATCTTGGCCCGATTCATCTCACTTAGCCGCACATAGCAGGCCCTCCCAACATAGGTGGCATCTGGGTAGCTGGGGCTGACAATCTTCCGCAGTTCCTGCTCGAAAGCATTGATACCCATGTCTTAGATCCCCACAATACCCCAGATATAGTTGGGGGCCAGCAGAACGAAGATCAGGCAGACAAACAGGATGGCGGGGCCAGTCCACTCAAACTGTCCGTGCTTGCGATAGTCGAAGTAGCACATCGCCAGTTTGACAAAAAACGCGATTGCTAAGATCATGCTCAATGCGGGAAACACTACGCTGTCCACTACCGTCTTGATTTGACTGGCGGCATCTGTCCAGGTCTGTTCTACTGCTCCGGCCACATCGCCGCCGGCGGCAAAGGCGGGAACCGCACAGGTCATCGCCAAAACGAGAGTGGGCAGCAGATATCTCACCCAATTTTTGATACGATTCATCAATGACACCTCCATAAAAATAGGAGGACCGTCCCGATCAGGACGGTCCTCTCTGGGATGACTGGGGCTTTAATAGCCGGTGCGAGGCAGGGGCTTGGAGGGCTTGTAGACTTTGGTTACCCACCGACTGGTGGCCATGATCCACTGACCGTCATAAACACCGCCCACATCGGCCTGATTGGTAAACTGACTTCCTCCGGTGATCCAGGAGACTACCTTGCAGTATACCTGCGGTGCCTCCACCTGCCGGAAGTTTCCGGGGACGATGCCGAAGGACACCATGAACTGCGTCACGCACTCGTTGGAGGCGAGACCCAGTGCGGCAGGCGAGGCGTCCAGCACGTAGTTCTGCTGAGTGGAGAGGTTGTCCGCCAGAACATACCAGTTCTCTCCGCTGAGATTGGTCCGGTACACGATCTTGTAATTGCCGGGAACGTTATAGGTTCCAGTTACAATCCGTTCCAGCCACACCGCTTGGGTAGGTAACGTGTCCCTCCAATAGAAGGATGTGAGGCTGGTGGTGGAGTTATTTGCGATGCTGCTGAGGTCATAGCGAATCTGCTGACCGGGCATGACCTCCACATAGCCGGTCTTTTTGATGCTCACATTGGTATACAGACTCTTGTTTGTCATAGCCGCCTTGACGATCTGACCCTCATGCTCGATCTCCACCTCAATGGGCGTCTTGTCCAGGCCGTAGAACTCCGCAGCCTTGGACTCTACGATCTTGTACCGGCCCAGGGGCAGGGGTTTGGAGACCGCCCGTCCATTCTTGTCTGTCCGAATGGTATCCACCAGATTTCCGGTGCGGTAGTGGTAGATCTCAAACACCGTGTCGGGAATGGGTGTGCCGGCTGGCCAGCCGTTCATGCTGTTGTAGTCGGCACTGGTCTTGGTAATTTGGATCTGTCCGGTGATAGGGGTGTTCTCCCACTCCACCTCGGTGGTCTCGCCGGACTTCACATAGATGGTTTTCTTCTGTGTGTCAGGTACATAGCCCTCATTCTCCAGCTCCCGCAAATAGTAGCGACCGGGTTCCAGATCCTCGAATCGGGCATAGCCCCTGTCATCGGTGGTCTGCTGGTCGATGGGAGTGTTGGTGCTGTCATAGAGCAGGAAGGTCACTCCATAGATTCCATCTCCGGTGATGCTGTTGGTCTTGTGGAGTAGGATTCCGGAGACCGCTCGATTGGTCACCACCACAGGCTGTGCCTTGCCATCCTCTACCTCAAAGTAATGGGGTGTGCTGTCCAGGCGGAATCCATCCGGTGCCTGGATCTCTACAGCATAGTAGCTGCCATCCTCCAAGGTGACTGTAACTTTGCCGGTCTTGTCCGTTGTCACAGTATCCACCAGCTCGTCATCCAGCTTGCGGATTTCAAATGTGGCGTTGGGAAGCCGCTGGTCGCGGTCTGCTTCATTGACCTTGATGATTTCCACACCGCCGATGGGGTCATTATAGAAGGTCAGGGTCTGCATATCCGCAGGATTAACCACAATCGTCTGGGTCTGGGTGGCAGGATCGATGGTATAGCCGGGGATGGTCTTTACCTCCTTGGCCACGATGGTTCCGGTAATCCCGGTGATCCGGATCTCACCGTTCTGATCGGTGGTATAAAGGCCCTTGCTGGACAGGTGGCCGTGGTCGGCATCCACGAAGCTACCGTCGGCATAGGTCAGCTGAAATTCCACGCCGGGAAGAAGTTTGCCGGTCACGCTATCCTTCTTCACAATGACCAGGCCGCCCTGCTTCTGGTTATAGAAGCGAAGTGTTTGAACCTCGCCCTCCTTGATCTGGATGGACTTGGGAGTGGTATCCAAAACGAATCCATCCGGTGTCTTGGTCTCTCTGGCGGTCACAGTGGTGCCGGGAACAAGATCTGTGATGACGATGCGTCCTGCCTCATCGGTGATGAACTCGCCGTTGCTCTTACCCACCACAGCGCCGCTGGAGTCGGTCACCAGGAAAGTCACACCCTTGATGGGGGTCGTGGTACCCTCGATGTATTTCTCAATGACCAGAGTGGTGCTGGGGGTATTAGTGAAATGGAGGGTCTGAGTATCATTGGGGTGGACCACCACAGTCTGGGTCTGGGTGGCAGGATCGATGGTGTAGCCGGGAATGGTCTTGATTTCCGTCACTACCAGCGTTCCTACCACACCGTCGATTTGAATCTTGCCCTCCTTATCAGTTACATACAGGCCGTTGCTGGAGATGTGGCCATTTTTGTCCGGCACATACTCACCGCTGGCGGTGGTGACCTTGAAGGTGACGCCGGCCAGGGGCTTCCCGGTGAGAGAGTCCCGTTTGTCAATAATCAGGGTTCCGGCCTGGGAGTTTTTGATGACTACGGTCTGCGTATCGCCCTTGGGTCCGATGACCACATTGGTAGAGGGCTGATCCATCACATACCCTTCCGGGGCCTTGATTTCCGTAATCACATAAGCGCCGGGGATCAGGTTTGTAATCCGGATCTCACCGCTGCTGTCTGTGGTAAAGATGCCATTCTGGGTGAGGGTGCTGTCACCGATGACGCCATTCAGCCCGACTTCGCACCCGGCAGCAGTGGTCACCCGGAACTCAGCACCGGGCAGGGGCTTATTGGTTTCGCTGTCCCTCTTCTGGATGATTAGGGCACCCTTGGGGGTATTCTTAAACGTCAGGCTGACCGTGCGCCCCTCCTTGATTTGAACTGTCTGGCTCTGCGTATCCAGAATAAATCCGTCCGGAGCGCGAGTTTCCGTTACTACCACGCTCTTGCCGGGTTTCAGACCGGAAATTCGGATCTCGCCGTTTTCATCGGTTCGGAAGATGCCGTTGGAATCTCCAATCAGGGTGCCATCCGCGTAGGCAATCTTGAACTCCGCATCCTGGAGTGTGATGCTGGGATTGACATCGCAGACCTTGCGGATAAGCAGCATCCCATCCGGCATATTCTCAAATCGGACGGTAAGGACGCTCTGCTCACCGCTGTCTGCCAGGAAGACAGTTTCGGAGGACTGGATGATGGAGTACCCGTCTGCTGGGTCCACCTCCTCCAGAATGTAAGTTCCACTCTTGAGCCCAGTCCAGATGGCGGTACCGGTTTTCCCGGTGACCTTCTGGCCGATGACGGTGCCGCCAGTGCCGGAGGTCCCGCCAAGGTAGCGCAGCTGGAAGGTACAGCCGGGCAAAGCTTCATGGGTCACACTGTCGTACTTCTCGACAATGATGGCGTTGAGGGGTTCATTCTGGAAGGTTACCGTCTTGCTCTCGCTGCCATGGAGGATGATCTTCTGGGTAGTGGGTTCTTTCATCTGGAATCCAGGGGCGGGCCGTACCTCGGTGATGGTATATTCTCCGGGATAGAGCCGCTTGCCCTGCTCGTGGAGCTTGATCTCGCCCTTGGCATCCGTCAGGATCTCACCGAAGTCAATGGTTTCAGGAGCCTCCGCCGCCTCACCATTGCTGGTATATGTCACATGG
>OLOS01001461.1_pt1 | contig 19312 bp, 18 predicted proteins | sample 1672631 | NCBI WGS metagenome assembly OLOS01 (sample SAMEA3136707, study PRJEB25190) | human gut metagenome | biome: human gut; feature: human-associated habitat; material: faeces | place: Austria | collected 2013 | reverse complement strand
CGGCGGATATAATGGTTTTCGGGTCTTGGTGTTCCCGGATGAAGTCCAGCGCCTCCTGAAAATAGGCTTTGACCTCGATTTTCTTCTTATCTATTGATTCCAAAAATCGGCCGTTCTAATTATGTTCAAAGATGTGCTGGGGAAGCTGAGCAACAACTATTTGCCCTACAGGACTTAGAAGAGCAAACGATGAATGAGTTCATAAAAATGTCAGTTCCTCATATGGATTTGCGAGACATGAATCCATGGGATCAATGGACGATCGGCCAGCACCATGGACTTCCTACTAGGTTTTTAGATTGGACTGAGAACCCACTAATTGCAGCATATTTTGCAACTGAAGATGCTACAGATGATGTTGCGGTTTGCACAATCGATCGAACCCAGTTTAATGCAGGGACAGATGATATTCCTGATGTTTTCTCACTTCCTGACGGAGATGATGTAATCCTACATGTTCCAAGCTATATCAATGCACGTATTATTGCTCAAAAGGGAGTTTTTACTGTTCACAAGAACCCAACCAAGCCGCTTGACCAGACAAAAATTAATGGCGACTTTTGTTGCGTAGACCAACTAATAATCCCTAAAGCAGCAATACGAGAATTTGTTAAAGACTTGGACTGGTTTGGCATTAATCGCTCGTTTATATATCCAGGACTTGATGGTCTTGCATATTATCTTGACTTCAAAGCTAAAGGAGGCATTGACTAATGTACGTGCCAGTCATGAAAAATCGCACTGTAGAAATCAGCGTATTACAGCAATTAGGTGCAATGCATGTATTTGATGGAGATGTAATTCCTTTAGTAGAGCTAATCCAAGAAAGGACAAGAAGCAATAACAAAAATACATTTATTCAAGACTTGTGTAATCTTCTTGAAAATGCGCCCAAAATGCATGTAATGGTTGATTTTTATAAATCGACCAAGTTACGGAGTACAACAGACGCAATTCGAGAATATGTGACTATGTCGGTGCGTTTTCCGGATTTTGGCGAACGTGAGCTCATTCCTTTGACACCATATTGCGAGCGCGTTGTGCCAGTTATCTCGTATCTTCATGAGAGTATATCGCTGGAACGCATCAAGATGGAAACCATTCAGTTTCGGAACAACTTTCCTCGCGTAGCTTTTCGAATAAAGGTTCAAGAATTTGACCACGTATTCTCGTGCGTTGAAACGCTTATTTCTTCTGGCGATTATTTAATCTTAGATATTGAATCCGCGTCTCATATGAGCCCGGTTTTCAAGAAAATCTATAAACGAATTGCTGAAAGCAAGAGAAAACTAGGATTTACTTCGGTGATAATAAATGCACATCGCCCTGAAGGCCTTACAAACAAAGAAATGCTAGATGGTGAGCCGATCGCAGACATTGATAACAGCCTAAAGGAGTTATATTCAACCGTCTATATGCACAAGTTCGACGGATTTGGAGATTATGCGTGTATTTCTGCTGCACTTCCTTCGACGGGCGGTGCTATTAGTCCAGTAGGAATCTATTATTCTAACGAAAATAATTACTTTGTAGCGTATAAAGGAAGAGCGCCTCAACTATCCGAATTTCCAACTTATATTGCACCTAGAATCATTGAATCGGAATATTGGAAGGAATTTAGTGATACGCATCATGAAAATTGTGCAGGATGTAAGGAAATTGCAAAAATTGTATCCGGTGCTAAGAGCGGGAGAAATCAAGCTCAGTGGAAGATGATAACCATGCTGCATTATATTTACACCATGTTTGAAACAAGCGCATAAAAGAATGGCTCAGTCAGCGTAATCTGGCTGAGCCATTCTTCATTTTGCATATAACAAATTGGGATCCATTTTGGATGAGAAAAAGCTTTGAATATCAACAGGCAAAATTTGATCAAAATGTTCGGTAATAAACCTCCATTGATCCGCATATTTGTGTCTTAATAGCTTTCGATATGGCGTCCAAATTGACCGCGTGGCGGCGATTTGCAAAAGGCGTGTACGCTTATCTGCTCGCGTTTTGAAGTCTTTTTCATTTAACAGTTTAAGCAAATAGCTCATGTCCCCGCTTGACAGGCTATCGAGACAAAATTTAATATCACAGCAATTCTTTTGCGCACATTTTTGATAAGAGAAGACCACTTCTCTGTTTTTTGTAATTCTGTAGGAAATAATACCACAGGATTCAGGGATAAGATTTTTCACGTCGTTCACGCGACCAATGGGAACGATAACGTATACTTTTTCAAAAGTTCTTAAATAATCTTGCATCTGACTTCCCAAGCGGTCAAAAGTGTCATACTCAGTCTTAATTTCATATGCATACGAACTGCCGTTTATTCTACATATGTCAATCCGACTGTCTCCGATGTTCATTTCAAATGCAACGATATGATTCAACTGATCTTTTAGATGCTTAATAAAATAGTACTTAATAACTCTTTCGCAAAAGTAGTAATTAAATATCATATCATTAACTACTTTATTTGACAGACAAGTTTTTCGCAGCAGTTCAATATCGCTACTATTTGTTTTATTAAGTACATATCCTATCTTCGCCCAACGCACATCTTCAGGGTCATAAATATTATAGTCTTTATTGATTGTTTTACACATCTGAAGAATTTCATCGTCAGAGTAGTTATTCAAAATCGATTGAAGCAGCAAAAGCATAACACTCACCCGTTTTTAGTTTTATCCCATGTAATTCTTAGCCCAATCACCGCAGCCATTTCTAAGGCTTCAGAATATTTAATAGTGCCTCGGGCTAACTTATTTGAAATATTTTGTACCGTTGTTCGCTCGTCTGGCGTCCTATGCTGATTCATCCGAGTCACAACCTCAGTAAGTGTCAGGCCATTTTGAGCAATGATGGCTTTAATTTCATTATGAACTTGATTGCGCTCCACGCTCTCACCTCAAACACTATAACAAATATTTTTATTTATTATAGTGTATTTTCTGAAAACAGTCAAGGAGAACAAACGGAGAATGTCCCAGAAGGTAATCCTAAAAGGCACTGGAACTCGCTGAATCTCAACGAGTTCCAGTGCCTTTTCTGCTTGATAAAATCTCCTTTGATACGCACGATTGTAGTTTCTGTTACTATGTACTACTCCCACCCCTGCCGTTTGGCTAAATCGCTCATGGCGAAGCAGAATCTTTCCCACCGTGCCAATGTCATCTGCAACGGGTCGCCCTCGCGGATACGCATGGTGCGGCGGATCTCCTTGGGGATGACCACGCGGCCGAGGTCGTCGATCCGGCGCACGATTCCGGTTGCCTTCATAGTTGGAAAACTCCTTTGCTCTGTTTTGCGTTTCGGCATCCCTATTTTCTGCAAATTCCGGTAGTCTATGCAGGCTGCCCGCGCACACTGTCAAACCGTTTGCAAATGCAAGAATGCAGCGCACAGAGACTTCCGGCCGCGTCGACATCAGCCCCTTTTTGAGCAACGGCGAAGAGAGCATACATCAATTCCCCAGTTATATTCAAGCGGACAGCGCCGGCAATGTTGGCCAAAGAATTCTCCAGTGGCAATATGATCGGTTTGTGCAGACCCTTATAAATATAATAGGGAAACGAAGAAGGCCGGTTTCCCAATCAAGACAAATGTACCTCGCGCGGCATAATGAAAATACCGCTTGCGTCACACGGAACAGAATGGTATCATTGTCTTATAATTACATTTTGCGTCTGCCTGCTCGCCTGCGATGACGCGGCCGTCTCCATGCACTATCACGCGCCCACAGGCGCATTTTTTGCCTGCCGGCGCTGGTTCGCTCCGACCGGAACGCCTGCCGGACAGTGGCCAACGGCGCATTTTCTATATCATTCCCTACAACACGATCCTCGACCAGAACGCGGCGAACATCCGCACCGCCTTGAACGATTACCCCTCGATCCTTGAGCACCACGCCAACGTCGTCCTGGCATCCGAGGAAGAGCAGCCGACCTACCGGCAGCTGACCGAGCGCTGGGACAGCGACATCATCCTCACCAGTCTGGTGCAGTTTCTCAACGCCTGCTACGCAGCGCCGAACACAGACGCCCGGCGTATGCACGCCCTGACGAATGCGGTTTTGATCTTTGATGAGATCCAGTCACTGCCCAAGCACTGCAAAACGCTGTTTGAGCGTGCGATCACGTTTTTGTCCGCCTGCTGCGGCTGTACGGTCGTGCTCTGTACCGCCACACAACCGCAGCTGGATCTCCCGCGCGCACCGCGTGAACTGATGCCGGATGTCACCGGCCTGTATGATCGGCTTCGGCGCGTTGACTACCTGCCGCAGCTGACACCGCGCACGAACCGCGACGCTGCCGCAGACAACAGCGCCTCCGGCTCCATCAAGCTCGCCAAAGAGCGCATCGAGCTGATGAAGCGGTATGGGGTGACGGATTAAAGGAAGAAAGAAATTATATGAAAAACGAACGAAATTACGGACTTGATCTCCTTCGCATTGTTCTGATGTACATGGTGTGCATAATGCATACGCTGGCCTGTGGAGGTGTCTTGGCTGCCTGCACAGAGGGAACGATGCCTTACAAGGTTTTCTGGCTTTTGGAGTTTTTGTCATATTGCGCCGTCGATGCTTTTGCATTGCTTAGCGGCTATACAGCGACAGGCAAGATGCGTAAATTTGAAAAGCTTGCAGATATGTGGTTTCAGGCATTCTTCTATTCGTTTGTGATAACGGCGATATTAACAATAGCTGGTCTAAATCCAGGATGGAATGTGAAGGACCTTATTAAAGCTGCCTTGCCGGTTGCATTTGGGGCTTTCTGGTATTTTACGGCATTTTTTGCGTTATTCTTCGCAATCCCTGTTTTGAACCGATTTATATTTTCGGTCGATGAAAAAGCAGCGAGATGTGCGCTTGTGCTGCTGATAGCATTGTTTTCGGGCATAGAACTATTGGCGGGAGCATTCAATACCCGGGAGGGATATTCTGCGCTCTGGCTGATGGTACTGTACTGTGTAGGTGCGCTGGCCAAACAGGGGAAGGTTTTTGAGAGAAAACGCTCACTGACACTTGCCGCTGCATGGATAGTGTGCGTACTTATAACATGGTTTGTTCATGTTTTTATTGGGAGTAGACGATTGACAAGCTATGTATCTCCGACTATTGTGGCAAGCGGACTCATTATGGTGATTCTTTTTTCAAGACTTCGACCGAAAGGAACAGTTGTCAAAAAACTCTCACCGCTGGTCTTTGGTATCTATCTGTTCCAGCTCAACCCGGTGATATGGAATACCTACCTTCAGGGACGGGCTTCGTTTGTGGCGCAAGCAGGTGTTGCCGCGGGCGTAGGGTACGTGTTTATAATTGCGGGAGGGATTTTTCTCTCCGGCTTGATCGTTGAGTTCGTGCGAAGCAGACTCGCAAAAATAATGCGGATTCCGGTGCTTAGTCAAAAGATTGTGGCCTTGATTCAGTGGGTTCTGCAAAAAGTGTTGATCGTACTGAACTTAGCGCCGCAACCGGACAGCATAAGGCAAAAAGAAAACGGGCGGAAGGGAGTTTTTCCGCCCGCCGCTTATCGCTCTATGCCAACGGCACACTGCTTTTTCGCCTGCTGTACCGCCTTTTCAGCGGTCAGGGTCTTGTAGCCGTGTCGTACTTTCTGAGCTTTGTCCGCAGGGCCTCCACGCCGGAAACGTACTTTCCCAGCAGCGCTTCCTGCTCGTCCAGCTTGGCTTTGGGGTTGAACGGATTGGTGTCGTTTAGAATCGCCATGATCTGCTCCTTCATCCGGTTCAGATGGGCAGCCTCCTTGAACAGTCACGACGGGATATGGTCACGCCCGGTTTCGCTGACGCTTTCGCCGCGCTCCAGATCGGGGTATTTTTTTGACCACATGCTCCCAGAGCCTATCCTACCACTGTGTCAGCCTCTTCTTGCTGCCGACGATTTCCTTAGCGGAGAGCCGTCCGTCCTCCGTCAGCGGAACAAAGCAAAGGTGCATGCAGGCCGCCCGTGCAGGAAGACCGAGTCGACGTCCGATTTTCGGCTCTTAGAATTTGAAACTTTACCGCCTGCCGCGCAGACGGCGCGGCAAGGGACATGAGGCATCGGATGTTCGCCGTGCGACGACCCGCATGACAATCTCCTACATATAATAATACACGCCTCCCGGACTGAGCGCTCGATCCGGGAGGCGTTTTGAGCGGTATGCAGCCAAAACGGCGATTATAAACTGCTGCATTATTTGAGCTCCGCCCACAAAAACAGGCAGTGCTTGCATATGTTCTTCACCTCACAATGAAATAATTCCGTTGACACAAGCAGTGCACTGTAATATGGTGGTGGAAGGGAATTCAATTCGCACAAATATTTTGCAATCTTGACACATCTTTTTGCGCCTTTTGGCCGAACAGCGGCGAAAAGCGCGGAAGTGTCCTGCTTAACGGACTGTGAATTTGCTATGATGGAGAAAATCGAGATATGGAAGGTAAAAACATGCCCTATCTTGCGCACATTGCAGACGACGGGCGAGAACAGACGGTTTGCGCGCATCTGCAAGGCACTGCGCAACTGGCCGCCGAGTTCGCCGCAGCCTTTGGAGCAGAAACGGACGGCCGCTTCGCCGGACTGCTGCACGACATTGGAAAGTACACCGCAGGATTTCAAAAGCGCCTGCGCGGCGGGCCATTGGTAGACCATTCCACCGCCGGGGCGCAAGAGGCTTTTTCCCGGTACAGGAACGCGCCCGCCGCGCTGGCTATTGCCGGACATCACGGTGGTATCCCGGATGCCGGAAATCCGCACGACCCGCCCGATGAACCGACTCTGCTCGGACGTATAAAGCGTCCTTGCACACCGGATTCCGTCTGGATGCAGGAAATCTCCGTTTCTGCCCCGCCGCCGCCCGCATGGCTGACGGAGAGCGATATGCTGCAAAACGCATTCTACACACGGATGCTCTACTCCTGCCTGGTAGATGCCGACTTTCAGGATACGCAAAATTTTATGGACGGCAAAAAGCCTCCGCGTGGCAGCGGTGCGCCGCTGCCCGCTTTGCTTGAACTTGTGCGCGCGCAGGCACAGCGCTATCTCGAAGCGCAAGCGCCCACCACCGTTGCGCAGCAGCGCAACGCGGCGCTGCGTGCCTGTATAGAGCGCGGGCAAACATGGGATCAGGGGCTTTATACGCTGACCATTCCTACCGGCGGCGGCAAAACGTTTGCCTCCTTGGCATTCGCACTCGAACACGCAGTCCGGCAGCAGATGGATCGCGTAATCTACGTTATTCCCTACACCTCGATCATCGATCAAACAGCCGAGACTTTTTCCGAACTACTCGGTGAAGAAAATGTACTGGCGCATTACGCCGGCGTCGACTACCTGACGGAAGAGCCGGACGAACGATCACCCACGCAATACCGCAAGTTGCTGGCCAGTGAAAACTGGGACGCACCGGTCGTGGTCACGACCGCAGTGCAATTTTTTGAATCTCTCTATGCCAATCGCAGCAGCCGCTGCCGCAAGCTGCATAACATCGCCAACAGTGTGGTTGTGTTTGACGAGGCGCAGACGCTTCCGACGGACTATCTGCTGCCATGCCTATCCGCCATTGCGCAGCTCGTGCAAAACTATCACACGACCGCCGTTCTCTGCACGGCGACGCAGCCGGCGCTCGGTCCACTGTTTTCTCAGCTTGCGCCGCAGCTCTGTATGCACGAGATCTGCCCGCGCACAAACGATCTGTATCAGGTGCTCCGGCGCACAACGCTTATGAACCTCGGCACAGTCTCGCACGAAGCGCTGTGCAGCCGGCTGCGCGCGCACGAACAAGTTCTCTGTGTAGTCAATCGCCGCAGCACGGCGCAGGCGCTGTTTGCCGCGCTTCCGCCCGACGGATGCTATTGCCTGACGACGCTTTTGTGTGCAGCCGACCGGCGACGGCAGATCCGGGAGATCCGAACGCGCCTGCGTGACGGGCTTCCCTGCCGCGTCGTGTCTACGTCACTCATTGAAGCCGGCGTGGATGTAGACTTCCCCGCCGCCTATCGGGAGCAGTGCGGGCTGGACTCTCTGCTGCAGACAGCCGGCCGCTGCAACCGCGAAGGGCATCGCCGCGCCGCAGACAGCATCGTCTGTCGTTTCTGCCTCGAAAGTGAACCCGCTCCCGCCATGCTGGAAAAGAACATCAGCGCGTTGGCCTTTGCCGCGCGCCGCACAGCGGATCTCGCGTCACCGCAAGCGATCGAGGCATATTTCAGCGAGCTATACCGCATTCGAGGCGATCGCGCGCTGGACAAAAAGAACATCCTTCCGGCATTGCAGTCCGGGATTTCCGGCTGTCTGCTGCCATTTGCGCAGGTTGCAGCGGCGTTCCGCTTGATCGAGGCCCCGACGCGTACAGTCTATCTGCCGATTGGAGACGGCGCAGATCTTTGCGCACGCCTGCAGCGCGGCGAATGCAGCCGGGCGCTGCTGCGTCAGCTCGGAGTCTACAGTGTTGCATGCTATAGAGCGCAGTTCGACGCCTTGGACGCTGCCGGAGCGCTGGAGCTCCTGCCGGACGGTGCAGCCATTTTGACTGATCTGTCCCAATATGACGCCAAAACCGGTCTGGCACAAAACGTCGAGACCGGACAGGGTCTGTTTATCTGAATTCCCGAATTTGTACATAAGGAGGCATCGCCGTGACACACAGACAACCGTCTGCTGCGCAAGGCAGCAACACAAAAGGAGGTGGCATCCATGTCGATCCGAATCGAAGTATGGGGTGACTATGCCTGTTTTTCCCGGCCGGAAATGAAGACGGAGCGCGTCAGCTATGACGTCATGACGCCTTCGGCCGCACGCGGGATCGTAGAGGCGATCTACTGGCATCCGGGACTGCGTTATCACATCGACAAGATCTATCTGCTGGCGCCGATCCGCTTCACCAACATCCGAAGAAACGAGGTCAAATCCACACTGCTCGCCTCGGCGGCGCTCTCCGCCGCAAAGGGCGGAAAACCGCCGGAGCTGTACACCTCGCAGGACATCCAGCAGCGTGCGGCACTGGTGCTGCAGGATGTACATTACGTGATCGAGTGCCATTTTGATCTGACGAAGCAAGCCGCCCCCGGCGACAACGCCGGTAAGTTTCAGGATATCCTGCGCCGCCGGGTCGCAAAGGGGCAATGCTACCACACGCCGTATTTCGGCTGCCGGGAGTTCCCGGTCAGCTTCCGCGAATGGCCGAGCGGTACAGTGCCCACCGTCCCGCTCACGCAAGATCTCGGCTGGATGCTCTATGACATGGACTATTCCGACCCGCAGAACATCCGCGCACAGTTTTTCCGCGCACAGCTCACGGCCGGCGTGCTTGACTGCCGAAACACGGAGGTGGTCACATGATCCTGCAGGCATTGACCGCCTATTACGAGGCGCTGCTCCATCAGGGCAAGCTCTCCGCTCCCGGCTGGGCAGACGCGTTCCCCGTAAGCTATGAGCTGGAAATCGACGCAAACGGTGCGCTGATCGATGTGGTCGACTGCCGGGAAAGCGTACAACGCGGCAAAAAAACTGTGCTCACGGCACGCCCGACGCGCGTCCCGGCGCACATAAAGCGCTCCTCCGGAGTTGCTGCAAATTTTCTTTGTGACAACACCACCTATCTGCTTGGCGCCGATGAAAAGGGCAAGCCGGAGCGTGCCAAACAATGCTTTGCCGCCTGCGCTGCGCTGCACCACACACTGCTGGATGCTGTGGATGACCCCGCTGCGCAAGCCGTGCTGGCTTTCTTCGACACCTGGCAGCCGGACCAGGCAGCGGCTCACCCATTGCTGGCAACGCGGTGGGCAGACCTGAATGCCAACGCAAACCTCATTTTCACCTATGACAACGGCGGCCATCGTCGACCGGTAACGGAGTTCCCGGCACTTCAGGATGCATGGCAGCGGCACTATCAGCACGACGATCCGGACATCCCGCACGCGCAATGCCTCATCACCGGCAAAAATGCGCCGATCGCACTCACGCACCCATCTGTCAAAGGGGTTCGCGGTGCGCAAAGCTCCGGCGCCGCGCTTGTGTCATTCAACGCACCGGCATTTTGCTCCTATGGTCATGAACAAAACGCAAACGCCCCCGTGAGCACCTACGCCGCTTTTGCCTACACGACCGCGCTCAACCTCCTGCTGGACGATCCAAAGCATCGTCAGATGCTCGGCGACACGACGGTCATCTGCTGGGCAGAGAACGCAAGTTCTGCCTGCGCCGATCTCGGCATGGCTGCGCTGTTCGGCGCGCCGAAGGATTCCGGCGTTCAGGAAGAGGACGTCAGCCGCGCGCTTACACTGCTTGCAGACGGGCGCGACTGCACATGGCTGACTGAGCAGCTGCAGCCGGATCAGCACGTCTACTTCCTTGGCCTCGCGCCGAACGCTGCGCGGTTGTCCGTCCGCTTTTTTCTGCGCGACAGTGTGCAGGGCTTTGCCCGGCACATCCGCGCTCATGAGCAGGCGCTGGAGATCGTGCGCCCAAGCTACGACACGCACGCGCAGCTGTCCGTCTGGGCACTGGCCCGGGAAACCGTCAACCTGAAGGAGCGCAGTCCCGCACCTGCACCGCAGCTGGCCGGTGACCTGCTGCGCGCCGTTTTGACCGGCTGCCGCTACCCGGCCACTCTGCTCAACGGCGTCACGCTGCGCATCCGCGCAGAGCAGGAGATCACGCGCGGCCGCGCCGCAATTTTGAAAGCGTACTACACCAGAAATAAAACACCACTCTGCCCCGAGGAGGTACTGACTGTGGAACTCAATGCACAAAGCAACTACACGCCCTATGTGCTCGGCCGCCTGTTTGCTGTTCTGGAGGCGGTCCAGAGCGACGCAAATCCGGGAATCAACACGACCATCAAGGATCGCTACTTCAATTCTGCCTGCGCAACGCCGGCAGTCGTATTCCCAACGCTGCTGAAGCTGGCGCAAAAGCATCTGCAAAAACTCAGCGGCGGAAAAAGCATCTACTGGAACCAGCAGATCACCGATCTTATCGGGCGGATGAACGAGCCGTTCCCCGCGCATATGACGCTGCCGGAACAGGGGGCGTTCGAGATCGGCTACTACCATCAGACACAAAAACGCTTCGAGAAAAAGCAATAAGGAGGAACTGAACATGTCGCAACCCATTCAAAACCGCTATGATTTTGTCATTCTGTTTGACGTCGAAAACGGAAATCCCAACGGCGATCCGGATGCCGGAAATATGCCCCGTGTAGATCCCGAGACCGGTCACGGTCTTGTGACGGATGTCTGCCTCAAGCGTAAGATCCGCAATTATGTGGAGACGCTCAAGGAGGACGCCTCCGGCTATCGCATCTACGTCAAAGACGGCGTGCCGCTCAACCGCAGCGACAACGAAGCCATCACCGCACTCGGCATTGACGGCGACCTGAAGACCGCAAAAAAGAACACGCCCGACATTGACCGCAAGCTGCGCGATTGGATGTGCCAGAACTTCTTCGACATCCGCACCTTCGGCGCAGTCATGACCACATTCGTCAAGGGCGCGCTCAACTGCGGTCAGGTGCGCGGGCCGGTGCAGATGGGCTTTGCCCGCTCTGTAGACCCGATTGTTCCGCAGGAGGTCACGATCACACGCGTCGCCATTACGACCGAGGCAGACGCCGAAAAGAAAGGCACGGAGATGGGGCGCAAGCACATTGTGCCGTACGGTCTCTATCGCGCCGAGGGCTTTATCTCGGCAAACCTGGCGCGAAAAACCACCGGCTTCTCAGATGAAGATCTGCAGCTGCTGTGGCAGGCGATCCTGAACATGTTCGAAAATGACCATTCCGCCGCCCGCGGCAAAATGGCCGTGCGGGAGCTCATCATTTTCAAGCACGATTCCGAGCTGGGAAACGCGCCGTCATACAAGCTGTTTGACGCAGTGACCGTCAAGCGCAAGGAAAACGTCGCCGTTGCGCGCAGCTATCAGGACTATATCGTTTCCGTTGCCGACACACTGCCGGAAGGCGTGCACTGTGAGCGCAGAGCCTGATGTACGCCCCCGATGACTGCTTGATGATCTCCGGTTTGCAGCATTTCCGGTTTTGTAGGCGGCAGTGGGCGCTGATCCACATTGAGCAGCAGTGGGCGGAGAATCTGCGCACGACTGAGGGCGCGCTTTTACACGAGCGTGCCCATGATGAGCAGCTGCGCGAGAGCCGCGGCGACCGGATCATCGCGCGCAGTCTGCGCGTTTATTCGCTGACGCTCGGTCTCAGCGGCCAGTGCGACGTTGTGGAGTTTCGCCGCGATGCGCAAGGCATCACGCTGCACGGACATGACGGGCTGTGGCTGCCGTACCCGATCGAGTACAAGCGCGGTCATGCAAAGCAGGACGGCTGCGACGAGCTGCAGTTGTGTGCGCAGGCCATGTGCTTGGAGGAGATGCTCTGCTGTGAGATCCCGGCCGGCGCTCTCTTCTACGGCGAGACGCGCCGCCGCGTGCCCGTTCCCTTTTCTCCGGAGCTGCGGCAGGAGGTGCGCACCGACGCCGCGCAAATGCACGACCTCTTCCACCGCGGCCGCACACCGCGTGTAAAACCGACGAAAAGCTGCAACGCTTGCTCTCTCAAAGACCTGTGTCTGCCGCGCCTAACGAAGACTGGCTCCGTGCAGGACTATCTGCGCGCCGGTATGGAGGAGTCGTCATGAAAAAGCTGCTCAACACACTGTTTGTCACCACGGAGGACGCCTACTTAAGCCTCGACGGAGAAAACATCGTCGTCAGCCGTGACCGGCACGAGCTTGGCCGGTTCCCGCTGCACACGCTCTCTGCCGTCATCAGCTTCAGCTATGCCGGAGCTTCTCCGGCGCTCATGGGCGGGTGTGCCAAGCGCGGCGTCGGGCTGACGTTCTGCACACCGAATGGCCGCTTCCTCGCCCGTGCCGTTGGTGAGCAAAATGGGAATGTGCTCCTGCGCCGTATGCAATACCGCGTAGCCGACGACCCGACGCAGAGCTGCCGCATCGCACGCAACATGATCTTCGGCAAACTCCACAACGCCCGCTGGAGCATCGAGCGCACCAGGCGCGATCACGCCTTGCGCGTAGACACGCAAAAGCTGCAGGCATCTATTGACCGGCTCAAAGGGCTCTATCCGCTCGTCGCAGCCGAAACTTCGCTCGACGCGCTGCGCGGCGAAGAGGGCAGCGGCGCACAGGCTTACTTTGATGTACTGGATGACATGATCCTGCAAAACAAGTCCGATTTCTTCTTTCATGTGCGCAGCCGCCGCCCACCGCTGGACAACGTCAATGCCATGCTGTCATTCGCATACAGTCTGCTTGGCAATGACTGCGCAGCCGCACTCGAGAGCGTCGGGCTTGATGCCTATGTCGGTTTCCTGCATCGTGACCGGCCGGGACGGACGTCGCTGGCGCTCGATCTCATGGAAGAGCTGCGGCCATGCTTCGCCGATCGCTTCGTGCTGTCCCTTGTGAACAACCGCATCCTGACCGCGTCAGATTTTCTTGCGACCGACAGCGGTGCCGTTTTGCTGACGGATGCGGGGCGAAAGAAATTCCTGCAGACGTGGCAGACGCGCAAGCGCGACATGATCACGCACCCCTATTTGAAAGAGAAAATCTCCTGGGGGCTGGTCCCGTATGTGCAGGCACTGCTGCTGGCGCGTTATCTGCGAGACGATCTGGATGCCTATCCGCCGTTTTTGTGGAAATGAGGTTTGACAATGCTGGTAGTGATCACCTATGATGTAAATACGGAAGATGCCGGCGGCCGGCGGCGCCTGCGTCAGATCGCCCGGCAGTGCGTAAACTACGGGCAGCGCGTGCAAAACTCTGTCTTTGAGTGTCTGCTCGACGCTGCGCAATGCCGGCAGCTTCAGCACAAGCTGCGTGCGATCATGAACGAGGAATCCGACAGTTTGCGCTTTTACTACCTCGGCAACAATTACCATGCCCGCATTGAACATTTTGGCGTCAAGGCGGGGTATGATGCCGAAGGAGCGCTCATGATCTAAGTGCGAAGGGCAAGCGGACAGAAAACCGCTTCCGCTTCGCACCCAAAAAGCGAGCGAAAATGCGACATACAGGTTGTCCGCGGCAAGCCATGCCGCATTTTCTCCTCGCTCAGCAAGTCCCTTTTGTTACTTTTGCGCAAATTTGCGGATAAGAATTCGTCAAGTTTGCTGTCGCGCCCCGCAAGGGGCGCGTGGATTGAAATTCGACTGTTACGGCCTCTACTCAATGACCACTCGCGTCGCGCCCCGCAAGGGGCGCGTGGATTGAAATACGTTTCAGGACGCGAAATGCAGCGTTGAAACCGGCGTCGCGCCCCGCAAGGGGCGCGTGGATTGAAATTGCCTTGTAGATAATGGAGTTATCTATGACCCGGTCGCGCCCCGCAAGGGGCGCGTGGATTGAAATGCTGATCTCCGTTTTGAAGGTCAGCCCCAGCCGCGTCGCGCCCCGCAAGGGGCGCGTGGATTGAAATCGCCACCGTCCCGCTCGAAGGAAGAAGAACGGCGGTCGCGCCCCGCAAGGGGCGCGTGGATTGAAATCCTTGAATAGATAGTAATAAATCTTGTAAAACGCGTCGCGCCCCGCAAGGGGCGCGTGGATTGAAATGCCGGAGATCGCGCAACAGCGCTATGAAGAGAACCGTCGCGCCCCGCAAGGGGCGCGTGGATTGAAATTTCGCCGTCCCGCTCCGTGCGGTATCGTGTCAGCACGTCGCGCCCCGCAAGGGGCGCGTGGATTGAAATTCTTGCACCGTCGCTTGTGCAAGATCGGCGCTGTAGTCGCGCCCCGCAAGGGGCGCGTGGATTGAAATCCTGCGGGCGTTCCTCTATGCTTTCGCCCTGCGGTCGCGCCCCGCAAGGGGCGCGTGGATTGAAATGATGAAGGCGGATAATTCGTAATCGTTGCCGATCGTCGCGCCCCGCAAGGGGCGCGTGGATTGAAATATTTGTGCGACCTCCTTAATCGTTCGACTCGCTGATGTCGCGCCCCGCAAGGGGCGCGTGGATTGAAATTATGACTGGCAGGACTCCGGCTCCGGCGACGACCGTCGCGCCCCGCAAGGGGCGCGTGGATTGAAATGACATGGATATTAACGAGGCAAGAAAGCAACTGAGTCGCGCCCCGCAAGGGGCGCGTGGATTGAAATTACTGCTGATAGAAAAGCTCACCGAGTAAAGGGCAGGTCGCGCCCCGCAAGGGGCGCGTGGATTGAAATCCGCGAGAAATGCACAGCCGAGGGCATACCGCAGTCGCGCCCCGCAAGGGGCGCGTGGATTGAAATGCGTACCTCGCCATTACCGGGCAGACGAGCCAAGTCGCGCCCCGCAAGGGGCGCGTGGATTGAAATGGAATAACCTTTTGCCGTGCGACGATTTACAAGGTCGCGCCCCGCAAGGGGCGCGTGGATTGAAATATAACCTGCCACAAAAAGGCGAGTCAAGCCGAAACGTCGCGCCCCGCAAGGGGCGCGTGGATTGAAATTTGCAGATAGCATGACCGTTGACGTCACCGATGGTCGCGCCCCGCAAGGGGCGCGTGGATTGAAATTAAGAGTGCAAAGAGGAACACACAAAAACAAAACAAGTCGCGCCCCGCAAGGGGCGCGTGGATTGAAATTGAAAAAGGGCGATACACAAAAAAACTGCCGTTTTGTCGCGCCCCGCAAGGGGCGCGTGGATTGAAATAAGGTCTACGAAGTGGAAACCGTGCACGAAGTTACCGTCGCGCCCCGCAAGGGGCGCGTGGATTGAAATGGGAGCAAAAAGCTGCGGGTGATCTGCCTGAACACGTCGCGCCCCGCAAGGGGCGCGTGGATTGAAATTAACCGACTCCTACACCCTGGATGCTACTACCTGGTCGCGCCCCGCAAGGGGCGCGTGGATTGAAATGCAAATACGGCAGCTATACAATATAAAGGGCTGGTCGCGCCCCGCAAGGGGCGCGTGGATTGAAATGATCTCCCAAGCGTAGCCGGGGAAGGGGTTCCGGGTCGCGCCCCGCAAGGGGCGCGTGGATTGAAATACATCAGGCCAGTCCAGCATGACCATCGAATGTTCGTCGCGCCCCGCAAGGGGCGCGTGGATTGAAATATGCATACAGTCTACCACACACCGCCCACGACAGTCGCGCCCCGCAAGGGGCGCGTGGATTGAAATGTTATCGTTGGAAAAATCTTCTCAACTTGGGATGCGTCGCGCCCCGCAAGGGGCGCGTGGATTGAAATAGTTATCAAGCCCTAAACGCAAAATATTTTCAGGTCGCGCCCCGCAAGGGGCGCGTGGATTGAAATTTTGATCTATGACAGCGATATAGCGGAAAGGGTTTGGTCGCGCCCCGCAAGGGGCGCGTGGATTGAAATGGCTCCTGTGTGAGTGGTTGTGTGCCAATGACCGTCGCGCCCCGCAAGGGGCGCGTGGATTGAAATTTATTTATCCATGCGCGCCGCAATCACGAGCGTGCGGTCGCGCCCCGCAAGGGGCGCGTGGATTGAAATAGATAGTCACCAAGGTAGAGATGACTAACCCAAAGTCGCGCCCCGCAAGGGGCGCGTGGATTGAAATATGCCGGATCAGGTCGAGAAGATTGAGAAGAAAGGTCGCGCCCCGCAAGGGGCGCGTGGATTGAAATATTGTCGATCTTGCAAATGAACGGCAAGAACCCGGTCGCGCCCCGCAAGGGGCGCGTGGATTGAAATTCAAGAAATAACGAATATGGCACAAACGGAAACGCCGTCGCGCCCCGCAAGGGGCGCGTGGATTGAAATACGTCCGGCAGTCCGATCTGCACGCCCATCAGCTCGTCGCGCCCCGCAAGGGGCGCGTGGATTGAAATGGTTACAAGACGAACCGCCTTAAAGTCCCCAACCGTCGCGCCCCGCAAGGGGCGCGTGGATTGAAATAGATTTACGACCGGGGCATTACTTTCTGGCGGTGTCGCGCCCCGCAAGGGGCGCGTGGATTGAAATGGCCGCGGGCGTAGGTCAGGTAGGTGTAGGCGGGTCGCGCCCCGCAAGGGGCGCGTGGATTGAAATCCGACGACGGTGACACCGTTGTGGGATTATCCGGTCGCGCCCCGCAAGGGGCGCGTGGATTGAAATACCCAGTAGCCCCTCTCCGTGGCACAACAGGGAGTCGCGCCCCGCAAGGGGCGCGTGGATTGAAATGGCTACAAGAACGACCGCGAGAGCCGCGAACACCGTCGCGCCCCGCAAGGGGCGCGTGGATTGAAATAATTCCCCTCACCTGCTCCAGGGTCACCTCCGGTCGCGCCCCGCAAGGGGCGCGTGGATTGAAATAAGTGCAAGAATGCCACTCAGGCAGCACTACGAGGTCGCGCCCCGCAAGGGGCGCGTGGATTGAAATCGGACGGTTTTGTAGGCGCGGTGCAGGCGATTTCCGTCGCGCCCCGCAAGGGGCGCGTGGATTGAAATGCTGATCGAAAACGCGTATTTGCCGCTGCTGGTAGGTCGCGCCCCGCAAGGGGCGCGTGGATTGAAATGCGGGATTTCCGCTTGCTGCGTCGGTCTCCGTCAGTCGCGCCCCGCAAGGGGCGCGTGGATTGAAATAAGGACGATGTTCTTTCAGAAGCGGCACGGCTTGAGGTCGCGCCCCGCAAGGGGCGCGTGGATTGAAATCCTTTTTATTCGCAAGCTATTATTTATTTAATTGTCGCGCCCCGCAAGGGGCGCGTGGATTGAAATGTTTTTGCTCCTTTCGTAAGCTCTCGGTAAATCAAGGTCGCGCCCCGCAAGGGGCGCGTGGATTGAAATGTGACTTGCTTGTTTCAACTGCCCGTGCCTATCTTGTCGCGCCCCGCAAGGGGCGCGTGGATTGAAATCTGAGCAAGTCCGTATTTATGAATCTGATACCCCTGGTCGCGCCCCGCAAGGGGCGCGTGGATTGAAATAAGTCTACTTCTGGCTCGACTTTCACGGTATATTCGGGTCGCGCCCCGCAAGGGGCGCGTGGATTGAAATCGCTGTACTGCCACAGGTGCAGACGGACGACGATGTCGCGCCCCGCAAGGGGCGCGTGGATTGAAATTGGTGGTGGTCGGGGTGCTGCTGCTGGCCTTGTGGTCGCGCCCCGCAAGGGGCGCGTGGATTGAAATCGTCCACCGTTTTTACTGTGATCTTGGCACTGCCCGTCGCGCCCCGCAAGGGGCGCGTGGATTGAAATCACCACTGCTCGGCCGCGATCATGCGCCGCTCGGGTCGCGCCCCGCAAGGGGCGCGTGGATTGAAATAATGTCGGTTTAGCCACAACCATCAATCTTATTTTAGTCGCGCCCCGCAAGGGGCGCGTGGATTGAAATGCGTGTGTTTGTGATCCGGTGCAGCGGCAATGTCGTCGCGCCCCGCAAGGGGCGCGTGGATTGAAATTTTGGCGTGACGCTTGACTACTTGCTCGGCGGAGGTCGCGCCCCGCAAGGGGCGCGTGGATTGAAATTCCACGCGCATGACAGCCATCAAAAATCCCCCCTTGTCGCGCCCCGCAAGGGGCGCGTGGATTGAAATTCAATGTAACCGCCAACAGAATATTGTGTCCCATCACGTCGCGCCCCGCAAGGGGCGCGTGGATTGAAATGACCGATACGCCAAGCGCAGCAGCCGCGCAGCGGAGTCGCGCCCCGCAAGGGGCGCGTGGATTGAAATATCAACCGTGGTAATCTTAACTCGCAGACCTTGGTCGCGCCCCGCAAGGGGCGCGTGGATTGAAATCATTTCGTACCCATGAAAACAGCATAGCGCATAGTCGCGCCCCGCAAGGGGCGTGTGGATTGAAATCTGGTTGTTGTGCTTCATCTTCGCGCCCACCTGCGTCGCGCCCCGCAAGGGGCGTGTGGATTGAAATAACAGAAGGTCTACTCCTTCTGCTACGGCGCGGGGTCGCGCCCCGCAAGGGGCGTGTGGATTGAAATTGGAAAAACCTTGAAGGCCATCTACTGGGATTTGATGTCGCGCCCCGCAAGGGGCGTGTGGATTGAAATAACTATCGCACAAATACCGTTGGCCGGTGTAACGTCGCGCCCCGCAAGGGGCGTGTGGATTGAAATGTGTGCCAAAAGATGATCGACGCCGCTGGCGGCGGTCGCGCCCCGCAAGGGGCGTGTGGATTGAAATCATCAGCGCCCGGTTGTCCGTCACCAGCGCCTGGGTCGCGCCCCGCAAGGGGCGTGTGGATTGAAATCATCAGCGCCCGGTTGTCCGTCACCAGCGCCTGGGTCGCGCCCCGCAAGGGGCGTGTGGATTGAAATCATCAGCGCCCGGTTGTCCGTCACCAGCGCCTGGGTCGCGCCCCGCAAGGGGCGTGTGGATTGAAATCATCAGCGCCCGGTTGTCCGT
>OLOS01001457.1_pt1 | contig 19346 bp, 18 predicted proteins | sample 1672631 | NCBI WGS metagenome assembly OLOS01 (sample SAMEA3136707, study PRJEB25190) | human gut metagenome | biome: human gut; feature: human-associated habitat; material: faeces | place: Austria | collected 2013 | reverse complement strand
ATGATTTTTCATGCAAGCATGAAAATCATGACCTTTTGACCCTGGCATCATAGAAATACTGTTATCAACAGGTAATAAACCGGCATGAAATGCCGTCAGGAGGAGATAAAATGAAAAAAGTAGTTAAATTTGGCGGAAGCTCGCTGGCCAGTGCGGAGCAGTTTCGCAAGGCAGGAGATATTATCCGCAGTGATGCAGCACGAAGATTTGTCGTTCCCTCTGCGCCGGGAAAACGCTTTGACGGAGATATCAAGGTGACAGACATGCTGTACAGGTGTTATGATGCTGCTGAAAAGGGAGAGAATTTTGATGGGTTATTATCCGATATCAAAAACCGTTATTATGAAATCATAAACGGACTGAATCTGACACTTTCACTGGAGGATGAGTTTCAGGTGATCCGTGAATCCTTCCAGAATAAGGCAGGATCTGACTATGCAGCTTCCAGAGGTGAATACTTAAATGGTATCATCATGGCTCATTATCTGGACTATGAATTTATTGATTCCGCAGAAGTGATCTTTTTTGACGAGAATGGAAATTTTGAGGCGGATCTGACGGATCAGAAGCTCTCAGAAAGACTGAAGCATGCAGAGAACGCGGTGATTCCGGGATTCTACGGAGCTATGCATGATGGTAAGGTGAAAACCTTTTCCAGAGGCGGTTCCGATGTGACGGGTTCCATTGTCGCAAGAGCCATCGGCGCAGATATTTATGAGAACTGGACCGATGTTTCCGGTTTTCTCATCACAGATCCTCACATTATTGAGAATCCGGAAGTAATCGAAACCATTACATATCGTGAGCTCCGTGAGCTTTCTTATATGGGAGCTACGGTACTGCACGAGGACGCAATCTTCCCGGTACGCAAGGCAGGAATTCCGATCAATATCAGAAACACGAACGCTCCCCAGGATAAAGGTACGATGATCGTGGAAAGTACCTGCAGAAGACCGAAATACACGATCACAGGAATCGCCGGTAAGAAGGGATTTGCTGCTGTAAATATTGAGAAGGATATGATGAACTCCGAGGTTGGTTTCGGAAGAAAGGTACTGCAGGTATTCGAAGAGAACGGACTCTCCTTTGAACATATTCCTTCAGGAATCGATACCATGACAGTATTCATCCATCAGACAGAATTTGAAGAAAAGGAACAGAAGGTTCTTGCAGGTATCCATCGTGCGGTAGCGCCGGATTATATCGACCTGGAATCCAATCTGGCTCTGATCGCGATCGTTGGGCGCGGTATGCGGGCTACCAGGGGAACCGCAGGGCGTATTTTCTCAGCACTGGCGCATGCCAATATCAATGTCAAAATGATCGATCAGGGATCCAGCGAACTGAATATCATTGTTGGTGTGAGAAATGAGGATTTCGAGGCAGCCATCCAGGCGATTTATGATATTTTTGTGACAACTCAGTTATAATAATTGACAGAAAATTAACATTCCGTTATACTAGACATAGGGGTGTACCCATATCGGCAGGGGACGATCTCTGCCGGTATATTTTTGCATGAAATGCTCTGTTACACAAAGCTATTTTCATGAGTTATTTTGCTGAGAAAGGTGATTCTGATGGATGAAAAGGAAATATCCAGAGCTGTTGTGAAACGGCTGCCGCGTTACTACAGATATTTAGGTGATCTGCTGGAAAGCGGCGTTGAGCGGATTTCTTCAAATGAACTAAGTGAGAAGATGCAGGTAACGGCATCACAGATCAGGCAGGATTTGAACAATTTTGGAGGGTTTGGTCAACAGGGATACGGGTATAATGTAAAGTATCTATATAATGAAATAGGAAAAATTTTAGGGCTTGACAAAACATATCATATGATTATCGTAGGTGCCGGCAATCTGGGGCAGGCGCTTGCTAATTATGTAAAATTTGAAAAACGGGGTTTTTTGATCAAAGGGATTTTTGATATCAATCCGGCACTGGCAGGCAAAAGGATTCGGGGGGTCGAGATCCGCATGACAGAAGAATTGCCTGCGTTTTTGAAGAAACATCCGATTCAGATCGCAACCCTCACGCTGCCTAAGCTTGCCGCCTCGGAAATGGCAGAGCTGCTTGTAGAAAACGGTGTGAAGGCTATCTGGAATTTTGCACATATTGATCTGAGGCTCCCGGAGGATGTGATCGTAGAAAATGTTCACCTGTCAGAGAGTCTTATGCAGTTATCTTATAATATCAACCGCTACGAGCGGGAACATGAATAATATGATGCCAAGGGACAAATGGACATAAAATACATGCTCGCATGTATTTTTATGTCTATGGGTCCCGCAAAACATGAGAAAGTAGCCATTTTTCGAAGAAAAATGAGCGGATTTCGAATGTTTTTCGGATTTTGGGAGCGCGAAGCGCGGAAAAATCCGAAGGCATCATGGGGTCAAATGCTTTTGACCCCAACATCATAACATGGTATACAACACGTATCAGAAGCAGTGTTCTGTTTTTGATACGTTGTTCTTTTATCCCGGCGGGAGCGGGATATCCTTTTTTGAAGGAAGGTGAAATTTTGAACTATCTGGTAGGTTCCGGAGAAATGAAGGAATGTGACCGTGTCACCATAGAGGAATATGGCATGCCCTCTGTTGTTCTGATGGAGCGGGCGGCTCTGGCAGTGATTCAGCATCTGCTGGAGGGTGATTTCTGCACCAGGCGGGTGCTTGTCATCTGTGGTTCCGGTAACAATGGCGGTGACGGCTTCGCAGTAGCGAGACTGTTACACCTGCGAAAAATAGCAACAGATGTATTATTTGCGGGAAAAGAGGAATCTCTTACAGAAGATGCTCGAATACAGAAGAATATCTGCGAAAAGTATGGTATAAATATTGGAAAAAACCTGAATGTCATGGAATATACTTGTATTGTAGATGCCATCTTCGGAGTTGGTCTGTCCCGTGAGATTACCGGTCATTACCGGACATTGATTGAAGAAATCAATGCGGCTGAGGCGGAGGTACTTTCTGTAGATATCCCTTCCGGTATTTCAGCGGATACAGGAAAAGTCATGGGAGTTGCTGTGAGAGCAAAGAAAACAGTCACCTTTGCTTTTGAAAAGACGGGGCAGATCCTCTATCCGGGTGCACAATACTGCGGCGAACTGGCCGTCTGTGATATCGGCATCACGAAAGAGAGCTTTCATGGAAGTCTCCCTCATACATACTATATGGAAAGAAAAGATCTGTACCTCCTTCCGGAAAGAAGAAGTTATTCAAACAAAGGAACCTATGGGAAGGCACTGCTTGTGGCCGGTCAGAAAAATATGTGCGGTGCTGCACTGCTGGCAGGAGAAGGTGCCCTGCGGACAGGTGTGGGGCTGCTTCAGATCTGTACGGAGGAATGTAACCGGAGCGTGATACAGACCAGGCTTCCGGAGTCGATCCTTACCACCTGGATCCCCCCTCAGTTTCCGGAAAATACAGAGAAACTGATCAGCTGGCCTTCCGCTGTGGGCATCGGCCCCGGATTTGGTTCCGGAGACGGGAAGGGAGAGTTTTTGTACAGATTGCTGTCAGGTTGTGACTGTCCGGTTGTACTGGATGCAGATGCATTGAATCTTATTTCTACCAGAAAAGAGATCCTGATGATACACAGGCAGCCGGTTGTGGTGACACCTCACATCGGAGAAATGGCAAGACTTTCAGGGGTGACCAGAGAAGTGATCCTGAATGATCTGATGGAGACATGCAGAAGTTTTGCCCGCGAATATGGTGTGATTTGTGTACTAAAAGACACCAGGACGATCATTTCCGATGGAAATGAAATCTGCATCAATCGAACAGGTACGGATGGGATGGCTAAGGGAGGCTCCGGTGATGTCCTGACGGGGATGATCACAGGTCTGCTTGCACAGGGAATGGAGCCGTTTATGGCTGCAAAGCTGGCTGTCTGGATACATGGAAAAGCCGGAGAGCTTGCTTCTGTAAAGCTTGGCAGGCGGAGTATGCTGCCGGGTGATCTTTTAGAGGCACTGCCCCAAATACTGCGGGAAGAAGGAAGAGACGTATGAAAAAACACAGCAGAGTATATGCGGAAATTGATTTGGATGCTATTGCAGAGAACTTTCAGTCGATGAAGAACCGACTCTGTCCGGGTACCCGGATGATTGCAGTGGTAAAGACGGACGGATACGGTCACGGGGCGGTTCCTGTTTCAAAAATGCTGGAGCCCCTGGACTATATATGGGGATTTGCCGTAGCCACTGTGGAGGAAGCACATGAGCTGAGAGTACAGGGAATCACAAAGCCGATCCTGATACTGGGATATGTTTTTGAAGAGGATTATGCACTTCTGGCAAAAGAAGAGATACGTCCTGCAGTATTCAAATATGATATGGCTGAACAGATGTCCCGGGCAGCAATGACGGCAGGAAGGAAAATCAACATACATCTGGCGCTAGATACCGGTATGAGCAGAATCGGATTTGCTGACAATGAGGAAAGCGTCTGTGAGATCAGGAGAATCCATGATCTTCCCGGAATCGAAATCGAAGGAATGTTCACTCATTTTGCCCGGGCTGATGAGCTTGACAAAACCTTTGCAAAGGCTCAGGCACAGCGTTACATACAATTTCGGGAAATGCTTAAGCAGGCAGGTGTCAACATTCCGTTGCGGCATTGCTCCAACAGTGCGGCAATCCTGGAAATGCCGGAACTGAATATGGAACTGGTGCGTCCGGGAATCACAAATTATGGGATCTATCCGTCCGATGAGGTGAGCCGGGAGCAGGTACAGCTCCGTGCTGCAATGTCCTTAAAGAGTCATATTGTATATATCAAGGAAGTGGCAGCAGGAACACCTGTGAGCTACGGTGGTACTTATGTAACAAATCGCCGCACCAGAATCGCAACGATACCGGTAGGCTATGGGGATGGTTATCCGCGAAGTCTTTCCAATAAGGGCTGGGTGCTGATTCATGGAAAAAAGTCCCCCATACTTGGAAGAGTATGTATGGATCAGTTTATGGTAGATGTTACGGATATTCCAGAGGCGAAAGAGCTGGATGAGGCAGTTCTGATGGGAGAATCAGAGGGAGTGACTCTGAGCGTGGATGAACTTGGAAAGCTTTCCGGAAGATTCCCGTACGAATTTGTCTGCGATATCGGGAAACGAGTTCCCAGAATCTACCGGAAGGACGGAAAGATGACCCTATAGGTTTATCATTGACCTTGGCTCACAAAATGCATAGATAAAAGAAAGATGGAAATACTGTAGATGATCCTTACGGAAATCCCGAAAAGGAAACTATAGAAATCGGAGTGTGAATGGTGTGATTATTAGACGAGGGGACATCTATTATGCGGATCTGCGGCCGGTAGTGGGTTCCGAGCAGGGTGGTGTGCGTCCTGTTCTTATTATTCAAAACGATATCGGAAACAGGCACAGCCCGACGGTTATCTGCGCAGCGATTACTTCAAAAATGAATAAGGCAAAGCTGCCGACACATGTAGAAATTGATGCAGGAAGATATGATATTATCAAAGATTCTGTGATACTGCTTGAACAGCTTCGAACAATCGACAAAAAAAGGCTGCGGGACAGGGTTTGTCATCTGGATGCTGAGATCCTTGAACGAGTAGACCGGGCACTTGCTGTCAGCCTGGATATGAACTGTCACATGGCAATGCGGATGCATGGCTGATGGCAATAGACCAGAAGTGTCATGAATTACCACATGTATGGAATAGCTGACTGCTGATCGTAAAGCTACATAAACAGACGTGGCAGTGGTGATAGCGGTATTTGCGGTACTTGACGAATAGTAAGGAAGATGATATATTTGCAAGTGGCATGATTCAAAGCAGCGGTCCACAGACCATTATGCTGCTCTGAGTGATAGAACAAAGTAGCTGTTCAGAGCTGTGTATGAGCAAAAGAAAGGCGTCGTAAGGGCAATTTTGCGAATGGGGATGAGCAGTTACAGACAAATGATAGACAGAAAGAAGGAGTTTATTTACAGATGGACGATGGTGGGAGTCATATCGTTGCGGGCTTCGTATTACTGACAGTTTTTATTTTGATTGAATTTATGCTGACTGTATTTGCTTCGGCACTGGATGCTGTCAGCGAAAGTGACATCAGGGAAAAGGACAGATCACAGACCGGATGGATCCTGAAAATCAGGGACAATCCGGCAAAAATTATGAATACTCTTTATCTGTCAGCAGTTCTGTTTGCAGTCGCTGTCGGATGTTTCACAGTAACTGCGTTTGCTGATCTGTGGAAGGGAGAGTTACATATTGCTGCTCTGGCAGCTGCTTTGCTTTTAGCAGTGCTTTTGTTTGTTGTTTTCGGAATTCAGCTGCCCCGTGTGCTGGGACTGCACTGGGGAAAGGGAATCCTGTTTCGAATGGCAGGCCCTGCAAGGCTACTCTTAAGTCTCTTTACTCCAATGACTATGCTGGTTCATATCTGTGTTCATTTTATTGCAAAATTGTTCGGTATTAATACGAAACAGCTGCAGGAAGATGTGACAGAGGAAGAAATCATTTCCATGGTAAATGAAGGGCATGAGCAGGGAGTCCTGGAAGCCAATGAGGCTGAAATGATCAATAATATCTTCGAATTCGGTGATAAAGAAGCGCAGGATATCATGACTCACCGCACAAATATTGTCGGTGTGGATGGCAGACAGAATTTAAGAAGTGCCCTGCAGTTTATGCTGGATGCCACAAATTCACGTTTTCCGGTATATGAGGAAAATATTGACAATATCACAGGAATCATCCACTTAAAGGATGCCATGCGTTGTCACACCACCGGACAATATGATGAATGGCTGGTAAAAGATATCCCCGGGCTGATCCGCCCTGCGGTATTCATCCCGGAAACGAGAAAGATTAATCTGCTGTTTAAAAGCATGCAGTCGAGGAAACTGCAGATGGTCATGGTAGCAGATGAATATGGACAGACAGCAGGACTTGTGGCACTTGAGGATATCCTGGAGGAGATTGTCGGAAACATACAGGATGAGTATGATGAAGATGATATATATATTGAAGATCAGCCGGATGGCAGTTTTATTGCCAGAGGAATGACACCTCTAGAGGAGCTTGAAGAAAAGCTTGGTATCGAATTTCAACTGGAAGAGGATATCGAAACCTTGAATGGCTATCTGGTATCCAGACTGGATAAAATCCCATCGGAAGATGATCATTCCATCGTTGAGGATATGGGATATGCCTTTCAGATATTAAGTGTTGCAAACAAAACGATCCAGAAGGTGAGGATTTCGAGGCTATCAGAGAATATCGTAAGGGAGAACAACTCGCAGCAGGTTCGCCAGGGCGCACTTGAATAATAACCAGATTTCAATTGCTTTTGGATTATGGAAGCGCGGGAGCGCGGAAAAATCTGAAACATCATGGGGTCAAATACGTTTGGCCTCAACACCATAAATATATAACACGAATGAAGGAGTAGAAAAATGTCAGGACATTCAAAATTTGCAAATATCAAGCATAAAAAGGAAAAAAATGATGCGGCAAAAGGAAAAATCTTTACGATTATCGGACGAGAGATCGCAGTCGCTGTAAAAGAGGGCGGACCGGATCCGGCAAATAACAGTAAGCTGCGCGATGTTATCGCAAAAGCGAAGGCAAATAATATGCCGAACGACACGATAGACCGTGGAATTAAAAAGGCGGCAGGTGACGCCAATTCTGTAAACTATGAATATGTTTCTTATGAAGGCTATGGTCCCAGCGGAATCGCGATCATTGTCGATGCACTGACTGATAATAAGAACCGTACTGCTGCGAATGTGAGAAGTGCTTTTACCAAAGGAAACGGAAGTATCGGAACGCAGGGATGTGTGTCCTATATGTTTGATAAAAAAGGGCAGATCATCATTGATAAAGAAGACTGTGAGATGGAGGCAGATGACCTGATGATGCTGGCTCTTGATGCCGGAGCAGAGGATTTTTCTGAGGAGGAAGACAGCTTTGAGATCGTCACAGATCCGGATGATTTCTCTACGGTAAGAGAGGCACTGGAAAAAGAAGGCATTGTGATGGCAGAAGCAGAAGTAACAATGATTCCACAGAATTACGTCACACTGACAGATGAAACTGCATTGAAGAACCTTCAGAGAACCCTGGATCTGCTGGATGAGGATGATGATGTGCAGGCTGTTTACCATAACTGGGACGAGTAATTTCCGGTTTTTGTACAGTGTAACGCAATGGAGTGTATTGCTGAATACGGTACCAGCTTCCGGGATTTGCAGCATAAAAGGAGAAGATACAGATGAGTTTCTATACAGATGCGATACAGGGTATGCCGGGACTTTTACTGAATATCCGCGAGCCAATGGCAAATTTCACAAAGGACCGGTATGAAAAAGCCTTCAGCAAATATTATGGAGAGAGTCTTCCGGTTTATGAAGCCCTGGAAAATGGATACAATTCCGTCATTGACAAGGAGCAGTATATAGAAAATATGGCAGATGCCCTGGTATCTGCGGCTGATCAGATGCTTTCGGAGATTCGCAGAAAATCTGACAGGCAGGCAAAGCAGCTGGATTTCAATTTTGGTCTTGCAGCCTATGTATTCCCCGGGATCCTCAAATATAATGGCAATTCTTCGCAACCGCTTGCTGAAGCTATCCATCGGCTGTGGAAGAAGTATTTTCCGAAAACAAACGTGAACATCTCCGACTATGAGGGGATTTTGAAGGGATTCAAACGAAAATCCTGCTACATAACAACAGCCGTATGTGAGACCTTCCACAAACCGGATGACTGCTATGAGCTTACACTTCTGAGGCAGTACCGGGACACGTATCTGATGAACCAGGAAAACGGTGAGTCCATCGTACAGGAATACTACAACCTTGCCCCGACAATTGTAAAACATATCAATAAGGATAAAAATCGTGATAAAATCTATGCAGGTATCTGGGATCGTTATCTTTCTCCCTGCATCACACTCATTGAAAACGGGAAAAATGAGGAGTGCAAAGAGCTCTATATCCATATGGTCAGAGATCTTCAAAAGAAATATTTTTAACGGTTAAACGGAGATTTCTGAAGAGTCGGTTTTACGAATGGGAAAAGAATCGTTATATATTTTCAATACAGAAAAAGGCAGGATAAGCCATAAAGGTTTATCCTGCTTTTTCCGTTTTTCAATGAAACTACGATGGAATCTGATGACAATGTAAGATAACCGCTATGTTTATTATTTTTATTTCTGGAAATACTATCGTGTAAACAGAAATCAGGTCAGCTCTGCAAAATGTTGATAAATGAACAGTTGCAGATAAAAGATCATACAGAAAGGAAACAAACTATGTCGGAGAAGGAAAAGCTGGAAAGAGAAGAGGAAAAGAAAACCCCCGGGCTTGGAAAAGAAGGAGAGGATATCAAAGAATTCGGTCAGACTGTGCTGGATCATAAGATTCATCTGCTCTCTGTCATCGGAGAAATCGAAGGTCATGAATGTCTGTCAGCTAATACAAAAGCTACGAAGTACGAGCATGTCCTGCCACAGCTTGCGGCAATTGAGGAGAGCCGGGAAATCCGCGGACTGCTGGTGCTGTTAAATACGGTGGGCGGTGATGTGGAAGCGGGACTCGCCATAGCTGAAATGATAGCCTCGATCAGCAAACCAACAGTATCACTTGTACTTGGCGGAAGTCATTCCATCGGAGGGCCGATCGCGGTATCAGCCGATTACTCTTTTATCGTACCGACAGGAACAATGGTCGTTCATCCGGTGCGCATGAACGGAATGGTCATCGGAGCCCCTCAGACTTATGATTACTTTAAGCAGATGCAGGAACGGATCCTGGGCTTTATGGCTGCACACAGCCATGCATCGAAGGAACGGCTGGAGGAACTGATGCTGGATACCGGGATACTTACAAAAGATCTGGGAACCATCCTGGTAGGTAAGCAGGCAGTCAGAGAAGGACTGATCGATGAAGTCGGAGGTATCAAAGAGGCGCTGCAGAAGGTACATGAGATGATCGGTGTTTAGATTTGATAAAAATGAGAATTCAATTTTCTATAAAATACGGTTTGTATATCCCTCAGAAATGTGATACAATTATTTGCAGATATATCAGATCTTTATGATACCAGGGTCAAAAGTATTTGACCCCATGATGCCTTCGGGGGCCCAATGTCATGATTTGTTACTGGTCACGGAGTGAAACAGTAACAAATCATGACCTTTTGACCCTGGCATCATCATTTTATATGCTATCTATGATTATTTGTTCGGGAGGGTGCACATGACAATTTTACAGGCGATTCTTATGGGAATCATTCAGGGAGTGACGGAATTTCTTCCGGTAAGCAGTTCCGGTCATCTGGCAATTATACAGAATATTTTTCATATTGACACGAATGGAGGAATGCTGTTTGACATCATGCTCCATGTCGGCACACTGGCAGCTGTTTTTGTTGTTTATCGTAAAGACATTGTAAAAATGATCCGTGAGATCGTCGGTATCTGCATTGATATCGTATCCAATATCAAAACATGGTTCTATAATCACAAAAATGACGATGCCCTCCGTTATAAGAGGATCATACATAATAACTACCGTAAATTTGTAGTTCTTATCCTGGTCTCAACGATACCGACCGGCGTGATCGGCTATACAGCAAAGAGTCTGGTGGAAGCCGCAAGCGCCACATTGATCGTTCCGGGTGTATGTCTGCTTCTGACAGCAGTGCTTCTCCTGGTAGCTGACTTTACAGAAGAAGGAACAAAGATTCCCCGGGATGTGAGCTATTCCAATGGTTTTTTCATTGGTATCGCGCAGGGTCTTGCCACATTGCCTGGCCTTTCGCGCTCAGGAACAACCATCACGGCGTGCCTGCTCAGTGGATTTGACAGACGTTTTGCTGTTAAATATTCATTCCTGATGTCCGTACCTGCGATCCTTGGCGCATCTGTTCTTGAAATTAAGGATGCAGTGTCTGAACCGATCTCAGGGATGCTTGTTCTTTGCTGTATCATCGGAGCAATCATTGCCGGGCTGGTAGGGTATGTCTGCATTAAGACCATGCTCCTTGTTGTCCGCCGAAAGAAGTTTAAGGGATTTGCCATCTATTGTGCGATCATCGGTGTGGTAGCGATTGCAGCACATTTTCTGATTTAACTCTTCCGGATCTTATTGTTCTGGATTTATGAGAAAGAGCAACAAAGGTTTAGCAGGAAATGCCATATTATACTGTGGATTTCCTGCTTTTTGGTTGCAGTGCTATAGACCAGGGCAAATACTTATCAGGCTGCATGTCTTTGAATAGTTAGTAAATCATTAAGAGGGGAATTTATTTATGGCATCTAATGTAAAAGAAAAGAAAACTGCAGAAAAACCGGAAACTGCGAAGAAAAAAACATCTTCTTCAAGGAAGAAAACTACCGTTTCCAACCATACGCAGCAGAAAAAAAATCAGCCGGCTGTTACCATGAGAGATGAAATCATCCTGTGGCTGGTGCTTGCGCTCTCCATTGTAATCTTTATCAGCAATCTGGGATTTGGCGGAGTTGTCGGGAATGCGATCAGTATGGTACTTTTTGGAATCTTTGGTTTTCCATCCTATTTACTGCCGTTCGTTATATTTTTTGCATCTGCTTTTGTTCTTTCCAATAAAGGGAACAAAGTGGCATGGATAAAAGCCGGCGCTGTTTTTGTATTATGGATCTGTTTCTGTGCTCTCAGTGAGCTTATAACAAATGGATATGTAACCGGAACGAAAATAACAGGATATTTCACAGCAAGTGCTGAATATAAGAGCGGCGGTGGAGTACTCGGCGGCCTTGTGGGGAAAATGCTGTGTGCCGGTGTGGGTGTCATAGGTGCATATGCCGTTATCTTTATTCTGGCGATCATCGGTATCGTGCTGGTTACAGAGCGTTCTTTGTTTGCCGGAATGAAGAACAGCGGAAGCCGCGTATATCACTCGGCAAGACAAGATGCAGATTATCACCGGCAGAAGGCTGCCATCCGTAAAGAGCGACGCATCATTGAGCGCCAGAAACGTCTGGAGAGGGAACGGGCGCAGCGTCTCGAAAGAGAACGGACACAGCTTCTGAAACAGCAGGAGGAGCTTGAACGGCTGAAACGGGAGTCACGGATGGACCGCAAAGTCAGTGGTGTAAGCATGGATACGCTCATCCGGCCAATGGAAGAATATACAGGAAGTGAAACATCTGCTCCGGGCACGGAAGGAGATACGAAACTGGCACCGGATGTTTTTACGATACAGCGCACTCCGGTTCCTGAAGAAGAAATCATAGAAATCATCCATGATACCGATCCGACCCGGGAAGAAACTTACCTTATACATCAGGAAGATCCTGAGGAGGAGTTTATCGAAGTCCCGCTATCTGAAGCGGAAGATTTTATGAGTATTCCGTCGGATATACAATCAGAAATCCAGCCTGATATGGTTTCAGAAGTTCAACCGGAAAACCAGTCTGAGAACCATTCTGATATGCATTCAGAGAGACAGAAGAAAAATCCACGTTCTTCAAAAAAAGAGCAGGAGGCAGGTGTCCAGGCAGTTGCCCGGGAAATGGAAGATGCAGCAAAAGAGCTACCTCCGGAATATGTTTTCCCTCCCATTGATCTTTTGAAAAAACCACACAGAAAAAGACAGGGAGATTCGGATCAGGAGCTTCGTAATACAGCTGCAAAGCTTCAGAAAACGCTGCATGACTTTGGAGTGGAGGTCAATGTGACAAATGTCAGCTGCGGACCATCAGTTACCCGCTATGAACTGACACCAAAGCAGGGCGTCAAGGTCAGCAGGATCGTTAACCTGGCAGATGATATCAAGCTGAATCTGGCGGCTGCAGACATCCGCATCGAGGCACCGATTCCCGGAAAATCAGCGGTGGGCATTGAAGTACCGAACAAAGAAAACAGTCCGGTGATGCTGCGTGAGCTTCTGGAATCTCCGGAGTTTAAGAATCATCCATCCAATCTTGCTTTTGCAGCAGGAAAGGACATCGCGGGAAAGGTCGTTGTGACTGACATTGCTAAAATGCCTCATCTTCTGATCGCCGGTGCTACAGGCTCAGGTAAATCCGTATGTATCAATACGATCATCATGAGCATCCTGTATAAGGCAAAACCAGAGGATGTGAAGCTGATCATGATCGATCCCAAGGTGGTAGAGCTGAGTGTGTACAATGGCATCCCGCATTTATTCATACCTGTCGTAACAGATCCGAAAAAAGCCGCAGGTGCACTCAACTGGGGCGTGGCGGAGATGACAGAACGATACAAAAAATTTGCAGACCTGAATGTCCGTGATCTCAAAGGATATAATGAGAAAATAGACTCCATCCGTGATATCGAAGAGGAAGGAAAACCGGAAAAGCTTCCGCAGATCGTGATCATCGTAGACGAGCTGGCAGACCTGATGATGGTGGCACCGGGGGAGGTGGAGGATTCCATCTGCCGTCTGGCGCAGCTGGCCAGAGCTGCGGGCATTCATCTGATCATTGCGACACAGAGACCGTCTGTCAATGTCATCACGGGTCTGATCAAGGCAAATATGCCGTCACGAATCGCTTTTGCCGTCTCCTCCGGTGTGGATTCCCGTACCATAATTGACATGAACGGGGCAGAGAAGCTGCTTGGAAAGGGAGACATGCTTTTCTATCCGCAGGGCTATCAGAAGCCGGCACGCGTTCAGGGCGCCTTTGTTTCTGACGGAGAAGTGGGAGATGTGGTCGAATTCCTGTCGGGAAAGAACAGCAGCAGCGAAACCTATGATCACAAGGTGGAGGAACAGATTACAAAAGCACAGCAGATGGCAGAGGCTGCAGCCGGAGGCGGTGAAGTAGATCTTCATTTTGCAGAAGCCGGAAAGTTTATTATCGAGAAGGATAAAGCCTCCATCGGGATGCTTCAGCGGGTATTTAAGATCGGATTCAACCGTGCGGCACGGATCATGGATCAGCTTTCTGATGCGGGAGTCGTAGGACCGGAGGAAGGCACGAAGCCCAGAAAGGTTCTGATGACAATGGAGGAGTTCGAACGTTATCTGGAAGAATGCGTTTAGACAGAAAACTATTGAAATTTGCTATCGTTTGCTTTATACTTTACTTTAGTAAAACAGTCTGTGACTGTAAGGATAAGAAACAGTTGCAACCGTATTTCTATCATAAAACCCTCCAAAGGATGTACACTTGCGTGTTCGGAAGATGTCAGCGGAGCTGACCAGGCCCGGCGGGCAAAGTATACAATCCCTTCTTGAGTGAGGGGTTGGAGAGCTGAGGTGGGCTTGCCCACTTTGTTCTGATGTTAATATAGTGATGCCGGAGAGATTGTGTTCCGGATTGCTGAAAAATTATCTAATAACAGGAGGAAAGTCATGTATCTGATTAAAAAAGCGGAACAGCTTACAGGGCCGATCTACTTGATGGATGTAGAGGCACCCCGAATCGCAAAGCATTGCCTGCCGGGACAGTTCATTATCGCAAAAATTGATGAAAAAGGTGAGAGAATCCCTCTGACAATCTGTGACTATGACAGAGAGGCAGGTACGATCACGATCGTGTTCCAGATCATCGGAGCATCTACAGAACGATTTGCCAAGTTAAAAGCAGGGGATTTCTTCCGGGATTTCGTAGGTCCTCTCGGAAAACCGTCAGAGCTCTGTACAGACGATTTAGAGGAAGTAAGAAAGAAAAAGATTCTTTTCGTAGCCGGTGGTGTAGGTACCGCTCCTGTTTATCCGCAGGTGAAATGGCTCCATGAGCATGGAATTGATGCTGATGTAATCGTAGGCGCAAAGACAAAAGATCTGATCATCCTTGAAAAAGAGATGGAAGCAGTCGCAGGAAATCTGTACATCACAACAGATGACGGTTCTTACGGAAGAAGCGGTATGGTTACAAAGGTGATCGAGGATCTGGTAACACAGGAAGGCAAGAGCTATGATGTATGTATCGCCATCGGTCCGATGATCATGATGAAATTCTGCTGCCTGACCACAAAGAAGCTGAACATCCCGACGATTGTCAGCATGAATCCGATCATGGTAGACGGTACCGGTATGTGTGGCGCATGTCGTCTGAAGGTTGGCGAAGAGATCAAATTTGCCTGCGTGGACGGACCAGAGTTCGACGGACATCTGATCAACTTCGATGAGGCGATGAAGAGACAGCAGATGTACAAGACGGCAGAAGGAAGAGCCCTTCTGAAGTTGCGTGAGGGTGACACTCATCACGGCGGATGCGGAAATTGTGGAGGTGACGAATAATGGCTGATGTATTAAAAAAGGTTCCTGTAAGAGAGCAGGCTCCGGCAGTAAGAGCTGCAAACTTTGAGGAAGTGTGTTTAGGATACAACAAAGAAGAGGCGATGGAAGAGGCCGCACGCTGCATCAATTGTAAAAATGCAAAATGTATGCAGGGCTGTCCGGTATCCATCAATATCCCTGCCTTCATTCACGAAGTAAAAGAAGGAAATTTCGAAGAAGCCTATAAGATCATTTCAGAGTCCAGCGCATTGCCGGCAATCTGCGGACGTGTATGTCCACAGGAAAGCCAGTGTGAAGGAAAATGTATCCGCGGCATCAAAGGAGAACCGATCTCCATCGGTAAGCTGGAGCGTTTTGTAGCTGACTGGGCAAGAGAGAATGGTATCAAACCGACAGCTCCTGCTGAAAAGAACGGTCACAAGGTTGCTGTCATCGGTTCCGGTCCTTCCGGCCTCACCTGTGCAGGCGATCTTGCAAAGCTTGGTTACGATGTAACGATCTTCGAGGCACTGCATGAGGCAGGCGGCGTGCTGGTATACGGTATTCCGGAATTCCGTCTTCCGAAAAACAAAGTCGTAGCCGCAGAGGTAGAGAATGTAAAGGCTCTCGGCGTTAAGATTGAAACAAACGTGATCATCGGCAAATCCACAACCATCGATGAGCTGATGAAGGATGAGGGATTCGAGGCTGTATTTATCGGTTCCGGAGCAGGTCTTCCGATGTTCATGGGAATTCCGGGAGAGAATGCAAACGGTGTATTCTCCGCAAATGAGTTCCTGACAAGAAACAACCTGATGAAAGCCTTTGATGACAGCTATGATACACCGATCGCGCGTGGAAAGAAGGTAGCTGTTGTCGGTGGTGGAAACGTAGCAATGGATGCAGCCAGAACAGCACTGCGTCTGGGTGCAGAAGTACATATTATTTATCGTCGTAGTGAAGCAGAGCTTCCTGCACGTGTTGAGGAAGTACATCATGCAAAAGAGGAAGGCGTGATCTTCGATCTGCTGACAAATCCGATCGAGATCCTGGTAGACGAGAATGATGCCGTTAAGGGTATGAGATGTATCCGTATGGAGCTTGGCGAGCCGGATGCTTCCGGAAGAAGACGCCCGGTAGAGGTTCCGGGTTCCGAGTTCGAACTGGAGCTGGATACGGTGATCATGTCCCTGGGTACTTCACCGAATCCGCTGATCTCTTCCACGACCATCGGTCTGGACACAAACAGAAGAAAATGTATCATCGCGGATGAAGTGACCGGACAGACCTCCAAAGACGGCGTATTTGCCGGCGGAGATGCTGTAACAGGTGCCGCTACCGTAATCCTTGCCATGGGAGCCGGAAAAGCTGCTGCCAAGGGAATCCATGAATTCTTATCCAATAAGTAAGGATTGCTCGAAAGAATAAAACGGGAGAATCAGTTATGGTAAGACATATTGTAACATGGTGTTTTAAAGATGAGATCGCAGATGCAGAGAAACCGGCACTGAAAGCGGCCATGAAAGAACATCTGGAAGCACTGACCGGAAAAGTTCCGGGACTTGTTTCCGCAGAATTTGTTTCCGGGCTGCTGCCATCGAGCACACATGATATGGTACTGATGACAGTGCATGAAACTGCAGAAGATCTGAAGGTATATGCATCACATCCGGAGCACGTAAAAGTGGCAGACACCTATGTACGTCCTTTTGTGTGCAACCGCACGGCAATTGATTTTGCAGAATAATGATACCTGTAAAACAGGGAATGGAGCGTCATACTTCATTCCCTGTTTGTAACTGTTCAGAATCATGGATGATTCAGAACGTGCACGCCCCTGCATTCATGAACATGCAGAAGCTCTGAAGGCGAATCTCTGTTTTACAGCGAATTTTGGAGGGAAATATGAAGATCCGATTGCTTACTGTCGGAAAGATAAAAGAAAACTATCTGGTACAGGGCATCCGTGAATATGAAAAAAGACTCAGCCGCTACTGTAAGCTCGAAATCATTGAGGTACCGGATGAGAAGACTCCGGATAAAGCCAGTGATGCACTGGAAGCTCAGATACGGGATACAGAAGGAAGACGAATCCTGAAATATATACGGGACGATGACTATGTCATCGCACTCGCCATCCAGGGGAAAATGCCTGACTCTGTAGAACTGTCACAATTTATGGAAAATCTCGGTATTCAGGGAAAAAGCAGCGTGGACTTTGTCATCGGAGGCTCACTTGGGCTGTCAGATGAAGTGCTGAAACGTTCAGACTATCAGCTGAGTTTTTCCAGAATGACATTTCCACATCAGCTCATGCGCATGATCCTGCTGGAACAGATCTACCGGGGATATCGGATCATGATGCATGAACCGTATCACAAATAAGTTCGGGATAGATTTTATGAATGATAATATTTTGTTATTTCATACTACCTGTAGAGGCAGTGAGATAAATGATAGAAGATCAGGAAAGGACTCGAAATCCCATGAATGAGAAAAGTATAGATACGTATTTGTACTGTGCGATGTCGATCGGTGAGGAACTGCTGAAGAATGGAGCGGAAGTCGGTAGAGTAGAAGATACCATCCAGCGCATCTGCATGGCATATGGTGCGCTACGGGTAGATGTGTTTTCCATCACATCCAGCATAGTGACCACTGTGTATGGGCAAGGATTTGAAACACACACCCAGACACGTCGTATATCAGAAAGAGGAAATAACCTGCACAGGCTGGATGAACTGAATCGCCTTTCCAGATGGATTTGCCAGGAAAGGCCCTCAGCAGACGAAATTATGGAAAGGCTGGATGAGATAAAAAACGGTGCTGTGTATTCTTTCGGCTGGCAGCTTTTGATCTATGCGCTTGTGTCAGGTTCCTTTTCTGTTTTCTTCGGTGGTGATTTCAAGGACATGCTTGCATCTGCCCTGATCGGTATTTCCCTGAAATTTATGGAATCCTTCCTGAAACATTATTTTTCAAACAGTATGGTAACAGCACTTCTGTGTTCTGTAGCCGGAGGATTTCTCGCAAATGCTGCGGTACGAACAGGAATGGGAAGCCATGTAGATCTGATCAGTATCGGAAATGTGATGCTCTTTATTCCGGGGCTCGCTTTCACGAATTCCCTGAGAGATATGTTTTCCGGAGATACTGCTACAGGACTGCTCAGGTTTATGGAATCCTGTCTTCTGGCAATGGTGATCGCAATTGGATTCACATTGCCAAACTTTTTGTTCTGTACACAGTGTTCCCTATAATTACTGAAACCTGTATTACTCGAAATGAGGGAGGAAAAAGATGCAGAGTATTATTCAGCTGATTGCAGCATTATTTGGCGCACTGGGATTTGCTGCCTTCTTTAATATCCGTGGAAAGAAACTGATCTTTGCCACACTGGGAGGCGTTTTTGCCTGGGGCAGCTATCTGATCGCGGGATGTTTTACCGACAATCCTTTTCTGTGTGCATTTGCAGCCTCTGTACTGCTCACACTCTATTCCGAATGTATGGCAAGGATACACAAAACACCTGTCACACTTTTTATCGTATCCTCTGCCATCATACTGATTCCGGGAGCCTCTCTCTATCGCAGCATGAATAACCTGATGCGTATGCAATGGCAGGAATTTGGAAAAGAGAGCATGTACACACTTTTATTTGCCGCATCCATGTCCGCAGGAATCACCTTCACGACATTGGTATTCCGTGTAATATGGAAAGCAGTGTACAGACAGAGGAGATATTAGAAAGTGAGAGTTTAAAGCGATTGATACTTAATGATTCGAATGAAGAATTACTGTTGCCTGTTAGATTACCGATAGAGAGCCTGGAGAGGATAACAGAATGGGATTGCCTGTAATATTTAGTTCAACAGGAAAATGGGGAACAAAGACAGAATATACAAATTTCAGGAAATTTCTTATGAAAGACGGATATCTCAGAATAGCACCGGAGGTTTTCATGCGAGCCGTGACAAATCGTAAAGGTACCACAAAGCACTTTCGTAGAATAATAGTCGGAAATATAGTCGTATATTTCCAGAAAATGGGTTATAATGTTATAACAAGATGTTGGGGTCAAAAGCATTTGACCCCATGATGCCTTCGGATTTTTCCGCGCTT
>OLOS01001455.1_pt1 | contig 19359 bp, 17 predicted proteins | sample 1672631 | NCBI WGS metagenome assembly OLOS01 (sample SAMEA3136707, study PRJEB25190) | human gut metagenome | biome: human gut; feature: human-associated habitat; material: faeces | place: Austria | collected 2013 | reverse complement strand
GTCTTTGAAATCGATGTGCGTCACCTTATCAACGCAGAAGGAGCAAACCTTCTTGCGCTTGCGAGGATGAACACGATCATTAGCCATTGCCATAATTTATCCTCCTATCTTGTCTTGTGGAAACATTCGTTGGGAAAAAGCCGATCAGAACGGAAGCTCGGAATCGTCGTCTTCGAGCATGGAGAAGCCGGACGCAGCGGGCGCAGGATTTGCCGGAGCCTGATAGGCGGGCGCCTGCGGGTAAGACGGCGTCTGGTCGAAACCGCCGGGAGCGGCGCCATCGCGCTTGGAGTCGCCGAAGTAGACGTTGTCTGCCACGACCTCTGCCGAGCGGCGCTTGTTGCCTTCCTTGTCGGTCCAGTTGCGGATCTGAAGCCTGCCCGTCACCACAGCCATACGCCCCTTGGTGAAGTAGCGGCTGACAAACTCCGCCGTGTTGCGCCATGCAACGATATCAACAAAATCCGTTTCCTTCTCCGCGCCCTGCGCTGCAAAATCGCGGTCGACAGCGAGCGTGAAGGACGCGACCGCGACGCCGCTGCCGGTCCGGCGCAGCTCGGGGTCACGGGTAAGACGACCCATGAGAACGATATGGTTCAGCATGTGAGTCCTCCTTACTCTTCGACAGCCACGATGATCGAGCGCAGAATGCCGTCGGTGATCTTGAACACACGATCGAGCTCTGCGGGCATGTCGGGCGTGACGTCACAGGTCATGTAGACGTAGTAGCCTTCGGTCAGGTCGTTGATCGGGTATGCAAGGTGACGCTTGCCCCACTCGTCAACACTGGTGAGCGTGCCGTGGTTCTCCACGATGCCCTTGAATTTTTCCACGAGAGCCGCGATACCCTCTTCACCCTGCGCGGGATCGATGATATAGAGGATCTCATACTTTGCGGAAAGCTTTGCCATGATGTTGCACCTCCTTTTGGACTTATGGCCGCAGAATCCCTCTGCGGCAAGGATTGCCTGCATTACGCAAGCTGGACTATTATACCGGAGGTCCGGAGAAATGTCAACCGGAAATCCGGAATTTTTTCGAAAAAATCGAAAAAACCGCCGGAAATACGTTCCGGCGGTTTTGCAATCAATATTTGAAAATACTCCCGCCGACGAATTCGCGGACAATGGAATCCTTCGGCACATAGCCCGTGGTCAGCGGCGGCAGCTCCCGGACGACATCCATGAGAATGTCCAGTCCGTGCGCGCGCATGAATTCCGGCGTCAGCTCTTCCGAGAACTTCGGAATCTCGCGCAGGTACTTGGTCAGGATGCACGGCTCATAGTCGTGGAAGGTGTCAATGTGGATGGAGGCATTCGGCTTGTTGGGGGCGATATACTGCACCTCGCCCTGATCGACCGACTGCGCGCGCTCAATCGTTTCACGCAGCGTCCTGCCGCGCGAGAGATAGTCGCGGATCATGCGCCGCGCCACACGCACCTGCTCAGGCTTGACGATGCGGTCGTCGGGGGTGATGATTCTCGTGCGCGGCGCGACATAGATGCCCGTTGCGCGCGAGCGCATGGGGTCAAAGAGAAGGGGGTTTAGCATGTGGATGCCCTCGGCGATGATGATTGCCTCGCGGCTTCCCTCCATGGGGGTGTAGCCGCCGGTTTTGTTCGCCTTGAAATCGTACCAGGGCACCTGCGCCGTCTCGCCGCGGCTGAGTTTATCGACGGTGTCGAGCAGCAGCTCACGGTTGACGCAATAGGGAGACTCCCAGTCGGTTGCCTCCGGCGGGCGCTGGTCCAGCGGCAGGAAGAAATTGTCCATGCTCAGCAGGCACACCTTTACGCCGAGATTCTCCAGATACTCCTTCAGGCGCATGGCGGTCGTCGTCTTGCCCGAGCCGGAGGGACCCGTCAGGCAGACGAAGGGCTTTTTGGGCTGCGCCGAGAGGATGGACGCGCAGGCGGAGCTGATCTTGTCGTGGAACACCTCTTCGCAGCGCAGAACAAACTGGGTTTCATTCTGCATGGCGCGGATGATATCCGCCATGTCGATAACGCGCATAAAATCCTTCCTTTCAGGTTGCGGCGGGCGTATTCCCCGCCAGTTTTCGTTCATATTGGCGATAGATCACAAAGAAGCAGACGGCGTGCATGCTGAGCGTTAAAATCCAGCTCATGGGATAGGAGGAATAGAGAACCTCCGGCGTGTGGTGCACCTGGAAGATCGTATAGATCCAGATGATCCGGCTCAGGCACGCGCCCACGCCCGTGACGAACATCGGCAGCCAGGATTTTCCGAGCCCGCGCACCATGCCGCACATGACCTCCATGATGCCGCACAGGAAATAGATGCAGCCGATGCGGTGCAGGCGGATGACGCCGTAGTGGATGACGTGCTCATATGTCGCGTCGGCGCTGGAGACATAGATGGAAAGAAGATTCGGCCCGAAGAGATAGCAGATCAGATTCAGCGGAAGCCCGATCATCAGAACCGTTGTCAGGCAGGCGGTGAGCACCTTTTTGATGCGGTCGATCTTTCCCGCGCCGAGATTCTGGCTGGTGAAGGTGATGGCAGCGTGGAACACGGAGTTCATTGCCGTGTAGACAAAGCCCTCAATGCTGGCAGCTGCGGTGTTTGCCGCGACGACGCTTGCGCCGAAGGAGTTGACCGAGCTTTGAATCAACACGTTTGCGATGCTGAACAGCGTACTCTGCAAACCCGCGGGAAGTCCAATCTGAATCATGCGCAGAGACTCTTCCCGGTCCAGCCGGATGCTTTTCAGCTCCAGATGGCTCAGTCCCTCGCTTCTGCGCAGGCAGCGCACGACGAGGAAAAGTGAAATATACTGCGAGATGACCGTTGCGGTCGCAACGCCGTCGACGCTCATGCCGCACACGATGACGAAAAAGAGATTCAGGCAGGCGTTGACGATGCCGGAGATCGTCAGAAACAGCATCGGGCGCTTGGTGTCTCCGAACGCACGCAGAAGTGCCGCGCCGAAGTTATACATGATGGTGCCGGGAATGCCGAGAAAATAGATGCGAAGATAGAGACTCGACAGCGGCAGCACGTCCTTGGGCGTTTTCATCAGCTCCAGCATCGGCGTCGAGAGCGTCAGCCCCGCGGCCATCACGACCAGACCCAGCAGCAAACTCAGAGCGAACGCCGTGTGGACGCAGGCGCGTACACGCTCATCTTCGCGGCAGCCGAGATAGCGCGCAACGAGAATGTTGACGCCGACGGAGATGCCCATGAAGGCGTTGACGAGGAGGTTGATGAGCGCCGTCGTTGCGCCGACTGCGGCAAGCGCTGTCGCCCCGGCGAATTTTCCGACGACAATCACGTCCGCCGCATTGAACAGCAGCTGCAGAACGCCCGTCGCCGCCAGTGGAAGAGAAAACCGAAGGACCTTCGGCAAAAGCGCGCCCTCGGTCATATTGACCTGTTCAATGGAAGCTGCCATGGCAGTTCCCTCCTTATCCTATCATAAGCCTTGCACGGTCCTGCAGTTCGGGAGACAGTGCAAGCGGTATTATAGACCGTGTCCTCGTAAAATGCAACATTTTCGTTAGAAAATACAAAAATATTATGACAATTCAGACAGGTTGAACAGATTCCAGGGAGAAACCGCGGGCGGCGCTGCGGAAAATGCGATCGGCTGCCCGCTTTGCGGGTGCAGAAACGAGAGCTTGTAAGACCAGAGCGCAATCCGGCAGCCGTCCTGTTCGCCCGCGCCGTACTTCCGGTCGCCGAGCAGCGCATGGCTGCGCGATGCAAACTGGACGCGAATCTGATGGGTTCTTCCGGTGTGCAGCCGGATTCTGACAAGAGAAACGTCCTGGTCTTCGCAATACGCCAGAACCTCGTAGGACAGCAGCGCCCGCTTCACGTCCCTGCCGGTCTCCTGCATGACGCGCGATTTGCGCAGCGAGCGGTTATACCACAGAAGGTCTTCCATCTGCCCGGCGCTTTCCTTGAAGCGCCCATGGGCTGCGGCGAGATATTCTTTTTCAAATTCGCGCGTGCGCACCTGCTCGGACAGAATGGACGCTGCCGCCTGCGAGCGGGCAAAGCCCATCAGCCCTGAAACCTGCGCGTCGAGCCGGTGGACCGAGCGCACACAGGCGTGCTCGTCGGAAAGCTCTTTTCGCAGCAGGTCCACCATGCCGCCCTCGTCGTCTCCTGCCGAGACCACGCCTGCGGGCTTGATGCACACGAGGATGCGCGCATCCTCATATAGAATGTCCATGAAAGCCTCCTTCTCGGGGGATATTCTTTGGGGATATCTTCATTATATCAGAAGTTTTCCAAATGTCCATGATCTTAAAAATTCTTAAAATCCGCAAAAATGCCGGCGGCGTGTGATACAATGGGAAAAACGCAAACAGAACTTTGGGGGGATTCCAGGGACCAGAGCACCCGCATTCTCGTCGTAGACGACGAGCCGGATATCCGCCGCATCATCCGCATTTTGCTGGAAGGACGCGGCTATCACGTGACCGAGGCGCCGAACGGGCGGCTTGCCGTGCAGGCGGCGCAGCAGGATCTGGAGCTGGACCTGATCATTCTCGATATCATGATGCCCGAGCTATCCGGCATTGAGGCAAGTAAGGAGATCCGCCGCATCAGCAGCGCGCCGATTCTGTTCCTCACAGCACGAACGCAGGAGCAGGATAAGCTCGAGGCATATCAGTCCGGCGGCGACGACTATCTGGCAAAGCCGTTTTCTCACGGGGAGCTTCTGATGAAGGTCGACTCGCTCATCCGCCGTTACCGCGTCTACAAGGGCAAGGTCACAGGCAAGCAGCTCAAAAGCGACGTCGTGCTCGACGAGGAAAACCGGCGCATTCTGCGCGGCGGCGAGGCGCTGGAGCTGACGGAGACGGAATTTTCGATTCTGCAGTTTTTGGTCGACCACCGCGGCAGCGTCGTGTCGGTCGCGCAGATCTACGAGGGCGTATGGCACGAAAAATATATGCCGGCGTCCAACAACACCGTGATGGTACATATCGTGAACCTGCGCAAGAAGCTCGAGGACGACCCGGCAAATCCCCGCCTGATCCGGACCATCTGGGGGAAGGGGTATCAGATTGACTAACGGAAAAAAAACACGTTTTCACACGCTGCACCGAAAGCTTCTTGCGACCATGCTTGCCGCGCTGCTTGCCGCCATCGGCATCTATCTTCTGACCGACGCCATCGGGCAGGCGTTCATTGAGCGCGTATACATGAGCGCGGAGGCGCAGAACCAGAGAAATCTTGCCACGGTCTCGTCCTTTCAGACCTACGCGCGGGAGTTCAATCTCTCCTCGCGCGACACCGAAATGATCTCCCGCTGGGCAATCTCGCAGGACGACACCTATATTTTATTGTATAAAGACCGCCGCCTGGCATTGGAAGCCGGCTGGTGGGGCATCGACGAGGAAAGCTCCGGCACGGAAAGTCTGGACGATCTGTATGATGTGATCACCTACCCGGTGTATCTCCGAGACGGTGTGTTTCAGGCGGTGGTCTACGATTTTTCCGAGGCAAAGCTCTATGACGGCGTGCAGATCGGTGCAATTGCGCTCGCATGCGTCATGTTTGCCATCTTCATGCTGATCTACAACCGGCGCATCACGCGCGCGATTGTGGAAATTTCCGAGGAGGTGAAGCAGATCGGAGACGGGAATCTGCAATTGCAGCTCACGGCAAGCGGAGACGACGAGCTGGCGCGGCTGACCGAGAGCGTCGAGTCGATGCGCAAGTCGATTCTCAAAAAGACCGACGAGCAGCAGCAGGCGCTGGAAAAAAACCAGAGCCTGATCTCCGCCATGAGCCACGACATCCGAAATCCGCTGACCGCGCTGCTGGGCTATCTCGATCTGGCGCTGAGCGGACAGTACCGCTCGCCGGAAGAGATGAAAAGCTATCTGGAAGCTGCCTACAGCCGGGCGCTGCAGCTCAAAACACTGACCGACGAGCTGTTCCGCTACTCTCTGGTCTTCGGTGCGCAGGAGCTTCCCATTCAGCTTGAGCCCTTCGACGCCGCAGCGCTTCTCGACCAGATGGTGGGCGAGGGCATCGTGATGCTGGAGCAGAAGGGCTATACCATCCGCCGCGCGGTGCAGCCGGTCTCGTGCCAGATTCAGGTGGACGCCTCGTATTTCAAGCGCGTTCTTGACAACCTTGCCGACAACATCTGCAAATACGCAGACCCGGCAAAGCCCATCCACGTTCTTGTGGCGCAGGAGAGCGGCGCGCTGACACTTTGCGTGTCGAATACCATTCTGAAAAACCCCGGGCAGGTGGAGAGCAACCGCATCGGGCTTCGCATCTGCGAGAAAATCATGCGCCAGATGGGAGGAACCTTTGAAAAAAGGCAGACAGAAGATACCTTCACCGTCACCCTGACCCTCCCGGCGCAGCCGCTGGCAGTCGAGGAAGGAGAAACCTCTTAAAATTTTCTTAAAATTGCCCTGCAGGGCTTTCAACTTCTCCGGAAGCCTGCTATGATAGGGCTGAACTGAAATCTGTACACAGCCTGTGGAGAAATATCTCCGCGTTGGAAAGGAGTAATTATGAAAACGTATCGTGTGATTGCGGCGCTGCTTGCAATCGTAATGCTGCTGGGCGTGTTTGCCGGGTGCAGCAAAAACAGCCAGGAGACGACCGACCCCGCAAACCCCGGTTCTACGACCGGCACAAAGACCGAAACGAACGATGAAAAGGCGGCCAGCACCAGCAAGTACGCCTATCAGGCGGAATATCTTCCGATTCCCGACAACGTTCAGTATGTGAACACCTCGACGATCTCGGGTTCGAACCTCTACTTCACCGGTTCAATCATCGACGGCAAGAAGACCTACACCGACGAAAACGGCGAGGAAATCGAGTACGACAACTACCGCTCGGCGCTGTTCAAGATGGACGTTGAGACCGGCGACTGCACGGAGCTGACCGAATTCCAGCTGCCCGAGGTCCCTGAGGGCTGGATGGGAAGCACGGATCTCAATACCATTCAGGCCGGAGCCGACGGCACGCTCTGGGCAATCTACGGCAGCTATACCTACCGCTACAATCCGCCCGCAGATCTGGCGGAGGACGACAGCATGTATAACTACTACGAAGAGGGCGAAAACAAGACCGGGCTTCTGCACCTCGATGCCGACGGCAAGGAGATCAAACGCATCGAGTTCAGCCAGACCGATGAAAACGGCAACAGCTTCTATGTTTCGAGCTTCTTTGTCGATAACAGCGGCAACGTCTATCTCAGCGACTGGCAGAGCGTGTACATCTATGACCAGGACGGCAACAAGAAGACGACCGTTGACCTGGGCGAAAACGGCGGCGATCTGTGCGAGCTGAAAGCCGGCGTCGTGGGCGTGAGCTATTACAAGAACGATGAGGCAAAGCCGGAAGAGAGCGGCCGCGTCTTCCAGGAGATCGACCCTGCCACCGGCAAGCTTACGGGCGACACCGTCAAGCTGCCCGACTCCGCCTACAGGTTCTTCCCTGGCGACGATGTGTACGATATCTACTACGACTACAACGGCAACATCTACGGCTATAAATTCGACACCGACACGAAGGATAAGGTGATCGACTGGATCGAGTGCGACATCAACTCCAACAATATCAATTCCTACTCCATCCTGCCCGACGGGCGCGTGATTGCGTTCGAGAGCAGCTACGATGATCAGGCGCAGAAAAACAACATGCAGCTGATCGTCATGACGCGCGTCGACGCGGCAAGCGTCGTCAACAAGACGGTCCTGACCTTCGCGTGCATGTATCTGGATTGGAACATGCGCGACGCGATCGTCAAGTTCAACCGCGCCAGCAACACCCACCGCATCGTCGTGCGCGACTACTCCGAGTATAACACCGACGACGATTACAATGCCGGCATCCAGAAGCTCAACACCGAGATGCTCTCCGGAAAGCTTCCGGACATGATCGACATCAACACCTACAGCATGCCCGTTGAGCAGTACGCGGCGAAGGGCTTCCTGACAGATCTCTACGAGCTGATTGACGCAGACGCTGACCTGAGCCGCGAAGACTTCGTCCAGCCGGTGCTTAAGGCGCTGGAAAGCGCGGACGGCAAGCTCTATCAGCTGCCGAGCACGTTCGCAGTCAGCACGGCAATCGCGCTCGACAAGGTCGCGGGCGACTATGACACCTGGAACCTCGCGGCAGTCAAGGACGCCATGACGAAGCTCCAGGACGGCGCGTCGGTCTTCGACGTGTACCGCACGAAGTCCGACATTCTCCAGACCTGCATCTCCCGCAACATCGACGCCTTTGTCGACTGGGAGAACGGCAGCGCGCACTTTGACTCGGACGAATTCAAGGCGCTTCTGGAGTTTGCCAACCAGTTCCCCGAGACCTATGACTGGGAGAACGCCACCGACGAGGAAAACGACTCGGCGCAGAACCGCATGAATTCCGGCAAGCAGCTCATGACCGACATGTACGTTTCGAGCTTCGAGGATATGCTCTACCAGCTGACCGGCTACAACGGCGGCGTGAAGTTTGTCGGCTATCCGTCCGAAGACGGCACATCGAACCACACCTTCCAGATTGACGGCTCGATTGCCATCTCCTCGACCTGCGCGGACAAGACCGCGGCGTGGAACTTCATGAAGCAGTTCCTCACCGAGGACTATCAGTCGGGCAGCAACGTCTGGAACTTCCCGATCAACCAGAAAGCGTTTGACCAGAAGATGAAAGACGCCATGACGGAGGAATACCAGACCGACGAGAACGGCAACGTCGTGAAGGATGAAAACGGCAACCCCATCCGCATCCCGAAGATGACCTATTATACCACTGACGCGGGCGGCGGCGTGGCGTTCGCCGCAACCACGGAGACGGCAGCCAGCACGGTCGTAATCGGCGGCTCGGGCGTCAACGAAGACGGCTCGATCAGCATCTACGCGATGACGCAGGAACAGGCAGATCAGATTCTCGATCTCATCAACGCCACCACCGCAGTCTACGGCTATGATGAGAGCATCCTGAACATCATCTCCGACGAGGCAGCGGCATACTTCGCGGGCGAAAAGAGCCTTGACGATACGGCAAACATGATTCAGTCGCGCGTCAACCTCTACGTCGCCGAGCAGTCGTAAACAAAACCAATCCGGAAGGGCAGCTTGCGCTGTCCTTCCGGACACGTAAATTTCTCAGAAAACAGAAAGGACCGAAGCGTGAAGCAGGCAAAAAAAATATGGAACGGCGTCAACGTGAAAATCCGGGACTTTCTGGCATCCCTGTGCTTCTCGGGTCCGAGCTTTCTCGGCATGCTCATGTTCTTCGTGGCGCCGTTCTGCGTGGTCATCTATTATTCATTCATCGCAGGCGCGCTGGACCACAGCTTTGTGGGACTCAAGAACTATATCAACGTCTGGAACAACGGCGCGTTTCAGATCGCCGTCAAAAATACGGCGGTTTTTTCGGGGCTTTCCGTTCCGCTGGCGGTGGTGCTGGCGCTGGTGCTGGCATTGATGCTTGAGTGCCGGATTCCGTTCAAAAGCCAGTTCCGCACCTTCTTTTTAAGCCCCATGATGGTTCCCGTGGCGTCGATCATTCTCGTGTGGCAGGTTCTCTTTCACTCGAACGGCGTGATCAACGAGTTTCTCTCCGTCTTCGGCGTGAAGGCGATCGACTGGCTCAAATCGGACTACTGCATGGTGGTCATCGTGCTGCTGTTTCTCTGGAAGAACCTCGGCTACAACATGATTTTATTTATGGCGGCGCTCAACAACATTCCCAAGGAGCTTTTGGAGGTTGCGGAGGTCGAGGGTGCGTCGAAGGTCTATCAGTTTTTCCACATCAAGCTCCGCTATCTTTCGCCGACCGTTCTGTTTGTGACGATCCTCTCGATCATCAACTCCTTCAAGGTCTTTCGCGAAATCTATCTGCTCTCCGGCGACTATCCCTACGAGGGTTTATACATGCTCCAGCACTTCATGAACAACATGTATAACAAGAATCTCGACTATCAGCGGCTGTCTGCTGCTGCAATTATGCTGGCAGTCGTCATTATCGCGCTCATCGCCCTCCTGTTCGCCATCGAAAACTACTTTGGAAAGGACGTGGAGGGATGAGACGGAAAAAGCGCTATTTCTCCCGCGGCATGCTCACCGTGCTTGCCGCCGTGTTTGCCTTTTTGTTCCTGATGCCGACGGTGCTGACGATCACGAACTCGTTCATGACGCAGAGCGAAATCACCGCCAACTACGGGCAGGTGTTTCAGAACGCAACCGACGGCAAGAGCTACATCAAAGACAAAATCAATCTGAAATTCATCCCGGACAAAGTAAGCTTCACGCAGTATTTTACGGTGCTGCTGAAAAGCCCGGACTTCCTCTATAAATTCTGGAACTCGGTGATTCTGGTCGCGCCGATCGTGCTGGCGCAGCTGGCGGTCGCGTCTGTCGCCGCCTACGGCTTCACGCGATGGCGCAGCAAAATCCGGGACACCATCTTCTTTGCCTACGTCATTCTGATGCTCATGCCCTATCAGGTGACGCTGGTGCCAAACTATCTGGTCTCGGATTTTCTGGGACTGCTCAACACCCGCTGGGCAATCATTCTGCCGGGCGCGTTTGCGCCGTTTTCGGTGTTTCTGCTCACCAAGTCCATGCGTCGGATTCCGGCTTCGCTGATTGAATCGGCGAAGCTGGATGGCGCGGGCGAGTGGCACATTTTCTGGAACATCTGCCTTCCCCAGTGCCGCAGCGCACTGTATTCCATCGCCATTCTGGTCTTCATCGACTACTGGAACATGGTCGAGCAGCCGCTGATTCTGCTGCCCGATGCCTCGCAGCAGCCGCTTTCCGTGTATCTGTCGCAGATCAACGCGGGCGAGATCGGCATTGCATTTGCCGCGGCGGTCATTTACATGGTGCCGGGACTTCTGATGTTCCTGCATGGCGAGGCATATCTCGTGGAAGGCATTACTTACGCAGGCTCCGTGAAAGGATAGGGAACTATGGATACGAATGTCAAAAGACGCGAATGGGTCAAGACCGCGGCAATTATTTTTCTGGCGGTGCTGCTGGTGCTGACCTTCTTCTCCAATACCATCATGAACGCATCCCTCCCGGAGGTTGCGACGCAGCAGGTGACGCAGGGCACGATCAACGCAAAAATCCGCGCCTCGGGCACCATCACCGCCAACGAGACCTACAACGTCAAGCTCGCGCAGTCGAGAAAGATCGAGAGCGTCAAGTGCAAGGTCGGGCAGGCGGTCAATGCCGGCGACGTGCTGTTCGTCCTGGAGGCGCAGGAGTCGGACGAGCTGAAAGCGGCGAAGACAGACCTCGAGGCGAAGGAGCTGGACTACCAGAAGAGCCTGATCACCGCCTCGAACGACTCGGCGCAGGAGGACCGCGACGTGCAGAAGCTGCGCGACGCCTATAACGAAGCGCTGACGATCTATAATCAGTACAGTTCCATGGATGCCAGCCAGATTGCCATTGAAAAGGCAAAGGCGGAAAAGAAGCTCAACGAGCTGACCAAGGACAGCGAGCGCGCACAGAAGGAACTAACCAACGCGCAGAATGACGAGGAGTATACCAAAATTTCCGGCGAAATCTCCGCGCTGGAAGCAACGCTGGAGCCTCTGAAAACCGCAAAGGACAAGGCAGAAAAAGCGTTGGACGATATGGACCAGCCGGTTCCGAGTTCCGGCACGACGAGCAAAAAGCTGAATGACCTGATCAAGAGCACGCAAAAGGATATCAACACGATTCTTGACAGTAACCCGGACCACTCTTCGGACAGATACGCCTATCTGATTGCAAAGTATGAGGATGACTATCTGCTTTTGCAGAAGCTTGCAGGCTCCCGCAAAGAGGTCATGGCTGCCTATTGCAACGAACCCGGCTATACGGAGCTGAAGAAAAAGTTGATCAGCTCCGGCGAGGTGAAGACCGACGATGAGGCGGCAACACGCGCCGAAGAATTGAACACCGCCTACGTCAATTTGCAGGAGTATTACGACGATGTCTCGGATTTGCAGGCAGACCTTGCAAAATACAAGGCGCAACTGACCTATGTAGAAGCAAGAGACGCTTACGACGAGGCAAACAGCAATACCTCCGACCTTCGGGAGCGGTATAATTCCCTGAAAGCGGCAATCGAGCGGCTGGAAATCGCGGTGGAAAACGCGAAGGACGCCGTCGACGAGCAGACGGAGGTTGTTTCCGATCTGGGCAAGGCGGCAGACAACGCCTCCGCCGTCAAAACGGCGAAGGAAGCCCTTGAGGACAAGCTCTTTGAGATGAACAAGGGCGACACCGCCGCGCTCGACATGCAGGCGGCAAAGAAGGCAATCGAAGAAGCAAAGGCGAACATCGAAAAGCTCACGAAGGACGCCGACGCGCAGGAGGTCACGGCGAAGGTCGGCGGCACGATTGCCTCCGTCACCGTCACCGCCGGCGACACGGCAAGCGCGGACACCGCCATTGCCACCATCAACCAGACCGACCGCGGCTTCACGGTGAAACTCTCCATCACCAACGAGCAGGCGAAGAAAGTAAAAGTCGGCGACACCGCAGAGCTGGTCAACTACTGGGGCGACGCGACCGCAACGCTCGAAACCATCGGCAACGACCCGCAGAACCCGCAGAAAAACCGCCAGCTGACCTTTAGACTCACCGGCAGCGACATTCAGCCGGACAGCAACATCACCCTTGCCATCGGGCAGCAGAGCGCAAGCTATGACGCCATTGTCCCCACGTCTGCCATCCGGACAGACAACAACGGCTCGTTCGTGCTGGCAATCGTGTCGAAATCCACCCCGCTTTCCACCCGCTACACCGCCACGCGCGTCGATGTGCAGGTGCTGGCAAGCGACGATAAGAGCTCTGCCGTCTCCGGCATCGGCTCGGGCGAGTTCGTCATTACCACGTCGACCAAGCCCATCGAGGCAGGCACCCAGGTCCGCCTGGCGGAGAACGGATGAGCGGCGGCAAATTTGCGCGCAAACGGCAGCGAAAGCCGCTTCCGCTGCGGTTTCTGGCGCTGCTGTTGCTGAATGCTGTGCTGGTGGCGCTGGCGATCGTGTTCGCGGTCAAGCTGCACCACGTGACGCATCTTTTAATTACGCAGTCCGCCGCAGAGGTCTGGAAGGGACAAAGCACGGAGAACTTCGTGCAGGTCTCGGCGTTCCAACCTGTAAACCAGCCGATCACCGAGACGGACGTAGAAACCTTCCATCAGACGCTCCAGCAGAAATTCATCGATGCGTCGCTCGAAACGCCCGAAAACGGCAGCCTCTATCAGGACGCCTGGTCGACCACCGCGCGCGATATCACCGTGTCGACCGCATCTGTCAGCTATACCGCAAAAACCATCGGCGTGGGCGGGGACTTCTTCCTGTTCCACCCCCTGCCCCTTCGCTCCGGCAGCTATATTTCAAACCGCGACTTTACCTATGACCGCGTCGTTCTCGACGAGGAGCTTTCCTGGGCGCTGTTCGGCAGCTACGACGTCGCCGGACAGACGGTCTGGATTCAAAATGAGCCGTATGTAGTCGCGGGCGTTGTCTCGCGCGAAAAAGACAAGGCAAGCGGCAAAGCCTACGCAGACGGCGCAGGCATGTTCATCTCCTACTCCGCCATGCGCCATATCACAGGCGGTGAGGAGAACACAGACCCCGGCATTTCCTGCTATGAGCTGGTCATGGCAGAGCCGATCACAGGCTTCGGCTTGAGCGTTCTGCGCGAGAGCTTCCCGACGAAGGATGTAAGCGTCTTCGTACAGAACACGGACCGCTACAGCCTCAAGAGTCTGCTGACCGTCGTTTCGCAGTTCGGCGAGCGCTCGATGAACACGGCGGGCGTCATCTTCCCCTACTGGGAGAACGCCGCGCGGTATACAGAGGACCACGCCGCGCTCGATCTGGTGCTGCTGGTGCTGATGAGCCTGTGCCCTGTGGCGTGCCTGATCGTGCTGATTATCCGCGAAATCAAATCCGGCTGGCGCTATTTGAGCACTAAAATTCCTGCCGAGATTGAAGCGCGTGTGGAAAAAAAGAAGGAAGAGCATTACGTCCGGACCGGCATCTAAGCAAAAAAATCCCCGCTTCCATGTCAGAAGCGGGGATTCTGGTATCTCGGGATTATTCGATTTCGAGTCTGCGGCCGGTGGGCTCTTCCTTCTTCTGCTTCGGAAGAGTCAGGGTCAGGACGCCGTCCTTGTAGCCTGCCTTGATGTTCGCGCAGTCGATGCCGCTGATATCAAAGCTGCGGCTGTAGGAGCCGAACGAACGCTCGCAGCGCAGGAAGCTGTTCTTCTTTTCCTTCTGCTCAAACTCGGAATGACGCTCGGCGGTGATGCTCAGGGTGTTGTCCTTTACATCGACGTGGATGTCTTCCTTCTTGAAGCCGGGCAGATCAGCCTCCAGCGTGTAGCTGTCTCCGGTGTCCTTGATATCGGTTTTCAGTTCGCCCAGCGAACGGTCGGAGAAGAAGGCTCTTTCCAGATCGTCGAAATCCTGGAACGGGTTGTATACGGAATGATTTTTGCGGTTATAAGGTACTAACATATTCATTTACCTCCTGAACGGGAACCTTTTGCAGCTCCCCTTTGTTTTCTTTTTATGCTTCCAGCATACCCCCGGATTATGAACAAATCTGCTTTCTTTTATGAACGGACTGTGAATTTTAGCAGTCACACAATTAGCACTCGTTAGTTTCGAGTGCTAATTCTCATGAAACGGGAACAAAACCCGCTCGAATTCGTCTAATCGGAAAAGAACGCAAGCGGAAAGGAAGAGAGCTATGCTCACCATCAGCCATCTGACCAAAACCTTCGGCGGGAAAACCGCCGTCGACGATCTGTCGCTTCACATTGCCCCGGGCGAAATCTGCGGCTTCATCGGGCACAACGGTGCAGGCAAGACGACGACCATCAAGGCCTGCTGCGGCATTCTGACGCCAGACAGCGGCAGCATCGAAATTGCCGGAACATCCGTCGCGCAGGACCCCATCGCCTGCAAGAAAAGCCTTGCCTATATCCCGGATAACCCCGATCTCTACGAGTTTCTCTCCGGCATTCAGTATCTCAACTTTGTGGCGGACATTTACGGCGTATCCCAGGCGGACCGCCAGCGCCGGATTCATCAGTACGCGGCGCTTTTCGATCTGACGGACGATCTGGCGCAGCCGGTGTCTGGCTATTCGCACGGCATGAAGCAGAAGCTTGCGATCATCTCGGCGTTTCTGCACGAGCCGAAACTGATTATCATGGACGAGCCGTTTGTCGGGCTTGACCCGACCGCGTCGCATCTTCTCAAGGAGCTGATGCACGAGCACTGCCAGCGCGGCGGCGCCATCTTCTTCTCGACGCACGTGCTGGAGGTTGCGGAAAAGCTGTGCGACCGCGTCGCCATCATCCGCAGAGGCAGGCTCATTGCCTCCGGCACGATGGACGAGGTCAAGGGCGACCAGTCGCTCGAAGCGGTCTTTCTGGAACTGGAGGCGGAAAAATGATGCTCAAAGCGCTTCTGAAGGTCCGCCTTGCCGCTTTCGGCGCCTACTTCACCGGCGCGTCGCGCAGCCGCAGGCGGCAGTCGAAGGTGCAGAAAATCGGCATGCTGGCGGTTATGCTCTACGCGCTGGCGGCGTTCGGCATGCTGTTTTACACGAGCTTTTCTGCAATTGCCGGCATCTATGCGCACGAAGGCTTCGGCTGGCTCTATTTCGCGATGTATGCAATCATGGCGTTTGCGCTGATGGTGTTCGGCAGCGTCTTTACCGCGAAGGCGCAGCTCTATGAGGCGAAGGACAACGAGCTGCTTTTGTCCATGCCGATTGCCCCGCGCGCGATTCTGGCGAGCCGGATGGCGTCGCTGTGGCTTTTGAACCTGATTTTCGGGCTGGTTGTGGCAGTTCCGGCAGCGCTTGCCTGGGCGCAGGCGGCGGCGCTTCCGGTGCTGGGCTGGGTGTCGATTGTCCTGCTGCTGCCGGCGCTGGACTTCTTCTCTCTGGCGGTGACGAGCCTTCTGGCGTGGGGCTTGCGTCTGCTCGCAAGCCGTCTGCGCCGCAAGTCTCTGGTGACGGTCATTGGCTCCGTGGTCTTCCTCGGCGCGTATTTCGCCGTCATTTTCCGGATGAACGGATATATCGAGCAGCTGGCGCAAAACGGCCCGGCAATCGCCGAATCTCTTGCGGGCGCGAAACTTCTGGTCTGGCTCGGTCTGGCGATGGCGCAGGGAAACGCCTTGGCGCTTTTATGGTCGCTGCTGGCGCTGCTGCTGCCGTTTGCGCTCATGTACTGGGTTCTTGACCACAGCTTCATCCGCATCGTCACCACAAAGCGCGGCGCGGCAAAAATCCGCTACGAGGAAAAGACGCTCGAAACCTCCAGCCCGGACAGGGCGCTCGTGCGGCGGGAATTTCGCCGCCTGTGGGCTAGCCCCACGTATTTGCTCAACGCCGGGATGGGCGTGCTGTTTTTGCTGGTAGGCGCAGTGGCGCTGGTGATCCGGCGCGCGGCAATTCTGGATCTTGCGGTGCAGCTGCCCGAACTTGCCGCATCGGTGCCGGTCTTTTTGCTGCTGGCAATCTGCGGCATGCTGGGCACGACGTTCTTTACGCCGAGCTCTGTCTCACTCGAGGGCAAAAATCTCTGGATTCTGCAGTCGATGCCCGTCTCCGGCTGCCAGGTGCTGCTCTCCAAGCTGCGTATGGCGGATTCTCTGACGCTTCCGACTGCGGCGGTCGCAGGCATATGCTGTGCGTGCGTAACCGACCGGGCGCCGCTTGTTCTGGCGGCAGGCGTTTTATTTGCGCGCTTTGTGAATCTGCTGGGACTGCGCGAGGGTGTTCTGCACGCGAAGCTCGACTGGACGAACGAGGCGCAGGCAGTCAAGCAGGGCTGGGCGACGATGCTCACCATGCTTCTTTGCTGGGGCGTCATTCTGGCTACCGGCGCGCTGTGGCTGATGTGGCTTGCCGGGCTTGTAAGCCCGGAGGCATTTTTGCTGGGCTTCTGCGCGGTCTTTTTTGCGCTCGACGCGCTGCTGCTTCGCTGGGTAAAAACGACCGGCGCAGAACGCTTTTCGCACCTTTCCTGACCCGCGTCCTGCCATCCGGGCGTCAAGTTTTCAGCGTTTTGCCAACTTGCCAAGCGTCCGCCTTTGCGGTATGATAGGCGCTGTTGACACGGCGAAATCAGGCGAAGGGAGGCGCGGGCATGAAATACATCGCCATCTGCGGCACGGTCGGCTCCGGCAAGACCACGATGCTCGGAAAGCTTCTCGACCATTTCGGCGCGCGCGCGTCGTTCCACGAGGAGCGCCCGCAGGACAATCCCTTCATCTGCGACTACTACGCGGATTCCAAACGCTGGACCTTCCACGCGCAGGTAAGCTTTTTGTCGCTGTACTTTGACGATCCGGCGTGGAAGCCGGAGAATGCCAAAACAGAGCTGTTCTTCTTCGACCGGTGCTTTTTGGAGAACCTCGTCATCGCGCGCTACCGGCTGGACCAGGGAGACCTCACGCAGGCGGAGTTTGACACGCTTGAGAAGCTCGCGTCCGGCATCGACTCTCTGATGCCGCGGATTGACAAGTTTATCTATCTCGACTGCTCGATTCAGACGATTCTCGAACACATGCGAAAGCGCGGGCGCGAGTATGAGGACAATCTGGACCTCATGTACGTGTATGAGCTCAAGAGCCTGTACGATCAGTGGCGCGAGACGCTGCCTGCGGATCGGACGCTCACCGTCAACATGGACGGCGGGGAATACGACCTTTCCGAAATTGTAAAATTTATCGAAGCGTAAACAGGACGCGGCTTTTGCCCCGTCCTGTTTTGTTTCCGGTGTGTTATCTAACTGTATCCGCATTGTAACGCGGAGTTTCTAGTTATTTCATATTTTGGGCGTATACTATATGCTAGATTTTCTTAGGAGGGATGAGACATGGCAGATTGCCGCGCACCGGTTGCGGTGTTTGACTCGGGACTCGGCGGCATCAGCGTTCTGCGCGAGCTGGTCCGGACGCTGCCGATGGAAAACTATCTCTATTTCGGAGACTCCCTCCACGCGCCCTACGGCACGAAGACGCCCGAAGAGGTGACGCAGCTGAGCCTGCAGGCGGCGCAAAAGCTTCTGGCTCAGGGCGCGAAGGCGCTCGTGGTCGCGTGCAACACGGCGACCAGCGCTGCCATCCGGACGCTGCGCAAAACGTATCCGGCGCTTGCCATCGTCGGCACGGAGCCTGCCATCAAGCCCGCGGCGGAGCGCCATCCGGGCGGCAGAATTCTGATGCTGGCGACGGCAATGACCGTGCAGGAGGAGAAGTTCCAGCGGCTCAAGGCGCAGTATGACGAGCAGGCGCAGATCATTCCGATTGCCTGCAGCGGGCTGATGGAATATGTCGAGCAGGGCATTCTGCGCGGTCCCGAGGTCGAGGGGTATCTGCTCGACAAGCTCGAACCGTACCTGAAGGTGCCCATCGACGCGGTCGTCCTCGGCTGCACGCACTATCCGTTTTTGCGCGGGGCAATCCGCCGCATCGTCGGCAGACGCCCCGAGATCATCGACGGCAGCTTCGGCATTGCAAAGCAGCTGCACAGACGTCTGGAAGAGCAGCAGCTTCTGAACCCCGGACCGGACGCGGGCAGCGTTTCGTTTCAGAACTCGCTGGACGAGCCGGAGATGCTGGAGCTGATGCAGGCGCTTTTCTCCTACGAGGACGAGACGCCGTAACGCGCTGGAAATTCAGAAAACCGAACATCAGCCGCTGGAAGGAAAAACAATCTTTCAGGCGGCTGACAATTTTTTTGCATACAAACATCGCGTTATAACCGGATACCGAAAATTTGTGCAACTTTTCCGTTTGCGTTTTTGCTTGAAAATCTGCTATAATAGAATTACGAAAAGTTGGATTTTGCGGGAAACGGAGGAAGCTATGTTTGCACCCGGGGATTATGTGATTTACAGTGTGGAGGGCGTCTGCCTCGTGGAAGAAGCGGGGCAGCTGAACGTGCCGGGGCTCGAGCGCGGCAGGAGCTACTACCGCCTGACGCCCTATTACCGCGGCGGCGTGATCTATACGCCCGTAGACGGCAAGGCGGCGATTCGCCCGGTGATGACAAAGCCGGCGCTGCAGGCGCTGTTACCGGAGCTGCCGGGGATGCCGGAGCTGGAAGACGTTCCGCAGGACCCCCGCCAGCTGGCAGGCTTTTACCGCGAGATTCTTGCGTCTCATGACTGCCGAAGGCTCCTGCAGCTGTGCAAGACGATGTTCCACAAGCAGCGTCAGCTTGCGCCGAAGCGCAAAACCGTCAGTTCGACCGAGCTTCGCAGCTGGAAAACCGCCGAGGAGATGCTTCATCAGGAGTTTGCCTTCGTCCTCGGCATGCAGCCAGCCGAGGTCAAAACCTATCTGGAAACAGCATT
>OLOS01001449.1_pt1 | contig 19456 bp, 13 predicted proteins | sample 1672631 | NCBI WGS metagenome assembly OLOS01 (sample SAMEA3136707, study PRJEB25190) | human gut metagenome | biome: human gut; feature: human-associated habitat; material: faeces | place: Austria | collected 2013 | reverse complement strand
CCAGAGGCTTTGCCTCTGGACTCCACCACCTTTGAAAAGGTGGACGAAACTTTCATTCGCGCACGGCGCGGTAAATTTTTCTTTTGACATCGCCGCATATGTGCTATGATAAGCAAAACGGGAGGTGCGCTATGGGAGACACTTTTTCGCTCGGCGGCATGCTGCTCGGCGCGTCCAGCGCGGCGACGCAGGTCGAGGGCGGCGACAAGAACAACAACTGGTACGACTGGTTCCGCCGCGGCAACATCAAGGACGGCTCCGACCCCTCGGTCGCCACCATGCACTGGCAGCGCTGGCGCGAGGACACTGAGCTCATGGCCGGCATGGGCCTGCAATGCTGCCGCCTCGGTCTCGAGTGGAGCCGCATAGAGCCCGAACGCGGCGTATTTGACGAGGGCGCCGTCGCCCACTACGTCGAGGAGCTCCGCGCCCTCAACGAGCGCGGCATAAAGCCCATGGTCACCCTCTGGCACTTCTCGAACCCCCTCTGGTTCGAGCGCTCGGGCGGCTTCCTCGCCCGCGGGGCGAAGCTCGCCTTCCTCGAATACGTCGAGTTCATCGTGCCCAGGCTCGCGCCGTATGTGGACTGCTGGATAACCCTCAACGAGCCCAACGTCTACGCCGTCAACGGCTACATGAGCGGCGACTGGCCGCCGGGCGTGCGCTCCGTGCCCATGGCCCTGCGCGTAATGGCCGCGCTCACGCCCTGCCACATCGAGGCCTACAAGCTCATACACCGCCTCGTCCCCGACGCGCGCGTCAGCTTTGCAAACCACCTGCGCGTCTTTGCCCCCGAGGACCCCAAAAACCCCGCGCACATCGCGGCGGCCCGGACCTCGGAGTTCCTCTTCCAGACCGCCATGACCCGCGCCATGATGCGCGGCCCCTCCGGCCGCGGGCGCTATTACGACTATATCGCGATCAACTACTACACCCGCTCCACCTGCTCCGGCCTCGCCGACGGCGTGCGGGCAAACTCCCCGCGCAACGACCTCGGCTGGGAGATATACCCCGCCGGTCTTGCCGAGCTCTGCGTCTCAATGTGGAGGGAATACCATGCGCCGGTTTACATAACTGAAAACGGCACCTGTGACCTGACCGACGCCTTCCGCTGCCGCTACATCTACGAGCACGTCAAGGCCGCCGTGGAGTGCCCCGCGCCGGTGGAGCGGTATTACCACTGGTGCTTCTGCGACAACTTTGAGTGGATAGAGGGCAACTCGGCGCGCTTCGGGCTAGTGCATGTGGACTTTGCCACGCAGGAGCGCGCGGTCAAGCGCAGTGGGGAATTTTACGCGAAGATGATACAAAACGGCGGAGTTACGCAGGAGATGTACGATGAATATGTCGCACCGCAGGTCTATAACGTACGATAAGGGGCTGTTCCACCTCCGGACGGAGCACAGCTCATATATGTTCAGGGTGACGCCGCAGGGCCAGCTGGAGCACCTGCACTACGGCGCGCCCGTGCGCGATGCGGACGCGGAGGCGCTCTCGCTCAAGCGCACGATGCCCTACGGCGACTCGGTGCTCTACCCCGGCGGCGGCGCGGCGTACTGCCTGGACGTGCTGCCCCTCGAGTGGTCGGGCGCGGGCAGGGGGGACTACCGCCCCTCGCCCGTCGAGTTCGTCACGGACTCGGGGAGCTGGACGGCGGACTTTGAGTACGTCGGCCACACGATAACGCCCGGCTCGACCGAGACGAGGTGCGGCCTGCCCACAGCATACGGCGGCGACATGACGCTTGCCGTGCTGCTCCGGGACGAGGCCGCGGGCGCGGAGCTGCGGCTCTACTACACGACCTACCCGGACGAGGACGTCATCACCCGCCGCGCGGAGCTCGTCTGCACCGGCGCGGGACTGAGCATACGCAAGCTCATGAGCCTGAGCCTCGACCTCGCGGAGCGGGATCTGAAAATGACCACCTTCACCGGCAGCTGGATACGCGAGGCGCACCGGCACGACGCCGCCGCCGAGGGCACGCTGGTAAACGAGAGCCGCACGGGCTTTTCCTCGAACCGGGCGAACCCCGGCTTCATCCTCAGCGAGCGCGCGGCGGACGAGCGGCGCGGCAGGGTCTGGGGCTTCAACCTCGTGTACAGCGGAAACCACATGAGCTGCGTCTCCGCCGACCCTCGCGGGACGGTGCGCGTCATGAGCGGCATCAGCCCGGACAGGTTCGAGTGGCGGCTCGGCACCGGCGAGAGCTTTGAGACGCCGGAGGCGGTCATGTGCTTCTCGGCGGAGGGCCTCGGCGGCATGAGCCGCGCGATGCACGACTTTGTGAACCGCCATATCGTCCGCGGCCCCTGGGCTGGGCGGGGGAGACCCGTGCTCGTGAACGCCTGGGAGGGCTTCATGTTCGACTTTGATGCCAGGCGGCTGCTCTCCGTGGCGAAGCGCGCCAAGGCCATGGGCGCGGAGCTCTTCGTCATGGACGACGGCTGGTTCGTGGGCCGCGACGACGACACGGGCGGCCTCGGCGATTACGAGCCGGACGCGAAAAAGCTGCCCGAGGGCGTCTCCGGCCTCGCGCGCGAGGTGAAGAAGCTGGGCCTCGGCTTCGGCATCTGGGTCGAGCCCGAGGCGGTCAGCCCCAAGAGCCGCCTCTACGCCGCGCACCCGGACTGGGCGATCACGGAGCCGGGGCGCGAGCCGGTCTACGGCCGCAACGAGCTGCTGCTCGACCTCACGAGGGGCGAGGTACGCGACTACATCGTCGACTCGGTCACGAAATTGCTCGACAGCGCGGAGATAAGCTATGTAAAGTGGGACATGAACCGCCAGATGGCCGGCGTGGGCGGGGCGTATTCGCACCGCTATATCCTCGGCCTCTACGAGGTGCTGCACCGCGTGTTCGACGCGCGGCCGGACATCCTCTTCGAGAGCTGCTCCTCCGGCGGGAACCGCTTCGACCTCGGCATGCTCTGCTTTTCGCCGCAGATCTGGGCCTCGGACGACACCGACCCCATAGAGCGGCTGGACATCCAGCGCGGGTTCTCCTATTTGTACCCGCTCTCCACGATGGGGGCGCACGTCTCGGCCTCGCCGCACGCGCAGACGCTGCGGCACACGCCGCTGGGCACGCGCTTTGCCGTCTCCTGCTTCGGCTGCCTGGGCTATGAGCTCGATCTGCGCGAACTCTCGCCTGTGGAGATGCGCGAGGCGCGGCGGCAGATAGAGTTCTACAAAAAGCACCGCATGACGCTGCAATACGGGCGGCTCTACCGCTTTGACCTGCCCGACGGGCGGGAGGCGTTCGAGTGCGTCGCGCGCGACGGGGCGGAGGCCGTGACGGGGCATTTCCGGAGGCTGGTCCACGCGGCCCCGGCCTTTGAAAAGCTGCCCGCGGACGGCCTGGACGCCGCGGCGCTCTACGAGGTGGAGAGCCTCCCGGCGCTGCTGCGCATCTTGGACTTCGGCGGCCTCATCAAGCACGCCCTGCCCGTGAAGCTCCGCCCCGGCGGGGCGATACTCCGCGCGGCGGACTCGCTCACGGGCCTCAGGCAGGACACAGAGCGCTGTACCGCCTCCGGCGCGGCGCTCATGGACGGGATCCGGCTTCAAAACCTGTTCTCCGGCACTGGCTACGACAAGGCCCTGCGCCTCCCGGGGGACTTCGGCTCTGAAATATATCTCATAACAAGGGTAGGTAAAGCAAAATGAGAGCATACGAGAGACTCATAAAGTACGCAAAGGTCAGCACCGCCAGCGAGGAGGGCATAGGCGTCTCGCCCTCGACGGCGAGGCAGTTCGACCTCGCGCGGCTGCTCGTGGATGAGCTGCGCGAGCTGGGCGTGGCGGACGCCGAGGTGACGGACACCTGCTATGTCTACGGCCACCTGCCCGCGACGCCGGGGCACGAGGGCGCGCCCTGCCTGGGCTTCATCGCGCACATGGACACGTCCCCGGACTTTTCCGGGGAAAACGTCAAGCCCCGCGTCATCGAAAACTACGACGGCGGCGACCTGGAGCTCGGCGCGGGCCGGACGCTCAGCGTCAGGCAGTTCCCGCACCTGCCCTCGCTCAAGGGCCGGACGCTCATCACCGCGAGCGGGGACACCCTCCTCGGCGCGGACGACAAGGCGGGCATCGCGGAGATAATGACGCTCATAGAGCAGCTGCAAGGCGGCGAGATCGCGCACGGGCGCATAGCCGTGTGCTTCACGCCGGACGAGGAGGTCGGCTGCGGCACGGCGAACTTCGACATCCCCAAGCTCGGCGCGGACTTTGCCTATACGCTCGACGGCGGGGCCGAGGGCGAGGTGGTGTATGAGAACTTCAACGCCTGCTCCGCGGTCGTGAACATCACGGGCGTGAACGTCCACCCGGGCAGCGCCAAGAACGTCATGGTGAACGCCGCGCTGGTGGCGACGGAGTTCAACGCCGCCCTGCCCAGCTGCGAGACGCCGAGGTACACCGAGGGCTACGAGGGCTTTTACCACCTCACCGCCATCGCGGGCACGGCGGAGCGCGCAGAGCTGCGCTATATCCTGCGCGACCACGACGCAAAGAAGCTGGAGATGCGCCGCGAGACCATGGCGCACATCATGAAGATACTCAACGAGCGCTACGGCGCGGGCACGGTGAACCTCTCCTTCCGGGAGCAGTACCGCAACATGGCCGAGAAGATACGCCCGGACTACATGCACCTCGTCGAGAATGCCGTCAAGGCCACTGAGGCGGCGGGCGTAAAGCCGCTCCGCCAGCCCATCCGCGGCGGCACGGACGGCGCGCAGCTCTCCTGGGAGGGCCTGCCCTGCCCGAACCTCGGCACCGGCGGCTACGCCTTCCACGGCCCCTACGAGCACATCACTGCCGAGGGCATGGACAAGTGCGTCGACATCATCCGCGGCATAACCGAGATATACACCTGAGAGGGGAGGAGAGAGCGTGACTAAGCTGGAAAAGCGCAATAAATACTTCTTCGGCCTCGGTACCGTGGGCCGGGATATGTTCTACGCCTTCGAGGCCAACGCCCTGCTGTACTATCTCTCCAACGTCCTCTCCCTGCCCGTCGGCGTGTTCGCGGCGGCGAGCATGGTGCTCACCGTGCTGCGCATCCTCGACGCGCTCAACGACCCAATCACCGGCCTCATCATCGACAATATCCACAGCCCCTGGGGCAAGTACAAGCCGCCCATGCTCATCGGCGCGGTGACGAGCAGCGTGTTCTTCCTCATACTGTTCGCGGACTTCGGGCTCACGAACTACTGGTTCGTCGTCGTGTTCGGCCTCGCGTACATACTCTGGGACATCACCTACGGCGTGAACGACATCGCCTACTGGTCGATGCTGCCCTCGCTGACCATGGACCAGAAAAAGCGCGAGAACATGGGCGCCTTCGCCCGCATCTGCGCCAACGTCGGCATGTTCGCCATCATGGTCGCCTGGGAGCCCGTGACCTCGGCCATGGGCAATACGCCGCACGGCTGGTTCATCGTGGCCGTGGCCGTGACGGTCGCCATGCTGGGCTTCCAGTGCTTCACGCTCCTCGGCGTGAAGGAGGACCGCAGCCGCTTCAAGACCGAGGAGGGCACCAGCCTCAGGCAGATGTTCTCCGTCCTCTTCAAGAACGACCAGCTCATGTGGACCACGCTCTCCATGGCGCTCTTCATGGTGGGCTACTGCACTACCACGGGCTTTGCGATGTACTATATGCAGTACGTGTTCGGCAACAAGGACATGTACGCCATCCTCGCCGCGGTCGTGGGCGTTTCGCAGCTCGCGGCGCTTGCGGTGTTCCCGGCCTTTTCCAAGAAGCACAGCCGCAGGCAGCTCTATACCTTTGCAACGGCGCTGCTGGCGGCAGGCTACGTCGTGTTCTTCTTCGCGGAGGTGAGCATCTACGTCATCGCCGCCGCGGGCGTCATCGTGTTCGTGGGCCAGGCCTTCATCCAGCTGCTGATGCTCATGTTCCTCGCGGACACCATCGAGTACGGCCAGTGGAAGCTCGGCAAGCGCAACGACAGCATAACATTTTCCATCCAGCCGCTCATCAACAAGATAGGCGGCGCGCTCTCGACTGGTATAATAAGCATAACCCTCGTCCTCTGCGGCATCAAGACCGGCGACACGGCGGCGGAAGCCATCGACGCCGCAGGCCAGATGACCCTCAAGGTCTCCATGCTAGTCATCCCGCTCATCATGATCATCGCGGGCTATTTCATCTACCGCACGAAGTATAAGATAGACGAGAAGATGTACAAGGACATAGTCGCCGACCTGAGAGCGCGAGGGGATATAAAGGAATAAAAAAACGCCCGGCCACCCGCCGGGCGTATTTTTTTACCAGATTGCACTTGCGCTGAGGCAGAAAGCATGATAGTATAAATTGTAAATCGCCAAAAGGGCCATGGCCCTTTCCCGAGGCGGGTATTCTACCCGCCTCAAGGTCCTTTGGCAGCACAAATGTCAAAAGGAGAGGAACACCTATGAAAAAATCAGTTTTGGCCATAGCGTTGGCTGTCCTGATGGCAGTATCGCTCCTGACCGTAGGCGCAATGGCGGCAACTGTGGAAGGAATCCGTTACAAGGATGCCAATGGCAAAATGCAGACATGTGAAAGCGCCACAGTGCTAACTGCAAATAGCAAAACCTGGGGTGAGGGATGGTATCTTGCCAGAAAGACGCTTGAAATTGATGGCCGCGTAACAGTAAGCGGCGATGTGCATCTCATACTCAAAGACGGATGCAAGCTGGACATCATGAATGGCGGTATATATGTCCCCTATGGTTCCAGCCTGACAATTTACGGACAGGGCAAGGGCACCGGAGAATTGAACGTGAAGGGCGCCTATGAAACTGCTGGAATTGGCGGCAAGGAATACAGTGATGGAAGCAAAACCGGTGAAAACGGTGATATCACCATAAATGGCGGAGTAATCAACGCCGAAGGCGGCACGCATGGCGCAGGGATAGGCAGCGGTTACTTTGTAAATCATAATACCTCCGAAGGATGCGGTAAAATAACAATTAACGGCGGTACTGTTACTGCAAAAGGTGGATCTCGGGCAGCGGGCATAGGCGGAGGCTATGCGAGCTTTTGCCCTTCTATTGAGATCAGCGGCGGCAAAGTGAATGCCACAGGAGACACCGAGGGCGCTGGCATTGGCAGCGGTTCTGGCGACCACTGCCAAAAGTTTGCAGACGGCGCTGTTATTACGATAAAAGGCAATGCCGACGTAACTGCAATAGCGGGAGGCAGCGCTGCGGGCATAGGTACTGGTTATGCATGCAGATTCGGTGTCAAACAGATTACCATAAATGGTAATGCAGTGGTGAATGCAACCGGTGGGAGTGAAGAAGAAAAAACTTATGGAGGCGGCGCGGGCATTGGCGCAGGTTATTCAAGTTATACCACTGGTGAAAGCTATAGAATCAGCACTATAGTGATAAATGGAAATGCCGATGTTACTGCTGGTGGAGGCACTGGCAGCACAGGTAGCGGCGCTGGCATAGGCGCGGGTTCAAATTGCGAGTGCCTGAGCGGAACTATCAGAATTTTGAACGGTACTGTGAAGGCTGTCAGCGGAGAAAATGGTGCTGGGATTGGCGCTTATAGCGATGGTAATGCTTATTTCAGCAAAAATCTTGCAATTGTCATAAACGGCGGCGTAGTAGAAGCTACAGGCGGAAAGGGCATTAACTGTGGAAACGAAGGCAGCTTTACCACGGATTATAATAACAAAACCGGCAGCGCGTTTATTACCACAAGCTCAATGAACAACACCGGCGACACCAGCGGCTGGAGCTGCATCGTAAAGAGCGGCAACGATATCACAGTATACGGCGACATTGAGCTGGATAACGATTTGGAGATAGGTGAAAACGAAAAACTCATAATCACCGAGGGCTCCACCTTGACGATTCCCGACGGAGTTACAGTCACCAATAGCGGCAGCATTGTAAATAACGGTGTTGTAAACGGCAGTGTCAGCGACGGTCAGGGCAAAACCTGTACATATATTACTCTTGCCGACAGCGTGGTTTACAATGGCACGATTACCTATGATGTTGGCAACGCCGTCATAACCGTCGGAAGCAAGAACATTGGAGCATATAGTCCTGTTGTCGGTAATGAACCGGGAGAAAACGAATATATAGCCACAGCCAAGGAAGGCTACGTTCTCAATCCTCTGGGAACGCTCACTATAAACAAAGCGCCTCTGACCATCACGGCCAAAGACATGGCAGTGATTGCCGGCGATCCTGTGCCGACATACAGCTACGAAGTCAGCGGACTTCTTGAAGAAGACAAGCTCGACAAAGAGCCTGTGCTGTCTTGCGAAGTTGACATGAACGTGCCCGGCAGCTATGACATAATAGCAAGCGGCGCCGAGGCTGCGAACTATGAAATCACATATGTGAATGGTACCCTCACGGTACAGCCTGCCTGGTATGTGACCATTGTGTTCAATAATGGTTCGCCAGATGAAGTTATTAACATCCTCAAGGGCGGCACCATCACCCTCCCCACTCCCACCAACAGCGGGTACATATTCCTCGGCTGGCGCGATAACAACAACGTCACGCACAAGGCCGGCGAAGTCGTTACCATCACCGCCGACACCACCTTCACCGCCGTGTGGGGCAACCTGCCGGATGTGAAGCCCTCCGAGCCTTCCGAGCCGGAGACGCCGGTGTTCCCGTTCTATGACGTGAGTGCCCGCGACTGGTATTACAGCGCGGTCAAGTACGTCTACGAGAAGGGCCTCATGGACGGCGTTGACGTGGGCGTGTTTGCGCCGAACGACACGCTGACCCGCGCGATGGTGTGGACCATCATCGCCCGCGCGGAGGGCGTGGACACCACCGGCGGCGCGACCTGGTACGCCAAGGCTCAGGAGTGGGTCACGGCGAAGGGCATCTCCGACGGCGAGAGTCCGACTGCGGCCATCACCCGTCAGGAGCTGGTGACCATGCTCTACCGCCTGGCCGGTGAGCCCGCTGCGAGCGGGACTATCACCGCTCCGGATGCCTCCAGCGTGAGCACTTGGGCTCAGAGCGCCATGACCTGGGCGATGAACATCGGCCTCGTCGAGGGCGACGAGAACGGCGCGGTCACGCCGACCGCCACCGCGACCCGCGCTCAGGCTGCGGCCCTCATCATGCGCTACCTCGAGGCGTAAAACTCGATACAAAGCAGAAAAAGCCGCCCCATACCGGGGCGGCTTTTCCTTTTGCCTGGTATCTATTCTTCCGCCGGGGCGACGAGCGCGGTCACGGCCTCCACGATGTCCTCAACGGCGTCGCGGGAGACGAACTGCGGCCGGCCCTCGGAGAGGGAAGCTATGCAGGTGGTGCTGTCGTAGTTGTATATGGTCAGCGTGACCTCGGTGAAGGTCTCGGTGCTGCGGTGGAACACAAAGCTGATGGCCTCGCCCAGCTCGGTGCTCACGCCCTCGGCGCTGCCCTCGGACTCGAGCGCCTCGAGCGAGCTGAGCACGTCGGTGAAGTCCACGTCCTCGCCGTCGAGGGTGTAGACGTAGTCGTAGCTGGTGGAGCCCTCGTCGTCTGTGTTCTCCTCGAGAGCCATGGTGACGGCATAGGTCTCGCCGTCGAGCGTGATGTCAAAGCCCTCGGTGCGGTCCCAGTCGAGCAGGATCACGTCGTCGGGCAGCAGCTCGGAGACCTCGGTGTAGAGCAGGCTGTCGCAGATGGCGGAGTCGATGAGATACACCATCTCCGAGCCCGCGATGCGCGCGTAGACGCCGTCCTCGGCGTAGTCGCCGAGCTCGAGCGTGAAGCTCTTTTCCTCCTCGCGCGTCTCGTAGACGGGGTTGCCGTCCTCGTCCGTCTCGTTGGTCTCGACCTCGGTGGTCTCGATGTAGTTCACCGTGACGGTGACGGCGGGGTCGTCCAGGCCGTAGTCAGCGAGGTCCTTGAGCTCGGCCTTGTAGTCCACGCACTCGCCCCAGGTGAGGCCGGTTATCTGCGAGATGAAGTTGCCCGCGAGCGTGGAGTCGAGCGCCGTGTACTCGCCGCCGTCGTCTGCAAAATAGGTGTATCGGTCGCTGTACGCGAGGCCGCTGTCCTCGAGGTAGTCGATGACCAGAGTGCCGGAGGCGCGCTCGGCGGTGAAGCTCACGAGGTCGGACATGTCGGGGATGGCCTCCTTGGAAACGAGGTCGTAGAGCCCATAGCTGAAGCTGCTGTATATCCCGGAGTCCACGAGATAGACGCTGCCGTCGCCTATGGAGACGTAGCGCAGGCCGTCCAGGCTGGTCTCGCTGCCGACGCTGATGACGGTCTCGGTGTCCGCCGTGACGGTTATGGTGCACTCCGGCTCCTCGAGGCCGTACTGCGCGAGGTCGTCCGCGGCCTCGATGGTCTTGGAGGCAGTGACCTCCTCAAGCGTGGAGAGCATGGTGTTCAGCCGCGTGGGGTCGAGCGGGAAGTCCGCGTCGTCGGCATAGGTCCAGTCCTCGCCGTTGTAGTCGAAGCTCACGGTCTCGCCGTCGTAGGTCCAGCAGAGTTTGGTGAGCGTCGCGGCGTCGAGGGAGTAGATGACCTCGCTCTCCGTGACCTCGGCCTCCTCGTCGGGGATGAACTCCAGCGCGGCGAAGGCGCCTCCGGCCACGACTATGAGCACGGCGGCCAGTATGAGCAGTTTCTTTCCGCGTTTCATCTCTTTTTCCTCCTTACCCAGATGACGATGCCGGCGGCCAGGAAGCAGACGGGGATGACGCCGACCATGAGCATGGTGAGCAGGGAGGACGTGCCGCTGCTGATGGCGAGATACTCGGCGTCAAGGCTCTTGGCGTGGATGGAGATGCCGCTCTCGGAGCCGCAGAGCCAGTTCACGCAGTTGAGGAAGAAGTCCTCGTTGCCGCCGGAGATGCTGGCGTTGGTGGAGTCGTCGAGCAGATAGGCCGAGGAGACCCAGATGACGCCGGTCTCGCCGCCGTCAGAGAGCGTCTCGGTAATCGCGACGGCGAGGGCGAAGGGGCCGTCGATGTCGCCGTCCTCCTTTTCGTAGGTGCCCATCGAGTAGCCGCTGAGCTTGGAATAGGCGGCGTCCGAGGTCGTGAGCAGCTCGGTCACGCTGACCGTGTCGCGCGGGGCGTCACCCACGACGAGGCCCTGGGCCAGGGGCAGGCACATGTAATAGCCGCCCTCGGAGAGGGGCGAGGTTATCTCGTGATTGCCGTACTCGGGCAGAAGGTTGATGGGCGCGGGGAAGAGGTAGTTGCTGTCGCTGCCCTCGACGACGATGCCGTCCGCGGCGGTGACGCCGTAGTACTCCATGACGGCCTCGAGGTTCGTGAGCTCCGTGCCGTCCTGGAGCGGGCCGGTGATGAGGATGAGCTTGCCTCCGGCCTGGAGATATTCGAGTATGGTGTCGCGCTCGGCCTCCGAGATGTCGCTCATGGGGGCGTTTATGAGCAGGCAGTCCGCGTCCTCGGGCACGCCGTCGCTCGTGAGCAGGGAGAGGCTCTCGAGCTCGACGTTCTGCTTGGCTACGGCGCTCTCAAAGGAGCTGTAGAGTTCGCTCTCGCCGTGGCCGGTGAGGGCGTAGAGCTTGGGCAGGTCCTCGTTCGTGACGTAGTCGATGGCGCTGGTGAGCGCGCTCTCGCCCGCGAAGCTCTCGGTGTAGGAGCCGGTGGTGTAGTAGTCGCTGTAATCGTACTCGTAGATGTCGGTGTAGCTGATGTAGGTGTTCCGGTCGCCGCACTCGACGACGAGGCTGTTGTTGTAGATAGTGCCCTCGGTGTACTGCTGCACGAAGGTGGGCTGCACGTCGGGGTCGACCTTGGTGACGGTGAGCTCGCCCGAGAGGGCGGCGTAGCGGTCGAGCAGGGTGCCGAGCGTCTCGTCCTCGCGGCCGTCCTGAACTATCCAGTAGACCGTGACCTCGTCCTCGAGCCCGGAGAGCACCAGCTCGGTCTGCTCGGAGACGGAGTAGAGCTGGGTGGAGGTCGTGTCGAACTGCGTGTACTTGGCGGGCAGGGCGTTCACAAGGACGTTCGCGAACACCGCGATGGCCACGACGATGACCGTCGCGAGCACGCTGTAACCGCCGACGCGGAAGCTTCGGGTCTTGAGGCGGCCTATCATCTCGCCGGACTGCGGCAGCTTTATTTTGGGCTTTTTCATTCGCTCCACCTCCTCTTTTCAAGGGACTGCACGCTCAGGAAGAGGAACACGCCTATGACCGTGAGGAAGTAGACGACGGAGCCGAGTCGAAGATGCCGTAGACAAAGTCGTAGAAGCGGTCAAAGAGCGAGAGCTGCTCCATTATCTCGGGGAAGAGCCCCTCGTAGGCGGAGCTGTCGAGCAGGAAGCCGACGAGCAGCAGGCCCTCGAGTATGAGCATGAGCACGACGGAGGCAAAGCCGCTGCGGGTCATGAGCCGGAACACGCCGCCGATGACGAGCACCAGCACCGTGAAGGCCAGCAGCGAGCTCGCCGCCGTGGTGGAGGCGTAGGAGGCGAGGCTGGTTATGAAATAGTTGAGCAGCATCACGACAAAGCAGAGCCCCGCCGCGACGGCCTGGCTCTCCGTTATCGAGGAGATGAACATGCCGATGGCGATAAGCGCCGCGCCCAGCAGATAGAAGCCGAACACCGCCGAATACGCCGCGGGCAGATAGACGCTGCCGAAGGCGCCGAGCACGATGGGATAGAGGCAGACGATGACCATCGGCACGGCAAAGACCACGAGCAGCGCGAGATACTTGCCCAGCACCACGCGGGTCATGCTCAGCGGCAGGGAATAGAGCAGCTGGTCGGTCTTCTGCCGCTTTTCCTCGGCGATGACCTTCATCGTGAGGATGGGCACGATGACGAGAAAGACAAAGGACATGCTCCCTAGGACGTACTCGAAGTTCGTGTAGCCCGAGCGGAGGTTGTAGGCCATGGTGTATATGCCCGCAAAGAGCAGCAGAAACGCGCCGAACACATAGCCCGTGACGTTGGTGAAATACGAGGAGACCTCGTGCCTGAATACGGCCCTCATGCCTGCGCCTCCTCTCCGTCCGCCGCGGCGGGCGCGTCGGAGCTCGTGAGCTCGATGAAGATGTCCTCAAGGCTGGCCCGGGCGGTGCTCATGCGCAGGATGGGCTTACCGGCGCGGCTGAAGGCGAAGAAGGCCTCGCGGCAGACCTCGTCGCCGTCGGGGCTGTCGGTGTCGAGCGTCACGCGGCAGCGCCCGCCCTCGAGCGGCTCGGAGCGCAGCCCGGTGATGTGCGCGAGGGGCGAGAGCAGGCGAGTGGCCTCGTCCGCCGGGGCCTCGGCGGTGAGCTCCACGGTGGTGGAGCCGGCGAAGAGCCGCTCCAGGTTCTCCGGCGTGTCGCAGGCCACGAGGCGGCCCTTCGAGATGATGAGTATCGTCTGGCACACGGCCTGGACCTCGGAGAGGATGTGGCTGCTGAGTATGACCGTGTGCTCGCGCCCGAGGTCCTTTATGAGGTCGCGGATCTCGATTATCTGTCTGGGGTCGAGGCCCACGGTGGGCTCGTCGAGGATGACGATCTTCGGGTCACCCAGCAGGGCCTGGGCGATGCCCACGCGCTGGCGGTAGCCCTTGGAGAGGTTCTTGATGAGCCTGTCCGCGACGTCGCCTATCTGCGTGACGGACATGACGCGCTCCATCTGCTCTGCGAGCTGGGCCCTGCTCAGGCCCTTCGCCTGGCCGACGAAGGTGAGATATTCCCTCGGCGTCCGGTCCATGTAGAGCGGCGGCTGCTCCGGCAGATAGCCCAACAGCCGCTTCGCCGCGCCCGACTCCTCAAAGATGTCGTGCCCGTCGATCTTCACCTCGCCTGAGCTGGCGGCGAGGCAGCCGGTCATGATGTTCATGGTCGTGGATTTCCCGGCCCCGTTCGGGCCGAGGAAGCCGTAGATCTGCCCGTCCTCAATGTTGAACGAGAGGTCCGAAACGGCGAGATGCGCGCCGTAGCGCTTTGTTAGATGGCTTACTTCAATCAAGGCGATACCCCCTTACCAGGTTAGCGTAGCATCAGTGGCTGAACCGAACCTGAAAAGGGGGCATCCCAAACGTAAACTATTTTTGAACTCTGAGCCGTATGCAGAAGCGGTTGCCGCCGGGGACGGCCTCGGCCCAGATGCGGCCGCGGTGGGCCTCTACTATGCCGCGGGCGATGGAGAGGCCGAGGCCGTAGCTCCCGCCGGAGCTGCGCGCGGCGTCGGCGCGGTAAAAGCGCTTGAAGATGTCGCGCCGCTCGGCGGGGGAGAGGGGCTCGCCGCTGTTTTCCACCGCTATGAGACAGTGCCTGCCGCCCTGGCGGGAGAGCGTCACGCTCACGCTGCCGCCCGGCGAGGCGTATTTCTGCGCGTTGTCGAGCAGCACGCCCACGGCCTGTGAGAGCCGCTCCGAGCTGCCCTTGACGGCGATGCCCGGCTCAACAGAGCTCGAGAGGACGAGCCCGCGCTCGTAAAAGAGCGGCTCGAAGGGGAGTATCGCCTCGGAGACCACGCGGCTGAGGTCCACGCGCGAGAGCGTCTGCCCTGCGAGGCCGGAGTCCACCCGCGCGAGGTCGAGCAGGCTCTCCACCAGGGAGCGCATCCGCGCCGACATGGAGAGGATGTTCTCCCTCAGCCGTGAGCGGAGCGCAGGGTCGCCCTCCGCCTCGCCCAGCAGCTGGGCGTTGCTGAGTATCACCGTCAGCGGGGTCTTGAGCTCGTGCGAGGCGTCGGCCACGAACTGCCTCTGCCGCTCCCAGGCGAGCTCCACCGGCCGCACCGCCCAGCGCGCCAGCAGCAGGCTGACGACCAGAAAGGCCGCAAAGCTCAGCGAGCCGATGAGCAGGCTGTTTTTCACGAGGTTAGCGATCACGCTCCGCTCGCTGGACATGTCCGCAAAGACGATGTACTGCGTCCCTCGCGCCCAGACCCGGCAATAGCGCAGGCCGTAGTCCTCCAGCACGCCGGTGTTCTCACCGGAGGCCTCGGCCAGGGCGAGCAGTTTTTCCAGCAGCTCGCCGTCCGTGAGGTCGTAGTAGCCGCCCCAGGCGTCGGCTATGCCGCCGTCCTCGTCCAGCTCCAGCGTGAAGAATGGCAGGCGCACGCCCTCCGGCCGCTCGTCCGGCCCGCCGGGGCGCATCGGTTCCTGGGCCAGGGCCTGCATCATGCCGATGCTCTCCCGCTCGAGGTTCGCGCGCGTGAAGAAAAACACCATGGCGAAGATGGCGCAGAGCATCAGCGTGACGATGGCCATGTTTATGCACACGAATTTGAGCCGCAGCCGCCGTATCAAGCCCCGTGCACCTCCAGATGATAGCCCAGCAGGCGGATGACCTCTATGGTGAGGTTCGAGCCTATGGCGCGCAGCTTCTTGCGCAGAAAGCCGATGTAGACCTCCACGTTGTTGTCCCCGGCGTTGGAGTCGAAGCCCCAGACCCGGGTGAGTATGGTCTCCTTGCGCACGCTGCGGCCCTCGGCCTGCATCAGAAGGCGCATGACGTCGAACTCCTTGGACGAGAGCCGGACGCTGCCGCCCGCCGTGCTCAGAGTGCAGCCCGTGAGGTCCAGGCTGGTGTTCCCGTAGGCGAGCACGTCGAACTGCGTGCCCTGGCGGCGGAGCAGGGCGTTTATGCAGGCCAGCAGCTCCCGGTTGTCAAAGGGCTTGGTGAGGTAGTAGTCCGCCCCGGCGTTGAGGCCCTCGATGCGGTCTTGCACGTCGGCGCGCGCCGTGAGCATGAGTATCGGCGTGGTCACGCGCCGGGCCCGGACGCGCCGCGCCAGGCTGTAACCGTCCAGCCGCGGCATCATGACGTCGAGCAGCAGCAGGTCGTATATGCCCGTCTCGGTATACTCCGCGCCGCTCTCCCCGTCGCTCACGACCTCGACCTCGAACCCCCGCAGCTCCAGCAGCGTCTTCAGCGACTCCGCCAGCAGGGCCTCGTCCTCTATGATAAGTATTTTCATTCGCATCACCTGAGGACAAGATACACCGCGTACCTTAAATGAACCTGAAATGCGCGCGGACGTTTATTAACACTTTGTTTGTGAAAAGTTCATATACGGGTGCTAATATCTCGACAACGGGGCGGAGGCCCCGTGTACGCACAAACCCTTCGCATAGACTCAAGGAGGACACAACATGAAAAAGCACATGAAGTTTACAGCCCTTGCCCTGGCGCTGATACTCTGCCTGGGCCTGCTGAGCGCCTGCTCCACGGGCGGCGACGACTCTGCCGCAACCGACCCCGCCGAGAGCGAGGAACCCGCCGTCACCGACGACGCCGCCGGGAGCGAGACGCCCGACACGACCGACCCCGCCGAAGAGCCCGCCGAGGACGACGCGCTCGAGATAGCCGAGGTCACCGCCATAGCCGACGACGGCACGCTGAGCATGACGCTCTACTCCCTCACCGAGGGCGCCGAGCAGCCGACCGACTACGCGGCCATCGACATGGACCTCTACGTCGCCGGCACCGACACCGCCGAGTACCTGCCCGATGAGAGCGTGCAGATCTACGTCGCCTCGGACGGCACCCTGACCGCCGCCACCGCCGCCGACATCGCCGTCGGCGACATGCTGGCCTTCTACAAGACCGAGGACGGCGGCAACGCCATCGCCATATACCACCCCGCCGCCGAGTGAGCGGGGCGCATCAAAAACTGAGGCCGGGTCAACGGACCCGGCCTTTTTTGCACCTATTTGTCGAACTGCGCCACTACGGCGAGGAAGCGCCCGGCGTATTTGTCGGCCTTTTTCTCGCCCACGCCGCTCACGCTGAGGAACTCTTGGCGGCTGCGCGGCTTCTTCACGGCCATGTCCTCCAGCGTGGCGTTGGAGAACACGACGTAGGGCGGCACGCCCTCCTCGGAGGCGATCTTCGTGCGCAGGGAGCGCAGCGCGGAGTACAGGTCCGGCGCGGCCACGGCGGCGGCGTCGTCCTTGCTACGGCGGCGCTTCGTCACCGGCTTCGGCTCCTCGCGGCGGACGTACATCTCCACCGTCTTGCCCCGGAAGAGCACGTCCCCGGCCTCGGCGGTCAGGAGCAGCACCAGGTGCTCCGGCTCGACCACGATATAGCCCAGCTCCAGCAGGCGGTCGATGATGAGGTGCAGCTCGCCCTCGCTCACGTCGCGCATCAGCCCGTAGGTGGGCAGGCGGTCGAGCCCGCGCTCCTTCACGCGCTGGTTCCCGCTCCCGCGCAGCACCTGGATGATGAGCTGGCGGCCTACGCCGTAGCCCAGGCGGTCGCGCACGCGCTTGATGCAGGAGAGCACCTTCTGCGCCTCCACGGTTATGTCCCGGGTGACGAGCCCGCTGCGGCAGTTCGCGCACTTGCCGCAGCTCTCCGGGTGCTCCTGGCCGAAGTAGCCGAGGATATAGCCGCGCAGACACGCGCCCGTGCGGCAGTATTCGGCCATGGCGTTGAGCCTGTCGAGGTCGCGGCGGCGCAGGGCCTCGCGCTCGGCGGCGCTGAGGCTTTCGTTCTCGCCGCCGTGTTCTATGAGGAACTTGGCCGTCATAATATCAGCGGGGGAGTAGAGCAGCACGCACTCGGCCTCGGAGCCGTCCCGCCCGGCGCGTCCGGCCTCCTGGTAATAGGCCTCCAGGCTCTTGGGCATGTTGTAGTGCACGACGTAGGCGACGTTGGACTTGTCTATGCCCATGCCGAAGGCGTTGGTGGCCACCATGACCTCGGCGCGGTCGAACTGGAAGTCCTCCTGGCTGCGGCGGCGCTCGGCGTCGGGGAGCCCGGCGTGGTACTGCACGGCGGCAAAGCCCGCGCGGCGGAGCCGGGCGCAGACCTTTTCCACCTCCGCGCGCGTGGCGCAGTAGACTATCCCGCTGCGTCCGCTCCGGCGGGCGAGGAAATTCCGCAGCTCCGCGAACTTGTCCGCCGGGCGGCGCACGTCGAAGAAGAGGTTCGGCCTGTCAAAGCCCGTGACCAGCACGTCCGGCTCGTCGAGGCCCAGCAGGCGGACGATGTCCTCGCGCACCTCGGGCGTGGCCGTGGCGGTGAAGGCCGCGACGACGGGACGCCGGGGCAGGGCGTGGATGCAGGGCGCTATCTTGAGGTAGCTGGGCCGGAAATCCTGGCCCCACTGGGAGATGCAGTGCGCCTCGTCCACGGCGACGAGCGAGACATCGGCCCCGCCGAGCGCATCGGCAAAGGAGGCGCTCTCCAGCCGCTCGGGCGCTATGTAGAGCAGGCGGTAGACATCCCGGCGCAGGCCGCGGAGCACCTCACGGTACTCCTCCGCGCCCAGGCTGCTGTTTAGGCAGGCGGCGGGGATGCCCGCGCCGCGCAGGGCGTCCACCTGGTCCTTCATCAGCGAGATGAGCGGGGAGACCACCAGCGTCAGCCCCGGCAGCAGCATGGCCGGGAGCTGATAGCACAGCGACTTGCCCCCGCCGGTGGGCATGATGCCGAGACAGTCGCGCCCCGCGAGTATGTCGTCCACCAGCCGCTCCTGACCCGGGCGGAACCCGCCGAGGCCGAAGTAGCGGCGCAGGATATCCAGCTTGTCCGGCACAGCACACACCACCTTTAAAAGCCCGGCCCTCGCCGTGCTTGACAAAAAGGGCCGGGATATTTAGAATCAGCTCATGGGAGTTGATAGCATGAGCGAGCATACGCATACGCACATAGGGCCGGACGGCGTGGAGTATACGCACAGCCACGAGCACAAGCACTCTCACACGCAGACCAAGGCCGTTTTGAACCGCCTCTCGCGCGCGATAGGCCACCTCGAGTCCGTGCGCAAGATGGTCGAGGACGGGCGCGACTGCACCGAGGTGCTGGTCCAGCTCGCCGCGGTGCGCTCCGCCCTCAACAACACCGCCAAGGTCATACTCAAGGACCACGTCGAGCACTGTCTGGCCGACGCCGTGGAGCACGGCGACATGGAGGCCATAGCCCAGCTCGACCGCGCCATCGAGCAGTTCATGAACTAGATTATCATGCCGCCGTCCGCGCCGAGTATCTGGCCCGTGACGAAGGAGGCGGCGTCGCTCGCCAGAAAGGCGACCACGCCCGCGATGTCCTCCGGACGGCCGATGCGGCAGAGCGCGGAGTTTTCGGCCATTGCGGCCTTGTCCTCCGCCGTGAAGCAGGAGAGCATGTCCGTGTCAATGGCCCCGGGCGCCACGGCGTTCACGCGGATGCCGGAGGGGCCGAGCTCCTTGGCGAGCCCCTTGACGAAGGCTATGACCGCGCCCTTGGTGGCGGAATACGCCGTCTCGCAGGAGCCGCCGCGCACGCCGAGGATGGAGGAAGTGCAGATTATGCAGCCGCGCTTTTGCTCCACCATATAGGGTATCGCCTCGCGGCAGCAGTGGAACATACCGCTCACATTCACGTCGAAAATATGCCGCCACTCGGCGTCCGTCATGTCCTGCAGGAGCCCGCTCCAGGCGACGCCGGCGTTGCACACCAGCAGGTCGAAGGGCCCGGCGGCCTCGAACATGGCCCGCACCTGCGCCGGATCCGCGACGTCCGCGCGCAGGGCCTCGGTGCCGAGCTCGGCGGCG